>WBZT01000154.1_pt2 | contig 44836 bp, 31 predicted proteins | sample 5204241 | NCBI WGS metagenome assembly WBZT01 (sample SAMN12344358, study PRJNA552823) | activated sludge metagenome | biome: Activated sludge suspended growth; feature: Nitrification reactor; material: Wastewater; isolation source: activated sludge from nitrification reactor of wastewater... | reverse complement strand
TCTCGTCTTCGCGCGGATAGCCACTTACGCCACCGCCCTGGTCCACGCTGCCCATGCCGTTGCCGAAACGGATGGCATCGGCGATCACGACCGAACCTTGCGCCGTGCCGCGCAGGTTGCTGATGACGACCGAGCCGTTCGCCGAGTTCGCGCCGGCGCTGAAATAATATTCGCCGAGATACACCCAGCCGTTGCCGACCATGTGGTGCGGGATGCGAATCTGCGTTTCGCCGCCCGTGTGCCGGACGCGGTAGAGTTGATTGCCGCGATCCGAACCGTACCGCGTCCAGCAATAGACCGGATAGTAACCCGCGACAGGAAGGTTCGGCGTGTAGGTCGCGGTAGCTGTTTCCGAGGCCGCCAGCGAGGCGTAACGATACGGGGTCACACCGGCGGCGCCCCAGTAGAGCGTAGAAGTGCTATCGCTCCACGAACCGGCCCACGTGACCGATGCGCTGGTGTTGTCGAGAACGACTTCGTTCGTCTGATGACCGAGCGGCCGGAACGAGACGACCGTGGCGCCGGCGTTGAAACAATAAGCGGCGAAAAAATTCAACTGATCGAGGTTGCCGTAATCCTCGTTCATCGAAAGCAGCGTGCCGCGCTGCAATCGCCAGGGCGGGCTGAAATTTGTGTCGTGCGTCCAGCCGTGGCCGCTGTTCATGAAGACGAGCTTGTCCGTGAGCGCGCCGCGTTGCGGCTGGGCGGAGGGCGCGGTGTTGCCGAACAAATCGCGGGTCGCGAGCGGGCCAAAATCCCGCGGCGCGGCGCCCTTCGGCTCCGACCAATCCGGGGACAACTTAGCCGGCGGGTCGGCGGGATTGATACGGTCGGACTCGACGGCGGCAGCCGGATCGGTGATGGATCGCCCCAGCGCAACCACCGCACACAGGCAAGCCAGGACACGGAACAACCAAACGGAGCGCTTCATCGAATGGGCGGACATGCTTTCACTGATTCCGCTCAGACGATAGCAGAGGCCGGCGCGTTCTCAAGCCGCCAACTTCGCCGGCGGTTTCCGAATTTCGCTTCCGCCGCCGGGCGTGAATTGCTACAACCCCGGCATGGCTTCCAAATTGACCATCGGTTTTCTTGGCGCGGGCAAAATGGCCACCGCCCTGGCGCGCGGATTCATTCGCGCCGGGCTGGTGACGCCGAAACAAGTTTTCGGCAGCGACCCGTTCCCGGCGGCGCGCGTCGCCTTCGGCAAGGAAACCGGCGGGCGAATCAGCAACAACAACGGCGAGGTTGCGGAACTGGCCAGCGTCCTGATCCTCGCCACCAAACCGGATCAAACCGCGGCGGTGCTCGCGGAAATTCGCGACCGCTTCACCCGCCGGCATCTGCTCATCTCGATTGCGGCCGGCGTGCCCACGGCAAAACTCGAAGCGGGATTGCCCGGCAACTCCCGCGTCATCCGCGTCATGCCGAACACCCCCGCCCTGCTCGGCGCCTCCGCCAGCGGCTTCGCGCTCGGGCAGGCTGCCACGCGCGCCGATGGCGAACTCGCCCAGCGGCTTTTCTCCGCGGTCGGCGTGGCGTTCCCGCTCAAAGAATCGCTGCTCGACGCCGTCACCGGCTTGAGCGGCAGCGGGCCGGCTTACGTGTATCAGTTCATTGAGGCGTTGAGCGACGGCGGCGTGGCCTCCGGTCTGCCGCGCGACGTGGCCACGCGACTCGCCGCGCAAACGGTGCTCGGCGCCGCGCGCATGGTGCTCGAAACCGGCCAGCATCCCGGCGCGCTCAAGGATATGGTCACCAGCCCCGGCGGCACAACGATCGAGGGTTTGCACGAACTGGAAAAAGGAAAACTGCGCGGCACCGTGATGAGCGCCGTGCGCGCGGCGACGGAGAAATCAAAAAAACTCGGCCAGGGCTGATCAGGAGTGGGGCAGGCGTACCGGCGGGTGGCTCCAGGCGAGACGCCCGAAGGAACTGCCGCAGGCGGGACGCCCGCGCCACTACGACGGCCCGAAGTCCTGGGCAGAGTTTCCCATTGAGCCGGCGCCGTGAGCGCGAAACACTCGACGCGAAAGCAAATGAGCCTGCCACCCGCCGCCCGCGCGTCCACCCAACGCTTCTCCAGCCGCGTCGAAAATTACGTCCGCCATCGCCCGAGCTATCCGCTGGAATTGATCGCCCTGTTGCAGCGCGAGTGCGGCCTCGGCGCCAGCAGCGCCGTGGCCGACATCGGCTCGGGCACGGGCAAACTCACCGAACTGCTCCTGCAAGCCGGCAGCGCGGTTTTCGGGGTCGAACCGAACCGCGAGATGCGCGAAGCCGGCGAACGATTGCTGCAAGCGTTTCCGCGCTTCACCAGCATCGCCGCGCCCGCGGAAGCCACCACGCTGCCCGAGCGGAGCGTTGACCTCATCACGGCCGGCCAGGCATTCCACTGGTTCGACCGGCCGCGCACGCGCGCCGAGTTCGCGCGCATTCTCAAACCGGGCGGCGCCGTGGCGTTGATCTGGAACGACCGCCGCACGGACAGCACGCCCTTCCTCCGCGCCTACGAGCAACTACTCCGCGACTTCGCCACGGACTACGAACAGGTCAACCATCGCAACCTTGACCTCGCCACGCTGCGCGAGTTTTTCGGCGGTGAACCGCGCGTAGCGACGTTCCCACACGCACAGCGGTTCGATTTTGCCGGGCTGCAAGGCCGGTTGCTTTCCTCCTCGTACGCGCCCGACCAAGGCCAGCCCGGGCATGACGCGATGCGGGAACGGCTGCGCGAAATTTTTGCCGAGCACCAGTGCGCCGGCGAGGTGTCCTTCGACTACGACACCATGGTCTATTGGCGACGCTGGTAGAGCGACAAACCCGGCACCAGCTACAATTTGCCGCAGAAATTCCCATTGTTTCAGCGGCCAAAAGCCGGAACACTCGCGCCGATGAACTTTCCGCCCCCGACCGAAAAGCAGGCGCGCGTGATCTGGCTCGCGCTTACCGGACTGGCGCTGGCGCTGATCGTGGCGCTGATCGTCGGTGCGGTTTGGGGATTGGGCCGCGTGCTCAACGTGCTCTCGCCGGTGCTGTGGCCGATCGCGGTCGCGGGCGTGCTGGCCTACCTGCTCGACCCCGTCGTGGATGCGCTCCAGCGCAAGGGCGTGCCACGCACACGGGGCATCATCGTCGTGTTTGTGGCGGCGTTTTTGATTCTGGCCGGGCTGCTGGCGAGCGTCGTGCCGCAGGTCGTCGTCGAAACCCAGGAACTGGCCGGCAAGATCCCCGGCTACACGGACAAAATGGAACGAAAGGTGGCGGACTTTATTTCGCATCCGCCGGAATGGGTCCAACGCTTCCTGCCGCCCCGCCCGGCCCCGGCGGTTGATGCTCCGACCGGCACGAATGTCTCCCCCGCGACGGTTGCCACGACGACCAACGCGCCGGAGGTTGCCGTTCCGGAACGGACCGCGCCGGCGACGTTCGCCTTTGACCGCGCCGCGTTGAGTTCGGTCACGAACTGGCTCGGCAAAACGTTGCCCGTGCTCGGCCATCGTCTGTCGCAAGCCGTGACGTTCGTCGGCTCGTGGTTCGGCGTGATCGCCGGGCTGGCGTTGATTCCGATTTACGCGTTCTATTTCCTGCTGGAGAAACGGGGCATCGAATCCAAGTGGACGGACTACCTGCCGGTGAAGGAATCGAAGTTCAAGGAGGAAGTCGTCTTCGTCATCAACGCCATCAACGATTACCTCATTTCGTTCTTCCGCGGCCAGGTGCTGGTGGCGGTGTGCGACGGCGTGCTCTACACCATCGGCTTCACCCTCATCGGCCTGCCGTATTCCGTGTTGATCGGCGTGATGGCGACATTCCTCACCATCATCCCGTTCCTCGGCGCGATCACGACCTGCGTCACCGCGCTGCTCATCGCGCTCGTGTCTTTCGGCGACTGGCAACATCCGGCGCTCGTGCTCGGCGTGGTGGCGGTCGTCCAGGCACTCGAAGGCACGCTCATCCAACCGAAGATCATGGGCGACCGCGTGGGTCTGCATCCGGTGACCATCATCATCGCGCTGATGGTGGGCACGACGTTGCTGGGCGGCATCCTGGGCGGCATCCTGGCCATCCCGCTCACCGCGGCGCTGCGGGTGATCATGTTCCGGTACGTGTGGAAGAAACGCCAGGCGTAAGCCGGCACGGAAATGCGCGGGGCGGCAGTGTCCCGAATCAGAAGCCACACGCGGGCGCAGGACGAGGCGAGGCCAACCAAGCTGATTCACCCGTGACTCGCTCGAAGCCTCGCCGACGCGCGCGCATTCAACCGCGCCGGTTTCCGGAGGTCATCGCCACCGAAATTCCACCACCACAGGCAAATGATCCGAGGCATCCGTGCGCGGCACCCAGGCCTTGAGCGGCACGAGCGATTGGTCCTTGGAGACCCAGAGATAATCAATCCGCTTGCGCGGCTGCGCGGCCGGAATCGTCCAGCCACCGCCTTCGCCGATCAGCTTCCAGGAGTCGTCAAACGACTGGCCCAGCCTCAGGCAGACGCGGCTTTCGGGCGTGTCATTGAAATCGCCGCCGAGGATGGCCGGTTTGCCACGGTAGGTTGGCGCGAGGTTTTCGATTTCACCGACGTTGCTCCAGCGCTCGGAATCATCGGCGCGAAAATCAAGGTGCGTGTTCAGGAGCACCAGTTCGCGTCCACGCACGTCCAGCACAAGCTGCAAGAGGCCGCGTTGCTCGCCCGGGCGGAGCATCCGGTAATGGTGATTCGTCCAACGGCGGACCGGAAATCGCGTCAGCACGGCATTGCCATATTCACCGCCTTGAAAGGAGTAGTTGTTGCTGAACACACAGGTCAGGCCGGTCAGTCCCGCGAGTTCGGCCGGGAAATCGCGCCGTTGCGTGCGCTCCGTGCCTTTGTCCACTTCCTGCAACGCCACGATATCCGCGCCCTGTTCCTTGATGAGCTGCGCGATGCGGAGCAAATCCACCTTACCGTCCAGGCCTTCGCCGTGATGAATGTTATAGGTCATCACGCGCAACGTGCCGCCGCTGGTGGGCGATACCGGGGACTGGCAGCCGGTGACGAACAGCGAGGCAACGAGGCACCCCATCGCGCCGGGCAGCCACGAGCGCGGCGAAAAGCGTGACATTTTCATGCTCCCAGATTTGCCCAAGGCACAAAGGAAGCAAAGGGAAAACCGGCGCGATCATCCGCCAGCGAGCGCCACGGGATCAGGGGTTGGCCGGCGCGCCCGGCGGCAGGGCCTCGGTGAAAATCGCCCGGTGGATCGGCGTGGGATACGGAACGTCCGGCCCTTTCGCGACCACCCAAAGAATCCGGTTCAACTCATCCTCCGGCGCGAGGTCATAGTCGCGGAAGTTCATGCGCGCGGAACGTCGGGCGCCCGGGGAGGCTTCCGTGTTTTTCGCGTAGAGGTCCACCTGCGGCGTAAGCACCCGATAAGGTGTGAGCTGGGCGGTGCGGCCAAAGCTGTTGAACATCGGGGTGGCGCCGGCATCGTATTGCGTCAGGGGCGGCAGGCCGAGAATCAACTCCATCGTGCGGATCATGCTGGCGGTCGTGTAGAGCGTGCTGTCCACCACGCCGCGTTTGCAGAATGGACTGATGACCAGGCCGACGGTACGGTGGGCATCCACGTGGTCGGGGCCGTTTTGGGCATCGTCCTCGATGACAAAGATCGCCATTTCCTTCCAAAAGCGGCTGTGCGTGGCGGCTTCGACGATTCGTCCCAGCCCGAGATCGTTGCTGCCCACGCTGGCGTCCGGCGTGAAGGCGCCCGGCGTGGTCCCGCGCGTATGGTCTTCACCCAACGACATGATGGTGAAGCGCGGCAGCACGCCCGTCTGCTCCGCCGCGCGCAAATCTTCGATCCAGCCCTGGACGCGGTCCATATCGCGACCGTCACCCCAGCTACCGCGGTGGGCGGAAGGGACGCGGCGGGCGCCTTCGCCATAATTCTTGAAGCTGATGCCATGGCGCCGGCAGAGGTCCCACAAATAACCGTTGGCGGGCAATTCCATTTCCTGGTTGCCGGGCAGCCGGCCATGCTTGGAATACGAGAGAATCCAGGAACGTTGGGTGTAATCCGTGGCGATGGCGGCGTCGCACCAACTGTGGCCGTCCACGCTCACTTCGCCATTGCAATAGAGATTGTCGAGCAGAACGTACTCGCGGGCAATCTGGTGGTGGTTGGGCGTCACGGCTTCGCCATACATGACCAGGTTGGAATCACCGTTGCCCGCCGGTCGGCCCCGGGCGTCACGGAAATCGCCGAACATCTGATCGTAGGTGCGGTTTTCCTTGATGATGTAGAGCACGTATTTAATCGGGCCCGGCTCGCCGACCCGGTCAGGAATCGCGGACTCGCTGGGGAGCGGGGCCTGCTGGAATTGCCCGGGCGTGAAGGGAGAATTGCGCCGAACCTGCTGTGTGTAGGCGGCCATTTGGACGCTATCCGGCCGGCGGATGAAGGAAACCGCGCCGTGGAGCGTGCGGCCGATGTAATCGAACGCCGGCGGCTTGTGCAGGCGGCGGGGATCGCGGGTAAGCGCGGGAACATTGGCGCGGGACGCCAGCCCCTTGCCATTCGCGACGAAGAGCGTCTGGCCGTCGGGGCTGACCGCGAGCGCGCCCGGATACCAGCCGACCGGAATGAACCCTTCGACCACCGAAACCGATTCGCGATGCCGCCGCGCTTCCTCGGAAAGCGAATTGGAAATGTCCGCCACCATCACACAGTTGTTGTCAGCATTGGCGACGAACAGCGTGCGGCCATCCGGCGAAACCGCCACCGCGTCCGGCGTGCTGCCTTCGGGCGATTGCGGATAAAGCGAAGTGGAAATGATCTCCCGCGTGCCTTCCGGCAATCGGCGCGTGGGACTGGCCTCGGCTTCAGCGGTCTCCAACTCACGCGTCTGGATGACATGGACGGTGTTGTCGCCCGCGCAGGCCACAAACAACCGGCCATCGCGTGACAACGTCATGTCGTTGGGCCGCAAACCGACACCGATTTCCCGCACGCGCCGCGCTTTCAGGGTATCCACCACGCTGACACTCCGGCTGCCCCAGTCGCTGACGTACAGATGCCGGCGGTCGGCGCCCAGGACGCAACTATGCGGATGCTGGCCGACGGAAATGGTGGTTTCCAGCGCGAGTGATTTTGGATGCAACACCCAGATTTCGTGGTTGGCTTCGTTGCAGACATAAAGCCGGCCGGTGCCGGGGTGGACCGCAAGGCCAGCGAGAAAAACTTCGGCCGCGTCGGGCGCCGGCAACACCGAGCGGTCAAAGGCCGCTTCCCCCGCGGAATAATTGAAGACGTGAATCTCCCCCGAATCGGCACCCGCGACGAAGCATTGTTTTCCATCCCGGCTGAAGGCGAGACCGTTCCAACTCTGCGGCAGCGGGAGGAACTGCGTCTCCTGACGCGTGGCGATGTCCAACACGGTCAGCCCATGCCGGTTGAACCCGCCATGCGCCGCCAGCAGCCGCTTCCCATCCGGCGCGACCACCAGTTTCAGCGCGAGATCATGCGTCGGCACCTGCTCGCCCGCGGGCGACACGCCCCAGCCATTGAAGAGCAGATGAGCGTCCGGCTGCAATCCGGCCCGGGTGCGCAAGCCGGGGCTGTTGACGTCCTCGTCCGGGAGGCGCGCGGGCGCCGCTGCCAAGACACTCGCGTTGGCTCGCAGCCAGACGAGAGCTGCCAGCATCCAGAATCCGCAGGCCCGAGTTTTCCCTTTCATCAGCACAAACCTTACGCCGAACGCCCCATGACGGAGAAGCCAAAAGCCGGTGGCTGTTCCACTTTCAAACCGCTCGGCTCGGCACCGCGCGCCGGCTGTTCCGCCACCGGAACAAATCAGATCAACTCCCGGCCCGAAACCGCGTGGCACACGAACCGCTAAAGCAGCAACGACACGACCGCGGACATTAACGAAACATCACCATGCGCTTCCTGTTTTACTCTCACGATGGACTCGGCCTGGGCCACACGCGGCGCAACCTCGCCATCGCCGCCGCGCTCACCGAGCTGGCGCCCGAGGCGTCCGTCCTGCTCGCGACGGGCGCGGATTACGTGGCGCGGCTCGGGCTGCCGCCGCGCGTGGACATCCTCAAACTGCCGGGTCTGCGCAAGATCGCCAACGGCGAGTATTGCGCGCGCCACCTGAACCTGCCCGTGCCGGACATCCGCGAGTTGCGCTCGGAAATGCTGACGACCGCCGTGCGGACCTTTTTCCCCTCCGTGGTGCTCGTGGACAAGCATCCGTTCGGCGCGAGCGGCGAATTCCGCAACGGGCTGGAGGAATTGCGCCAGCAAGGCGGGCGCGCCGCGCTCGGCCTGCGCGACATTCTCGATGAACCGGATTACGTGCTCAAGGAATGGCGGCCCCTGCGGATGCAGCATCGCATCGCCGCCTACTACGACGAGGTGTTCATCTACGGCCAACGCTCGGTGTTCGACGCCGCCACCGCCTACGAATTCCCGCCGAGCATGGCCGAGCGCACGCGCTTCTGCGGTTACGTGGAAAACCTGGAAACGGACGCGGACCTGGCGGACGTGAAGCTGCCCTTTCCGCCGCGCGAAGACCGCGTGCGCCCGGTGGTGCTGGCGACGACGGGCGGCGGCGAGGATGGTTTTGCCGTGCTCGAATCGTTCATCCGCGCCGCTGCCGGCGCGCCCTGGCAGGGCGTGGTCATCACCGGCCCCATGACGCCCGAACCGCAGGCAACCCTGCTCGGCCGGCTCGCGCACGAGCATGGCGTGGTGGTGCGCAAGTTCCTGCCGCATCTCTCCGCGTTGTTCTGGTCGGTGGACGCGCTGGTCTGCATGGGCGGTTACAACACGCTGGGCGAAGCCGTTTCCAAAGGGGTGCCGACGGTTTGCGTGCCGCGCACCGTGCCGCGGACCGAACAATTGCTGCGCGCCAAGGCGTTCGCCAAACTCGGCCTGGTCCGCGCCATCCGCCCCGAACAGCTCAACGTGGAGAACTTGCGCGCCGAGATCGCCGGGGCGCTGCGCCAATCGCGGCAGGAACTGCTCGCGCGTTCGCAGAAGCACCTGAGCTTCGACGGCGCCCGCCAGGCCGCGCGCCGGTTGCTGGCGCTGGCCAACGACCGTTCCTCCCACACCCACGAACTGGCGGAAGCGGTGACCGCCTGACCACCAATCCCCGTAATGTCCAAGCCGCTGCCTCCCAACCAAAGCCTGCCCGGCCTCTGGCGTATTCTGAAATACTTCTGGCCGCACGCCCGACAGTATCGCGCCTTGATCGCCGGTTCGCTGGCGGCGTTGTTCGCGGAGGTTGGCCTGCGATTGCTTGAACCGTGGCCGATCAAATTCGTATTCGATTACATCCTCGGCGGGACGAAGCGAGGCTTGCCCGAATTTCTCGCCGGTTTCAGCCTGACCACGCTGCTCACGCTCGCGGCGGTGGCGGTGGTGGTGTTCACCGCGTTGCGCGCGCTGGCGGCGTACGGGCAGACCATCGGCTTCACGCTCGTCGGCAACCGCGCGCTGGCCCGGGTGCGGGCCCAGCTTTACCGGCATGTCCAATACCTCTCGCTCTCGTTCCACACCAGCGCCCGCACCGGCGACCTGGTGGTCCGCATGATGAGCGACGTGGCCATGCTTCAGGACGTGGCGGTGACGGCTTTCCTGCCGCTGCTGGCCAAGGCCCTGATCGTCGCCGGTATGATCGGCCTGATGTTCTTGCTCAACGCGAAACTCGCCCTGCTGGCGGCCGCCGTGCTGCCGTTGTTCTGGCTGCGCAGCCTTTCGCTCGGCGGAAAAATCCGCGAGGTCGCCCGCAAACAACGCCGGCAGGAAGGTGCGATGGCCGCCTCGTTCACCGAAGCCATCGGCGCGATCAAAACCGTGCAGGTGCTCTCGCTGGAGGAGCAGTTCGCGCGCGCGTTCTCGGATGTCAACGAGCAGAATCTCAAGCAGGACGTGAAGGGCAAACGCCTGTCCGCCGCGCTGGAACGCTCGCTGGACGTCATCATCGCGCTGGCCACCGCGCTCGTGCTGTGGTTCGGCGCGCGCCTGGCGCTGGCCGGCGAACTCACGGCGGGCGACCTCTACCTGTTCATCGCCTATCTCAAGTCCGCCTACCGTCCGGTGCAGGACTTCGCCAAGTACACCGCGCGCCTCGGCAAGGCCGCCGCCGCCGGCGAGCGGGTGATTGATTTGCTGGAGCGCGTGCCGGACGTGCGCGACCTGCCGCACGCGGTCCGCGCGCCAGCGTTCCACGGCGCGATCCGGTTCGAGGGCGTGACGTTCGCCTACGAACGCGGCCAGCGGCTGCTGGAGGGCATTGACCTCGAAGTCAAAGCCGGCCAGCACGTCGCGTTGCTCGGCCCGTCGGGCAGCGGCAAATCCACGCTGCTGAGTCTGCTGCTGCGGCTTTACGATCCGGCGGCGGGCCGCGTGCTCATTGACGGGCACGACGTCCGCGGCCTGACGCTCGAATCGCTGCGCAGCCAGATCAGCGTGGTGTTACAGGACAACGTGCTCTTCGCCGCCAGCGTGCGGGAGAACATCGCCTGCGCCGCACCCGGCGCCAACCACGAACGCGTCGAAGCCGCCGCCCGCCTCGCCAACGCGCACGAGTTCATCACCGCCCTGCCCCAAGGCTACGACACGATTCTCGGCGAGCGCGGCGTGACGTTGTCCCACGGGCAACGCCAGCGCCTGGCCATCGCCCGGGCCGCCATCCGGCAGGCGCCAATTCTGATTCTCGACGAGCCGGCGACGGGCCTGGATCAACAGAACGAACGCGAGGTGCTGCACGCGCTTGACCGCCTTTACACCGGGCGCACCACGTTTCTCATCACGCACGACGCGCGGCAGGCGGTGAACGCCGACCTGATCCTCTATGTCGAAGCGGGCCGCATCGTCGAGCGCGGTACGCACGCGGAATTGCTGCGGCGGCGCGGGCCGTACGCCGCGATGTTCCGCGCGCAAACCGCCGTCGTTTCCGTTCCTGAACTGGAGCGGACCTCGTTCCGGTTCAACCTGATCACGTCATGAAGATTCTCTACCTTTGCCCGGACTCCGGCATCCCGGTGCTGGGCCGGAAGGGCGCGTCCGTCCACGTGCGCGAGCTCTGCCGCGCGTTCCATCGCGCCGGGCACCAAGTGGCGCTGGCGGCGCAGACGTTGAACAAATCGCCGTGGGAAACGCCCGCGGAAACGGACGCGAAAGTCCTCCAGGTCAAACTCCCCAATGGCGCGACGGACGCCGCGCAGGCGGTCAAGGAATTCAACGCCACGCTGGGTCTGGAAAATTCGCTGCCCGGCGAACTGCGGCGCGTGCTGTTCAACGCCGCACTCGTCGCCGACCTGGCCCGCCGCTTCGAGCACGACCGTCCCGATTTCATCTACGAGCGCGCCTCGCTCTACGCAACGGCGGGGGCGACGCTGGCGAAACGTTTCGGGGTGCCGCACCTGGTCGAGCTGAATGCGCCGCTCGCCGTCGAGCAATCGGCCTATCGCGCCACCCGCTTCGGCGATCTCGCCGCGCAGGCCGAGCGCTGGATGCTCAACCAGGCCTCGGGCGTGGTGGTGGTTTCCGCCGAACTCGCAAAGCACGTCCGCGCGCTGGGCGTGAAGGCAGCAAAGATTCACGTGATGCCCAACGGGGTGAACACCGAACTGTTTCATCCGAATGGAACGGGGCACGGCCTTCAGGCCGCCTCAACTTCCGCCAACGGAGCACGGCACGGAGTTTCCGCGCCGCCGCCGCACGCCCGCCGAAGCGCGCAGAAGCCCCCGCGCCACCGCAACGGCGCACCGCCCGTGCTCGGCTTCGTCGGCGGGCTGCGGCCATGGCATGGCGTGGAGATTTTGCCCGAGTTGCTGGTGCGCGTGAGCCGCCGGCACCCTAGCGCACGATTGGTCATCGCCGGCGATGGCCCGTTGCGCGGCGAGTTGGAGACGGGCTTCCGTCGCCGCGGTCTGGTGGCGCGCGTGGATTTCACCGGGGCGCTGCCGCACGAGGATGTGCCTACCGTCATCCGGCGTTTCGACGTGGCGCTCGCGCCCTACCCGAAGCACACGCACGATTTCTATTTCTCGCCACTGAAGCTCTACGAATACATGGCGTGCGGCGTGCCGGTCGTGGCGGCGAAGCTTGGCCAGATCGCCGAAACCGTGCGGCACGGCGAGACGGGCTGGCTCTACGCGCCCGGCAACGTCACGGCCCTGGCCGACGGGTGCGCGCGCCTGCTCGCCGACGCGCCGTTGCGGCAGCGCCTCGGCGCGGCGGCGGCGAAACTCGTTCACGCGAAGTTCACCTGGGATCACAACGCCGCGCGCGTCGTGAAACTGGCGCGGCAACTGGCACGAGGATGAGCCTCCAGCGCATCGCCTACGTGCTGCACATTTTTCCGAAGCTCTCGGAAACATTTGTGGCCGGCGAACTGGCCGAGTTACGGCGGCGCGGCGTGGCCGTGCGGATTCTCTCCCTGCTGCCGCCGCGCGACGAGTTGCAGCACGAGGTGGTGCGCCGCGCGGGCCTGACGGAGATCACGACGTACGAATCCCGCCGGTTCGCAGAGGTGCTCGACGAATTCCAACCGCAGTTGATCCACGCACACTTCGCCACGGAAGCGACCGCCCAAGCGCGCGCGCTGGCGGCGCAACGCGGCGTGCCGTTCACGTTCACCGCCCACGGGTACGACATCCGCCGCAAGCCACCACCGGATTTCCGCGAACGGGCGCAGGCAGCGCGCGCGGTGGTCACGGTTTCCCGCGCCAACGCGGGTCACATTGCCGAAACGTTCAACGTGCCGCGCGAACACATCGCGGTCATTCCCTGCGGTGTGGACACGGAGGAATTCTGCCCGGCGGCGTCAGCGGCCCCGCCGGCCGACGACACCCGCTGGGTCGTCTGCGTGGCGCGGCATGTGCCGGTGAAAAATCTCGCGCTGCTGCTCGACGCCTTCGCGGAACTGCGGCGGCGCGGCGTGAAGTTCCGCGGCGCACTGATCGGCGACGGCCCGCTGCATGATGAATTGCGCACCCAGCGCGCGCGCCTGGGGCTGGAGGAAATCGTCGGGATGCCCGGCGCGCTGGAGCAGGCGGCGGTGCGACGCTGGTGGCAACGCGCCAGCGTAGGCGTGCTCTCCAGCGAGAGCGAAGGCATGCCCGTGTGCCTGATGGAAGCGGCGGCGTGCGGCGTGCCGGTCGTGGCACCGGCGGTGGGCGGCATTCCCGAGCTGGTGCAGGATGGCGTGACCGGATTGCTGACCCGGCCGCTGGACGTCACCAGTCTGGCGGACGCGCTGGAGCGACTGCTCAGCGACGCGGCGTTACGCGCGCAATGCGGCGCGGCGGCCCGGCAGCGCGCGGTGGCACGGTTCTCCGTGCGGCGGCAGGTGGATCAGTTGTTGGAACTGTGGTCGGGGGTGGTGGAAAATGGACGGGACCTTTGCGCAGGCCAAGGCCTAGCGCGCGAAGCACAGACCGCCTCGTGCGCACAGATCCCAATCTCAGAACTTGCGGACATGGCTGTCCGCGCTCCGGCGCGCGTCGTTCCGGTGAGCGATCCCTTCAACGCGGCGGCGGATGCGGCGCTGCCGACGGTCGCGGCGGCGTTGAACGCGGCGCAAGCGCGCGCGGAGTTCAAACACCATCTCCCCAAACTTTCCGGCGCGAACGGCCGGCTCAAGCTCCGGTCCATTCGCGTGATCCGGCACAAGCCGGGCAAGCGCTGCGTGATCGAATACGAGGTGACGCCGGTGCGCGCCGGCAGGAAAGCGGAGCGGGTCACCGTCATCGGCAAAATCCGCGCGCGCCGCTCGGGGAACGAGGGTTTGCGCCAGCAGGAGCAGATTTGGAGCGCCGGTTTCGATGCGGACAGCGCGGACGGCATTTCCGTTCCGGAACCGCTCGGCGTGATTTCCGCGTTCAAGATGTGGTGTCAACGGAAAGTCGCAGGGGAAGTTGCGACGCGCCTGCTGGCCGGCCCCGAGGGCGTAACGGCGGCGCGGCGGATTGCGGAGGCGATCCACAAACTGCATCGCGCCAATTTGCCGGCGGATCGAGCGCACGGCATGGCCGACGAACTGCGAATTCTCCACGAGTGCTTCGGCAAACTGGCGGCGGCGAAACCGGAGTGGACCGGACGCATCGCGAAGCTGCAAATCGGCTGCGCCCGGCTGGGCGCGCAACTGCCGGCGCCGCGCGCGTGCGGGATTCACCGGGACTTTTACTCCGCCCAGGTCATCATCGAACGCGGCGGCGACAACGGCGGCCCAAGCAACGTTCAAGCTGCGCCTCGGGGGCGGCTGTGGCTGCTGGACTTCGATTTGTTCTGCCTCGGTGATCCAGGTTTGGACGTGGGCAATTTCATCGGCCACGTCACGGAACAGGCGCTGCGCGAGCACGGCGATCCCGACGCGTTGCGCGCGGTGGAAACGGCGCTGGAGGAACGGTTCGTGGAGTTGTCCGGTGAAGCCGTGCGCGCCTCGGTGCGGACCTACACGACGCTCACGCTCGCGCGGCATGTTTATTTGAGCACGCAATTCCCGGAGCGCCAGCACACGACCGAGAAGCTGATGGAGTTGTGCGAACAACGCGTCGGATAGATGCTCCAAATTCCGGCGGGGAAACACTTCAAGATTCAAGCGGTGCGTCACCGGGGGTTGCGATTGAAAGTGTCGGTCACTGTAGCGCAGACAGCTTGTCTGCGGGTTCACGCCGCATCCCTGCGGCGGGTTTCGGCGAGCCGCGCTCCGCGACGGGGAGCAAGGATGCTCCCCGAACCCGCACGCTGGAAGCGTGCGCTACGGGGCCGGGTAACCGGCGCTTTCAATCGCACCCGTCACCGGGGCTGAATGACGAATGTCCAAAAAGCGAAGGCGACGCCGAATATCCGGAGAGCGGGAGCTGGTCTGAAAACTTGCGTCGGGCGGCAGGGATGCCGCCCGAACCCGCGGGCAGGATGCCCGCGCTACGCACGGCAGCGGTCGCTTCCAGCGGGCGGGTTGCCGGAGCAGCTTGGCGCCGTGGTTCCAATCGGAATTCTCAGCCCGGCGCCAAGTGGTAAGACGTCCGAGTCATCGCTGGCCATCCCAGGCTTTGCCTCAGGCTACGACGGCCATTCGTCATTTTGCGTCGGTTTCTGGATCTGAGTTTCGCGCTACTGCACCCGCACCCGGTAGAACCGCGCCTGATTGGTCGCCGTCACGTCCGAAAGGTTCAATGCGCCGCCATTGCCAGGCAGGCCGGGCAGAATCGTTGTCCAAACCGCATCGCTGAGCGAGTCCTTGTATTCGAGTGTGTAGGTGAAGCCGGATTGCGACGCGCAGGAAAGGGTCGCGCCACCGGCGGCCAGGCTCAATCCAGAGATCGCGGTCGGCGGCGGGCTGGCCGGGCCACACGTGTTGTTGTAAGCACCCTGGTTGACGACGCTGCCAATAACCGTACCACAACCGGTCACGGTCGCGTTCGGGGCGATCACCAATCCGTCGGCGAACGAATACGTGCCGCCCTGCAACTCCAACACGGCGGGATTCACGCCGTCACCGACCGTGAACGGCTGGCCGTTGGCAATGGTCATCCCGCGGGCGCGCAGCACTCCCGAGGAAAACAAGCACTGCCCGTCGTGGTTGGTGGCCACGATTTGGTCGGTGACGAACGTTCCGCCCACCAGCCCGAACGAACCGGAAGCAATGACGGTGGTGGCGGCGCCCGTCGCGTTCGTCACGAACACCGTTCCGCCGGTGAAACTGGCCGCACCGGTGGACAGGCCCGACGTGCCGAGGAAGAAGCCATTCCACAGCACCACGCTCCCGCCGGCAACCGTCAGTGTGCCCGTGGGCGCATTCGTGCCGTCGTCGGAATTACCGACGTGCAAATTCTTGGCGAGCACCGCGCCGCCGGAGAGCCCGAGGCCCCCGTCGCCGCCGCGGCCCACCCAGATTTCGTCATTGGTGACCGACAGCAGTCCACCGGAAACGAACACCTGACCGGACGATCCCGGCAACCGCCCGATGCTAAGATCGGCGATGAGCGAGACGCTGGCATCCGCCGCCACGTTAAGCGTGCCCACGGAGGCGAGATGCCGCCCCACCGAGGTGTTGGTGAGCACCACGGTCGCGTTGGACACGGTCAGGGTGCCAGCGCCCTGCCGGCCGATGGCGACGAGATCATTGGTGGCGAAGAACTGCCCGCCGAGAATGTTCACACTGGCCGTGACGGTGTCCCAATCGGCCACGTGCAGTTCGTTGCGGATGACGGCAACACCGCCACTCTGGTTGAACTCGCCGTTTTCCAGGTTGCCGATGATGGTGAAATCGTTCGTGGTACGCGGCGTGACGGTGAACGTGCCACCGGCCAGATGGTAGGTGCCGACGCCGAGGTCGCCGATGCTCAGATCCGCGAACGACGCCTGCCCGCCACTTTGCGTGACACTGGCCGCAGCGCGGTCGGCGATCTTGGCGGTGCCGTTGGTCACAATCAGATGGCCGGCGGTCAAAACCAGGGCAGCCGAGGTGGCGGGCAGTTGCGCCACGCTGAGGCTATCGGCGGAAATCAGGCTGCCGCCCGCGAGCGTGAGCGTTGCCTGGCTGCCGCTGATGGAACCCAGCGTGACGCGGGAGGCGTTCAGCGTCCCGCCGGTGAGCGTGACTTCAGCGACCGCGCCGGAGAAGCGCCCGAGGCGGAGGCCCGTCGTGCCCGCGATGGCGTTGAGCGTGCCGCCGTTCAGCAACAGCGAGCCGGATTGAACGTCGCAGTTCAGACTGCACGTCAGCGCGCCGGAATCCAAAATCACCGCGCCGCGCACGATGTCGAAATCCGCGCCGGCGCTGATGCTGGAATTCGTGAGGGCGAGCGTGCCGCGATTGCCCACGAGCAACGCCCGGGACGTGGCCAGCGGCGTCGCGACATTGCGAAGCGCCAGGGTGTTGGTGGCCCCGGGGGGGGCCGAGAGGGTCAGAGAGCGCAGGGAAAGGTTGTTCGCGGCGGTGGCGGCATCAATGGTGATCGTCTTCGTACCGGCGTTGGTGATCTGCGTCGGATCGAGGTTGGAGGCGCTGGTGGGCGCGCTGGCGAGCGACCAGTTGGTGCCGCTGCGCCAGAGCGCGCTGCCGGAGTTGGTCCAGTTGTTCGGCGCGGCGACGGCCAGCGAGGTGGCCAGCGTAATCCCGCCCAGCCAGACGAGGCGGGCTTTGCGACGGAAACGGGTCAGAGAAATCAAAGAGTCGGTGTTCATGGCAGGCCTCGTTAGCAACCGCATTGCCATCGCAAGAAATCAGCGGGAAGTCGCGCGCGGGCGCAAAATTCCGGGCGCGTTTGTTCCGGGATCGGAATGCGCTGTTCCGCCTCCGGCGCAAAAAACCGCGAATGCGCGCAAATTCACGGGCGGACGGACTTGGCCTGCTTATTGCATTGCGAGCGGGTGATGACACGAAACCAAATCCACTCCCGTGCGAGCCGCGCGCCGGCGTCGCCGGGGTTCACGTTGATCGAGTTGCTGGTCGTCATCGCCATCATCTCCGTGCTGGCGGCGATGCTCCTGCCGGCGCTCTCGCTGGCGAAGGAAAAGGCCCGCACGATTTCCTGCGTGAACAATCTCAAACAGATGGGCACGGCCATCTTCCTGTATGCCGATGACAATGCCGACCAGCTCGTCCCCGCCGAAATGAACCTCCGCAACGGCGCGCGTTACGAGGAAGGCTGGCCGACGATCCTGCACAACGGAAAATACCTCCCGGCCCAACGCGCCCCGACGTATTACCGGATCGCGGACCAGGGCATGGTGTTCCGTTGCCCGTCCGGCCTGCCGAAGGTTTACAAGTTCGGCCCCGTCAGCCGCGACGATCCCGAGGGCGCGATGGCCTGGCCCTACACGTCGCAGAGCACAGGCAAGGAGTATCACCTCGATTGCTGGTACGGCATCAACGGCTCGACCGGCAATCCGCAAAAGTGGCCGTTCGTCCGGCTGCCGATGGACGGCACCGGCGCGGCGCAGGGCAACAAACTCAGCAAGGCCGGCGCGTTCGCGCGGATGCCGATGCTCTTCGACGGCTACTGGCTGCACAATGGCAAGGACGAACGCGTCAACGCCCGCCACGGCAAACGTAACCGCACGAACCTCGTCTTCTTCGACAACAGCGTCCGCAGTTACGACACCTTTCGCCTGCCCAGCGTCCGGGACAAGGAACCCGGCGAGGTGCAGTGGCGATTCCCCGTCGAGGCCCCACCCGAAAGTTGAACTTACATGAACTTCCCCAAAAAAACCTGGCTCACCGCCGGCGCCGCGCTGCTGGTCATCGCCGGCGCGGCGGCGTGGATTTACTGGCACGAGTTCAAGGCGCCGACGTTCGACGTCGAATTGCATCGCCGCGTCGGCGAAGTGATGGCCGAGCAGACGGCGCGCGTCGCAGGCCAAGGCGGCAAGATCGTGCTCATCACCATCCCGACCCGCGACCAACCGGAATTGCAGGTGGAGCTTCAGGCGTTCAACGCGAAATTGCGGAAGCTGGGCAAGTTCGAGCTGCGCGAATATGAGTTGGACACCAAGGACCAGGACAAATACGGCATCGGTACCGGCCTGTCCGGCCGGCGCTACGTGCGCACGGCCAACAAGAACCTCGACGCGGCGGCGGTCGTTTCGTTTGTCGGCGCGCCGAACTTGAAGGACGAGGACGTGACCGAACTGAAGCGCGTGCCGAAACTGGTGGCGCAGGCACGGTCGGTGGATCATCTGCCGAAGTTGTTTGGCCGGCAGTTGATCTCCGTAGCGGTGGCGTCGCGTTTCAGTTTTCCCGCGCCGGGCCCGGTCATGGCCCGCACCGTGCAGGACCGGTTCGACAAACGTTACCAGATCGTGGTCGCCGCGACCGTGGCGGCCATTCCCAAAGCGGATTAACCGGTCCCGAAGAAACCAAACGAGCCCAGTTGAATGCTTGGAATCAAGCGCCGATGAATTAAGCTGACCAAGTGACGAAAATCCGGCCCGCTGGTGTGCGGTCGGGAAATACTAATTGTGAGCCTATCCGACTTATTACCGAAGCGACGACTGGCCGCGGGTTGCGGCAGGCGAGGCGCCCGCCTTTGGCTGCTGCTGGCCGCCGGCCTGTGCGCCGCCGTGCCCGGCTACGGACAGGCGTTGCAGGATTTCTTCACGAACCGGCTCACGTATTCCTCGCTCAAAGCGGAAGTGAACGGTTCGAACGCCAATGCCACCGTCGAACCCGGTGAACCGTTGCACGGCGGCAAGCCCGGCGGGCATTCGCTCTGGATTTCGTGGATCGCCCCCAGCAACGGCGTGGTGAAGTTCAAGACCGAGGGCAGCCGTTTCGACACGTTGCTCGCGGTTTACCGGTTCGTTTCCCCGGCGGACACGGAGTTGGACCAACTGGCGCTGGTCGCCAGCGCGGACGATTCCGAGGGTTTCGAGCGTGAAAGCGAATTGGAGATCGGCGTCATCAAAGGCTGGCGTTACGAGGTCGCCGTGGACGGCTATCGCGGGCTGACCGGGCGGCTGGAACTGAAGTGGGACCTGGCGGTCACGGCGGATGAACCGCCGGTGCTGATCGAGACGCCACCCGATCGCTCGGCCGCCATCGGCGATCCCGTCACGTTGACAGTCCAGATGACAAACATCGGCAACGCGCAACTCAAGTGGTACTTCAACAATCTCGGTATGGACGTGTTCGGCACGAACCTGTTCATCCCCGCCATGGAGGTCACGAATGTGGGCCGATACAAGTTGCGCGTGACGGTGAACGGCGAGCAATACTTCACCGCGCCCACGGACCTGCAAATCAACACCGACGGCTCGTCCAACACGCTGGCGCAACCGAAATTTCTCGACGCCCCCGATTCGCCGCTGGTCGGCGCGAACAGTGGTTCGAACCTGCGCGTCCTCAACCTGCTGGCCGGCGGCGGCGGCGGCGGTACGCCCATGCGACTCGGCGTCGTCCGCGGCTACAACGGCAGCCAGATCTTCAACACCACCTACGCCACCAGCGATCCCAACGAGCCGGCGCACTGCGGCGTGCCGGGCGGCGCCTCCTACTGGCTGGTCTATCAGCCGCCGACGAACGGGACCGTCACCCTTGACACCGTCGGCAGCGGCTATGACACGGTGATGGAAGTTTACAGTTACTCGGGCACGCCGACGAACTACTCGGACCTCATCAAGATTGAGTGCAACGACAACGCCTATGGCACGAACGGCGCGGCGCGCGTCATCGTGCCGGTAGTGAAAACGCGCCAGTACCTCGTGGCGGTGGACGGCGTTGGCGGGGCGCGCGGTCTGGCCTGGTTGAACTACCGGCTCAACACGAATCAACTACCGCAGTCCCCCACGCTCGCGGGCGCACCGTCGCCGGTGGTGATACCGCCCGGGACGACCGTCGAACTTACCGCGCCCGTAAACGGCAGCCCGCCGTTGGTGTTCACCTGGCGCAAGAACGGCGCGCTCATTCCCGGCGCGAGCGAACGCTCGCTGGTGCTGCCCAACGTCACCACGAACGCCTCGGCGAGTTACGCTTTCTCCGCCACCAACGACCTCGGCGGCCCGGCCGCGGCGGCCTTCAGCCTGACGGTCGTCGAACCGCCGGTGTGCGCGCTGGCGCCGGTCGGCAACGCCTTGCGCCTGAGTTTTCCGACCGTGAATGGGATGCGTTACGTGATCGAGGAAGCCGATCAAATTACCGGCCCATGGACGCAATGGGTGGCTTCACCGACCGGCGATGGCCTGCCCGCGCAGCTCGACGTGGCCAACCAAGGCTCGCGCTTCTTCCGCGTGCGCGTCGAGTAACCCGGAGCGCGGACCGCCAAGTCCGCACGAACCGCGAACCCGATGGCGGTTCAACTTCACCGAGTCCACTTCCTCCATTGTCCTGCGGATTTGACGGAACCCCACGGCGCAAGCTGGTGTCCGTGCGTTGGAGGATGAGAAAGTTCGCGGGCGGAGGTGGACACACAGTTGATTCCACCGCCCGCCCGCGCTCGTCCACACGGACGAAGTTGTTCACCAACTGTGAGTCGCCTCACCGCAAAAAGTTCCCGTCACTCCACGAAAAATTCTTCGCCCCGCGGGGTATGGTGTGGCCGTGGCGACGCGACCGTAGTTCCGCCGGAAAGCCGCCCGCGCTCCGCTGGTGGAATGCCCATGTTCCGCGTTCGGAGCAAACCGCCCCGCCCCGCCTGGTTTTCCCGCGTAAATCACCGTGCAACCAGCGTGGCAAGCTGGCTGCTAAAGCGGCCAGCCGCGTTGTCACACAGCGACGCGGCGGGAAACCAACTGAATGAGAAAACGCTTTGCAACCCTGTCACTCCTGGCCGGCCTACTGGCCAGCCCTTTCGCCACTGCGCGCGCTGCAGACCCGATTCGCCTGCACGTTTACACGGCCATCGAAGTCGAATACGACACCCAGTCCGGCAAGTCGTACACCCTGCAAGGCTCGGCCAACCTGGCCGATTGGACCGACATCGGTCCCGCCACACCCGGCACCGGCCGGCCAGTCAACCGCATCTTCTCCACCAAGGGCGGCGGCACGGTCAACTTTAACAACTATCGCCTCAGTGTCAGCGACGGGCCGACCAACGGCTTCGCGCCGTGGTCGTTGGCCGGGCTGAGTCTGGAGTTCGACGACGAACCCGGCGGCGACGTGATGAACTTCACGGGCGAAACCAACGGGGTGGATGTTTCCGAAGGGGACAACGACCTCTTCAACTACCTGTATGGCCGGCTCGGCGAAAACGAGGCGCGCGCGGAAATCACCTATGCCTCGAATCGCAGCGAAACGGTGACGTTCGAATTCACCGGCCCGGGAGTCGGCACCTGGTCGCGCGATGAATTCCGAAACGGCAAACTGAAGGATCACGATGCCGGGCCGTTCCGCATCGTGGGCCTTGCGCCCCCGCCCGCCGGCACGAATCCGCCCGTCGTCAATCCCAACGTGGTTGTCGCCCCGCCGCTCTTGCCGCCGGCCCCGCCGGCTTCGCTCTCGAATCTCGTCTATTACTTCCAGGCCTCGGGCGTTCCGGACCGGTACGAGTTTCTGGATCAAAGCAACGGGCGGGAGGTTCAGGGCGTCGTGCAGGAGGGGCTGCCGACCAACTCCTTCGTTTACACCTACACCGTGCTCGGCTCGAACACGGCTTTCCTACGCCTGAGTTTCGGTTATTACGGCATGGGCGGCGACCGCTACGATTGCGACCTGACGTTCACGGACGGCGCTTCCGGTCACTTCGTGCGGCGATTGTATCGCCGCGGCGTTTTGAAGGACACCGACGAAGGCGCGTTCAGCCAAAACGACCCATTCGCCACCCATGTCCCGGGCACTCCGCCGCCGCCGCCCGGCACGAACGCCGCGACTTTTCCACCAACCATCGTGCCCACCGCGCCGCCCGCGCCGCCCGCCTCATTGCTGGGCAAGACCTATTTCGTCTTCACCACGCCGGCGCCGGATCAATACCAGTTCAGCGGCGCCAATTATGGCTATGCCACACCGGGGATTTCCCAAAGCGAAGAAATCGAGACCTCCCCCGGCGGCAACCTCTACACCTACGGCTACAGCGTGTTGAGTTCCAATACCGCGTCGCTCGTGATCACCTACGGCTACTACAATCTCGGCGGTGATCGCGAGGAATACGATCTCACATTCGTGGACGGCACCACCGCCACCTTCGTCCGCCGGTTGTATCGCCTGGGCAATCTCCACACGAATCAAACCGGCATCTTCAGCACCAACGCGGTGCTCCCGTACGGCGGCAACAACGGCAGCGGCGGCTCCGGCAACCCGCCGGCCAACACCAATCCGCCGCCCGCGAACCTGTCCGGTCTCACGGTCGTCATGAACACCGGCGAACAACTGGCCTTCCAGACGGCGACCACCGGCGTGCAGACGGATAACAGCGCGCCCACGGATTTCAGCTTCACCTACACCGCCACCGGCGCGAACACCTTCACGTTGCACGTGCAGTTCAAGCCGGACAAGTGGGACGATTACGAACTGACCTTCACCGACGGCGCACACGGTTCGTTTGTCCGCCAGCAATTCACGAACAGCGAACTCAAGGACACCGACGCCGATACGTTCTACGTCGTGCCGACGACTCCCTGAAATGCCACTGCCGCGCACCAACCAGGCCGGGTCGCCGGACGCTCCCACGAGCGCCCGGCACCCGCGCCGTTTGCCGGTCACGTTCGCGCCGGTCGGCGAGCCGGAACTTGTCGCCATCCGTTCGGGCATTTCCATCGTCGAGCGGCGGGCGCGGCGACACCCCCCGACGCCGCCGCCGAAAATCGGGATTCATTTTCCCGCCCCCACTCGGCATTATGCCCCCGTGCGCTGGCTTCTCTGGGCTTTGATCGGTTTCGCGGTGGCAACCGCCGTTGCCCGCGCGCAGACTACGAACGCCACTGCGACCGCGAATCCCGCCAGTCGCCTGCTCGAGACGGCGGGGGTCGTGGAAGTCCAAACCAGCGGCCGGACGAACTGGTCGCTGGCCGCCGCCGGAATCCTGCTCCGCGTCGGCGACCGCATTCGCACCCACCCCGCCAGCCGTGCCGCCGTGCAGCTCTCCGACCGCAGCGTCATCCGATTGAGCGAACGCACCACCCTGGAAATCCTGCCGCCGCGCCGCAGCGAAAAGAAACGCTTCGGTCTGCCGGCCGGCGCGCTGTATTTTTTCAATCGCGAGAAACCCGCCGACGTCGAGTTCGACACCCCGCTGGCCGCGGGCGCGATTCGCGGCACGGAGTTCCTGCTGCAAGTCGCCGAGGCCGATTCGGCGGTGCGCCTGGCGTTGATTGATGGCTTGGTCGCACTGAACACCAGCGGCGGCGAAGTGCAAGTTGAGCGCGGCCACGAGTTGCGGCTCCAGCCGAATCAACCGCCGCAAAACACCGCGCTCGTCAACGCCACCGCCGCCATCCAGTGGGCGCTTTATTATCCCGCCGTGCTCGACCTCGACGAACTCGCGCTGTCCGCCGACGAACAAACGGCGCTCAGCGCCGCGCTCACGAACTATCGCGCGGGTGATCTGCTCGCGGCGCTCGGGGCCTGGCCGGCGGATTTTCAACCGACCAGCGCAGGTGCGCGGGCGCTGCGAGCGCAACTCGAACTGGCCGTGGGCCGCGTCGCCGAAGCGGAACGGATGCTCGCGGAATTGCCGGCCGACAATGCGCCAACGCGGGCGCTGCGCGAACTCATCGGCGTCGTCCGCGCGAATCCCTCGGAGCGCCGGTCTCCGATCCGGCGCGAAGCCGACCTCGGGTCGAGCCGGGTCGGAGACCGGCGCTCCGCCAGCGAACTACTCGCGCGCAGCTACGCCTTGCAAGCGCAAGCTGACCTGGAAGCCGCGGGCGCCGCCGCGCGCGAAGCGGTGAAGCTGGCGCCCAACTCGGGCTTTGCCCGCGCGCGGCTGGCGGAACTGGAATTCTCCTTCGGCGAACGGCGCGCCGCGCTGGCGGAACTGGAGCCAGCCATGAAACTCGCGCCGCGCCTCGCGCCCGCGCACGCGCTGCGCGGATTCATTCTGCTCGATCAAGGCGATGCCGCCGCCGCGCGGGCCGCCTTCGATCACGCGCGCGAACTGGACGCCGCGTTCGGCCCGGCCTGGCTGGGGCGCGGATTGTGCCTGCTCCGCAACCGGGAATTCCTCGAGGCACGCGCCGCGTTCCAAGCCGCCGCCGCGTTGGAGCCGCAACGCAGTTTGTTTCGGAGTTACCTCGGCAAAGCCGCCAGCGAACTCGCCGACGCGCCCGCCGCCGAAAAGGAATTCCGCCTGGCCCAGACGCTCGACGCGAACGATCCCACCGCCTGGCTCTACTCGGCGTTGCATCTGTGGCAGCAGAATCGTTTGAACGAAGCGATCCGCGATCTCGAAACGTCCGCCAGCCTGAACGACCAGCGTGCCGTCTTCCGCTCGCGCCTTCTGCTCGATCAAGACCGCTCCGTGCGCAGCGCGAATCTGGCCGCGCTTTATGAGGACGCGGGCGTGCCTGACGCCAGCCGCCACGCCGCCGCGCGCGCGGTCGGCGAAAGCTACGCGAATTTCTCCGGCCACCTGTTCCTGGCCGACAGCCTCGCCAGTCGGGAGGACGTGAACCGGTTCAACCTGCGCTACGAGAGCGCGCGGCAGAGCGAATTGCTCGTGGCCAACCTGCTCGCCCCGCCCGGCGCGGGAAACCTTTCGCAGCAGTTGTCGCAGCAGGACCACATGCGCTTCTTCGATCAGCGGCCCATCGGCGTCAGTTCGCTTACGGAATACCGGAGCGGCGGCGATTGGCGCGAGGCGGGCACGGTGTTCGGCTCGGCGAACGGTTTCAACTACGCGCTCGACGCCAATTACGAAAGCTTCAACGGCCAGCAACCGAACGGCAACGCGGAACGCCGCGAGTTTGCGCTCACGCTGAAACAGCGGGTCGCGCCCGCAGACGAAGCCTACTTCCAGATCGGCCTTGCTCAATTCGAGGCCGGCGACGTGGCGAGCTATTACGATCCGGCGCAGGCCAAGACGGGTTTCCGTGTGAGCGAGCGACAGGAGCCGACCCTGTACGCGGGCTGGCATCACACCTGGTCGCCCGGCAGCCACACCCTGCTGTTGTTCGCGCGGCTCGACAATCAACTCACGCTGCACGACGAACAGCCGAACGTGCTTTTCCTCCGCCAACTCGGCGCGGGCATCGCGGAAGTGCAATCGCCGCCGGCCGGGCCGCCGTTCACGCTCGAATCGCGCAGCGACTTCACGCTCTACACGGCGGAGTTGCAGCACATCTGGGAAACGCCGCGCCATTCGCTCGTGGGCGGCGGACGCTGGCAATCCGGCAGCGTGGATACGCACGCGATCCTGAGCCGCGTGTTGACCGGCGTGATCACCGATCAGCAAGCGGACGACACCCTCGAACGCGGCGACCTGTACGCGTACGCAACGTGGCGCGTTGGCGACCGGCTGCAACTCATCGGCGGCGCGAGCTACAGCCACCTGACGTTTCCGCAAAACGCGGACCTGCCGCCGATCAGCAGCGGCGAAGCGGCGCGCGACCTGATTTCACCCAAGGCTGGCCTGCTGTTTCAGCCGTGGGAGCGCGGCTTGTTGCGCGCCAGCTACACGAAATCGCTCGGCGGGCTTTACTTCGACAACAGCGTGCGGCTCGAACCGACGGAGGTCGCCGGCTTCAACCAGGCGTTGCGCAGCCTGATTCCCGAAAGCGTCGCGGGTCTGGTGGCGGGCACGGAGTTTGAAACGGTGGCGGTCGGCTTCGATCAATCACTGCCGCGCGGCACCTGGTTCGGCCTCGAAGCCGAAAGGTTGACCTCCGACGGCGAGCGGACCGTGGGCGCGCTCACCAATTCACTGCCGCTCTTCTTTTGGCCGCCCGACTCGCCCGCCGGCACGCGCGAGACGCTGGCGTTCCGCGAGCACAGCCTCAGCACCTATGCCGGGCAATTGCTGGGAAACAATTTTTCCCTCGGCGCACGCTATCGGGTGAGCGAGGCGGAGCTGACCGAGCGCTTTCCCGAAATTCCGGCCACGGCCACCGGCCTGGCGCAACTGGAAGGCAACGACCGCGCAACATTGCAGCAACTTTCACTCACCGTGAACTTCCACCATCGTGGCGGCGCCTTCGCGCAATGGGAATCCGCGTGGCATCATCAGGAGAACGCCGGCGACAGCGCCGCGCTGGCCGGCGCGGATTTCTGGCAGCACAACCTGACCGCCGGTTACCGCTTCGCCCGCCGCCGCGCGGAACTGCGCATCGGCGTGTTGAATCTCTTCGATCAGGATTACCGGCTCAACCCGCTGAACTTGCACGCGGAATTGCCGCGTGCCCGGACGTTCGTGACGAGCCTGCGGTTGAATTTTTAGAACCGCTCCGGCCCGGCACGTTGCGAGCGAAGGGCACGCGCCGGATCGGAGACCGGCGCTCCATCCGAAACCATCCCGCGCCACTCGTCAGAATCGCACACGCGTGTGAAGGTCGGAAACGGTGGCGTGCAGTTGTTTGGCAAGCGCCTTGCGATCCGCCGCCGGCGCCGGCACGTCGGCGAAACCCACGCGCGCGGTGACGAAATCACGATCCAGGAGTTTCAACAGGTGGGGACCAAACACCATGTCGCCCCAGTACGCGACGTCGGCGCTCACCGTTCCGCCGTCGAGTTGGTAGGCCACACAGCCAGCGTGCAGGTTATGCCGCCCGGCTACCGCCGGTTCGAGCAGCGACGACTTGAACGGCAGCACGGTTTCGCCGCCCGAACTCGTGCCTTCGGGGAACAGCACCACGAGTTGCCCGTCCTGAAGCAACGAGTGGATTTGCGCGGCCACTTCGCCCACCTGCCCGCGGCTTTCCCGGCGCACATACACCGTCCCCCCCAGCGACGCGAACCAGCCGAACACCGGCCAGTTTTTGACCTCGTGCTTGGAAATGAAAACCGTCGGCGTCAACGAACCAAGCACCACGATATCCAGATAGCTCAGGTGATTGCACACCAGCAATCCGGAGGTCGGGACGCGACCCATGACCTCGATTCGATTCAGGAACGGGCGCATCGTGCCGCGAGCGCACTGGCACAGGCAGTGAGCCCGCTGCCGCCGGGTGGGCCGGCCAAAAGTACGGAGGTAAAGAAACGCAAACCGAATTCCGTCGAGGAGCAACTCCCCGCCCAGCCATGCGCCACGCCAGAGCACTCGACCCGTGATGCGCATCCGTTCAGCCGAGGAACTTGGAGCGGGCGGTGGACGGGAGGCGGTCAAGGTCCAGCAAGGTCAGAAAATCTATCGTCTTGAATTCGCCGTCGAGCGCAGGCGGGCCGCAGATTTTTGCACCGACGGAAAGATATGCCCGGAGGAGCTTGGGGACTTTGGGCGTGTGTTCGGCCAGGTGCGCGAGCGAGCATTCAAAACCCGCCCGGGGACGGGTGCGGAATTCCAGCGCCGCCAGGTGCTTGCGGCACAGTTCGGAATACACCGACGCGCCTTCGCGCGGGTCTTGCGAAGTGAGCGAACTGCAACCGCACAAATAACGCGCGCCGCGTTCGCGGGCGTAATCCGCGATGCCTTTCCAGAGCAGCCCGAGGACGTTCAGGTTGCGATGCGCGCGATGCACGCAGGCCCGCCCAAGTTCGATCAACTCGCCGCGCACGGGCTCGAACGGCGCGAAGTCAAATTCCTGTTCGCTATAATAGCCGCGATTGGCCGCCGCCATCCGGCCGGTTTGCAGCCGGTAGGTGCCGACAACTTCGTGATCGGGCAAATGTTCGACGAGTAGGTGGTTGCAGACGACATCGAACGGATCAGCATCGCGACCGGTGGTGTAGGAGTGCGCCAGACCCTCGCCGAGTTCGAGGTTGAACACCTCGAAGCGCAGCTTCTGGGCCGCCTCGACGTCCGCCTCCGACTGCGCCAGGCGGACGGCATAATGCGCGTCCGCGCCCACGAGCAAACGCGCGGCGGCCAGTGTTTCAGTGACGGATGACATCGAGAATGATCGGTTTGGCTTCTCCAATTATCGCTGCAAAGCCTACCACGAACGAGAAACGCGAGCCAAGCCTAGTTTTTGGGGGTGACGATTCAGCGGCGGCTGGGAAACGGTCAGGGAGCATCCGCGCGGCCCGCCTCGGCCGCAACATCCGGCCGGGTTTCGAGGAATTGCAGGAACAGGAGAGTGAACAGCCACGGTTTTACGTTGGCAGCAGGCACCGGCTGATCAACCCGCTGGCGCGCCTTGCGGAAGGTGTTCTGCGTCAAAGCCAAGGCCGCCTCCGGGCTGCCGCAGAGGGAGGCGGCAAAACGGAACAAGGGCTGGTAGTATTGCTCCACCAACTCGTTGAATCGCGGCACTGTGGTCGTTTGCATGATCAGACGGGTATCATTCCCGGCAATGAGTCTGACATTCCCACCGGACCTTACGTTCAATGCCAGTCAAACCGGCCCGCGTAAGGTCCTGGCTGCGGGACCGACTCAAAATCACTCCGCTGGCTTGCGCCGGCGCAAAACCGAGGCAGAATGAAACCACAACCATGAACCGACTCGCCTTCCAATTTGGCCCAGTGGCCTTGCTGGTGTTGGCCACCGGCTGCGGCGTTTCACAGACCAACACCACCGCGACCACCGGCACCAACAGTCCCAGCCAGACGCAAATCACCATGAGCGAATCACTCCCCAAGACGGACGACGAATGGCGGAAAGTTCTCAGCCCCGAACAATACCAAGTGCTCCGCCAAAAAGGCACCGAGCGCGCCTTCACCGGGAAATACTGGAACACCAAGGAAAAGGGCAGCTACCGTTGCGCGGGATGCGGCACCATGCTCTTCCAGTCGGACACCAAGTTTGACTCCGGCTGCGGTTGGCCGAGTTTCTATGCGCCGAACGCCACCAACACCATCACCGAAACCCAGGACCGCAGTCATTTCATGGTTCGCACCGAGGTGACCTGCTCCAAATGCGGCGGCCATCTGGGCCATGTTTTTGATGACGGCCCCAAACCGACCGGCCTGCGCTACTGCATCAACTCCGCTTCGCTCAAGTTCGAGCCGAAGCCGGAGGAGAAAGCGGAAAAGAAATAGACGTCGCGCAGCGCGTCAGCCGGTTCTTGCCAGTTCAACCACCCGGGTCAAAACTGCGTCGCGATGAAGCTGCGGCTCTACGACGCGCATAATCACCTGCAGGACGACCGGTTCGCCGGGCGGCAAGCGGAATTGCTCGCCGCCTGCGTGCGCGAAGGCGTGGCCGGCATGGTGGTGAACGGTTCAGGCGAAACCGACTGGCCGGCTGTGTTGGCGCTGGCTCAGAGTGCGGCGGACAGAACGGTGGCACTCCGCATCATACCCAGCTTCGGCTATCACCCTTGGTACATCCACGAACGCAGCGGTGGCTGGTTGGAAAACCTCCGGCGCTTGCTCAATGAAAACCCCGCCGCCGCCATCGGTGAAATCGGCTTGGACCGCTGGAAGCCAGGGCTGAGTTACGATGGCCAGGAGGAAGTCTTCATCGCCCAATTGCGGCTGGCGGCGGAGCGAAATCTGCCGGTGAGCATTCATTGCCTGCAAGCCTGGGGCCGGATGCTGGAAATCCTGCGCACCGAACCGCGCCCCGCGCGCGGCTTCCTGCTGCACAGCTACGGTGGACCGAGGGAAATGGTGAAACCGCTCGCCGATCTCGGCGCGTATTTCTCCCTGCCCGGCTACTTCGCGCACGAACGAAAGAGTCGCCAACGCGAGACCTTCAAAGCCGTCCCCCGCGACCGGCTGCTGATCGAAACCGACGCACCGGATCAAAGCCTGCCCGCCGCGCGGAACCGTTTTCCGCTGACGGATCCCGCCACGGGAAAGCCGCTAAACCAGCCGGCGAATCTGCGCGCGGTTTATGAATTCGCGGCGGAGTTGTTGGGGGAGCCGCTGGAGACGCTTACCGATCGCGTGAGCATTAACTTTAAGGGGCTATTCGATACCCCAAAGTCGGCCTCGGCTTGCGACCGTTAGCAGTGGTATCCGGCGGCGTCTGCCCGTTCGCCATTGTGTTTTGTTGTTGCCACCTGATGCCCTAACTCTACGCTCCCGCCTATAGGATACCATGCTTCAGGGAGCCCAACTTGCCCGTGTGGCTGCGCAGCGCTTTCAGGACTTGGAAACGCGCACGCCTGTTATCCTCACCACCTCGCAATTGCTCTCCGCCTCGACCGGGGAGAGGGACGGGGTGAGGAGTCGAAAATTCTACTTCGGCGGCGGCCAGGTCGAAATCGCCGCCGAACTCGTCCACGAACTCGATGCCGACGGCAAACAACTCCGCGTCGTCAAGCTCACCGACTACACCGCCGAGAAAGTGCGGACACTCTGCACCAGCCCGGACGAACTGCGCGCCCGCTGGGCCGATGCCGGCCAGCGCGCTGACATCATCCACCAACTCACCGAGCGCGGCATTGATTTTCCGACCGTCGCCGCGCAAGCGGGCCAGCCGGACGCCGACCCGTTCGACCTGCTGTGCCATCTTGCCTTCCACGCGCCCGTGCTCACCCGCCGCCAGCGCGCCGACCGCGTGAAACGGCAGCAAGCCGCCATGTTCAATTACCTGAAGCCCGAAGCCCGGGAGATTTTGAATGAACTGCTCGAAAAGTATGCGGCTGACGGCGAATTGCAGTTCGTCCTGCCGGATGTCTTGAAATTGCCACCGATTTCGCAGCATGGATCGGTCGGTGAAATCGTGGATGTGTTTGGCGGGCCTGACGAATTGCGCTCGGCAGTGAACCAGCTACAAACCCTGCTCTACACTGAATGAAGCCAATGGACTCAACTTCATCATTCAGCCTTCAGCCTTCAACCTTTCCGGACGTCCCGCCCATTTCCCACCACGGCAACGTGAACGAAATCATCGGCAAATTCGGCGGCGCAGACCAGCTCCGCAACGCCGTCAACCAACTCCAATCGCTGCTGTATGCGGCATAGTCTCAACTGAATGTTAACGAAAGGAAGTATGCTTAAAAAAATCACCATTCAAAGTTATCGCTCATGCTTCGATACATCCTTCGAGTGCCATCCAAATCTCTCCGTGCTGATCGGCCCAAACGGAAGTGGGAAGACAAACGCCTTGCAGGCCATCATGCTCTTGAGCCGGATGGCTCAACAAGAAAGCGCTCATTTTCGAGACGTTCCTGCCGGAGTGACATCGAAACTCCGTTTTGATTTCGACGTTGAAGGAGTGCGCGCGCGCCTTGCGGCGTCGGTGCAAACGCTGACCGATGAAGCTAACAAGGACACCGTTACGCAGTCGGAACAAAAGTGGCTGCTCACAGGGAAAAAAGAGGAACGTGCACGAACAGAAATGCCATTGGCGCTTTTTACGGCCCAATTTCCACATCACCAGCGTTTTGTCTATCACGCCGGCATATCTGGACGGCACTTCAGATTATCTGAGCGCCAGCTAAGACGGTTTATGATGAGAAAGGATGGTGTGGTTGTTTCAGCTATTGGCGAGGAGCTTCCCAAATGGGCGCACGAAACTCTTACTAAAGTATCAGGGTTTTGCGACAAAATTAGGTATTACGGGGCTTCTCAGTTCACAAACCCAGGCGCATGTCCCGTTTCGTTTGAAATAGAAAAAGAGGGCGAAGAGCGAAAGTTATATCGCCTGACTGGTCATGCACGAATTCTCTACAACATTTACACGGCAAAACGAATAGACTCTGAAGGCAAATACAAGCGATTCTTCGATATAGTCGGCCCTGGAGGACTTAAGCTGATTGACAGTCTCGATTTTAAGGAAGTCGAGACGTCGTCCGTTAATTACACAGTGAAGGTTGGCGGCAAAGTTGAGAAGCGCAGTCGTAGGCAACTGATTATCATCCCTCAATTTCGAATCGGACGGCAAAAACTCTCACCGAACCAACTTTCAGAAGGAACATTTAAGACACTCGCTTTGCTTTTTTACGTGGTCACTGATCAGAGTTCAGCCCTATTGATCGAAGAGCCTGAGGTTTGCATTCATCACGGGCTTTTATCCAGTGTGCTAGAGATTGTTAAGCGATTCTCTAAACAAAAGCAGATGTTTATCTCGACGCACTCGGATTACGTGTTGGATCACGTCAAACCCGAGAATGTCTTCCGTGTCAGTTATGACTCAAGGCTTGGGACAGCAGTCCGTCATATTCGCAAGACGATGACAGCAAAGGAATTCTTAGCACTCAGGCACTACTTGGATACTGAGGGCAATCTTGGTGAATACTGGCGCGAAGGAGGATTGGAGGAATTGAAATGAAAATTGGCGTTATAGCCGAGGACGACAGTGACGTTGTCGTCATTAAGGAACTCACGCTCGCACTAATGAAACCGAGGAAAGTCGGTTTCAAGCGGTTTGTTGGCGGTGGATGCGGAAAGCTCCGGAGAAAATGCCGTGCTTGGGCAGAAAACTTAGTGCGGCAAGGATGCCCGTGGATAGTTGTCATTCATGACCTCGACGACTACCGCGAGGATGATTTGCGAAACGAGCTAAACGCCGCGGTTGCAGACTCGCGTGCGCAAGCGACGGTTGTGTTAATACCATGCCGAGAGATTGAAGCTTGGTTGCTTTACGATGCGCAGGCTATAGCGCGTGCGTTCAATGAGCGTGACCTACCGAAGCTTCCGCATGACCCTGAACGTTTACCAGACCCGAAAGAATTTCTCGAAGACCTTGTGTATCGTCAATACGACAAAGAGTATTTGAATACGAAGCACAACGAGATAATCGCAAAAAACGTGAATGTGGCGCGTCTACGCAGATCTAAATCCTTCGCGCCACATCCTGCCTTTGTCGAAGCCATAATCGGTTAGGCCCTTAATTATGCTTACCACCGCCCAATCTCTCGGTGCGCTCTTAAAATCCGCGCGCGACATCATGCGCAAGGACAAGGGGCTCAATGGCGACCTCGACCGTCTGCCGATGCTCACTTGGATCATGTTCCTGAAATTCCTCGATGATTTGGAACTTCAGCGCGAGCAGGAATGGCAGTTGGCCAATCCGCCGGGGCGCACCTCATCCGGCCTGCGGCCACCTTCTCCCCAGCGCGGAGAAGGGCGCTCCGCTTCTTTCAAGCCCGCCATCGAATCGCCCTACCGCTGGCGCGATTGGGCCGCCAAGTCCGACGGCATCACGGGCGATGAACTGCTTTCCTTCATCAACAACGAAGAGGCGACGTTGTCCAACTCCTTGCGGAGTGCCACCAGGCGCGGACCGGGATTGTTCAAGTATTTGCGCGATTTGGCCAGTTCCGACACCGCCAGTGCTGCCAGCACCGCCCGCGACACCATTGCCACCGTGTTCAAGGGCGTGGACAACCGCATGAAGAGCGGTTACCTCCTGCGCGATGTCGTCAACAAGATTGCCGCAAAAGGAGAATCGACACCTCACCCCGGCCCTCTCCCCGTTCGAGGCGGAGAGGGAGAAAATCCAGCGACGAATTGCACACGCTGGGCGCGCTCTACGAATCCATGCTCCGCGAGATGCGCGATGCCGCGGGCGAGGTAGCAGCGGCGCCTCGACGCTTTCCCGGTCCGGCGACGGGGCGTCGCCGCCACTCTACACCCCGCGCGCCGTCGTGCGCTTCATGGTCGCCGTCACCGACCCGCGCCTCGGCGAAAAGGTCCTCGACCCGGCGAGCGGCACGGGCGGTTTTCTGGTTCAAGGTCCTACCGGCCCCACAGACGCCGTGATCAGTTTCACCGCCTCCGCCGCCGCGGCGAAGCCAAACGCGCCGGTAACAAAGGTCGCCGTGCCGTAACCGCTCCGGCAATCGAGGCGGAGCTTCGCGCCGGGTGCGGGGGCGGCGCACACGGAGCCGTCGCTCGCCGGGAAGACTTGCGGCTCGGGCGAAAACACGCACGGCACGCCAAATTTTGTTTTCGGGTCGCGCGGGAAATTGTGTTCCGTTCGCAGCACCTTTCGCACGTTGGCCAGCAAGCCGTCGTGCGTCGTGCGGGCCATGTCGTCCACACGGATGGCAGTGGGGTCGCGCCGACCGCCGGCGCCGCCGGTGGTGACGATGAGAATCTTCCGTTCGCAACAACGCGCGATGAGCAGCGCCTTCATCGCCGTGTCGTCAATCGCGTCCAACACGCAATCGAATTGCGCCGCCAGTATGCCCTCCGCCGTCGCCGCCGTGAACAGCATCTGCTCCGCGTGAACGGCGCAGTCGGGATTGATCAGTTTCACCCGCGCCGACATGACTTCGACCTTCGGCTTGCCGAATTCGCCGGTGACGGCATGGAGCTGGCGGTTGACGTTGCTGATGCAGACGTCGTCGAGGTCCACGAGCGTAAGCGTGCCGACACCCGAACGCGCCAGCGCTTCGACCGCCCACGAGCCGACTCCGCCAATGCCGATCACGCAAACGTGCGCCTGGCGCAGCCGCGCCGCGCCGACGACGCCATAGAGCCGTTGAATTCCACCGAATCTCGCTTCCTGATTCGTCATACCGCCGGGGAGATAATGTCGGCAGCGGGTTTGCACAAGCCAATCCCCCCATTTCGGGGGGGGCTCGAATGTGACGCCGCCAACCGACGTCTGGCCTGTAGTGAGTTTTTGGGGCTGGACTTGGACAACCGCCCCAGCGCATTTTACACATGGGTATCTGACAAGGGATTCGAACCAAATGAAGTTGATGAAAATAATCTCCACTCTGACACAACGGGCGCTCCTCGGCGCGGCAACCATTGCAGCCATCACCAAACTGAATGCGGGAGCGGTTTATGAAACCGACAAGGAATTCCTGACCGTCGGTGACTTTAACGGCGATGGTCAATTGGACGTGCTGATCGTGGACCGCGACACGGGCAGGTTGCGAGTGGGTTACCGGCTTTCCGCAGAGTTTTTCAACTGGGCCAATTGGCGGGCGGGCGGGATGAAAGGGGTGACGGGCGTCACCGTGGGCAAGCTGGCGGACGAAAAGCATGATTCCGTAGCCCTGGCCTCCGCCAGTGACAGTCTCGTCACCGTGGCCGAGGCGATGAATCCCAACATCCAGACTGACCCGGTCAAGCTCGCCAATGTTTCAGGACTGGGGCCGAGCAGCGTCGTCGCGGTGGACATCGGGGGCGCGGGCAACACGCCGCTGCTGGATTTGTATGTCGCGAGCATTTACAACGCGGACCCCACTCCCGTCCGGCTCGCATTGAATCGCAATGTCGCCGGCAAGTTCACGCGCCTGGCGGAAGTCCCCGGGCCCGGCGAATTGACGCATGTCAACCGGCTCGCGCTCAAGACCGGCGGGCCGGAGTGCGTGGTGGCCATGGCCGGGAGCGCGTTGCTGGCGAGCAAACTCGACAGCGGCAAGCCCGAGGAGGTCTTGAACCTCCCGGAAGTGCCGGCGGATGCCGATTATGTGGCGGGCAATTTCTCCGGCGCAGGCACGAAGGATCTCGTTTTCTACAACTCCGGCGCCGCCGAGTTGCACGTCAGCAAGCTTGAGGAAGCGGGCGGGAAATTCAAAGCGGGCGCGTTCAAAACCATCACGCTGCCACGCCCAGTAACCCGCCTGATCTCCGTGGACAGCAGCCCGAAGAGCCGGCTGCTCGCTATTTTCGGCGAGCAGGAGCCCGCCGAGGTCATGGACTTCGACGGCGCCAATCCGCCCGTCTTGGTGCAGAAAATTGCCGGTGCCACCAACAAGCTCCTGAAAGCCGCCGTGGCGCTACCGGATGCCGTAGTGCTGCTTTCCGTCTGGACGAACGATGTCTTCAAACCGCGCCCGTTGTCCCATTACCAGGTGCAGTTGCTCAAGGACGGCAGCTACGTGCCGGGCGCGTTCGGCAGCCTCGCCTTGCTCGATGATCGCGACGACTCGACCGTGCCGCTGGTTTACACCAACATCGTGGCGCACAGCCCGGAGAAGTCAGCCGCCGACATGAAGACCTACACCAACACGATTCCCGGCACGGATGTGCCGTACCAGATGGTGGCCATCCCCGGCGGCGAATTCACAATGGGCAGCCCGGAAGCCGAAAAAAACCGCCAGAAAGACGAAGGTCCGCAACACAAGGTCAAGGTGGCGCCATTTTGGATCGGACAGTTTGAGGTCACCTGGGACCAGTATCTGCTCTTCATGTATTCCGACGACGAGAAGAAACTGCGGGAGTCGCACAAGACTGATGATTCCATCAACAAAGTTTCGGATGCCGTCACCCGTCCCTCGAAGCCGTATGTGGACATGAGTTTCGGCATGGGCAAGAGCGGTTTTCCCGCCATCGCCATGACGCATCACGCGGCCAGCAAGTTTTGTCACTGGCTCAGCGCCAAGAGCGGGCACTTCTACCGCCTGCCAACCGAGGCCGAATGGGAGTACGCCTGCCGCGCCGGCACCACCACCGCCTATTCTTTCGGTGACGATCCGAAGGAAATCGGCAACTACGGCTGGTACTTCGACAACAGCAATTCCAAGTATCAAAAGGTCGGCAAGAAAAAGCCGAATCCGTGGGGGCTTTACGACATGCACGGCAACGTTCTGGAGTGGGTGCTGGACGGATACGACGCCAACTTTTACGCGACCTGCGCGGCGCAGGGCGAAGTCACGTCGCCATGGAACCGGGCCACGCAGCCCTATCCGCATTCCGCCCGCGGCGGCTCCTGGGACGATGATCCGCAGCAGTTGCGCAGCGCCGCCCGGCGTGGTTCGGAGCGGGCTTGGAAGGCCACCGATCCCCAGTTGCCCAAGAGCATCTGGTATCTGTCCGACTCGCAATTCATCGGCTTCCGCATCGTTCGACCGCTCGCCGTGCCGTCCGCCGAGGAGATGACCCGAAGCTGGATCAGCGGCGTGGAAAAAGACTGAGCCGCCCTTTTCACTGAAAGCACTTTCAACGCAAACCTAAACAAACCTGCAACGCAAAAATCATGCAAGATCACACTCCCTCGAACCCGTCGCCGGTCTCGCGCCGGCAATTCCTTAAAACCTCCTCCCTGGCGGCCACGGCGGCGGCCACGCTGAGTTTCCCGGCCATCCTGCACGCGCAGAACAAAATCGCCTTCAATGCCGTCATCATCGGCAAGGGCGGCCGCGGCGGGGGCGCCGGCGGCAACTTCCTGGCAGCCGCGAAGGAAATCGGCGTGGAAGCCAAAATCGTCGCCATCGCGGATATTTTTCCCGAGGCGGCCGCCAGCGGCCAGAAGGACTTTGGCGTGGAAGGCGCCAAGTGCTTCAGCGGCTTTGACGCCTACGAAAAGGCGCTGGCCGTACCCGGGGTGAATTACGCCATCCTCGCTTCGCCGCCCGGCTTCCGCCCGGTTCACTTCAAGGCCGCGATCGCTGCCGGCAAGAATGTCTTCACCGAGAAACCGGTTTGCGTGGACGGCGCCGGCGCGCAGGTCATGTATGCCGCCGCCGAGGAGGCGAAGAAGAAGGGCCTGAAGGTCGCCGCCGGCACGCAGCGCCGCCACCAGAAGGGCTACATCGAAACCATCAAGCGCATTCAGGACGGCGCGATCGGTGACGTCACCGCGTTGCGCGCCTATTGGGTCAACGGCGGCCCGATCTGGCATCGCGGCATGAAGGGGGACACCGATCTCGAACGTCAGGTGCACAACTGGTATCACTACATCTGGTTGAGCGGTGACCATATCGTCGAGCAGCACGTCCATAACATTGACGTTTGCAACTGGGTCATGAATGCCACTCCGGTCAAAGCCTGGGGCATGGGCGCGCGGCAAATGCTTGGCGATAAACCCGGCGAAATCTGGGACAACTTCGCAGTGGAATTTGAATACGCCAATGGCGTGCGCATGCACGCTTACTGCGGCCAGATCAAGCGCGACTTCTCCTCCGTCAGCGAGGCGGTCGTCGGCAGCAAGGGCACCTCAAATCCCGCCGGCAACATCAAACCCACCTCGGGCGAAGGCTGGCGGTTCCGCGACAAGGCGCTGGACCCATACGTGCAGGAGCACGTGGATTTGATGAACGCCGTCATCAACAACACCGACCTGAACGAAGGCAAACAGGTAACCGACAGTTGCATGACCGCAATCATGGGCCGCGAAGCGGCGTATAACGGCGGCGTGGTGGAGTGGAACGACATCATCGAAAACAAATTCGCCTACGGCCCGGCGGAACTGTATTCCAATCCGGCCGGCATGAAGTTCGGCGCGTTCCGCACGCTCAAGTCCCCGCTGCCGAGCCAGCACGACATCTTCAAGGACAAGGTCGAATTGCCGACCGCCTGAGTCCCGCCGTTTTCCTCACGCCCGGAGCGCTGGTCGCTCCGGGCTTTTTTGCTTCGACGGTTACAACCGCCCCGTCCCCGCGAACGACAGCGACTCCGCCAGCCAGGTGTCCATCTTCAACACCGACTTCCGCTGGTTGAAAGCCAGGCGCTGCGCGGACCATTGCGCGTAGCCGAAACCCGAAGCCGCCAGCCGGCACATCACAGCGGAGGAGAGTTGCGCGGCGGGGGGCAACCGCGCGTGAACGAATGCCGGCACGAACCGCCGCAGCAATTCGTCCTCGAGGCTGATGAAGGCCTGCGCACTGCCAGGATCCCCCTGCCGCGCGGCCCGGCCGTACAACTGCCGGTCAATGCGGCGCGATTCGTGGCGTTCGGTGGCCAGCACACACAACCCGCCCAGTTCCGCCACGCCGGGATCGAGTTTGATGTCCGTGCCGCGGCCCGCCATGTTCGTGGCGATGGTGATCCGCCCGAGTTCACCGGCACGCTCCACAATCGCCGCCTCCTCCTGATGGCGCGTCGCGTTCAGCAGGCTGAATTCCAGCCCACGCTCATTCAGCCGCTCCGCCAGCGTTTCGCTCGCCGCGATGCTGCGCGTGCCCACCAGCACCGGCCGGCCCGTTGCATGCACGCGCTCGATCTCGGCCACGATGGCCGTCCACTTGGTTTCGACCGTGGCAAAAATGCGATCCGGCAACTGGACGCGAATGCACGGCTTGTTGGTCGGAATCGGAATCACCGGCAGCCGGTAGATGTGCCAGAACTCCGCCGCCGCCTCTTGCGCCGTGCCCGTCATGCCGGAGAGCTTGCGGAAGAAGCGGAAAAATCGCTGAAAGCTCAACCGCGCCAGCGTGGCGTCGCGCGGCGAAATCTCCACGCCTTCCTTGGCTTCGATCATCTGGTGCAACGCATCGCGCCAGCGGCGCATCGGCATCATGCGGCCGGTGAACTCGTCCACGATCACGACCTTGCCTTCGTGCAACACGTATTGTTTGCCGGGATGAAACAATTCCCGCGCGGTGAGCGCCTGCTTGAGCAACTCCAGCCGCCGGCTCGGTCCGCGCCAGAGCACCGGCAGGCTGGTCAGGTTCGCCTGAATCTTGTCCTCGCCCGGCGGCAGGATCGTGACCTCGCGGTAACGGACATCCACGCGATAATCCGTTTCCCGCTCCAGCTTCAGTCCCAGCCTCCACGCCGCGCGATACACCTCCGCATCCGAGTCGCCACCCGCGACGCCGGAAATGATCAGCGGCGTGACGGCTTCGTCAATCAGCACGCTGTCCGCTTCGTCAATGATCGCCGTGTGCAGTCCCCGCATCACCAAACCCTGGCGCGCGAAGGCCGTCGGTTGCAGCAAGCGCCGCAACATCCGCCGCGCCGGCGCGTGCAGTTCGCCCAGCCGCAGCCGGTCGCGCAGAAAATCCGCCACCACTTCCTTGCTGGTGGTGTAGGTGACGTCGCAATTGTAACCATGCGTGCGGTCCGCCGGGTTCATCGCCCCGGTCACGTAGCCCACCGACACGCCGCAGTAATCGTAGAGCGCCTTCAACCGCTGCGCGTCGCGTTGCGCGAGGTAGTCGTTGACGGTGACGATGTGGCAGGGCCGGCGCGTCCAGCCCGCGATCACAGCCGCCAGGGAAGCCGTGAGCGTCTTGCCCTCGCCGGTGGCCATTTCGGCGAGGTAGCCGCGCCGCAACGCCAGCGCGCCCATGAGTTGCACCGTGAACGGCCGCATCCCCAGCTTGCGCTCGGACGCTTCACGAATCGCGGCCAGCGCTTCGGGCAAATGCGCGTCCGCCTCCGCCGTGTGCCCGTGCCGACGAAACCAGAGCCGGCATTCGGTCAACTTGTCCGTGAGGCCGGCGTGCGAGAGCGTGCGATACGATTCCGCCAGCGCATCAATCCGTTCCGCCTCGGCGCGCAGGCTTTTCAGGATGGCGCGGCGCCGGCGGACCTGGCCGACCGCGCGATCCACCAGCGCGTCCAACCCGGTCGTCACCTTGCCCGGCGCGGCGAGATCGGCGAGGCGATATTCCTGGGTGAGCGCGCTCATCCTCAGATGCCGTAGTGCTTTTGCACCAGTTGCAGGAACTGGCGCACCCATTGGCGCAGCAACGGCTCGGGCGGCAGATCGAAACGAATCTTTCCCGACCGTCCCGTGACGATGGCCACGCCGGGTTTCGGTTGAACCGTGGCGCGCAATTCAAAGAACGGCTCGGTGGCGCGCACGCCGGAAGGATCATTGAGTTCCACCGCCACTTCACCGCCGCCCGCCCACCCCAGCGCCGCCGAGGGCAGCGCCGTGTGTTCGGCGGGGATGATCTTCTGGCTCACCACGACCAGTTCCTCGCCCGCCTGCCCCCGCAAGCGCACGCTGGCGGACCGAACCTGATTCGCGAACAAGCGCGCTGCGTCGCGCTGCGAAACCACCGCTTGAAAGTGGAACTCGCGGTCGTTCACGAGATGCCCCATCGGCGTGCCGCGCGCCAGCCAGGCGCCGGTGACGCGGTCGAGGTCGGGCGCGATCCATTTGCCGTCGTGTGCCGCCCGCACGGTCAACTGCCGTTCCTGCTCCCCCAGCCGGGCAAGCTGGCGCGTGAGCGATTCGAGGCGGCTGCGGATCGGCTGCAAGTCGGCGGTCTGCTCGCGCAAGGCGCGGAGTTCCATCGCCTGGGCCTCGGCCAGTTGCGCCCGGGCGGCGGTGAGTTGAAAGTCCAGTTCCGGGTCGAACAGCTTGATCAACGGCTGACCACGCGTCACCGGGCTCCCGGGCGTGGCGATCACGGTTTGAATGTAACCGGGCGATTCGTTGGCCACGATGGTGTGCTCCACCGCTTCGAGAATGCCCGGCGCGCGAAAGCGGCTGGGGAATGGAATCACGTCCAGCAGCACCACCAGCAACGCCAGCCCAACCAAGGTCACGGCCACGGCGCGCGGCCGCTGGCGTTCGAGGCGGGGGCTGTTCGCCAGGTATTGCACGAACTTGGTCAAGGGCACGAGCAGCCAGGCGATGCCGCAAACGGTGGCCATGATCACCCCGAGGATCAGGTACCGGCCAAACATGAAGAACAACATGATCGCGAACACGACCGTGCGATAGATGCTGGCCGCGACGCCGAACACCGCCAGCCACCAGGCCTCGCGCAAATTGTGCGCCGGGCTTTCGGCTTTTTGCCGGCCGAACAGGTAACGCTCCGCCAGATAGCCGAGCATCTGATAGGACCGCATGTTCAGGTTGGGGATGCCCAGCAGGTCGGACAGGATGTAGTAACCGTCGAAACGCATCAGCGGATTCGCATTGAACACCACGGTGGACACCGAAGCCACGAACATCATGTTGTAGGCGAGATTGTGCAACGTGCCTTCGCCGGTGTTCGCCCAGACAAACGTCATCAGCGCGGCGACGAACACTTCCGGGATCATCCCGCCCGCGCCCACGAGCATCCGTTGCAGCCGGCTGCGAAAAGCCCAGGCCGACGTGGCATCCACGTACGGGATCGGCGTGAAGATCATGAACATGATGCCCATCGTATGCACCTCGCCGCCGAACCGCCGGCACATGAAGGCGTGGCCGAATTCGTGAATCGTCTTGATGATGGCGAAGCCGAGGTAGAGCAGCACGAGGTTATCCGGCGCGAGCACCTGATTGCTGGCTTTGCCCAGCGCGTCCGCGTGATCAATGGCCACCTTGATCCCGGCGCCCACCACCAATAACCAAAGCACCGCGCCCCACGGACTCAAAATCCACTTCGCCACCGGCATACAGCGCTTGAGGAAGTTGTCCGGATCAATCAACGGAATCCGCGCGAACATGATGCTCAGGAAGCGCGACTGAATTTCCCGTTCCCGCCGCTGGCGATAACGCTCGAACAGCGCCTGACTGTCCGCCGCCATGTCCGAGTGCAGCAGGTTCGCCTGATAAAGCTGCGCCAGCAGGCGGATCACGTCCTCCTGGCCCGGCGCTTCGTCCGGCTTGCGCTCAACGCATTCCTGCCAGACTTCTTCAATGGTCCGATCCAACCGCAGCCGCGCCAGAAAATCATACGCCGCGGGGCGCAGCCGGAAGAACTGGTTGTTGATCGGGTCCTGGATCACATACCAGCGTTCGCCGCGAAACACCTGCCGGCGCACCGTCAGATGTGGACGCAACGACGCGTGGCGGTCGGCGATACGATACCAGGATTCGCTGAAGGTGCCGGAAGACATGATCGTCAGTAGTCAGTGGTCCGTGGTCAGGAGCATCTTAATCGTCAGCGACCGGTGAATTGACAGGGCCGATGGATTTCAAATACGCGTTCAACTGGGGCGCAAAATTCTCGATCAACGGTTTCAGCTTCGCCACTTGCGCTGATGTGAGCAGCTTCCGGCGAAAGGCTCGCCGGAGAAAGTGCTGCGTCTCGTTCAGCGAGCCGCGCGCGGTTCGCACGAAGCGGCGGTTGTCTTGATAGCTGCCGCGTCCGGAGCCTTCGGCGATGTTCGCGCCAATGCTATCCGCCGCGCGCACAATCTGTCTTCCAATCGTGTCCTTCGCGAATTGCTCCCAGCCCAACGCCACATCCCAAATCTGATCCGCCAGGTCCTCCGACAGCCTGTAAACTCGCAAGTTCTCAAAATTTGTCCGGCTCATGGTTGACCTTTCGTGTTCAAGCGCTTCTTGCTACTGACTACTGACCACAGACCACTGACCACCGACTACGTCCAAAAAAACATCCGCAGATAATCAATCGTCCGATGCGCCAGGACCCAAAAAATCGTCCGCTGGCCGACTTCGATCTTGGCCACGCCGCTCATGCCCGGCCGCCACCAGGTTTCGACCGGCGCTGTAAAGGCGCAGCGCACGACGTAGTAATTCTCCTTCTCCTTCGTCACCGCGACCGGCTCTACCCGCAGTAGCTTGATCGGAAACTTGAGTTTCGGCTGGCTGGCGAAAGCGATTTCGCCGGTCGCTGCTGCGCCGACTTCGTGAATGTCCCGTTCGTCCACGTTGCATTCGACATACATCTGGTCCGTGCGCGCCACCTTGAACAGCACGTCCCCCTGCTTCACCGGTGCGCCGACGCGCTTTTTCAAGTCGCCCTCGATGACCACGCCGTCGAACGGCGCCTTGATCGCCGACTCCTTGAGCCGATGGCGCACGAGGTCCAGCCGGGCCTGAGCCTGCTCAGCTTGCGCCTGGTTGATGCGCATCTCGGCCAGCGAATTGTTGGCGCGGGCCTTCTCCGCCTCGCGCGTGTAGCGGTCCACGTCCGCAATCGCCGCCGCCTCCTGGAGGAACAGCTCCCGCGTGTCGAGCTTCAGCAAAATGCCCTGCGCGGAAACGGGCTCCCCGATCCGGCCCGGCACGTCCTCGATGTAGCCCTCAAAGGGCGCGGCCAGAATGGCGACGTTCTCGGTCCGTACGATGAACGGCGCCTCCACGCGATAATCCATCTTCCCAAGGAACAACACGCCCAGGCCCACGGCAATCAGAACCGCGATCACCTTGGCCCAGGTGTGCTCCACGCCCACGTACTCGGCCAGCTTGTCGCGGGTGGCCAACGCCCAACGCGCGCCAAACCAGCGGTCAGTGCGCTTCAATTCGCTGAGCCGCCGCACGGCCATCTCGGCGCACAACGTCAGCATCCGCTGCTCCTCCTCCGTGAACGGTTCGCCGTTGCGTTCGCAAGTCAGTACGCCCGCCGCCTGGTTTTTCAACCGCAGCGGCACGGAGCAAAGGTGCTTGATGTTCTGCTCGGCGGCGTACTTTTCGTGGTCGCGCGTCACGGACGTGGAATTTTCCGGTCGCGGCCAGACGATGAGTTCGTCCTGATCGAGCGCTTCCTCCATGGTCTGTTCGAGCCGCTTGATGGCCTCCATCTTGCGCTCGAATTTCTCCGTGTGACTCATCGCCTGCACGCGCACGTAATCGCCCTCGCGCCAGCCCAGGCAGATGCGGTCGCACTTGTGCCGTGAGGCCAGTTCGTTGCACAGCGTCATGGCCACGGCCATGTAGCGATGCTGGTCGTTCAACAGCGCCATCAGGTCCAGCACGGAAGTAAAATTCGTCAGCGCGATCTGCGATTCGCGCGTTGCGCGCTGGAGCTGGTAAAGCGACGGCGTGTCCTGCACCAGGCGCAGGAGCGTGGCCGCGGCCTTGCTTTCCGACGCCGTGCGATCCGGCAACAGGAACGCTCCCACCAAACCCTCCTGCGCCGAATCCATGCCGAAG
>WBZT01000257.1_pt1 | contig 45109 bp, 18 predicted proteins | sample 5204241 | NCBI WGS metagenome assembly WBZT01 (sample SAMN12344358, study PRJNA552823) | activated sludge metagenome | biome: Activated sludge suspended growth; feature: Nitrification reactor; material: Wastewater; isolation source: activated sludge from nitrification reactor of wastewater... | reverse complement strand
TTTGCCGTCATAAATAAAATCTTGAAAATTATATTTATTTCCAAATGGGTTTGTATTCAACTGTAGCGAATATTCAAATTTATCCGGTATTAAATTAATACAGCTATTTATGTTAGAATTCCCCTTATTAAGTTTAACGTTAGAAATGGAAGCATTGACTGGAGGGAACCCAGCATTGTCGCTAGCCTTAGGAATAAAAATCGGATTTGTCAGCTCAGCAGCATTTAATTGTATTTTTGAATTCGTGCGGGTATTTATACTTGATATATTTTGAATAAGAAATTCACCTTCAGCTCCAATATTATTTTCAATACCAACATTTAATTGAATATCTTCGAAATTAATCATTCCATTAAGATCTTTAAAAAAATCGAGATCAATGGTAGATGGACCGAAATTAAATGTATCTGTTCCAAGATAGCCCCTAGCATAAGAAGGTTTCAAGTCCTGAAATCCGAGCTCCACTTGTATGTTGTCCGCCTTGGAAAAGGTCTTTTGAATTCCTGTTGAATCTATGCTAACAATAATTGAATTTGGTGTTGCATTAAATGTGTCTTTATTTGTTCCGGAAAGGTCCAGATCATATCCAGAAAAATCATAAACTTCATAGATATCTGAAGGATTTATGGAACTTCCTGGTGGCAGCATTTTCCTAATTTCAAAACCAAGTCCATTCTTAGTTGCGCCAGGCAATGAATAATAAAATCGCAGCGTATCATCGATTGTACTTCTAAGTTTTAGAAATATCTTTCCTGTTTTTATTTTTGCATACTTTAATTGAACCTCCAATCGCCTTAAATTAAAATCCAAATGTTGATCGATAATATTTTGTGCAGGCCATATCGCCGTTGCTTTGCTTGGTCTAAGATCATAGACGCTTAAATTTGCTACTATTGAATTAGAAGTATCAATTAGCACAGGAACACCATTGCTTCCTGGGGATGAAAAATTGCTTACTTCGACGAGAATTTTGGATTCAACCGTCAGACCGGCCAAACTATACGTTTGAGTCTCTTTTGTTTTGGATTTAATAACCGGAAAGTTACCATCCAATAATTTTTGATTCGTCGCAGCATTTTTTAGTTGAAACTTTAAATCAGTAATATCGATCGGCAAATTGTTTTCAAATGAAACTCCGATTTTTCCATCATCGAGGGTCATTGATGTGAATAAAGTGTCAGCATTCAATACTACCGGCGGAACAGAAAGTGGACCAATAGAAGGTATTGCAAATACATTTCCGTGTAATGCTAAAATTAATGCACCGATGGCCCCGGATTGACGAGCAATCGAAGCTAATGTTAAGGGATAGGTTATGTTTAGTGTATACAGTCGAAGTGAATCAATGGCAAAAGATTTTGCAACGGTGGTGTCATTAATTGAAAAAAAAGAATCAACACTTAAACTATACAAGGATCTGTCAAACACCAAGTGAACAAGCTTTGATGAATCTGCTTTAATCAGTGAATCGCTAACTAAATCTTTTATGGTAAATTTAGTTTTAATCAAAGGACTTAATAGTCCAACATCCCACATTGCATTTTCTTTCCTGCAAGAAAAAAAAGAAAATATGCAAATCAAGATAAACAATAGATTTTTCATTACATCACTTATTCCATTACAAAGATAAAATCCAAACCAAAGATAGCGATTTATAATTACCTATCTTAAACCAATGTTAAGGATTAATTTAGGAATTTCTCAAATTGGTTGTAACTTGCGGCTTTGATCGTATGAAGAAAACTAATCCTCATACAGTAGGGGTTGTTGGATCTGGGAGTTTTGGAACTACCATTTCCACATTACTCGCACACAATACCGATGTACTCATTTTTTCCAGGAGAAAAGAAGTTATTGATAGTATTAATCAGTACAATACCCATTTAAATATCAAATTATCCAGTAGAATTAAAGCTACGGGAGATATCCAAGAAGTTACCGAAAGATGTCAACTCATTTTTCCCATTCTGCCGTCCTCTAGCTTCAGGACTACAATGAAGTCTATGTCAAATTACCTAACACCCGGCCATATACTCATTCATGGAACAAAAGGTTTGGATATTTCAGGGATTAAGATTGAAGATATCATGAAGGTCAATCTTTCTAGCAATCATATACACACCATGAGTACGGTGATAAAACAAGAAACTTCTGTACTCAGAATTGGTTGCCTTGCTGGACCTAACCTGTATAAAGAAATTCTTGAAGGTCAGCCTACGGCTTGTGTTATAGCAAGCGAGTTTGATGAAGTAATTAAAATTGGTTCAGAGTACCTTGCGAGCAAATATTTTTTTGTGTTTGGATCTTATGATTTAGTTGGTGCCGAAATGGCAGGAGCCCTCAAGAATATCATCGCCTTAGCTTCAGGCATGTTGGAAGGCAGGGGTTTAGGTAAGAATATCCAAGCGATGCTGATCACAAGAGGCCTTCGGGAATTAATTGAACTTGGCAAGGCTGTTGGTGCAACCCATCGCTCGTTTCTAGGGACAGCAGGAATTGGAGATCTTATAGCTACAGCTACCAGCAATAAAAGTAGAAATTTTACATTTGGTTTAAGATATGCTAAAGGTGAATTAATGAGTGATATTATTCAAGATATGCAAGAAATTGTTGAGGGTGTACGTACTGTAAGAATTGCACAACAGTTAGCAAGATATCATCATGTAAGAGTACCGATCATTAGCATGATTTATAGTGTTTTATTTGAAGGGATGGATGTTCAAAAAGCCATCGAATTTTTAATGAGATACCCATTTATCCCAGATGTGGATTTTATCTAATTTTGTAATGGAGGAAAAACGCTTAAAAGATCAATTTATTAAAATGTTCTTTTATTTTTACATTTCATAACGAATCATATCATGCCTACAAACATTCCAAATCCATCAGGTTTCGATAAACCTAAATCATTCTGGTCTCGTCCTGAAGGCGTTACAGGGTCATTTGTATTGATCGGCCTTCTTCTTGGTGGCGGAGTATTACTCTACCGTTTTTTACCAACGTTGATTTCATTAACCAGTAACTTATTATACTTATCCGGAATGCTGCTCGTTCTGGGTGCCATCATTTATATGGTACTTGATCCACGTATGCGAACCCTGGTTGGATATATGTACAAAAGTATCATGAGATGGGTTACCGGTATTTTTATTACCATCGACCCCATAGGTATACTTAAAAATTACATCGATAGTCTTCAAAATAATCTATCGAAAATGAGTGAGCAAATTGGAATTTTGAAAGGTCAAATTAGGAAATTACAAACTAATGTTTCAGAAAATACTAAAGAAATTGAAACAAACTTACGAATGGCTGAGGTCGCTAAAAAACAGGGTCAAGATTCCCAAATGGTTTTGGCAACCAGAAAAGCAGCTAGATTACAGGAGACTAATGAAAAATATAACCATTTGCTAAGCAAAATGGATATCCTGAGTCGTGTTTTGGGAAAAATGTACCAAAATTCTGAAATATTATTAGAGGATACCAAGGATCAGGTAAAATTAAAAGAAGAAGAAAGGAAAGCGATCAGAGCTTCCCACAGCGCTATGAAATCCGCTATGAATGTTATCTCAGGTAACGCTGATCAAAGACTTATTTTTGATCAGGCATTAGAACATATTGCAGATGATGTTGCTTCTAAGGTTGGAGAAATGGAAAGATTCATGGAACTATCAGAAAATTTTATGAGTTCCGTTGATCTACAAAATGGTGTTTTTGAAGAAGAAGGACTTAAAATGCTGCAAAATTATGAGGAAAAAAGTAAGCTACTCTTACTTGGTGGAAAAGATCAAGGTATGAAATTAGATACTCCTGCCCCTCAAAGAGAAAGTTCGTCCAATTTTGAAGACTTTCTAAAATCGTAATAATTTACTTTTTTGCCATCTCTACAACACTCATGTTTTTTATTTCATGATTGTCTAAGTCGAATCGCAGCAAGGTTCTGACGGTGTGAAATCCAGAAATTCCTGCTGCCCCAGGATTTATATATAATAAATTGTTTTTTGGATCATTAGCTATTTTTAAAATATGGCTATGCCCGCAAACTAAAATATCTGGTGTATATTCTTTAATAAGAGAACGAACTTGAGGTGTATAAGACCCAAATTTGCCAGCTATATGTATAACTAAAATTCGAAATAACTCCATTTCAAAAAATTGAGTCTCCGGAATTTCAACTCTTATCTTGTGATCATCAATATTTCCATACACAGCTCTCAACTTTTTAATGGATGATATTTTTTCAATAATATCTAAATTACCAATATCCCCAGCATGCCAGACTTCATCTGCAGGCTGGATATAATGAAGAATTTTATCATCGAAGTATCCATGAGTATCCGATAGTAATACAATTTTTTTCAATTTTTTATGTCAATTACTATCTTTCCAAATTGTTTCCCTTTAGATAAATATTCGAATGCTTCATTAATTTCTGACAGGGAAAATACTTTATCTACTGTTGGTACAATTTTATACAGCTCAACAAATTTAAGTAAATTTTTAAAATCAAGTTCAGAACCCATTGTAGACCCCATAATGTTCAACTGTTTCCAAAAAACAGACTGTACGGTAAAGTCTTCCCAAACACCTTTCGTAGCTCCATAACTTACAATCCTTGCTCCCGGGTTACAGATTTTGATTAACCTTCCGAAATCCTTGCCTCCTGCGCCATCAATAATTACATCAACGCCACCATGCTTAGATATAAAATCTTTACTCCAATTTTCATTTGAGTAATTTATTCCATCTCTTGCACCCATTTGTATCGCACGTTCAATTTTTGAATCATTTGATGAACTTACAAAAACTTCACAGCCCAATGCAACAGCAAACTGCAAGGCAAACAAGGCAACACCCCCACCAATACCCGAAATAAAAACTTTATCCTCTTTGTTCGTTTCCGCTCGTGAAAAAAGCGCTCTAAATGCCGTTAGTCCTGCAAGGGGAAGTGCGCTAGCTTCCAGATTACTGAGATGGGCAGGTATGTCATAAATTAATTTAGGACGAGAATAAATATAACCAGCCAGACCACCCTGATGTGGTAAGCCCAAAATATTAAAGTCAACAGATTGAAACTTTTGATTTAACCCCCAATCCATACTTGGATTGATCAAAACCCTTCGGCCATCCATTGTTCCGCTTACATCAGATCCAAGTATTATTGGAAATTTTAGTCCGGCATACTGTCCTTTTGTAATCCAATAATCTCTATGATTTAATGCACAATAATCAACAACAATTTCAACTTCATCAACTTGCTTAGAAGCAGGCTCCACTTCTTTAACTATAAATTTTTGATGAATTCCTTCAAGTACAGCTGCACGCATAAAAATATTTTTATTTGCAATATTCAGACATTAAAATCCCAGCACTAATAGCTACATTCAGTGATTCTGCTCCCAGAGAATAAGAAGGGATATGAATGAATTGAGAACAGATCGACCTTACATCATCCGAGAGTCCATTTGCTTCATTGCCCAAACATATTATGGTTGAAGGGTCCGGTGTGAAGGATTTAAAGTGCGTTCCGGAGAGATCCGCGCCAACAATGTTGTGGTTATTATATTCTTTGACTAGATCACTGTATTCAACCAGTAGTATATTAATTCTTGCAACACTTCCCATGCTTGCCTGAACTACTTTCGAATTGAAACGGTCCGCACAGTTGGCAGAACAAAAAATAGTATTTATACCAAACCAATCAGCGGTTCGAACAATTGTTCCATAATTGCCAGGGTCACTAATATGATCCAGATACAAGCTTATTTTGGGCAACTGGCGAAAATCCGGTGTGCCAAATACTGGAAATTTCAAAACAGCCAATACTTCGTTTGTAGACTTTAGCGATGCAAGAGATTGAAGCTGACGCTCAGAAACATCCACTATCAATTTCAAAAAATTTTGTAACTTTGCATGATTAGTTTCTATCCATTTATTTGTAGCATAAATTCCTATAATATCTGTTGGATTATGTATCAACAAATCATGAATCAATCTGGAACCTTCAGCAATGTAAAGAGATTCTTCCAGTCTGTTCTTTTTATCATGAAGTAATTTGACAGACTTGAAGTTATTCAAAGAAAACATACTCAAATTTGCATTTAAATTTTATGGAATGCAAGGCAAAAATACTCTATTGTATTTTACTTTCATAATACTATTAATGACTTCATGTGCAACACAGGTAAATCTTTCTAAAGACCAAAAAATACTTAGTAAAAATAAAATCACCATTAAATCCACGAAAGGTGTAAATGTTGACCTACTCAAAACAAAGTCAGAGTTATTCACATTACTCAAGCAAAAGCCCAACAGGCGTTGGTTATTTATTGTACAACGCAAGAACGTATACAGTTATCTAGACAAAAGAAAAAATAAAAAAGTTCTTTTCAGGAAGACTTTAGAGAAAATTGCTGAACCTCCTTCGATCTTAGATGAAGGATTGGTCCTCACTACCAAATTAAACATGTTTAACTTTCTATATAACAAGGGATATTTCAATGTTCAGGTTGATACAAAAATCAAGGCGCCAAATAAAAAGGCAATTGTCGAATATCAAGTTAATCTCAATAAATTATTTACAATTGATTCCATCACTTACACTATTGACGATCCAAATATTCAAAAAATATTGGATAAGAATGCAAAAGACTCCTATCTGAAACCTGGAAAACCGGTGGATAATTTGTTATTTCAAACGGAAAAATCAAGAATTACAGACCTACTGACCAGTTCTGGCTACGCTGAATTCAATACATTATACATTCAAAATCTTGATTTAGACACGAGCAATAGAAAAACTATTGTAAAATTGGAAATATCTAATCCAGATTCTAAGACAAAACACAAAAGATATCTAGTAAGTGGTATAAACATATATACAGATTATAATCCGAATATTGAACAAGATATCAACATAACAAAATTAGACTCTATTAACTTCCATAGTGCGAAAAGCAATTATTATATTAAAAATTCTATTTTATCTAAAAAAATCTTATTCAAACCAGGTGATGTATATAATAAAAGGAAGCTGGATTCGACTTATTTTCAACTATCTAAGTTGGAGTATTTTAGATTTATTAATATGGAAACTGTTGTTGATAGCAGCAGTAGCAACCAACTCATTCACAACATCTATCTTACGCCAAACAATAAGTGGGTTTTTGATATTGGAGCTGACTTAAATTATACATCTCTTAAGTCAAATGCAGTAACTTCTCTTTTTGGCACCTCCGGATTTGTTTTATTAAAGAACCGAAATGTCTTTCATAGAGCGGAGGTCTTTGATACCAGATTGGAAGCAGGTGCTGAAATTTCATTTTTCACAAAATCGCTTTTTAATGCAATAAATATTAATTTCAACAATACGTATACCTTACCGGTCTTTCATGATATTACCGCTACTTACCGAATTTCTAATTTCATAACCAGGCCACTTGGTGTCAAATTGAAACTTCCGGACTCCAGGACTTCATTTAATCTTGGATTAGAACTTGTTAGTCTGAATAATTTATTTCGCTATTTATCAATCAATAGTGGTATTTCCTATAACATTCCAATAGATAAAAACAGTAGATTAATTGCGAATACGCTTGAACTTAGTTATTATACTCCAACAATTTATCCAGGTTTTCTTCCAATACTTAAAGACAATTCTTTCTTAGCAAATAGTTTCACAGATAAAAGGTTGTTTACTTCTTTTTTCCTGAGTCATTTGCAATATTTTTACCAATCGCGAAAGAAGACGAATTGGACAAAAACATTTATTGCTTCTCTAGAAACCAGCGGTTTGGAAATAAGTGCATTGGATGGAATAACCAATATTTTATTTAAAAGCAAACTTTCAAGTCAAAGTAAAATAGAGCTATCAAAATTTGTTAAAATAGAGCTGGATCATCGCTGGACCAGGGTTTTTGAAAATAAAAATTCCATAGTCTTTAGGGTAAACTATGGATTGATTAGCCCGATTGGTAATTCCAAAGCTATTCCATATATCAAAGAATTTTTTATTGGTGGACCGCAAAGTTTAAGAGCATGGAGACTTAGAGAGCTCGGTCCGGGTGCCGATACTTTAACAAGCTCTGTAAAAGAAAATGGTAATTACTATTCTGCTGGCGATATCAAATTTGAAACGAATGTTGAATTTAGGTTTAAAATTTATTGGAGATTCGAGGGTGCACTTTTCACTGATATTGGCAACATATGGCTTTTGCCAAGAACCAATAATGATAACAAATTAGGAAATATTAGTACTGACTTCTACAAACAACTGGCTGCAGGTTCAGGTCTAGGACTGAGGCTGGATTTCTCTTATTTCCTTTTAAGATTGGATTATGGTATAAAATGGCGAAATCCATATCAAGACAAAGAAGGCAATTATGGAATATATACGTCTAACAGATTAACATATAGTAGGGTTATTGACAACTCAACTGTTCATTTAGCGCTAAACTATCCTTTCTAAGGAAAATTTTATAAAGTGTAATGTAACATATTACATTTTTTTCATATATTTGCAAGGATTACGCACTACCCTCCCAAATTCAGTATAAATAATTTGTAATCAATTATTTATCCTGATATGAATCATTTTTTCAATGGGCTAAGGGCTAGCTCAAAAATCATTACAGCCCTACTCCTTTTCTATGACATTGGCCTTTCTTCCCCACTTAATACCTGGCTAGAATGCCCTCCAAATGTTACCATTAATTGTGAAGAATCTACCGCTGATTTGGACAAATGGGGTAAAATTTGGGTTTGGGAAGATTATGTCAAAAAACCAGGGCCCGTTCCCAAAGAAATCATTTACAATCTTAATTCTTGTGGAATAGGCGAAATCATTAGATCTTGGGAATACACAGACAAGCATGCACATTTGCTTAATTGTAAGCAGACCATAACAATAATTAACTCAGGCACCTTATTTAGCGACAAGGACATTATTTGGCCGCTAAATATTGAATTAGAGGGTTGTAATCCAGCTTATGACCCTAAAGATCTTCCAAAAACTTTCAATTACCCAAGCTTTTATAAAAGAACATGCAGTCAACCAATGTATTCGTTTCAAGACTCAAAATTTACGATTGCTGACGGTTGTGTAAAAGTCTTGAGGACCTGGAAAGTAATCGATTGGTGCCAATATATTCCAAATTCAAAAAATACAATTGGCTTATGGACATATACACAAGTCATAAAATTAATTGCAAAAGATAGTTTGGCCAGATTAATCTGTCCTAAAGACACCATTATTAATTCGTATTCTGATTGCAAAGGGTTATTTGTAAATTTAGACAGCGTAACAGGGTTTTCGAAATGTGGAAAAATTACCAATATCAGCAATAATTCCCCTTATTCAAAAAGTAAAGGTGCCAATGCTAGTGGATACTACCCAATTGGAAAAACCAAATTTTATTTTATAGGTGAATATTCCTGTGGCAAACAAATCACATGTGAGATAACTATTACTGTTGTAAACAAAGTTTCTCCAACAGCGTATTGCTTACCTGGAATAATTGTGGCTTTAATGCCTGTTGATTCAAATAGAGATGGCACACCAGAAGATGGAATGATACAGGTCTGGGCAAAAGATGTAGATCATGGATCCTATTCCAACTGTGGTAAAAACTTACTCTTTTATTCATTTTCGAAAGATATTAAAAATACTTCAAGAATATTTACTTGTGTTGAATTAGGTAAGAACGAAGTGGAACTTTGGATTACTGATACACTAGGCAATTATTCATTTTGTAAAACAATGATTGAAATTCAAAATAATAATGCAAATATTCCGGATTGTAAACGGGATAGTATTCAAGGTGGTAATAAAAAGTTTCTTAATATAGCCGGAACCATAACAAATATAGAAAATGAAGCAGTTCATAACATTACCTTAAATCTTACAGATTTAAATTCCTTCACTATATCCCAAAAAATTGATACACAAATTAATATAAGATATGACACCATAAAACGACCAAGTGGGACTATTTTCTATGTGACAATAAGAGATACTGTTTACAAAGTTACCAAGGATACGTTAAAGGCATCTATTACATCTTATACTTCCAATGATCCGGATGGAAAATATTCCTTTAAAAACCTAATATCCCCAAAGGAATACAAAGTTGCGGCGAAATGTTCAATGGACGATCTTAAAGGAATTGATACCGATGATGCCATTATCTTGTTAAGACATTTATTAGGCGTAACAAAGATTCGTTCTACTTTAAACCAGATTGCGGCAGACATTAATGGTGACGGATATATTTCAAATATAGATTTTGACTTATTATATGGCGTAATTAATGGCACAAAAGACATAAGTAATTTTAAAAGGAGATGGTGCTTTATCCCTAAATCTAACATCCCCCATACACTTAATCAAGTCAAAGAAGAGATTAATTATCAACCATTGTTACAGTCAGTAACCAACGCAGATTTCTATGCTATTAAAATCGGTGATCTCAATTCTAGTTTTCAGAAAAATTATAATACTATTATTAGTAATCGCACAACAGAAGAAAAACTTTACGCCATCTGCAATCAATCTAATTTTTATTCTGGCAATACATATACTATTGAATTAAAACTAAATAAAATCCAATATGGCTTACTGCTCAACAACATTCCAGAGTTCATTGAAAACTTAGAATTTGATGAAGCCTGGCGCTATGAACCAACGAGCAAATATCTGATTTGTTTGGCAAATTTTGGATCAGATCGGTTAAAACTAAAGTTTAGATGTATAAAGGATTTTAGTATTACAAATAATCTTTTTCAAAACTTCTTCTTAAGTTCAACCCATCAGTCAATTCAAATTATGCCTTATGAAAATAATACTTCTAATTTCGCAATTCTAGAAGCAAATCCAAATCCAATACATGATAACGCCGAATTCAGGCTGAGTATATATTGTTCACAAATGGAGGATTTTACATTTAAATTGTTTGATGCTCAAGGTCATTTCATCGAAAGCAAGAAGAATCAACTTTTCAAAGGTTTTAATCAATGGCCTATTCAATTTGAATCTGCGCAATTAAACGGAATGTACTATTATCAAATTGCTAACAGAAATCAAGTTTACTGTGGAAAGTTAATAATATCAAAATAAGAGAACTGCAAATCAACAAGACTGGCTGATATCATTTGGATGTCAGCCTTTTTTTTTAGATACTAATTTATGTTTTTGAGTAATCCCTTTTATATTCTTATCATTTTCAATTACCAATTGAGCCATTTGTTTCTTAAACTCTTCTAATTTTTGAGTTAATTTTTGATCTTTAAGTGCCAATATGCTTACAGCAAGTATAGCAGCATTTTTAGCGGCATTTAGTGCAACTGTGGCAACAGGTACGCCATTAGGCATTTGTAAAATAGAAAGCACAGAATCCCAGCCATCTATTGAATTACTGGATTTGATTGGGACCCCTATAACTGGTAAAGTAGTTATAGATGCAACCATTCCAGGCAAATGTGCTGCACCACCTGCACCTGCAATTATAATTTTAATTCCTCTCTGCCTTGCATCCTTTGCAAACTTAAACATATGTTGTGGGGTTCTATGTGCAGAAACTATCCGTACTTCATAATTAACAGCAAACTGATCCAACAAATCAGCAGCTGACTTCATAATTTGGAAATCGGAATCGGATCCCATTATAATAGCAACATCTATCATGGCTTATGAAATTACTTTTAAATGCTTTCGTAAAATTTTTGCTTTTTCTATACAATGTTTTCTATCTGGTCCTGTCACACACGCATGACCCATTTTTCGAAAAGGTTTGGTCATGGATTTGCCATAAAGGTAAATATAAACACCCTCTAAGCCCAAGACATCTTCAATTCCTTGATAAATAGTCTCTCCAACATATCCATCTTCACCTAAAATATTTAACATTAAGGAATGTGCGTTTCCTATTGTAGAACCCAATGGCAGTCCAGTTATTGCTCTTAAATGATTTGAGAATTGACTTACAGCTCCGTTGTTTAATGTATGGTGACCACTGTTGTGTGGTCTAGGAGCCATTTCATTAATCCACAATGTCCCATCCTTATTGAGAAACATTTCGATGGCTAATAATCCAATAATTCCAATTTGATCTACTAACGCCAGCGCAAGATTTTTAGCACGTTCTTCGATCTCCATTGAAATTTCGGCAGGACAAATTAAAAAATCCACCAGGTTAGCCGTTGGATGGAAATCCATTTCTACTGCAGGATAAGCTTTATGTTCTCCATGTATGGAACGAATGGCAATTACACTGATTTCTTTCTGGATTGGTGCTAATTCTTCTATAATTGATGGTCCTTCCATCATAAGATTAATATCACTTTCTGAACGTATAATGGCCACCCCTCTTCCATCATATCCTCCGACTCTTAATTTCTGAACCAGCGGAAATTGAATATCACCCTTACGTAGGAGCTCCATAATTTCTTTAGTTGAATTAGTTAATCGAAAAGGAGCTGTTGGAAATTGATGATCTATTAGAAATTGCTTTTGAAGACCTTTGTCTTTAATAATTTCTAATTTTTCAGGTTGTGGATAAACTTTAACACCTAATAATTGAAGCTGTTTCAAAGCTTCAATATTTACATTTTCAATTTCAATGGTTAGTATATTTTTATCTTTTCCAAAATCAACGACTTGTTCATAATTAGTAATATCTCCAATGACAAATTGTGAACAAATTTTTGCAATAGGAGAAGACGGATCACTATCCATGAAGCTTAGCATCAAGTCTGTTGAAAACGATTCCTGATACAACATTTTTGCCAGCTGTCCACCTCCTAATACGCCAATTTTGAAATCAGAAGGTTTATATTCCATTTGTATCTTGAATTTATACTAATTTTGATGCACAAATGTACTAAAATGCACTTATCCATATTAATAAAAAATGCAAGAGTAGTTAATGAAGGCCATATAACAGAATCAGATATTCTGATACGTAATGAGAGAATTGACAAAATTGACAATAATATTACGGATAAGAATGCGAAGATTATTGATGTTAATGGACTTTACGTTATGCCAGGTTGTATCGACGATCAGGTTCATTTTAGAGAACCTGGATTTCCATTAAAAGCAAACATCGAGTCTGAATCTGCAGCCGCTGTAGCGGGAGGAATCACTAGTTATATGGACATGCCAAATACTTTTCCAAATGCCTTAACAATTGATATCCTCGAAGATAAATATCGGATAGCCAGCCAAAAATCTCATGCGAATTATTCATTTTTCATGGGCACTTCTAATTCCAATATTGATGAAATCTTAAGTGTTGACAATACAAAAATTTGTGGAGTAAAAATATTTATGGGATCCTCCACGGGCAATATGTTAGTCGACAATATTCATACTTTAGAGCAGATTTTTTCACAATCTAATTCACTTATTGCAGTACATTGTGAAGATGAATCCACCATTCTAAAAAATCTTCACTATTATTCAAATAGAAATGAAAATTTAGATGCAAGAGTACATCCTCTTGTTCGCTCCAGAGAAGCATGCCTAATTTCTTCAACGCTGGCGATTGATTTAGCCAAAAAGCACGGTACACAATTGCATATTTTACATATTTCAACTGAAGATGAGTTAAAATTATTTAGTTCCTCTGATGATGTAGCTAACAAACAAATTACTTCGGAAGCATGTGTACACCATTTATTTTTTTCAGACGAGGATTACGAAAATCTTGGAAATTTGATAAAATGTAATCCCGCAATAAAAACCAAGGCCGATCGTACTGCACTTCGAAAAGCATTATTAGAAGGAAAATTAGATGTCATTGCTACAGATCATGCCCCACATACTCTGGAAGAAAAGCAAATGCCATACTTGAATGCGCCATCGGGATTGCCTCTAATACAACATTCATTTTTGATGATGCTTACAATAGGTGATGAATTAGGATGGAGCCTACCCTTTATTGTTCAAAAAATGTCGCATAATGTTGCTACCAGATTCAAAATTAAAGATAGAGGGTTCATTCGAGAAGGATATTTTGCAGACCTTGTTGTATTCGACACAGAATATAATCATCTCATCCACAACAAAGAAGTCTATTATACCTGTGCATGGTCACCCTTGAATGGACGGCAATTAAAAGGAAAAATTAGCAAAACATTCGTAAATGGTCAACTTGCCTATGATGGCCAAAGACGTCCCTTTCTTCAGGCAGGTCAAAGGCTCTTATTTAACAGAGCTTAAGTTATTGAATATCTGAATATTAGAATATCAGTTTTGTAGCTAAAGGAGCTTATTTTAAAACTTTATATTACAATAAATTATATATATTTGCATTTCATATATAACTAGGAAATGCCATACGATCAATTTGAGTACTACTATCCAATGCCGGATGATGTGGCCCAGTCTATTTTATTAGCTGAAACTGAATCCAAAATTAATCTGAGGCCAACCAATTTAAATGCAAAAAAAATATGGCTTTACAATAAATTACTCAAAAATTTATTAACAAACCGTAAAACGATTATTTCCATAGATTCAACAACTGATGTTCATTTACTATATGCTTTTTTAAAAGATCACGAAATAGAAAACCTGGCCTTGTTCTTTCAACATTCCAGAAGTAATCTTGAAATGTTCTTTAAAACTTTCTCGCCGGTAGTTTTTAAAGGAAGACTCCTATCCAATGAACTATTCGAAATTCAGGATAAACTCAAACAGCAGCACACTGAACTGCAGAAAGCACTACAATCAATACATGGCAAAAGCACCTTTTCAGAAGAATCACTTTTAACCTTATGTATAAAATCAATTAAGTTAAAACAGGAACTTAGCTCACATGTAGGGTTTACGCCTAATTTAAGCGAGGTATTGTCTATTAAAGATTTTCACATTCTAAAACAAAGGCTGGAAGAAGCAATATCTGTAGCTAAAGGATCAGATCCCGCTTTAGCACCTTTTGAAATTCTACATGACAATTTATTTGAACTATTTGATCATGAAGAAGCATGGTTAATTATTTATGACCATATTGAAAATTTTAAATCAAATATTTCTAATTGTTTAATACGATTGACTCAAATAGAAAAGGAAGTTTTTCGTTTTAAAATTTTTGAGTGGCAATCTAAGATAAATAACTGTGTCGATACGATTAATCAGCTTCAATCTTTACCAGATAGAACTTCACAGGAAAACGTAAGGCTAGATCTGGCTTATTTAGATCTAAATCAAATTATCCCCGAATTATTTTTTAATTCAAAAAATCCAGACATTGATGCTTTCTTACAATTAAACAATCAACAAATCCATCACTTAATCTTTGAAAAAGTACTTCATTCATATGAAACACTGGATTTGTATAATCAGATTTTTTCAGGACGGACCAAATTTGATGTATCTGTTGAATTAGAATTTATCAATAATATCAATTCAAAAAATATTTTACGTAAAATTGAAATTCCAAATGAAGACATAAAGCAAACTATTCAATTTCTTAAAGCTTTTTACCATCAACTTCAGTCGGTATTGAGACTAAAATCTTATTTTGGATTATATTTTAGTTGGAGAAACTTTATTCAAACTTTCACGATTCCTATTCAGAAATATTTCGAAAGTTTAAAACAAATACCGCCTCACTTATGGCATCTGGCAATAGAATATTCCTTAATTCAAAAACAAATTTTTTTATCGGAATTACATCGCTATCAGAAAATTGAAGAACTTCAACAAAAATATAAATCTCAGATTGAGCATTATAAAGCGATTATAAACCATCATATTCTTTCAAAATATGAAGGCGTTCAACATAAATCAACTATTAAAATAGTTAAGGAAAATAAAGAATTCAACAAATTATTTAATCAACGACTAGATTCAGATTATACCCTATCCGATTATTATAGTCAAATTAACCATCTTTCAGAAATTTTTCCTATCATTATTTTAGACAATGTAAAAGAAGATTACATATCAGTTTGTACAGGTAAAGTATGGGATGAATTTATAGATTTGAAAGAAATACCCAGCCCTCTCCTTTACGAAAAAATGAGTGAAATGAGTTATCATTCTATTCAACTTAACGACAACCCTCAGAGTGATACTGTTTTCAACATCGCTTTACATCAATCACCTCCAGAAGTTTTAAAAAACATACTTCAAGGCCATATTTCTGAAACCGCCGGAAATATGAAGAATCTGGTAAATTTTATTTTTAGCAACAAGAGTAAATTTCACATTCTGGTTAATTCCAACGAATTTATTATAAGTTTTTTGCCTATTGAATTAACAAAATTAGTTGTTGGTTTTTATGACACAAGTTTTAATATTTTCGAAATAGATGAAATAAACCACCAGGTCAGAATGTATGATTGGCTTGCATTCCGAAGTACAAATAAAAAAATATGGACATTAGATCAAATGATAGATTTAAATCCGATGACGGTGCAGCAATATGGATGGCAGAAGCAATTTATTAAATGCCTTGTTTACGCAGGATTTGAGCAGGTTAATTTTTCAAGTTCTGTTTTCTTAGAAATCTACAATGTCTGGGATTTTCCAAATCAACAAAATATATTTAGTAACACCAAGGAAAGTAATAAAATTAAATCAATATCAAACTAGAAGTATATAAGGACAGTTTAATTAGAAAGGATGGAAAAATATTTGATCCTGTTCGTAGAAAATGGCTTGTAGAAAGTAGTGAAGAAATCGTAAGACAATTAATTATTATCCACTTAACCAAGACATTACAATACGGTGAAGGTCGAATTGCAATTGAAAAGACTATTTCTTATGATAACAGAACGAAGAGATTTGATATAGTTGTTTTTGACAAACATTCAAATCCATTTATATTAATTGAATGTAAATCCACCAAAATAAAATTAAGTACAAAAACTTTATTTCAGGCAGCGAGGTATAATATTGCCTTAAAAGCCCCGATCATTTGTTTAAGCAATGGAATTTCACACTTTGTCGCAAGAATAGACTTTCATAATATGGCAATTGATTATTTAAATGATCTACCAAGTAATAATGAAACATTCGATCTTCTTGATTAAACTTAATGAATACATTACAGTCTAATAAGCTATATTTATACCATGAAAAAATTAATAATACTTTTTATTTTTATTTTACAATTAAAATTAAGTTCACAGACTATTTCATGGTCATCTGATATTGGATCAATAATTTATTCCAAATGTACATCCTGCCATAGAACAGGTGGAATAGCACCTTTTACACTTGAGAGTTACGAAGAAGTTGTAAGAAGGCCATCAAGTATCCAAAATGCTATAAATTCTCAAACAATGCCACCATGGCCTCCAGATAATAATTATTCAAAATTTGCCCACGATCGAAGTCTTTCAATTGAACAAAAAACTAAAATTATCCAATGGCTCAATAATGGAATGCCAAGAGGCGACATTCAGACAGAGCCTGGATTACCTGTTTTTCCAAATAATGGAGACTTACCAGGGACGCCTGATTTAGTCTTGAATGCTCCATTATTCAATATTCACGCTACCAGAGATATTTATCAATGCTTTGTTGTTAAAAACCCAAATACCGTTGAAAAATTTATTCAAGCCATGGAAGTTATTCCAGGCAATAGAAATGCTGTTCACCATGTTTTAATATTTTATGATAAAACAGGTCAGGCAAAGATTCAGGATGATGCAACTCTAGAACCGGGATATCTATCCTTTGGAGGAATAGGCGTATCTGGAGCCGAATTAATTGGAGCTTGGGTTCCAGGATCTGCACCTCAAATGTATCCTGCTCGTATGGGAGTCAAATTACCTTCCAATGGAGATATTGTTTTACAGATACATTATCCAGCATCCTCTGATGGTCAGATGGATCAAACCATGTTAAAGATTTACTATTCGAAAGAAGCCAATACCAGACAAGTATTTATTTCGCCAATACTTAATCACGACATCAGCCTTACCAATGGGCCTCTCGTAATTCCAGGAAACACCATTAAAACTTTTAACGCTGAATTTCCAATTAATAATTTAAAGTATACTGTCTTAGGTGTTGCCCCACACATGCATTTAATAGGTAAAAGTATTGAAGTTTATGCTGAGAATTCCAGCGCTGCAATTCAAAAATTGATTAAGATCAATAACTGGGATTTTCATTGGCAAGGAAACTACAGCTTCCCAAAACCCATTATCCTTCAAGCTGGTACTAAATTAAAAGCCATTGCAACCTATGATAACACAGCCAATAATCCAAATAATCCAAATTCTCCTCCAAAACGGGTACAATTGGGTGAAGCAACAACAGACGAAATGATGTTGGTGTATTTTACATTTTTACTATACCAAAATGGAGATGAAAATATCGTGATTGACAGTTCTGCCTTATTGAATGCCAATACTTTTGATAAGGAATCTAAACAAGATTTCCATATTATTAAACTGGCTAATAATCAGTATAAATTAAGTATTGATCATAGCTGGACTAACTCCCTTTTATGTATATATAATTTAGAAGGACGTTGTATAAAAGTAGCTGAAATTAATAATACTGAAGAGCTGGTTAATCTTCCTGCCATCACATCAGGCATTCTGTATTGGAAACTCAGAAAAGGAAATCAGGAAATGCATTGTAAAATATTCGTTGAATAGATTTATCCTTGCATTTCTGTCATGATGGTATCGTAATCATATTTACGAAAATCCACAGCGGTTACTCCGGAAATTCCCTGTTCTTCCATATATACACCATACAATACATCGACTTCTGCCATGGTTAGTTTGTTATGTGTAATAATAATAAACTGAGATTCAGCAGAAAATTGTCTAACTATTTTATTGAATTTTTCAATATTAATATCATCTAAAGGCGCATCAACCTCATCAAATATGCAAAAAGGAGCTGGCTTTAATAAATAAAGCGAAAACAGTAGAGCGATGGCAGTTAGTGTTTTTTCTCCTCCCGACAACTGACTTATTGATTTTGGCCTTTTTCCTTTTGGCTTTGCAATAATATCAATATCACATTCCAAAGGATCCAATTCGTCCATAAGTACTAAGTCGCAGTCATCATCTTCGGTAAATAGTGATCTGAAAACGGTTTGAAAATGCAATCGCACCTTATTAAAAGACTCTAAAAAGTTTGAAGTTGCAGTTTCCTCTATTTCTTTTATTGTTTCCAATAAGCTTTCCTTAGCTTTAATGATATCTTCCCGTTGAATTTGAATGACATCGTATCGTGATTTCATCTCATCGTAAGCTTCAAGTGCTAAAGGATTTATTTCACCATAATTATCTAATCTTACTTTATAATAATTAACCCGGTCACTTAATTGCTCTTCATTCATTAGGGCTGTCTCTTCATCCGGAGAAAAATTTTCAAATTTTGTCCCAAACTCTAATTCTGCCCTCTCTTTGGCTGATGTAATCCTAAATAAATTATCACTTTTCTTTTCCTTTAGAACATTAATGGCAGACTGTAACTCATAAATATTTCGCTGAAGATCTTTTAGTCCCTGATCACATAAACTAATAAAATTTCGAATTTCATAATATTCTTGTTCTAAAGTACTTAGAGCAGTCTGCATATTTTTTCTATCTTCATATGCTTTCTCAAGGTCTAAAGTAAAAGTGCTTAATTCAGTATCAATATTTAAAATGGCTTGACTTAATTCATTGCGCTTAAGATTATTATTTTCTATCTCACTTGAAACTTCTAATATTTGATTTTCTCGAAACGCCTTATCCTTTGCTAGATTTTCTTGCTTGTTTTTTAGCTTAAGTAATTCGAGATTAGAATGATTGTAGGCTGTTGTAGCTTTTGTTAGTGTAAGAGAAACTTCATTGAAAATTAAATCATTATTGGTAATATCAGACAACATGTTTTGTTGTCTGATTAAAAAAGAGGATAATTCTGTAGAAACTTTCTCTATGCTTTGATTACATGATTTTAAGTTATCCTCATTTTGTTGAATTCTAGCAGATATCTGCAATTGAAGATCTTTATAACCATTGTATTTGGTACTAAATGCTGTTAACCTCTGTGCATCCTGAGATTCTTTTGAACGAAGTTCATTTAATTGAGAATCTATACTTTGACTTTCAAGTTCTTTGATTTTGACACGTTGTTGATTTAACTTTTCCTCCGCAACAATTAGCTTTGAATTTAAATCTTTTATCTCTGTTTCAAGCTTCTCAAGATTTTTTCTTCTTCCCAATCGTTTACCCTCAAAAAGACCACTAGACCCTCCACTAATTGATTTAGATTGTTTTAAAAATGTACCATTCGGGCTAAGGAGTGTAATCCCTTCGACTAGTGTTCCCGCATTCTCTATATCATATTCAACATTGGCAATATAAACATTGGATAATAAATATTTTAGTAAAGGTTGATATAGTGAATCGCTTTCAACCAGTGAAATTGCTTCTTCTGAGTCTGAAGGTGGATTAAGTTTTGTGTATGTCTGGTCATTGAATTTATTTAATATAAAAAAGTTAGCCTTCCCTTTTACATTCTTATGAAGTAATCTTATCGCGTCAATGGCTTCATTTTCATCTTTAACCAAGTAATAATTCAGATAGGGTTCTAAAAAGAGTTCAATTGCAGGTCTAAATTTCTCATTAACTACGATGATGTCTGAAAGAACAGGTACGTTTTTCTTCCAGTTTGCATTCAGATATTTCATGGATTCAGGAAAACCCTCCATTCTCTCCACCATAGATTTTAGTAGCTCAAACTCATTTAACTTGGCATCACGCGCTCTACTTAATGAATTGACTATTCCTACTTGTTGATCAATTTCTGATTTTCCTAAAAGAATACTTTCTTTTCTTTGATTATCCTTAGCAATTAGATCGGAAATAATATTCTGGTATTCTTTAAGTTTATTATTTATTTCTGTAATAAATGATTCTGCATTTTCGAATTCCTTAGATTTTGACTGCAGCTCATCTTTTATTCGCCTATTTTCTGCGACTAAATTTTCAATTTGATTATTAAAAATTGCTATTTCTTTTTCTTTATCAAATATTGTTTTATCAATCTCTTGTCGTTCTTCAATTTTTTTATCAACATTTGATTTCAATTCGTTATAGGTCCTCTGAACTTCCTGAAGTTCACTGTTCAATTTTGAGTCAACTTCCAAGGCATTTTGCACTTCAAGGTCAATCACTGAAATATCCTTCTGAATGGATTCAACTTCTTCCTTATAAGACAATAACTTTGTATGAAACAAAGCATTGGATTCCGTCATTTGCTTTATCTGAGCCTCAAGCAATACTTTTTTTTGTTGTTTTATCTGAATTTCACTTTCAAGATTTCGCAATTTGTCCAGTAGTTCGTTGACAGTTTTTTGATGTTCACTCAGGTTTTTTTCCTGGTGCAAATGGTCACTTTTGTACTTTTCAAGCTCTGCTTCCTGCTTTCGGTATTGGACTTCCATTCCTTGAAGTTGAAATATTTCATCTTCAATTTTTTGCTCAATTTCTACCGTTGATTGATTCAAATTGGCAATACTAATATGAGCCAATAACAAACCAGCAGATCTGAATTTGTCCCTCATCTCATAGAATTTCTTAGCACGTTTAGCTTGCTTTTCCAATTCCAGGAGATTATTATTTATTTCAAACAGTAGGTCCTCAATTCTTGCCAAATCTTCTGTGGTCGATTTTAGCTTATTAATAGATTCACGTTTTCTGGTCTTATATTTTGAAATTCCAGCAGCTTGTTCAAACATTTTTCTTCTTGCATTCTCCTTGTTGGATAGTAGATCTTCCACCATATTCAATGCAATAATGGCATAGGAGTCAGGCCCTACCCCTGTATCCAGAAACAAAGAAGTAATATCTTTTAATCTACAGGTAACATTATTCAGTCGATATTCTGATTCTCCACTTCTGTAAAGTATACGAGAAACTGCCACAGTTTGGTAATCTGTGGGAATGATATTTTTAGTATTCTCAAAGGTTAATGTCACCTGAGCCATTGGAGCTTCTCTCCTTTTCTTGGTTCCATTAAAAATCACATCAGACATTTGTTCCAGTCGAAGTTCTCTGCCTTTTTGTTCACCCAGGACCCACCTCATGGCATCAACTACATTTGATTTACCAGATCCATTGGGTCCTACAATTCCTGTCACAGCCTCATTAAAATGTATAACTGTTTCATTGGCAAAGCTTTTAAAGCCTTTTATCTCAAGTGATTTTAGTTGCATAAGGCTGCAAAATTAATTAATAATAAATATATATAGATTTTAATGATATAACAAAATGTAATTTTAAATTATATATATATTTAAATATTTAAAAACGAAATAACAATCATCTTAAAATTAATAATTGGTCTTCTTTTGTAAATTTAGAGAATGTGTTTCACTGTAAATATTGAATTCACATTTTAAGATGCACCCATTGCCCTGATTTCAGTACAATTAAGGATAAGCCACCTTGAACGATCCAATAAATAAGTTCTGAATTCCACGCGCCAAACAGACCCATAGTCTCCGGATTGGAAATAGCAAAATAGCAAAAGGACAGATATACTATTGAACAAATTACCTGAATTTTTAAAGCCTTCATTGTTTCTCCAGTTCCACTTACGCCATTAAAAATTACCACCGCGCACGATGCTATAAGTAAAATGATAAAAAGCAGTGGAAAATAAGGAATAGAGTCAGAAAAAATTTCATTTGCAGAACTTTTTAGTAGAGGGCTTAGTGTAAATAATGGAAAAAAAAGAAATGGAAAAGACAATAATGCTGTTGTCAATATCGACAACACAGACCCATGGATAACTTGCTTTATTACCCTATGTTGTTTTTTTCTTCCTATGGTTTTACTTACAATAGTATTAAGAGATAATGCAAAACCCCAACTGGGAATAGTAAATATCAGATAAATGACTCTTAGTAAATTTGAAATACTCAGAGCCCTCTCTCCCAATTTTTCAATAAATACAAAAAAAATGAACCAACTTGCAATACCAATGATCGATTGAAATAGAATTGGAGTACTAATCTTAACGATTGTCTTTATATGATCAATATTAAACTGTGGCAGTTTGAATAAATTAAGAAAAGATAGATGCTTATCAAATATTAAGTATAAAAGGAAGAAAAGAAATGCTACAATCTCAGATAAAGAGCTGGCAAGACCCGCGCCACCAATACCCCTTGGTTGAAAACCCAGTTTTCCAAATACCAATATATAGCAAAGTATAATATTGCACAAACCAAGAAATATAGTATTAATTAGAATAATTCTGGATTTGGAAATACCCATGTATAATGCGAAAAAAGCAAGACCAACATAGGAGAAAAGAAGTCCATAAGTTCTGTAATGTAAAAATTCAAGAGATTTTTGAAGAATAATATCCGAGTGAATAAATAAACCGAGTATTTCTGAAGCAAAAAATCTCAATATTAAAAAAACAAAAAGTCCAATCGCAAATTCAAAAACACACAAGGTATAAAAATACTTTTTAACTATATCGTTTGCCCTCTCTCCATATTTTCTAGCAATTACGATTTGTCCTCCTTTAGAAAAACCATATGCGATGGAGGAGATAATGAGATAAAATACACTAACAATTCCGATTGCGGCAAAATCATGTTCATTAAAATGATAGAGAAACATGCTATCAGTTAATGCAATCAGATTTTGACCTGCACTCCCCAGCATAACCGGCAAGGACAGATAAAACAACCTGCGAATATTTGAAATAAACTCTTGCATTTATTGTACTTCTCCGCTTAAAGATAGTACAGATTTGATAGCATCCTATTCATAAAATGGGAACTTAACTTAATAAAAAAATAGAAAGCCGTTACTAAACAGTAACGGCTTTCTATTTTAATATGCTTTATAACTAAAGCTCGGTATTCTATATTATCCTTTGATGAATAACATTTTCTTGGTTGCAGTATTGTTGATCGCATCTAACTGATAGAACAACACTTCGCTAGAAGTTTTAAGCTCTTCAGATTTGATATCCAGTTTGTTAAAGCCTTTAACACCTTTAATGTCATAAACTCTAAGGACTTTACCATTTGGCTCATAGATTGTAAGCTTAGCAGGAGCCGCCTCAGTCAATCTAAATCCGATGCTTGTTAGCTTATTAAATGGATTTGGTTCGTTTTGATATAGTTCGAAAATTCCAGATTCAACAACTCCTTGTTGAGTCCTTACTCCCAATTTAATATCTTTCACATTACCATCATTATCATAAGCTTGAACAGTTGTAACATCGCTTGTAATAGTCAATAATTTGCTTAAGCTTCCGGATTTTAATGCTTTAAATCGTATAACAAACAAATTATCAGAAGGCTTCACTGTTTCGCCTTTATTTGAGTTCCAGCTTGTAGTTACAATACCATCTTTTAATCTCATGAGACCGAAATTAGACTCATCAATATTAAGCACTCCGGATTCAACTCCGTCATACATTAGATTATTTTGATCAAACCTTAAGGTAAACTGATAGCCTGCAATGTTTTCAAAATCTCTTGCATGGAAAGCTATTTGATAGCTTTGTCCTGCAACTAATTGTTGTTCATCAACTTCCAGATTAAGAGCGCCGCTTGTTCTTGCCTTAATAGCCAACCCACTTGCTGCAGCATCCAATGAAACATCACCCATTTTAATACCCATAAAAGAAGATGTAATGGATTCATCTACTGAACTCTGAGTAAATTTAACTGAGGCTGTTCGCGGAGCATTGAATGGATTTACAGGATCTGCAAATTTGTAATCTGTCGGTACGAAAGTCCAGGAATTAACCTTAGTAAAGTTTGGTGTGATACCTAGAATCAATTTTCTAATTTCAGAAATATCTGCACCAGTTACACTACCAGAGTTATTCACATCAGCTGCAATTAATCTGTATGGTGATGCAATGATTGATTTACCAAGAATATGTTTTTGAATTAAAACGATGTCCTGAGTAGAAACTCCATTTAATGGATCGTCATTTCTTTCAGGCTTAACAGAATAATCCAATTTCAAATCAAGATCGCCAAACTGATAAGGGCTACCTACTCTTTGATTCATCATATTTGAATTATTGAATAAGTAAACATCAACAGGTTTAGCTTCTTCATTCTTTTCGTTGGTAATTGTACCAGCAATTTTACCTTTCGCACTTCCTGTATTAGGACAGATATCTAGATTGTCTTGTACGATAACTACTGTTTTGCAGTAATCTTTATTACCTTCCTCATCCTCTACCCACATTTCAACATCCACGCGTAATTCGTCATTAGCTTGTTTGTCAATGAAATCTTGGCAGCAGATTCTGATGCTAGGTTGGTTAGGATCGCCATTAAAGTAGAACTTCAAGTTTCCTTGTGAAGTACAATTATCGTAAGAGCCATGATCTAGATCTTTAGCCCAGATATCAATACATCCGGTTGCAGGCATTGGAACAGTAATTACTCCTGTTAAGCAATAAGGTGTAGGTGCTTTGCAGTCTTTGATTTCAAACAAAGTACAGCAAACTCCAACATTACCGCAACCATCTTCTACGAACCAGCAGATCTTGTGTGTTCCAACAGGATAGCTACCGCTAGCATCGAATGGATTATGTCTATCGTTAGCAAACGGGTTGTGACTGTATTCGACTGTATCACCTCTATTATAACCTTGTTTTGTTAAAGAACCAACTCGGAAATCGTAACCACCGTGAATACCTTTTCCATCGTTGTTAAGGTCAATTTTGTATTCCCATAACAACCAATCTATTGGACTACAATTATCGGTAGCTTCTGCAGTTAACGAAATTGGACCAACACAAGTTTTTAAAGTGTTGTCATAAGTAGCTGGTTGACAATCTCCAACATGGCAACCAACAACCGGTTTGTCTTTATCTCTAACTTTAATCACTTGAAGCGCTTCCCATCTTCCGAAATCAGGATCGATAAATGGATCGTATTGACACCAGTCAATAACTACCCAATGACGTAAGATCTTGAAACATGCATCAGGCTCAATGGTAAATATCTCATCCTTGTACTCAATAGAAATGAGCGCACAATTATCATCAGCATTGTTGATAACAGTTGGTCTTCCCAATTGAGGATTATCAGGGCTTGTATCTCCACCACAACCTTCCACGGTTACTGGGGTTTGGGTACAAACTCCATTTGGCCAGAATAAGTCTGTATATCTTGCATCATTGCAAGTGTTTTCATCCACATAGAATGGATCACAATCTACAACCCATATTGTCTGTATAGCAGAAACGTTCAAGTTGTTTGGTCCAACCGCAGAGATAACCCTTTGTATTTGACCTTGACCGCATTCTCGTAAGTCGTTAACGGTTATAGTAGGATTGGTTCCACAACCGCTCAGAACATAACCATCAAATCCCCACACTAATTCATACTTATTATCCCAATGTGCTGTATCGAAATATGTATAATAATACTCACAAGCTTGATTAGGTGCTGGTTTAGGTACTACGTTAGTAGCAACATAACCAGGATATCCTGTTCTAACGTTTCTTTCACAGAATTTATGACAAACCAAATCTTTGGTAACTACTTTCTTTCTTGAAGTAAGATCCGTTACTACCCTTCCAAAAGTTGCATCATTTGGATCTGTCAACTTGGTTACATCGAACCAGAACCAACAACTAACAACAATATTTGGTGGAGGAACAACCGTAGGAACGGTTTTATTTTGTACTTCAACTTCAACCATACAATCTGCGAATCTTCCTCTTAATGGAGAATTAGCATTTGTCATTCTGGCTGGCGTGATTGGTCCTGATCCTGGATCGACATCGAATGCACGAAGTACCACCATGATTTTTTGACCTGCATCAGCACAACAGAAGTAGGTATAGTCATCAAAGTAAACCTGATTACCTGCAAGTATGGAGTTATCATCACCGTTTAGTCCGTTACAAGCAATGGTATTATTTGCATTGGAACCATTGTTGGTACCTAACAACTCAGCCATTCTTATTACTTTAAACCAAACATGAGGTTGACAATTGTCATAAGTGCCTTCATCCAAAGATTCTGCAAAAAGTTTAGCCACATTATCACCAGGACTTTGATTTCCTGTAATGCTTACTACTGTTCTTGTTCTACAAACTACCTGAGGAGGCGTATTGTCAATAACATTAGCCATGATGTTTTTCTCAGTTTTATTACCGCAAACATCTTGAGCTGTTACTGTCACTTTGCTTATTCCTGGCTTCATATTAAAGATAATCCAGCTTCCATCATTTTGCTTGATTGGGTTACCATTGATTGTCTTTACAGTATAGCTTACAGAATCAGAACAATTATCTGTAATCCATGGCTTAGGAACTTCCCAGATTGCAGTACAAGTATAGGAACCAGTTCCAACAACTACTGTATCAGGATATGCAACCGTTGGACCTTTTTGATCTAACACTTTAATAACCTGTAAATATTCAATTGGGTTAACTCCAGCCAATGGAGGTAAACACATATTTCTAATCTTCCAATGTCTTAGTATTTCATAACTATTTGCACAGATATCATATACCTCATCATCGTATTTCATCGATAGATTACAATTGAATGCATCTTTTCTTACTGGCAAACCAGCTAGTGTAGGCCAACCAGTACCTTGCCACATTACTCTTTCATTAGGTCCCCAACATAATGGATTAGCTGGAGTCCATTGTCTGTGTGCAGGGAAATAAACAGGATCAGGATTTGGATGACCAAATGCAGGATCACCATTTACATCGATACAATTCCAACCTAGTATCATAGGTATCCTTCTGTTTGGATAGATATCTGGTTGATTTGGTCTCGCTTTCCAATAAGCAGAGTCTAACAAATATCCATCAACACACTGAGGATAGTCTGACATATGCGGTGTTACGTCTTTATTGCGATCAATTTTTTCATCACAATTTAACGCTGGTAAATCCAAATTGTCAAAATGTCTAGGCCATACGATTTTATTCAAATCAAATGCATTGACTGATATTTTTTGTGAGCATGTTGCAGTATTGCCAAGTTCATTGGTTACGGTGAATTTTCTGTAAACAACAAAGACAAATGGCAAATCACAATCCTTTCCTTTAACAATTGAATCTTCCCATACACTTGTATAATTCAGTACACAACTTGTTACTGAAATATTTCCTGTCATTGCTGGGTCAAGTGAATTATTACACTCAACAGTTATGTCTGCAGGACAAGCGATTTGAGGTACGGCTTTGTATTCAACCAAAACTTTACCCCAGCACTTATTTCCAGTAACTGGATCTGTAATAGTTACTTTAAAATATCTTCCTACATCGTTGATTGTAAACAAGTTTGGATGAACCTGTCTTGTGATCCAGTCTTCAATGGTAATCAGATATCTGTCATAACAACCATAACCGTCTCCTTCCAAAATCATATCAGCCGTTAATACACCTCTACAATCAGGGCCTAGTGAGAAATTAATTAGGTCATTACAAGCAAGCGGTCTTGAAGTTGGATTACTTTCCACTACTGTAATAGTCCAAGAGCAAATTGTTGAATTTCCTGCTTTGTCTGTTGCAGTAACAATAATTTTATTTGGACCAATAGGTAATTGTGTACCCAATGGCGGATTGTAAGTTATTCTAATGGAATCACAATTGTCTCGAGCATCTGTTGGAGGGTTAACTTCAAGGAACTTGAAACATTCTCCACCAGATAAGTTGGCTACATAGTCTTTTGAACAATTAATAATTACAGGTGCCTGAGTATCTCGAACGGTTAATTTGAACGAGCAAGTATTAGTGTTACCTGACATATCTGTAATTAGATAGGTAATATCAGTCATACCAACACCAAAAAACTCAGAAACTCTACCACCTGCATTTACACGGCCACCTTTAGGAACGCTATGTAATGGACAACCAGGCATTGGAATTGGAGTATAAGTTACATCAACTGTACCCATACAACAATTATCCATAACAGTAGGATGATTCCAGGTGAATGTGGTACCACAAACATTTGGCGTATTCGAAACAATAGTATCTCTCAATAAAGACTGTCCGGAATTAATTAAAGTTAGTGTCCAACTTGTCAGTGTAATGGTTGACGGAGCTGGTGAATTAACTTCGATTTCAAGCCTCCATGTTCCTGCAGCAGGTTTGTTGCAGAATGCCATTAAGGATTGATCAGGCTTATAGTTTTGACCGGAATTCAGCACTGCACAAACAGCAGCTGAAACTTTGCTATTATCAATATCAGCTATTCTGCCGGCAACAAAGTTTGTTGACCCAGAACAAGTACCATCATCCCATAATCTAACTCTTGTTCCATCAGGAGATACTAAGGTAGCTTCCGTTTGAGCAAAATTAGTTGCTGTTAAGTTCAGATTTCTGATCCACACCTCTCCAATTTTTGTCACAGGAGTAGAAGGAGCTGTAAGCGTAAACACAAAACAACCAGGACCTGTTTGTGAAGCTGGAGAGCTTGTAATATTCAAAGTATCTCTTGCATTGGCACACATTGGAGCCTCTACGTCTCTAACATTTACATTGAAACAGCATGTAGATTTCTGAGCTGCAATTGTCTGTAATGCTGTTGTTCTACCATTAGCAGGGAAAACAAAAGAAGACAATGCAGGATTCACTCTACCGATAGATGCAGGCTCACAGCCTTCTGCTAATGCCCAACCTCTTGGTGAGTTAAAATCAAAAATGCAATTTCTATAATAAGATCCGGCAGACGAGTTCGTTGGACTAACACCTGACCAGTCATTTACGGTAACTGTAGGATTTCCTTGAGCTGGAACCGCAAAGTTGTAACCATTGGTTGCTACAGCATCAATATTCCTTAGTCCTAGATGATTAAATACATACCCTCTGGCAACTCCTATGGTTGTTTCAGGTAAATTCATATTCCAGAAGAATTGAGCCGGATTATCAGGGAAACCTGCAATGGCAGGTCCGACATGCAATGTCAACACTCTACCTGCCGGTAATACCACAGCAGGCATAGCCGGCAATGTAAACGTACCAAGCAATCTTCCACCTTCAAAAATTTGTAAGGAAGCACAACTAATATCAATTGCAGAAGGGCCAAAATTTGTTATTTCAATATAATCCCCATTTACATCAGCAGGACTGATGAATGAAGGAAGTGGATTCGTAGATCCAACTACCACTGCATCAATCTGTTGTGTAACTTCTGTGATAAGAACTATTGGTTGATCTTGTACCGTATAACATACTTGATTCAATCCTTTAGGGAAATCAGAACCTGAAGCATCGTTTATACCTTTTTTAATCGTATCACCAGCTGAATTTCTAATTACATATAGTACAGCTGTATGAGGACAAACGTCTGTTACCGTTCTAGGTGCTAAACCGCTTAAAGCATTTCTTCCGCAAACACCTGTGGTGTTGGTTGTATCAATATTAGCCGGACAAGTAATTTGTGGTACATCCCAGTAGTCGTTTACAACCACTTTGATGGTACAAGTATCTGCATTATTACAAGCATCTCTTGCCTCATATTTTAAGATCGTTGTTCCAACCGGGAATCTATATCCTGTTGGATTTGGACCATATATTAATGTTATCGTAACAGGATCTGTACAATTGTCCGTTGCAATTAATTTAGGAACTGTAACATAAGCATCACAATGCCCAAACTCTGCATCTTGAACTACCGGTGGAGGACAGTTTAAGAACACTGGCTTTATCAAATCCGTTGTTCCTACCGTAAGCTGACGTGTCGCAGCATTTCCGCAATCATCTGTTGCTGTAAATGTCACTACCTGCGTTCTTGTTCTTCCACAACCATAAACCCAACGGGTATCACTAAAGTTATGTCTCCAATTGATTACATCAGAACAAGCATCAGTTGCTCTTAATCCACCAAATGAATCAAGCCAAGCCGTAAGTTGATCGTTGTTATTGGCATTTAGTAATTCGCAAGAAGTGATTTTGTTATATCCTGATAATGGATCAATTACCGGAGGCGTAATGTCCTGAACGGTAAATGTCGCTTCTCTCCAAGCGCTGTTCCTGCAAGAATCAAATGCTGTAAATCTATAAGTATAAACCGTTGTATTGCTGCAAAGATCTAAAGTTTTCACAAGATCACTTTCCCATCTTAATGCACCATTATTGTTACAAACATCTACTGCAGTAGCACCACCATTGATGGCCAACCATGCATTTAACTCCACAGAATTTCCAGTAGATCTGTTACAAGATGCAGTTGTATTGCTAGGGTTAATAACAAATACTGGGGCCATGGTATCCTGAACGATGAATCGTGCAATTGTCGCTGCAGAAACATTATTACATGAATCCACGGCTGTAAACATATAGGTTAATTCTTTGGTTAAACCACAACCTTCCAAAGTACGCATTAAGGTTTGGTTCCATCTTAGAATACCGGAGAATGTAGGAGAACCACTACACTCATCTAATGCTCTTGCTCCTCCATTATTTAGTAACCAGGTATTAAGAGCCGCCACATTTCCGGAGCCATCGCAATCTACCACTGTGTCTTTAGCAGGGCTGGTAATGATTGGTCTAGTTGTATCAATAATTGTAACGGTTGCTTGTCTTGTGGCTACGTTTCCGCAAGCATCCGCAGCAGAGAATGTTACAAGTTTAGAACCTGTATTTCTGCTGCATCCAGGAGTCCAGGCAACAGCATTAAAGTTATTAGTATAGACCACAGATGTCTGACAAGAGTCAATCGCCACTCCATCCCCGGATTTGTTTAACCAGGAAGTTACGGCACCATATGGATCTCTTCCTTGTGCACCATTACATTCCAATCTTATATTAACCGGATTGATGATCCACACTGGAGCTATTTGGTCTCTAACAATTATTCTTGCTGTGGTTGTATTGGTATTACCACATTCATCTTTTACAGTAAATGTAACCGGCTCACCAGTACTTGAACAATAATTGGCAATATTTCCAGAATAGTTATGCGACCAGGTCAATCTGTTTCCAGCACAGATATCACTAGCACTGGCACGACCATTAATGTTCAACCAGTTGATAATTAAGGTATTTGTAAGATTACCACATTCGATAACAAGATCAGAAGCTTGTACAGTTATACTAGGTCTTGTCGTATCCTGAACAGTGAAATTAGCATAAGCTAACGTTACGTTTCGACAGGAATCTTCGGCACGGAACTCAAATACGTATGTTCCAGCGAACCTTCCACAGCCTGATCTTCTATCATAAATTCTATTGGTAAATCTCAAACCAGCAGGACAATTATCCGTTGCGGTTGCAGTCGCTGCCCAGGCAGTCATATCTGCAATATTACCTGATCCATCACAATTTACAGTGATGTTCGCAGGAGGGTTAACTGTTGGTCTTGTTCTGTCAGTGGTAATGTTCATAGTGAACACTGCATTACATCCGTTAGGATCATCTACCGTATAAGTTACTGCGAAGGTTCCACATCCATTAGGTGTGAAGGTACCCGAAGTACCATTACCACCATCAACAACTCCAACACCTGTAAATTGTCCACCAGGCGTACCCGTTACTGTAAGATTCACTGTTTCTCCAGCACATGGATTAGAGTTACTTACGCTAAATCCGGCATTTAGGGCTGTACCGTTGCTGACAATAATGTTTTGACAGAAAGTATCCTTGCATTGTGCCGTTGCTACTGTACCGCAGGCTGCGTATGTTAGGCGTTCTTCCATACATACTTTCAATGTACCTACGCCTGTTATTGTTACTACTCCTGTGGCTGGATTAACTGTTCCGTTCGTTCCGGAACTTATGAAGAAGGTTCTACTTAATGTTCCAGCAGGGAAATAATTTTGACTTTGAATGAATGGAGTATAGATATGGTTTGCTGGAGGATCTCCGGCAGACCAACATACCTGATCCTGAATGGCAAAATATGGCTGAGGTTGTTCTGTTACTATGATAAAGATATCATCTGTCATAGTTGAGCAAGGTCCTGTTGGAAGTTCACCGGTTACGGTATATCTCACCTGATGACAACCTGGGAAAGCTCTTAAGGTATGATTTAAAACACCTACACCCGGGCCAGCAATATATGTCCAGCTTCCACCTCTTGTAGTATTGGCTAAAAAGAATTGTTCTAGATCAATTTCAACCGGACTGCCTTCTGCAAACAGATAGCAACCTCTGATGGTATCCGCTCTTAAGGTCGGAACTACCGTAGGTACTACTCTTATCAGCTGACAGTAATTTTTCATGCAGCTTGGATCACCTGTTGTAACACAAACTAAATGAATACCAGGTCCAGCTACTGTAGGATTAAATACTGCTTGTGTTGAGTCCGGAGTGGATGTTGTTAAACAAGCACCACATGAAGAACTCCATATGACTTCCTGAACATTATCACCATTCAGAATATTTCCATCCTGAACGGAAGGATTTGGATTTGTTAAACTAATCGTTAAGTTCGGACCAGCCTGACATAATGGAGAGGTTACTGAGAATGTTGGATCGGAAGCCGCGCTAACAACGATCTGAAGTCTAGCTGTATCAGCACAACCGGCCGCCGTAGAATAAACATAAGTCACGGTAAAAGTTCCTTCTCCAGCTGTTACCGGATTGAAGCTTGCTGTATTTGATCCAGGAGTTAGTCCCCTGTTTGGAGAAATACTCCAAGGAGCAGCCGTCGTATTAGGACAACTAGCCAGACCACCATTTGGTATATTGGTAGTTATGGTAATAGGTGCATCTGTAATACATAATGACTGAGCAGCATTGATTTCAACATCCGGTTTTGGAGCTATGGTTACTACCGTAGTATTCTGTACATTATCCGGATTACAATCATTCGAAATCACATAGGTAAGGGTAATTGTTCCGCATCCACCGGTGTAGAAATATCCGTTTGGCAAAGAAATACCGGTAAGACCGGCAGAAACAACTGCCGTAAATACACCACCCGGCATTCCGTTATTTGCTCTTAATGCATCATATGGTATGAAAATATTGGTTGTAGCACAAATGCTTTGATTGGCAACCAAATCATTAGCTGTTGCAGGAATATCATCATTGATTAAAATATCGCGACAGTATTGATCGGTGCATCTTGCATCTCCCAATTCAACGCAAACGGTAAACAATCCAGGACCAGGCAATCCGTCTCCATCTAAATCCGGTGGATTGAAATTTGCAGTGGTTCCTATATCGGTTACACCAGATCCTGTCCATCTTACATCGTCTCCGAGTAGTGCATTTCCTGCTTCGTCATTTGGATTTTGTAAGCTTAAAATTTGAGGGAAAGTTGCGTTTTCACACAATGGTCCAACCGCGTTGATGCTATTTGGAGAAGCACCGTCTTTATAAATTCTTACAATTTGTAATGAAGTATCCGGAGCACATACACCTGAAGGATCTGAAACAATCATTCTAATAGTGTAGATTCCCGCTGTAACCTTAGGGTTGATATTAACAGCAACCGGAGAACCAAGAGAATAGCTTACAGGACCACTGATCAAGGCATTACCCGCAGGTCCCTGAGGAACAGAAAAAGTTACGGTATAATCTGAACAACCTGTAGCGCTGTAAGTTAGGCCGGGAACATTTATTCTGAAACTTGCTTCATCCTGACAGAAATCATCTGGTGCATCAAAATATGCTTTAGGACATTCTCTTATGGTTAAGACATAATTTTGGGAAACAGATGTTCCATTACATCTTTGTATTGTATAAGTTAAAGTTACATTTCCACAACCTCCTAAATAGGTGGCAGAATGTGAAGATGTAACCGGTGCATGTTGAGTAAGAATTGGTCCTGAACTTGTGAAAGTCCAAACACCTCCATGCGGAATACTATCGGAAGCCTTTAGGAAAGTTTCGAAATCAATATAAGCTCCAGGGCAGATACATTTAGAAATTGGAGAGATAAACCATGCTGTAACCGGAGGATCTGGCTCAACCGTAATGGCTCTGGTAAATTCTACATGGCAATTGGCATCCCCAACAGTATAAGTTACAGAATATACCCCTGGTCTATCCGGCTTAAACAATACCGGACCATTGGTACATCGTTTATTGGTCTCTACACTGTCTCCTGACCAGGTACCGCAGGTAACTAAACTATTGGTAATATGAGCAGTAAATGCAACACTATAAACACCTGTAAAGGAAGTATATGGTCCACCAATAGTTAAAGATAAATCCCAACTTCCATATGCATTACTATTATATCTTAATTTAAGTCCGGTAGGATCTGCAACCCTAAAAAAGTAAACTTGGCCAGCAACTACTGGAATATTAGGTAAAACAACATTATTATTACCCGCAACTAAACTTAAGGGTGCTGAATAAAGAATTGGCCCTCCAATAGATCCACTGACAATGGATATTATTGAACCTCCGCCACTGGATGCTGATGCAGGCAGGTCAATTGAAGATAGATTTCCACTAGAAGTCGGTGTAAAGGATTGGTATGAATCAACCCAACCAGCTACATTAGTTGTAGCATTAATATTAATAATATCTCCATTAGCACCTCCTCCAAGCAATGTACATAAATTCAAAGGTGATTGACTCAAACACACAATACCTGGCGGATTCCAGTATGCGTCATTGGGGTTAACCTGAACCAAAACATTGCAACTCATATTGGTTGCATTTCCAGAACAATCCGTTGCAGTGACCGTAACAGCATGAAGTCCTAGTTGTGAACAATCAAAAGGACCGGCTGCATTACTGGTAACTACTGGCATAGGATCGCAATTATCTCTGGCAACACTTAGACCGGCAAAGAAATTTGCAGGAATGGTCACTGAAGTGTAGGTACAGGACACCGGATCCAAACTAAGGTTTACAACCGGAGGAATGGTTGGACAGGTAATGGTTGGAGGGGTAATATCTCTCGCAAGAATAGATCCTGGACAAGTTAATGAAGCAGGGCCATTACCATTACAATCTGTATAAGTAAAAGTAAGGTCTATTGTCCTACCTGGACTGCAAATAGGAGAAACGGCCAGGCTTGAACCAGGTGCTGGTATCTGAACTATATTGGCCGCATTGATAGGATCACAATTATCAGAAAACAAATTGGCTGATCTGCGATCTGGAACGACTATAGAACAATTGGCATCTGCATTAACAATAATCTGTGGAGGACAATTGGCAGCATTAGGTGTTGGAGGGGTTACATCCGTCACCGTAAGAACAAATGAACAGCAATTGGCAGGTACTGAGTTATTAGGACCCGCATCGCCACCGTTACCAAAACAATCGGTCGCACAAAGACGAATCGTAAAGGTTCTTGTAGACGGGCAGGTACCCGCAGCACTTACGGTCGCAGCGAAATCATTAGATGCACCAATAAATGGCGCAATTACTCTTTGGGTAATTGAATTAGGTGTTCCACAACCCGTACTTGAAGTTGTTGCCAGACCTCTAAAATCCTGAATGGTATACTGACAACTTCCATTCCAGTTTCTCGTTTGAGGAGCTGGACAAGTAATGGTTGGAGCCACATTGTCTCTAAGAGATACGTTAACGGCCGTCGGAGGATTGGATTGATTGCCACAAGCATCTGTTGTTCTAAAAGTTACGATGCCACCTGGTCCTGGTGAAGTAGGACATGCAAGGTTGACTATTCCGTTAGAAACGATGACAATGTTATTAATTAAGGTAGCATTGTTGGTACAATTATCTGTAACCATGGCATTGGCTTTTGCCCAAGCCAAAACGGTTGCAGGAAGAATATTACAACCATTATCTACATCTAAGGTAACATTGGCCGGAAGACCTAATGTCGGTGCTGTAATATCCGTTACAGAAAAAACATCACCTTTTAGTATAGTACAGGTTGTATTAATACCTAATAAATAGGTAGCAAAAATATCCACATTCAAACTGAAACTGGAGCAGGATGATGCTCCACCAAGCCCTAACGGTCCAGTGCCGGCAGGGGGAATCTGAGCTACAAAGGGCACTCCGATTCTGGTCCAGGTATTGACACCATCTGAACAGGTTGCCGAAGCAGTCCACGCGTGAAATGCAACCAGATCCGGATAAGTGTACTGACAGGAACCATTCAAGGTTTGTGTGTTAAGTGTATTATTACCCTGTGTAAGACATCCGTTCATTATAGGATTACAGGCCGGGATTTGAGCCTTAAGTATTCCGTTGAAACAGAATAAGCTTACCATCAGGAATACAGACTTCGTCCATCTGTACAACAAGTTTTGGTTTTTAGTAGATAATTTGTTCATGAGAATTGGAATTATTATTTTCTAATTGGAATTTTAAATGGTTTGTCAATAAAGATGATTTGAGTACCATCTTTTAATCTTTTTTCTGAGGTAATGTTGGCAGAGCCACCTTCATAGGAAATAACTTGCTTGTCTCGCTTTAACATTACATTATATATGGTAGGGTTTCCTTCAAAAGGCATCCCTTTGGAGCAAACTGCAATATGATTTAACCAAAATGCGTTTTTGTCTACCGGGGCAGATTCATAACTAAGATATTGCTTGAGGTAATTGACCTCCTGATTCTTTTCCGAAGGAACAAAAAACACAAAATCATAGGCTTCCCTGACATTGATATACTTGAGTAGAAAATCTTCATTCAACAACCTCGCAAAACCGGCATATTGAGGATCATTTCCCAAAAGGTCTCTAAATTCTTGTACAGATGGGAAACCCGTAATTTTGGGATTCTCTGCAGTGGTGGGTGAATTTAAAGTGGTTGAAGAAGTGTTTCCAGATATTGGAGCAGATTTTAAAGTATCTCCGCTCGTTAAGTTTAAGTTCGTATTTGAATGACCGGTTTCTGTCTTCTGTCCACAACCCGATGAAATGGATAACAGAAAAGCAGGCAGTAAAAAAATAAAAATATTTTTTAATAAAATCCGATGAAAGCAACCTGATATACAGACAAGCTTGCCTGTTATGGGAAGAGTTTGGTTCATTAATACTTGCTTCATCATCTTGGTTTGGTTGGTTGTTTAAAAACAAAAGACTTCAAGCAATAACTTGAATGTCAACACTTTAAATCTAATCTTTTTAAACGCTTCGCCGCGGAGCTAGTGGTTAGTTAGCCCAATCGACCCACAAACATACATAGGATTACATAATTTCCAAATTTATTTTAAAAAAAAATCAAGAAGCAATGATTTAAGCTTAAATAATAATATAATGATGGTAGTTTTCTAATGATTATATTAACTTATATGTAATTCATTGTATTTCTATAATTTAAATAATAAATAAGCATTTATCAAGTATATGGCTTTAGATCAATTTTATCGAAATTTATCCTTTCCGAATTTTGCAAAAAAGCAGCCTTGCGGTCAATTATATTATTTTATTTCTAATTATGTATTAGCTTATGAATTAATAAAATTCATATTATAAGGAATAATAATAAAATGGTAAAAATCTGTTTAATTTTGTGGTAATAAAGAAATCGTATCTTTAGGCAACAAAATGACAAATGAGACAGTCATTAGACCAATCAATTAAAATCCATCTTATGCAATTTAACTTTAAGTTCATCCAAAAATATCTTTTCGTTTGTTTTACAGTATTCAGCTTCACTGGTCTTTTAACTGCACAAGATTGCCAATTGAGCAATCTGGTAGTTGAGAAATCGGCCTGTACTTCAGAAAAAACTTTTTATGTTACGCTTAATTTTGGTTACAAGGGTAATTCTGAATGTTTTTATGTACAGGGAAACGGGGTTAAATATGGCCAATTCAAATATTCCCAACTCCCGCTTAAGATTGGTCCACTCAAAGGGGATTGCACAACCAGTTACGAGTTTGTAGTCAGAGATTGTGCCAATGAAAAGTGTAACATCAGTACCCAATTAGGTACCGTGTGCTGTGAGAGCAAAGAATGTATGCTGTCAGAGCTTAATCTGGTTAAATCCGATTGCAACGCGGATGGTAATTTTTATGTAACCTTAAAATTTGCCTATAAAAATGTGAGCGATTGTTTTAATGTTCAAGGAAATGGCGTCAAATACGGCCAATTTAAATACAGTCAGCTTCCTATAAAAATTGGCCCTTTAAAAGGCAATTGTGAAACGCCCTATGAGTTTTTAATAAGTGATTGTGCTAATGAAAGATGCAACATAGTAAAAGAACTGGGAGTAGTTTGTTGCGAACAACAAACAGATTGCAAATTGTATGAACTTGAAACTTCTAAAACAAGTTGTGACAGTGCAAATGAATTCTATGTAAAGATTAATTTTAAATACAAGAATAATTCTGACAGCTTTGATGTAACCAATGGCATAAATAAAAAATTTGGACGGTATGCTTTTGCAAAACTACCTGTAATCGTTGGTCCTTTCAAAGGAGATTGTAACACAAAACACATTCTTGAGATTGTTGATTACCAAAATCCTAAATGTTTTCTTGAAAAAGAAATTGGAATCGTATGCTGCGAACAGCAAGGGGATTGCAAATTGTCAGAATTGAAATTTGAAAGAAGTGATTGTAATGAAAATAAAGAGTTCTATGTTAGTATAAATTTTGGACATTCCAATACTTCAGAATGTTTCACCGTGCAAGGAAATGGACAGAACTATGGCACTTTCCAATACAGTCAATTGCCTATTAAAATTGGGCCGCTCAAAGGAAATTGTGAAACCAATTATGAGTTTGTAATTCGGGATTGTAAAAACGAAAAATGTGCGCTTGATTTTAATTTAGGTAAGGTATGTTGCGAAACGCAAGGAAACTGTGAAATCGGTGAACTAATTTTAACAAAATCTGAATGTAACCAGGATGGAAATTTCAGAGCAAAACTTGATTTTAAATATGCCAATGTCTCTGACTGTTTCGTCGTAGTATTAAACGGCAAAGCAATACTAAAAGGTTTGTACAATTCATTACCAATTGATCTAGGTCTTTTTCCTGGCGATTGTATAACGGAATATAACTTTGTTGTATATGACTGTAACAATGAAAGGTGCGCTAACAAAGGGAGCCTCGGTAAAGTATGCTGCGGAACTCAAGGTGGCGATTGTAAATTGGGCGAATTAAAATTTGAAAAATCTGCCTGCAATGAAAACAAGGAATTTTATATCAGTATAAACTTTGGACACGCGAATACTTCAGATTGTTTTACCGTTCAAGGAAATGGACAGAATTATGGAACCTTCCTATATAGTCAATTACCTATAAAAATTGGCCCACTTAAAGGAAATTGTGAAACCAATTATTCTTTTGTCATTCGCGATTGTAAAAACGAAAAATGTGCTTTAGAATTCAATGTAGGAAAAGTGTGCTGTGAAACACAGGGAGCTGATTGCAAGTTAGGCGAATTAAAATTTGAAAAATCTGCCTGCAATGAAAACAAGGAATTTTATATCAGTATAAACTTTGGACACGCGAATACTTCAGATTGTTTTACCGTTCAAGGAAATGGACAGAATTATGGAACTTTCCAATACAGTCAATTACCTATAAAAATTGGTCCACTCAAAGGAAACTGTGAAACCAATTATTCCTTTGTCATTCGCGATTGTAAAAACGAGAGATGTGCTTTAGAATTCAACGTTGGAAAAGTGTGTTGTGAAACACAGGGAGCTGATTGCAAGTTGGGGGATTTAAAATTTGAAAAATCTGCTTGCAATGAAAATAAGGAATTTTATGTCAGTATAAACTTCGCTCATGCCAATACCTCTGACTGTTTTACGGTACAAGGAAATGGACAGAATTATGGAACTTTCCAATACAGTCAATTGCCTATAAAAATTGGCCCACTCAAAGGAAACTGCGAAACCAATTATTCTTTTGTCATTCGCGATTGTAAAAACGAGAAATGTGCTTTAGAGTTTACGCTTGGAAAGGTCTGTTGCGAAACACAAGGAGGCGATTGCAGATTAGGCGATTTAAAGTTTGAAAAAACAGCCTGCAATTCCAATAAGGAATTCTATGTTTCAATAAATTTCTCACACGCCAATACGTCGGATTGTTTTACTGTACAAGGAAATGGACAGAATTATGGAACCTTCCAATACAGTCAATTACCTATAAAAATTGGCCCACTTAAAGGAAACTGCGAAACCAATTATTCTTTTGTCCTTCGAGATTGCAAGAACGAGAGATGTGCCCTCGAATTCAATGTTGGAAAGGTGTGCTGCGAACAATCATCTGAATGTATGTTATCTGATCTTGAAGTAGTTAAGCTAGATTGTAATGGCGATGGTTTATTTAATGTCAAACTTAACTTTAAATACAAGAATGTATCAGAATGCTTTATCGTTCGCGTTAACAATACCATCATCGGTAAATACAAATACAGTTCACTGCCACTTCAAATTGGACCATTTAAAGGAAATTGTCTAACAAATTACAATTTCGCCATTTATGATTGTGAAAAAGAAGCCTGCAGGCTTAAGAAATCCATTGGAAGAGTTTGTTGTCCGGTTAGCAATGGATGTATGCTCTCTGATTTAAAGCTAGAAAAATCAGCTTGTGAGACCGACAAGACTTTCTATGTGTATCTGAAATTTGCATACAAGAATACAAGTGAATGCTTTACCGTACAAGGTAATGGGGTTAATTATGGAACATTTAAATATGGATCATTACCTATTAAAATAGGACCTTTGAAAGGTAATTGTGAGACCAATTATTCATTTGTTGTACGCGACTGTAAAAATGAAAGATGTGCCCTTGAAGGAAACATTGGTAAGGTATGTTGCGAAACACCAGGCTTAGATTGTAAAATCTTTGATTTTATTGCACGTGCCCGAGAATGTTCAGGTGTAGGCCAATATGTACTGGAGCTAAATTTCAAAACACAAGGTACTAAGGGTGTTGGATTTGATTTATATGACGCCCAAGGAAATTCACTAGGATTCTTTAATTACAATACCCTGCCTTTAACGCTTAAAGAATTCAAAGCAAGTGGAAATGAAGTGGATTACTTAAAGGTATGTGAAAACGATAATGATAGATGTTGTGCAGAGACAAAGTTTGTTGCATTAAAGTGCATAACAAATCCAAAAAACAACTTCGAGTTAAACACTGTATATGTAAAACAGTCTACCGAACAAATTATCATTCATAGTGATCAAATAATTCCATCCAGCTTCTTCTATTCTGCGACAGATATTACAGGTAGAGAATTCATCATGAAAGAAATTAGTAGAAGCAATCATGACATTATCTTAAGTACCAATGGAATTCTGGAAGGAATGTATATTGTCAGACTACAGAATATCTACGAATACAAGAATATTAAGTTTATCAAATAATAAAATTCTAAATATTAAAAGGCCCGGCATATGTCGGGCTTTTTTTTGAGTATTACATTTTTGAGACCACTTGCCAGACCTTACTTATGAGAAAAAATATTTTCCATCCTTAACAATATAAATTATTAATTCAATATCAAAAGTCATATGATCATATATGAAATCAAGTTCGAGCAATATGGAATAAAAAATGACTTTGTGTCTCTACAACCAAACTAAATTCAAACATTATATAATACCAAATAATAAAAGCTTAATTATCATATATCCCTGAACTTCCCCAGATATATGAGATATTCAAATATTGGCAGCCGTAAGCAGAAAGCTTATGACCCAGCTTGCTTAATAATAATTTGCAGTTAAATTATTTAAAGCTTAGTAAGGAAAATTATTTGAAAAAAAATAGTTTAGTTAATTTAAACTTCACCCTACTCTTCCAGCAATTTTGTTAGTTCAGGATTCAATTGAACACCCATTGAACGAGCTTTTAAAGCGTCGGACTTTGCTAAGGTCAACTGGTCTTGTAAAAGAAATAATTTTGAGCGTTCAAAATAATAATTCCCGTTGCCTGGTTGCAATTCAATTGCCATTGAAAAATCTGAAATGGCTTCAGCAAATCGGTTTGATTGAAAATACAACATTCCCCGAAAGTAAAATATCAAATCGTCGGAGCGAATTGATGTTAAGTATTTCGAGAAATCCGAAATAGCCAAATCTATTTGTCCAGCTAATGCATAAATGTATCCTCGATTTTTATATAAATCTATAAAATTCTCATCTACTTTTTTGGCTTTTTCAAAATAATCAAAAGCCAAATCAAAATCTTTTCTATTGCCTGCAATGACCGCTAAATTAATCCATGCAGTGTTATTCTTCGGATCCCGTTGCGTTGCTTTCTGAAAAGATAACTCTGCCTTATTAATGTCTTTAGTTTCTTTAAAATAATATGTTCCCAGATTATAATGTGCAAAAGTAGAATTTGGGTATTTGAGCAAAACATCTGACCAAAGTGTTTCATTATTTTTCCAAACAGAAACTCTTTGATGCGTTATAAAACCATAAAAGAAAATGGGTAGGAAAGACAAATATGGTAATAACTTTTGATTTATTTCAAATTTCAATTTGCCTGCTATAACATTAATAAATTCAATCAAGACAATGAACAATCCAACATATGAAAGATAAGTATACCTTTCTGAAATAATTGCCATACCAACAGTTACAAATTGTAAGGTTAATCCTATAGTTACAAGAAAAAATAATAATCCAAAGTTGACCCAACGATTCCATTTAAAGAATTTTACCCAAATAATACTAAGGAGTACAAGCAATATTGGAGAAAGTACAAATTGAAAATTAAATTCATTTAAAGCCGGCAGTGGATGAAGTGCCGACAAGTTCATTGTCAATAATAATTTTGAAAAATACTGAATCATTGCCTCCGAAAAAATTTGAAGTCGTTGCAACCAGGAATAATCATGCATTACATTAATTGAATCCTTTTGAGCAATAATTGTAATTACTCCCATCACAAAAGAAATAATAAAATACGGCCACTTATTTGTAAATTGTTTAATAGTGAACCTTCCTTCTTTTAAATAATCTACACACACCAGGATAACCGGAAAAACAACTGCAGTAGGCTTACTCAATACTGCTAAAATAAAGAAAATAAAAGTGTATACATTATATTTTCTTTCTTTGAGCGTTGCCGTAAATTGCACATAAGAGATTAAACCCAATAAGAAAAAAAACACGAAAAGAACATCCTTTAGTGAGGAAATCCAGGCAACAGATTCCAAATGAAGCGGGTGAATTGCAAATAAACCTGCAACTAAAAGAGAAGCCCAAGACTTATGATTCGAAATTTTTGAATAAAAAATATACACCAATAAAGTATTTGCGAGATGAAAAATTATGCTCACCCTATGATACCATTCAGGATTCAAATGGGCAAACTTGTATATAACTGAATAAAGAATCATCGTCAACGGATGGTAATTACCCTGTACAAAATTGAAATTCAGAAAGTGTTTTATGCAAGAAATCATCGGCTTGGCAAGCCATATATTCGTTTGAACATATGCTATATCATCCCACACAAAACCACCATTAGTTGCTGTATGAAAAACCCACCAGGTAAATAATAGCAATAAACAAAGTGTCCAATATTCTAATCCAGGTGTAGATATGAAACTAAACTGAGTTGAATGATTACTTTTATTTACTAAATCACCGGAAACATTTCTTTTTCCTTTTGGTCTCATTGTATGAAATATCTACAAAATTAAACGGATTAAAGAACATTGGATTCGACCATAGCTTTATATTTAATCCCTAAGATTGAAATTGTTAAAGTACTATGGTTAATTGTTGAAGTGCATTAATATTGTTAAATTTGCCTATTCATTAACAAAAAACACAACATGAAAAGAAATTTACTATACTTTTTAGCTGTATTGTCGGCATCAGTTATACATGCCCAGAATACCTTTTCTGATGATATAGAGTCTTATCAATCAGATTCTTATGTCGGAGCTTCCTCTCCTAATTGGAGGACCTGGAGTACGACTGGAGAAGGCACAGATGAAGATGCAATCGTCACCACCGAGGTTGCACACTCCGGAAAACAATCCATTAGATTGGAAGCTGGCTCTTCAAATCAGGGCCCTACGGATTTGGTTTTGCCATTTGGTGGTGAGAAGAATCTAGGTACTTTTATTTACAACATGTATGTCTATGTAACAGCTGACAATTCTGCATATTGGAACTTCCAAGCTAAGGCTACCATTGGAACTACATGGGCCTTAGATAACTATGTAACAGGCGATGGTCGTTTTATTGCAACCCTAGGCTCTTCGGCAAACGGTAACATATGCGATGTTGAATTCCCTCATGACACATGGGTAAAATATACTATGGTTGCAAACATGACAAGAAATCAGTGGGAAATTCTTATTA
>WBZT01000256.1_pt1 | contig 45142 bp, 38 predicted proteins | sample 5204241 | NCBI WGS metagenome assembly WBZT01 (sample SAMN12344358, study PRJNA552823) | activated sludge metagenome | biome: Activated sludge suspended growth; feature: Nitrification reactor; material: Wastewater; isolation source: activated sludge from nitrification reactor of wastewater... | reverse complement strand
TCACTAGCACTCAGTAAGACCGTCACGCGTAACATCGCTGGAAGCCTCGGGAAACAGATCATGAGACCAATTTACAACAAATCCCTAGATTTTGAGAAGGTTATAGTTATTTTTTGTGAACGACTTATTGTCCTGTTGACGATTTGCGTTATCGTCAGTGGCACCCACGGTTGGAAGGCTGTTGAGGGCACTGCCGGTCGGGACGAGATAGTGATTCGCGAGTTGAACTGCTGGTCCAGGAGCGCTGGAGTCCTTCTGCTTCATCACCAATGAGCCCTTTAGCCCCTTCGCAATTTAACATCCCACGGGCGACCAGCATCCCCTCGGCGGACGGCTATGCCGCCACCCGGGAGATGCCAAGCCAGCGGGGATGCCTCACGCCCGGCGGCGCTGACCGGGGCCTGCTCGGCGATCTTGGCGAAGGCATGAATCAGTCCCTATGTATGGCTACCATGGATCACACATGGTTTACGATCCCCAGAAGCCAGATTGCAGGATGATCAGCATCGTCAGTGAGGCATACCCCGGAGTGAAGTCTCCCTCTGGGTTGATGCCAATGGCCGATCAGGGAAGTTCCCCCAATCCCAACAATTTTTCCAATATCCGCCTATAAATGGCGGAGAGCTGATCCAGTTCCTCGACGCCGATACACTCGTTGACCTGATGGATGCTGGCGTTGATCGCGCCGAGTTCCAGCACCTGGGCACCGGTGGGGGCGATGAAGCGACCGTCGGAGGTGCCACCGACAGTGGAGGGTTCAGGCCGGTAGCCCATGATCTCCTCCACTGCCGCGGAGACGGCCTCGACCAGGTCGCCGGTTGGAGTCAGGAAGGGATTGCCGGACAGGCGCCAGGTGATTTCGTAGTCGAGTCCGCCCCGATCGAGAATGGCGGTGATCCGGCGCTGAATGGTCTCGGCGTCCAGTTCCGTGGAGAAGCGCAGGTTGAACTGGGCGGTCAGGACGCCAGGGATGACGTTCTCAACCCCGGTGCCCGTGTTGAGGTTGGCGATTTGGAAGCTGGTGGGCGGGAAGAAGGCATTGCCCTGGTCCCACTCCTCATCCACCAACTCCACCAGATAGGGGGCTAGGGCATGCAAGGGGTTGAGGGCGCGGTGGGGGTAGGCGACATGGCCCTGTTTGCCGATAACCTTGAGAAAGCCGCTGAGGCTGCCCCGGCGGCCGACCTTGATGGTGTCGCCCACCCGCTCGTGACTGGAGGGCTCGCCCACCAGACACCAGTCGATCTTTTCCCCGCGTCCCTCCAGGGTCTCGACCACCCGCACCGTGCCATCGACGGATGGGCCCTCCTCGTCGCTGGTGATGAGAAAGGCGATGGAGCCGGGATGGTCCGGGTGGTCGCGGACAAAGTCCTCGGCGGCGGTCACCATGGCCGCGATCTCGCCCTTCATATCACAGGCGCCGCGCCCATAGAGCAGGCCGTTACGGATCTCGGGTGTGAAGGGGTCCGAGTCCCAGTCTTCCCGGGGGCCGGGCGGAACCACGTCAGTGTGACCCGCGAAGCAAAAGAGGGGAGTCTGGTCGCCCCGGCGTGCCCACAGGTTCATCACCTCATTGAAGGGCATGGGCTCGATGCGAAAACCCAAAGGGGCCAGACGCCGGGCGATCAGGTTTTGGCAGCCCCCGTCCTCGGGGGTGACGGAGGGGCGGCTCAGGAGTTCCTGGGCCAGGGCAACCGTGGGTGTCATGATGGGAAGATCTCGGCGTAAGCGGCCTCGGAGAAGCCCACATGGCGGGCCTCGCCCGTGTCGAGCAGGGGCCGGCGGATGATGGCAGGCGTGGTGACCATGACGCGGATGGCGCCTGCCTCGTCTAGGCCCTCGCGGACCTCGATGGGCAACTTGCGCCACATCATGCCCTGACGGTTGATCAGCTTTTCCCAACCCAACTCGGCGACCCAGGCGCGGACCTGGTCTTCGTCCAGGCCCTGCTTCTTGTAGTCGTGGAAGTCATAGGCAATGCCCCGCTCGTCGAGCCAACGCCGCGCCTTCTTCATGGTGTCGCAATTAGGAATGCCGAAGAGTCTGATCATGGGCGTGCCTAGATATCTCTCAGCAATTCGTTGATGCCTACCTTGCCCCGGGTGCGCGCGTCCACCTGCTTGATGATGACGGCGCAGTAGAGGCTATGACTCCCATCCTTGGCGGGCAGGTTGCCGGGGACGACGACGGCGCCAGCGGGGACGCGTCCATAGATAATTTCACCGGTCTCGCGATGATAAATCTTGGTGCTGGCGCCGATATAAACGCCCATGGAAATGACGGCGCCCTCCTCGACGATAACCCCCTCCACGACCTCGGAACGGGCGCCGATAAAGCAGTTGTCCTCGATAATAGTGGGCGCGGCCTGGACCGGCTCCAGGACACCGCCGATGCCGACGCCTCCGGAAAGGTGGACGTTCTTGCCGATCTGGGCACAGGAACCGACGGTGGCCCAGGTGTCGACCATGGTGCCGGCATCGACATAGGCGCCGATGTTGACATAGGAGGGCATGAGGACGCAGCCAGGGGCAATGTAGGCGCCGCGCCGCGCCGTGGCCGGCGGTACCACGCGCACCCCGGCGTCCCGGAAGTCACGGCTGTTGCAGTCCTGAAACTTGGAGGGGACCTTGTCGTAATAATTGGTGAAACCGCCCTTCATAAAGACGTTGTCCTCGATGCGGAAGGACAGCAGCACCGCCTTCTTGATCCAGTCATTCACCACCCAGGCGCCGTCGCGTTTCTCCGCCACCCGGATCTCGCCCCGGTCGAGACGGTCGATGGTGTCCTGGACCGCGTCCCGCACCAGGGTCTCAACGCTTCGGGGCGTAATATCGGCACGGTGCTCGAAGGCCTCTTCAATCGTTTGGCGGTTATCGCTCATGGGCATACTCCAAAAGGGTGGTGTTGGCGGGTGCCAGGGGGTTGTTTTAAAGGGATTCGACAAAGCGGCGGATGCGCCAGGCGGCCTCGACGCATTCCTCCAGGGGGGCGACCAGGGCCAGGCGGGCGCGATGGGCGCCGGGATTGTGGCCAGCGACCGATCGCGAGAGATAGGACCCCGGCAGGACGGTGATGTTGGCGGCAGCGAAGAGCCCACGGGCGAAATCCGGGTCCGGGATGGGGGTTACGGGCCAGAGATAGAAACCCGCGTCTGGTCGCGTGACCTCCAAAACGTCACCCAGGATCTCCAGGACCGCATCGAACTTGGCGCGGTACAGGGCCCGGTTGGCAATCACATGGGTCTCGTCGCGCCAGGCAGCGATGCTGGTATGCTGATGCTGCCCCGGCATGGCGCAGCCGTGATAGGTGCGGTACTGGAGGAAGCGCTCGATCACCTCGGCATCGCCGGCGATGAAGCCGGACCTCAGGCCCGGAACGTTCGAGCGTTTGGACAGGCTATGAAAGACCAGGCAGCGCCGGTAATCAGTCTGGCCCAGGCTGGCCGCCGCCTGGAGCAAGCCCACCGGCGGTCTCTCCTCGTCGCAATAGAGTTCCGAGTAACACTCATCGGCGGCGATCAGGAAATCGAATTCCTCGGCCAGCTGGATGAGTTGTTGCAGGGTCGCCAGCGGGATGACGGCGCCGGCGGGGTTACCGGGGGAGCAGAGATAGAGGATCTGGCACCGCCGCCAGGTGTCCGCCGCCACGGCCGCGAAGTCCGGAATGAAGCCGCTTTCGGCCAGGCACGGCAGGAAGTGGGGTTCGGCACCCGCCAGGAAGGCGGCACCCTCGTAGATCTGATAAAAGGGATTGGGCATCAGCACCAGGGGGTTGCGCGACCGGTCCACCAAGGCCTGGGCGAAGGCGAACAGGCCCTCGCGGGTACCGTTCAGGGGCAGGATCTGGCGCTCAGGGTCCAGGCCCCCCGCGGGCAAATGGAAACGCCGGGTCAACCAGTCGGCGATGGTTTGGCGCAGGACCAGTAAACCCCGGGTCGTAGGATAGGCCGACAGCAGGTGCAGATGGGCGATCAGGGTCTCGACGATGAATTGCGGCGTTGGATGCTTGGGCTCGCCGATGGCTAGGGCGATGTGGCCTAACCCCAACGGTGGCTCGATGCCTTCCTTGAGGGCGGCGAGCTTTTCAAAGGGGTAGGGTTGGAGCCGGGCCAGATCGGGATTCATGCGGGTTGCCGGGATTGCCTGGGGTCGAGAATAAATTAGTATATCAGCCAATCATGGGCGGATTGCGGATCAAACCGAGCCGGAGACTCAGGCCGATGTCAGAAATCATAGGAATTCACCATGCCAGCCTCCTCGTCGCCGACACGGCGCGGGCCCTGGCCTTCTACCGGGATCTGCTCGGGTTGGCGGTCATCGCCGAGCGCCCGGACCTGGGTTTTCCCGGCGCCTGGCTCCGGGTTGGCGAACAACAGATTCATCTGCTGGAACTCCCCAACCCGGACCCGGTGACGGGCCGACCAGACCATGGCGGCCGTGATCGGCACCTCGCCCTGCTCGTGCGGGATCTCGAGGGGTTGGCAGGGCGTCTGGAGAAGGCGGGGATTGCCTATAGGCGCAGCCGCTCGGGCCGGGCGGCCCTCTTTTGCCGGGACCCGGATGCCAATGCCCTGGAGTTCACTCCTGCCGCGCCCTGACGCCCAGGGATCGTCACGTCGAAGGTGTGGTAGAACTGTTGCTCGACGCCGCCCGGCACTAGCGGGCGACCCGGTCGCGATCTGCCAGGTCTGGCGTTACCTGCTGAGGAATGGCCTGCAATTCGCCCGGCAACGGCAGACGGCCGTGGTCAAGGTCAACACCGGGCCGGAATCCGGACAGATGCGGTACCGCATCAGCGATAATGGTGGCGGTTGCGATCCCATCTTTGCCGGCAAGCTCTTGGCTTGTTCAGCGCCGGCATGGCTTGGGGGGAGTTCGAGGGTACGAGGGTCGGACGGGTGATCGTCAAACATTTTGTCAAAAAACCACGGTGGCCGGATGCCAGGGGTGGGGCGTCCGGGTGCCGGTGGGATTGGCGACTTCAGGCTGCCGGCCAAAGGGACGGGTAGGGGATGAGGTGAGTTTCCGCACCCATGGGAGATAAAATCAACATAACACTGATGTCGCTGTCGATACCCTGCCGATGAATGGTAACCCCAACGATGTGGAACTGGCCATGCGGGCGCTGCGGAAGCAGAACCTGGCCAAAGGGTTCGATCGCACCCGAGCCGATCCGCGCCTCTACTGGATACAGAGCAACCGGGTTCCCCCGGGCATCGGCATGGCATCATGAGCGAGCCCTGGCGGGTACTGCTGGTGGAGGATTCCCCGGTGGATGCGGAACTGAATGAGAGGGAGTTGCGCAAGGCCGGCTTCCCCTTCGTGACGCGGCGGGTGGATCGGGAAGAAAACCTGGTAGTGGCCCTGGCTGACTTTAACCCGGATCTGATCCTGTCCGATTTCCACCTGCCCGGCTTCGACGGGCTGCGTGCCCTAACCATCTGCCAAGAGCGGGCGCCGGCCGTCCCCTTCATCTTCGTCACCGGGGCCATGGGCGAGGAATTGGCGGTAGAGAGCATCCAACACGGGGCGACCGATTACATCCTCAAGGACCGCCTGGCCCGCCTGCCCGTGGCGGCCCAGCGCGCCTTGAGGGAGCGGCGGGTGATCGCGGAGCGCACCCAGACCCAGGCCGCCTTGAGGGCCAGTGAGGAACGCTACCACCAGCTATTTGAGGCCATGGGCAGCGGGGTGGTCATCTTCCGGCCCGATGCGGACGGCGAGACCTTCATCCTCCAGGCGGTCAACCGGGCGGCGGAGCGCATCGAGGGCCTGGCCCGCCAGGACCTGGTGGGCCGCGAGGTGCGGGCGGTGTTCCCAGGGGTGGCGACCTTCGGCCTGTTGGCGGCTCTGGGACGGGTGGCCCGTTCCGGAGTGTCCGAGAAATTGCCCCTGGCCCTCTATCAGGACGGCCGGATAAGCGGTTGGCGCGAGAACTTCATTTATCGTCTGGGCAGCGGAGAGGTGGTGGCGGTTTACGAGGACGTCAGCGAGCGCCTGGAGCATGAGGCCCAGATCGACCGTCTGAACCGCACCCTGCGCACCATCTCCGCCTGCAATCGGGATCTGGTGCGGACCCGCTGCGAGGAGGATCTGCTCCAGGCGGTCACTCAAGATTTGGTGCAGCTAGGGCAGCATCTGCTGGTGTGGGTTGCTTATCCGGACCCGGATGCGCCTGGCGAGCTCAAGACTCGGGTGCTTTGGGGTGATCCAGCGGTACTGGGCGCCCACCGGGAGTTGGAAGCTGCCGTTGCTCAGGACTGCTGCGGCCTGGCGCGGGTGGCGCTGGCCGAGGGCCGGCCGCAGGTCTGGACCCTTGCGCAGCCGATGCCGGCGACCGTGCAGGCCGCCGGGGTGGCCGCCGCCGTGGCCTTGCCCCTGATTTACGACCAGGAGGTGCTCGGCGTCATCACGGTGCTGTCCGGGACCGCCGCCGCCTTCGACGCGGAGGAGGTCTCACTCCTGGAGGAACTGGCCGCGGACCTGGCTCATGGGGTGGTGGCCCTCCGTACTGAGCGGGAGCGCAACGAGTATCTGATCCAGGTGGGTCGGGCCATGCAGGGCACGGTGGCGGTCCTGGCCCGCGCCACCGAGATGCGCGACCCCTACACCGCCGGCCATCAACAGCGGGTGGCCGCTCTGGCCGTGGCCATCGCCCGGGACCTGGGGCTGTCTGCCCACCTGATCGAGGGCCTTTATCTGGGCGGCATGATCCACGACATCGGCAAAATCGCCGTGCCTGCCGAGATCCTCAACAAGCCCAGCCGTCTGAGCCTCCTGGAGTTTCAGTTGATCCAGCAGCACGTGCAACTCGGCTATCAGGTTGTCAACGGAATCGAATTCCCCTGGCCCCTGGCGACCATGATCCTGCAGCATCCCGAACGGCTGGACGGCTCCGGCTATCCCCATGGCCTGCGAGGCGCGGCTATGCTTCTGGAGTCACGCATTCTGGCGGTGGCGGACGTGGTCGAGGCCATGTCCTCCCACCGCCCTTACCGGGCCGCGTTGGGTATGGAGGTAGCCCTGGACGAGATCGCCCAGGGCAAGGGCAGCCGTTTCGATCCGGCGGTGGTAGATGCCTGCGCGCGGGTAATCATGGCCGGCGGTATGTGCCTGCCCGAGGAACCGCCAATTCTGGCAGGTTCAGGCTAAGGCTGGTGGACATACCCCCGGATGAGTAGGGGGTTAAACCCTTCTCCGCGCTTTCTGCCCTTAATCTCCGCGAGCACCTGAACCCTGGGACCAGGGACGGGTGGTGACTTTACCCAAATTGGGTCTCTCAGAAGCGCGCACTTTCACCGGGGTTGAGGCTCAGGACTTGCGCTGGGGTCTCGCCCAGCGCCTGGCGGTATTCCTCGGGCGTGCCCTTGAGTTGGGGGTTAGTGCCGTAATGGATGGGAATGGCGTAGCGCGGTTTGAGGTAGTCCCGGGTCGCAAGCGCCGCGTCCTTGGGGTCCATGGTGAAGTGCCCGCCGATAGGGATCAACACCAGATCCGGGTGGTAGTGACTGCCAATGAAGCCCAGGTCGCCGAACAGCCCAGTGTCGCCCATATGATAGATTTTGAAGCCATTTTCCAACTCGATGATGAAGCCGGCCGGCTCGCCCCCGACGTGGATTTCCGGTTGGTTGGTCTGGGGATTGGTCCAGCGGTATTCCGAACTGTGCTCGGCGCGGGTCATGGTGATGCGGATACCCTCGCCTAGGGGCTGAATAGTGCCACCCTTGTTAAAGCGGGGGGCGAGTTCCGGAGGTAGCTCTCCCAGCGCTACCAGGGTTTCGTTCAGGCCGGCCGGTCCGTAAAACGGGGCTTGGTGTTGTTTGGCAATTACTGGCCCGTCGCCCACATGGTCGCCATGGGCGTGGGTAACCAGCACCAGATCGACTTTGCCGAGGGTGGCGAGGTGCTTGTACTCGGGCGGGGTTTTGGGGTTCTTGGTGAGAAAGGGATCGATCATGATCACCTTGCCCGTGATGCTGGTGATCTTGAAGGCGGATTGGCCGAACCATTGCACGACCACCTGGCCCTCATCCGCGACCGCCGGGGTCGAAGTCAGCAGGGGGGCGAGCAGGCACCCGGTGAGCAGGCTAATCGCCGCGTGCCCGAGCTTGAACTTGTTGGATATCATTGAGGTATTCCTCCCGAGGAGACAGTCGGGAGGATGTGGGTGGGGTGCCCCCCGTCTTCAAGCGGACGGGGGTGACTAGGCGTTAAGGATTTACCACTCTCCTGGCTGCAGGGCGCGGCCGCCACCCATGAACTCCGTGGGCCTTTCCACCGGTGGTGGCCGTTTGCCGCCACTACTACTACTGCTGCTACCGCGACAGATCTCGCGCTGGGCCCGGCGCATGCCATCCTTGGCCTCCAGCAGCCCGGGATTCAAGACCAGCGCCTCACGGTACATGGCGAGGCTCTCCTTGCACTTACCTTGCAAACGATATCTCTCTCCCGCCTCATAGGCCCACCACCCAGGGACAGTATTGTCTGTCGGGGGCGGGTAGTACGAGGGAGGGTATTGGTCGTTCGGCATGCCTTGGCAGCCCATCAAGACCAGGCTCATCAGGGCTAGAACCCATAAATTTCGCATCTTTTCCTCTCTTTGTTTTTAGTAACAGTTAGTCAAAATAAGCAATTGGCGCAGCGGGGCAACCCTAATTTTAGGCAATTGTGGATCAAGTTTCGTGGGCGTCGTAATAATTTTCGTGCCGCTTCGGTCTTGAGCCGGGTTCATTGAATACGTCGATCTTGCGCCCGCTTGCGCCCTTGGAAGGCGGCGATCTGTCTGAGGATGGGCTGGAAGGGAATAGTCGCCAGGTCGCCGAAGCGGAGGCTGGCGGTGTCCAGGATCCGGTCAATGTCGGGGATGCGGGCGGGAACCGGCTGGTCGGGTTCCAGGGTGGCATGGAGACCGCGAAGGCCGCCGACCTGTACGCGCATGGCCTGAGCGTGGGGCAGGGAGGGACGCTGGTCGGTGGCCTTGAGGGCGAAGCGGGCATTTTGGCGAACCAGGGCCAGAAAGGCCGCGCAGCGGGTCTGGGAAGCAGCGGCGCCGCAGCGGACGCCTTCGCGTTCGGCGATGCAGAAGTGTTGGGCGTGGCGGCAGTCGCCGTTGCGGGTGAGGATAGTCTTCTCGTAGGGACAACCCAACTCATTGATAGCCTGGTAGGCTTGGCGAAACATCTCTTGGTCCATGGGTGGGGTCGGGCTCCTGTTCAGTTCGTAACCGGGTGCTGAGTCTCCACCTTGTCGGTGAAACGGTCGATCTGGCGCCGGTCGCGTTTGGTGGGGCGGCCGGGGCGGTCGCCAAGAGTCCCCAACTCGCGGCGTTCCCGCACCAGGGCCTGGCGGCGCAGACGGCTGTCCTCGCCTTCGTCGTATAGGAGGGCAGCCTCGGGGGCGGGACGGCGCTGGAGGGCGAGGGCCAGCACCTGAATCTCCCAGACCAGGGAGTCTTTGTGGATGACCAAGCGGGCGCCGGGGCGAATGGGTCGTCCGGGCTTGGCGCTTTGGCCCTCGACCTCGATCTTGCCGCCATTGATGGCCTCGGCGGCCAGTTGACGGGTCTTGAAGAAGCGTGCGGCCCAGAGCCATTTGTCCAGGCGCTGCCCCTCAGCGGCGGCGCGCGCAACGGTTCCCAGATCCGCTGGGGGGCGAGCGGCCTGGGTCATAGGCCGAGCCTGGGGTCAAGCTCGCCGCGGGCCTCCAGGGTGGCCAGGTCGTCGTAGCCACCGACGTGAAAATCATCGATGAAGATCTGGGGCACGGTCCTGCGCTGACTACGCCGGATCATGAGGTGCATCTGCTCGGCATCCAGATCGACGCGGACCTCCTGATAGTCAACGCCTTTGCGTTGCAAGAGGTGCTTGGCGCGGACGCAATAGGGACACAGAAGGGTGGTGTAAATCACTACGTTGGGCATGCTGGTCGCCTGCAATTTGCGCATATCAAGGTCGGAATGGACCGGGGCAGTTGAAATTGGTTCTCCTGGCCGGAATTAAAGCCCTTCATTCGGCACCCTGGGGTTCCTCTTGCCCTTGTAATGCCCGGTCCCCGCTCCGTCAAGGCGTTTCATTATCCGCGCGAGGAGTCCCATGCCCAGCACCGCCCCCACCCTCATCCGTCTTGCGGATTACCGTCCCCCCGAGTTCCTCATCGATGCGGTGGCGCTGAGTTTCCGGCTGGCGGGAGCGGAGACCCAGGTAGCGGCCACCCTGGAGTTGCGACGCAACCCGGCGGCAATGCGGGGTGACGGCGCCTTGCGGTTGGACGGCGAAGGGCTCGAACTGGAATGGATTGCCCTGGATGGCCAGCACCTGACAGCCCAGGACTATGCGGTCGATGACGAATCCCTGACCCTCTTCCAGGTACCGGACCAGTTTTGCCTGGAGACGCGGGTGTGCGTCCACCCCGACCAGAATACTGCTCTGGAAGGTCTTTACCTCTCCAATGGCATGCTCTGTACCCAATGCGAGGCGCAGGGTTTTCGTCGCATCACCTATTTCCTGGACCGCCCCGATGTGATGGCCCGCTTTTCCGTCAGCCTGGAGGCGGACCGGGCCCAGTATCCGGTCTTGCTTGCCAATGGTAACCCGGTGGGGACCGAAGACTTGGCCGATGGCCGCCACCGGGCATGCTGGGATGATCCCTTTCCCAAGCCCAGCTATCTCTTCGCCTTGGTGGCGGGAGATCTGTCTCGGGTCTCGGACCGCTTCCGCACTGCCTCGGGGCGGAAGGTGGCGCTGAATATCTGGGTGGAGCCCGAAAACCTGGATCAGTGCGGACACGCCATGCGGGCCCTCAAGAATGCCATGGGCTGGGACGAGGACCGCTATGGGCGGGAGTACGACCTGGATGTCTATAACATTGTCGCCGTCAGCCACTTCAATATGGGTGCCATGGAGAACAAGGGCCTCAATATCTTTAACGCCAAGGCGGTGCTGGCGAGCCCGGATACGGCCACCGATCAGGATTTTCAGTGGGTTGAGGGAGTCATAGCCCACGAATACTTTCATAACTGGTCGGGTAACCGCGTGACCTGCCGGGATTGGTTCCAGTTGAGCCTCAAAGAGGGCTTCACCGTCTTTCGGGATCAGGAATTCTCCGCTGACCGGGGTTCCCGGGGCGTCAAGCGCATCGCCGACGTGCGTATGCTGCGCGCCCGCCAGTTCGCCGAGGACGCCGGACCCCTGGCCCACCCGGTGCGGCCGGAGTCCTATATCGAAATCAACAATTTCTATACTGCGACCGTATACGAAAAGGGAGCGGAACTGGCGCGGATGCTGGCCCATTTGCTGGGGCCCGACCTGTTCCGGCGCGCCACTGACCTCTATTTTAGCCGCCACGACGGTCAGGCGGTGACGACGGATGACTTTGTTGCCTGCATGGAGGCGGTGAGCGGGCGGGACCTTAGTCAGTTCAAACGCTGGTATAGCCAGGCGGGGACCCCGGAACTGGAGATCGCCGGGACCTATGACCCCGCCGCCCAGGCTTATGAATTACGGGTGCGGCAGCATACCCCGCCCACGCCGGGGCAACCCCACAAGGAGGCCCTGCATATCCCGCTGGCCCTGGGCCTGCTCGATCATCAGGGGCGGGATTTGCCGTTGCGGCTTGTGGGGGAGACGGGGGTGATCCGGGCGGGCACCCGGCTGCTGGAGATCCGGGAGCCGGAGCAGGTCTTCCACTTTATCGACATCCCCGAGCCGCCCTTGCCCTCCCTGCTGCGGGGCTTTTCGGCCCCCGTCAAGGTCCGTTTTGATTATAGTGAGGCCGAACTCCTCTTCCTCATGGCCTATGACAGCGATGGTTTCAATCGCTGGGAGGCGGCCCAGAACCTGTCCCAGCGGTTGTTGCTGGCCTGGGTGGCGGGGGCAGGGCCGTCGATACCGGCGGGTTTTTACGAGGCCGGCCGTCGCGCCCTGACGGATACCCGGGCCGAGCCAGCCCTGATCGCTGAGATCCTGACCCTGCCGAACGAGTCTTATCTGGGGGATCAAATGACCCAGGTTGCCGTGGAGGCGATCCACCAGGCCCGCGAGGGCCTGATGACGCGCCTGGGGCAGGAACTGAGCGGGGAGTTCCGAGCGGGCTATGAATTGAACCAGGATCGCGGACCCTACGAACCTAGCCCCGAGGCTATGGGGCGGCGTGCCCTCAAGAATCTCTGCCTGGGCTATCTGGTGGCGGCAGGGGAGGCCGAGGCCCTGGGGCTCTGTCGCGACCAGTTCGAGGCCCGCCATAATATGACCGACCAGATCGCCGCTCTGCGGCTGCTGGTGGATGCGGGGGGCGCGGCTGGGGAGGAGGCGCTGGCGGCCTTTTATGATCAGTGGGCCGGCGATGCCCTGGTCCTCGACAAATGGTTTGCCATCCAGGCGAGCGCCAAAGGGCCGGGGACCCTGGAGCGGGTGCGGGGCCTGCTGGGACATCCGGCCTACAGCCCCACCAACCCCAACCGGGTGCGCAGCCTGGTGGCCAGCTTCTGCGCCAACCCCGTGCCTTTTCATGCCGCGGACGGCTCGGGCTATGCCTTCCTGCGCGAGCGGGTCCTCGAATTGGATCCCCTCAACCCCCAGATCGCCGCCCGCCTGCTCCAGTCCCTGGTCCGCTGGCGCCGCTACGATACCCATCGCCAGGGCCTGATGCGGGCGGAACTCGAAAGCATCCTGGCTGCCGAAAAGCTGTCGAAGGATGCCTATGAGGTGGCGGCGAAGGGTCTGGCCTAAGCTTGGAGGAGGAGGCGGAAATGACCAACACGAACCCTGACCCAATCCCTTTGACGCGGGTATTCATCACTCCCGACCCGCCCCTGGAGGACTACCTCGCCGCTATGGGTCTGGCGGATCGGGAAGCCAGGACGCGCTTGGGGGATTGCATGCTCCTGTCCTGGTACGACCGGGACCGGGATTTCGAATCTCCCCAGCACGCCTCCGAATGCCACCTGGACAGCGCAACACCCGGCTACGTGGACTATGGCATCCACCATGGGGCGAACCTGATGCTGGATCTCGAGGGGGGACGTTTCGTCTTTTTCTATCTGGCCCTGCCAGGGTGATTCCGGCACAGGGTTACCCTCATGGCCCTGGGCTTTAGGTTGGTGACTCTCCCAGGGGCCTCCTCGCTGTAGGGGCTTCGTGGCGCACACGCACCTCCAGGGGATCGGAGGCGCGCAGGTGAATGTCTCGCTGGGGGAAGGCGAGGCTAATGCCGTGGGCGCGGAATTTGTCCAGGATGACCTGTTGCAGGTCCGAAATAACGGGAACCCGATCATCTACCTGCGGTACGAAGCATCGCGCCTGCAAGAGTAGGGCGCTATCCCCAAAGCTTTCGAAAATGAAGCTGGGTGCCGGCTCCTGCAGTATCCGGTCATTGCCCGCCACCGCCTCTTCCATGAGTCGAATCGCCAGGCGCACATCGTCCTGGTAATCGATGCCCACGTGGATGACTACCCGGTTCAGGGAATCGCTCAAGGTCCAGTTCAGCAGATGGTTGGTGATAAATTCCTTATTCGGGACCAGGAGTTCCTGCCGGTCCCAGTTGCGCACCGTCGTGGCGCGGATGCGGATCTTGGTCACGGTGCCCGTGGTTTGGCCGATGGTCACCACGTCACCGACGCGCACCGGGCGCTCGAACAGGATGATGATGCCGCTGATGAAGTTGGCCACGATCTCCTGCAAGCCGAAGCCGATACCCACGCTGAGGGCTGCCACCAGCCACTGGACCCGCCCCCAGGAGATGCCCAGGGTGCTGGAAACCGACATGACGGCGAGGGCGATGAGGGTGTAGGCGGTGAGGGTCTTGATGGCATAGCGGGCGCCGGGCGATACGGAGAAGCGATCCAGCAGGAGAATTTCCATAAGTGCCGGCAGGTTGCGGACGGCGATGGTGGCTATGGCGATGGTGGCGAGAATGAAGGCTACGCTGGCCAAGGAAAAGGTCTTGAGCTTTTCCTCGCCGTCCACCAGGCCCATGTAGGTCCAGAGGGGGATATCCTGAAGCCGGGAAAAGGCGGGAATGACATCGGACCAGATGGCCCAGAGGCCCAGCAGGGCCCCCACGAAGATGACGGCGTTGATCAGGCGCCGGGTCTGCTCGTCCAGGCTGACCAGTTCCAGTCGCCTCTCCGTGATCGGGTGGGTGGTTCCTGTCGTTAGCTCCGGCTTATTTGCCTCCGCCGTGTTATCCAAGGCGACCTGCAGGGCCAGGCGGCGATGGGTGACGCCTAGCCAGCGCAGAATGGATTGCTGCAGGATTACCAGGGCCAAAATCAACCAAAGTTGCTCTACCAGGGAGCCCAGGAGGGTACCGGCGGTATAGACAAAGCCAGAAATGGCGAGCAGGGACAGCCCCAACGGGATGGCAAGAATGCCGAAATACCAGAAATGGCGTAGCCGGTAAGGCCAGCCTTCCTGATGGAGGACGAGGTAATTCTTCAGGACGCCCCGGGTGGGATGGGCGAGCCTGCTGAGAAAGAAGGTCAGACCCAGCATGAGCACGATTAGGCTGATGCGTTGCAACCCTAGGCCGAAGGTGGCATTGGGGTCTGCAAAAAGGAGGGCGACGACGAAAGAAATGGGCACCAGGGTCGCCGCCGCCCAGGACATGTTACGCCGGATCAGGCCCAGGACCTCCCCAGTCCATCGGAAATGGCGATCGGCCACGCCGCCAGGCATGCACAGCAGGTCCAGAAAACGCAGCGAAAAGAAGCCCGTTGCGATGGCGATAATGGCGAAGCCGACCCCCTTGCTGAAGACCGTCGCCGCCGCCGAGGCCTCTAGCCGCCAGCCGAGGGCAGCTATGAGCAGAGGCCATCGCAGCGCCAGCAGGCCGGTGAGGGCCAGCCCGACCAGGGTATGGCGGAAGCTATCGGTCTGGACTCGCCGTAGGGGCTCGGCGCCCAGCAGAATGGCCTGCTTGATGGCCTTTCCCTGGAATAGCAGCCAGATCAGGGGCATCAGGCTTATCCAGATGAGGGGTGAGCTGGTGACTTCGTACAGCAGGACCTTAAGAACTTCTTGCCAATGGGACGGCGCCAACAGCCAGGTCAGGGCATGCGGCACCGATTTGAAGGCATCCAGGCCCATGATGGGCGGGGCGCTGCGGGTCCACAGCAGGTGCTGGGCAAGGAAGTCCCGGTAGGCATTAACCGTGACCAGGAGTTCCTGGGCGGCGAAATCCAGTTCGCCGAGGAGGCGCAGGTAGGCCTGGTTAGCCTCTTGGGCCTGGCCGAGGAGTTCCCGCTGACGTTCGAGTTGCTCCCGAACCTGGGCCCGCAACTCGGGGGTGACCTCGGCGGGGGCTAGCGAGGCCAGGCGCTCATCCACTTGGCCGTCCAGGTCGCGCAGGCGTTGCAGGTCCTCGTTGAAGCGAATCTCGCGCAGGCTGGCGTCGGCAATGCGATGTTCCCTGTTGCGGTTGGCCTGCCCAATCTCGGCGGCGTCTGGGAGTTGCTGCCGGCTGTTCAGCAGCACCTGGCCCATGGCCTCGGTGAGCCCCGAGATTTCCATCCGTTGGCGGGTGTTGCGGTATTCTTCCGCCAGCCGCTTGGCCTGGGCACGGAGTTGGGTCAGTTCGGTGGTGATGGCGCCCTGGGCGCCGGTGGCTTCGCCGAGCTTCTCGGTCAGATCGGCATTAACCGCCGCCAGTTCCCCCACCAGGGGGTGCTGTCCCGTGGCGGCGACCGTGGCCGCCGCGGCCTGTCGCTTGGCCTGTTCGGCTTCGGCGAGGCGACGCTGACTCAGTGCCTCCCTGAGGAGGCTGAAACGGGTCTGGACACTTTTGAGTTCAAGCTGGTGCTTATCGCGTTCCGCCCGCAAGAGATCCTCACGTACGCCCTGGGACAAAATTTCCCTATCGAGGCGCGTCAACTCGGCGCGCAAGGCGCGTTGACGCGTTTCTTGAGCCAGGAGACGGGCCTCCTTCATGGCCGCGGTCTCGCCCTCCGGGGCCGGCTGCGCCACCTCCGTTGCCAGATCGTCGAGGGCCTTACGGTTGTCTTGGGTGCCTTGCCGGGCGGCCGCCAAGGTTTGGGGCCAGTCCGAGAGAATCTTGTCCAGTTCGCCGAGTCGGGCGGTGAGGGCGGCCTCGTCGGCTCCCGCCTGGGTGAGTTGCTGTTCGAGTTCGCTGGTTGGGATCCCGTCTTTGGGGGTCTCCGGCTTATCTTCGGCATGGGCACGCAGGATCTCGATTTCCTTGCGCAGGCGTTGGATCTCGGTGGGCGCGCTCTCCAGGGTTTGGGCCAGAGCTGCTGATTTGGCCTCCTGGTTGCGCATGACCTCCATGTTGCTCAGCGCCTTGCGGTAGAGTTCGGTCAAACGCTTGGCGGTGTCGGCATCGCTGGCACCTTCGAGTTCCTTGATGCGGGTCTCGATCAGGCGGATGGTGACCGCCGGGTCTTCCTTGGCCTCGACGATGTCGCTGACGACCTGCCGCTTATCCCCTGCCGGGGAGGCGCCGGTTTTGGATTTTGTCTCGGGAACGGCCAGGGATTGGCTGGCACTCAGGCACAGCCAGGCAAGCAGGGAGAGCAGCGAACTGAGGCGAGCGAGGGACAAGTGTCAGCTCCGATTGGGATGGAGTCACTATGGTCCCGCCACGGCTCCCAGGAAGCAACCTCGGGGCGAAATGGCCTGGGCTGACATTGCCAATAGGCCCCGCCAGCGAGACCTTGGCGGGGGATCTTTACGTAGGGTGGGCGCTAGGTCGAGGATTACGAGGCTTACGAAGGAAATTCTTGTCATTTTTCGTGCGGACTGGCTATAGTTTAGGAGCGTAGCTCGCGCAGGGGGCGTTTTATTGTTTTTTAGTGAGGCGTTTTTGTGTTTTTTTTCCTCGTGGGGACGGGGGGGAGTAAGTGCTCGTGTCATCGGTTGCCCGATATCTATTTTTGGCGCTGCTGGCGTCAATCCTGACTTATCTGTCCGGTTGCTCCAGTACTGGCACATCCGATTACAAGTCCGTTCATCAGACCTCTTCAGATGCGACCTTCCCGATTCCGCCCGGCATCCAGGGAAACGTTGAATTCTGGCGAAAAGTTTATGGGGAAATGGATCGTTCCCAGGTTGCCATTCACGACGACAGATACATGGACGTGATCTACGAGGTTGTCGAGGTGCCTGCCCCCTATCGCAGCAGCAATGATCGCCGTGCCTATGTCAAGGGTAAGCAGCAGGAATATCGCGATCGCCTCGCCACCCTGGAACGTAAAGTCACCTATGGCGAATCCCTGACCTCGACCGAAGAAGACATGAAATCCCAACTCGAGGCCGCGGGGGGCAGGAATGCCATCTTTGGTGCCTCGGATCGGGTACGCACTCAGCAGGGTATGCGCGAGCGTTTTCGCTCCGGTATGGAGATCAGTGGCCGTTACGACCAAGCCTTCCGCGAAATCTTCCGTAAGCATGGCGTTCCCGAGGACCTTGCCTTCCTGCCGCACGTTGAATCATCCTTTCAGTCCAAGGCCCGTTCAGGCGTTGGCGCCGCGGGGCTCTGGCAATTCATGCCGGGTACGGGGCGTGTCTATGACCTCCAGGTGGATCAGAAACTGGACGAGCGCATGGACCCCCTGTTGGCCTGTGAAGGTGCTGCCCGTTATCTGTCCGCAGCCCACCGTAAGCTGGGGAGTTGGCCACTGGCCATCACCTCCTACAACCATGGTCAGGGCGGCATCGCCAAGGCCAAGAGCCTTCATGGCGACGACATCGGCCAGATCGTGACGAATTACCGGGGGGACTCTTTTGGATTTGATTCGCGCAACTTCTATTCCCAATTCGTCGCTGCCCGCGAGGTGGCTGGCCATCCCGAGAAGTACTTCCCCGAAGGAGTTGCTTTTCACAAGGCCCACGACAACGACCGCCTGGTCCTCAAGCAATCCATACCGGCCCAGCAACTGGCCAGTTTCTATGGGCTCTCGGTTTATCAGTTGGACGACCTGAATCCTTCTTGGACCAGCGCCATCGTCAAGGGCAAGGCCAGCATCCCCGCGGGCGCCAGCGTCTGGCTGCCCGCCGGCACCACCGAACGTATCCCCGGAGAACCCACCACAGGGTCGGCCATGATCGCCAGGCAGGAAAGGCCTGAGCCCGAATCCGAGTTCCTCAGTGTCAGAACGGTAACCCGTCCCGAGCCGGTTCTCACCAAGACCTATGCCAAGCCCGTGCTCGCCAAGGCCGACTCCAAGGCTAAATCCGGCACCAGCAAGTCGGACGCCATGGCTAAGACCGCCAGCAGCAGCAAGTTCGATCCCAAGGCCAAGACCAGTGTCGCCCAAGCCAATCCCAAGGCCAGCGCCAAATCGGCCACCCCCAAGGGTAAGGCGGAGGCCAAGTCTGCCCAAACCCTGGCCAAGGCCGATACCAAGTCTGCCAAGGGCAAGACCGCTCCGGAAAAGGCGTTACCCAAGACCCACTTGGTCAAGGCCAACGAGACCCTCTTCCGGGTTGCCGTTATGTACGATACCAGCGTGGACGAGCTCAAGAAGCTCAACAAGATGGGCTCCAAGGACAACACCATCAAGGCGGGACAGGTACTTAAGGTCAAGATTAGCGGCTGAGCCTCCGGGAGAACCTGGGGCCATTCCGTCCATCTTCGCAACCCCGGAAATCCAGCTTCCGGGGTTTTTTCTTTGTACCGAATACCTGTTACACCACACAGCCAAACCGAGGCCCGTCTCATGAATTTCGTCGATCTCAAGACCCAATACGAGCGCATCCAGGCCGATGTCCAGGCCCGCATGCAGGCCGTCCTGGAGCATGGGCGCTATGTCATGGGTCCGGAGATCACCGAGCTGGAAGAGCGCCTGGCGGCTCGGGTCGGCGTTAGGCATGGCATCGCCGTCGCCTCAGGCACCGACGCCCTGCTGATTGCCTTGATGGCCCTGGAGATAGGGCCCGGGGATGAGGTCATCACCACCCCCTTCACCTTCATCGCGACGGCTGAGGTCATCGCCCTGCTGGGCGCCCGGCCTGTCTTTGTGGATATCGACCCGCGCACTTATAACATCAGCCCAACCGCCATCGCCGCCGCCATCGGTCCCCGGACCCGGGTCATCATGCCAGTCAGCCTCTACGGCCAGTGCGCGGATATGGACGCCATCAATGCCATTGCCGTGCGACATGGGCTGTCCGTGATCGAGGATGCCGCCCAGAGTCTGGGTGCTACCTACAAGGGGCGCCCCTCCTGTGGTCTCTCCACGATCGGGTGCACCAGTTTCTTTCCCTCCAAGCCACTTGGCGCCTACGGGGACGGTGGGGCCTGCTTCACCGATGACGACGGCCTCGCCCTGGCCATGCGCCAGATCCGCGAACACGGCCAGGACCGGCGTTATCACCACGTTCGCATTGGCCTCAACGGGCGACTGGATTCGCTCCAGGCCGCCATTCTGTTGGCCAAGCTCGCCATCTTCCCGGAGGAGGTCATAGCGCGCGCCCGCCTGGGTGCCCGTTACTCAGAACTCCTGGCGGACGCACCCTGTGTTACGCCCTTCATTGAGGCCCACAACACCAGCGTCTTTGCCCAATACACGGTGCATGTGGAGGACCGGGAAGCTGTCAGTGCCCGCCTCGGCGAGCAGGGTATTCCCACTGCGGTCCATTACCCTATCCCACTCAACCTCCAACCGGCCTTCGCCAACATGGGACCGCCCGCTGGTGCCCTCCCCGAGGCCGAGCGCGCTGCCGCTGGGGTCCTCAGCCTGCCCATGCACCCCTATCTCAAGGATACTGAGCAGCGCCAGGTCGCTGAGGCCTTGAAAGCGGCGATTTCGGCATGAATTCAGTAAGTCATCCTATGGCACCTGTGTTGCTGGTCGGGGTTTGCCGCAGGTCCGCAATCGGCTTTGCCGATCGCATGGAAAGGAACATTCGATTTTGAAGGCGCCGGGTTGCCCCCCATTCTGGTATCCAACAACCGATAGGAGGCAGCCGACATGATCAAGACCCTTACCTTCGCCGTCGTCCATTTCACCGTCGCCTTCACTGTAGCCTATGCGTTGAGCGGCAGTCTTGTCATTGGCGGGGCCATTGCCCTGGTGGAGCCCCTCATCAACACCATGGCCTATTTTTTCCATGAGAAAATCTGGGAGAGGATTCGTGCCAACCGCGAGGCGACCGTGGCGGGAATGTCTGCCTGAGCCCCAGTGGTTATATCTGCGCCATTCAATCTTCGGGAGCTGGCAGGAGGATCGGGTGGTACTGGAAGAGGAGGGGCCCCTGGCCGCGAGACGGATGGCAATCAGGGGGCGGTGGCTCGGTGACAGGGCCTGGTGTTCTCCAACGCCGGAGGTGAACAATAATGTCGAGCGGCGAAGGGTTGCTATCCCAGCCCCAGAATGTGAATATGAATACACTGCGACTTTGCAAACCCTTGTCCATGCTTTGATCCATACTGGGAGGTCATCCTGACACGGCACGACTCGCGGTGTCAGGTTCCCTGGCGATTTGGCCACCAAATCATGATAGTTATTTCCTCAACCTGGATGGCGGACAGGCGGTGACCGACGACAACATCGAAGGGGTCTTCCTAGGCGATGATCTTTCTAGCAAGCTAAACCCGCATGGGATCGGGTGGATTGGCAGCCTCTGGGACCTGACCCTGGATCTGGCGGCCCGGCACCTCATGTTACTCCTTTAGGTGGCCGGTGGCATGGGTATGCAGCGCGCGCCATCGGTCCCGCGGCGATTCCTGAGCCTGCGCTGGCAGGCCCTGATCGCAATCTCCCTGGTCCTCCTGATGGTCAATGGCACCCTGGCCCTCATGGCCGATCCTTATTCAAGGGCACAATTCGAACTCCAGCAATCAAGCGTACGAGGGAATCAGGTCCGTCAGTTACGTGGCCTGTTGGCGCGTAACTTCGAGGAGATGGCCCGGCTGGTAAATGTCATGCCGCTCCTGGGCGCCGATGATGGGGCCAGCCACACGCGAAATACTAGTGAAAGCTTGGCGAGCAAACTGGAAAGCGAGGTTACCTTGCTGACCCAGGAATGGGGTCTCCAATCGATATTTTGGCTTTCCCCGGATGGCCAGCCGGCCCTTGTCTGGCCGCAGGACGCATCGGCTCCGGGGCGGGACCTGGTTGCCGAACTTATCCGCAAGAAGGATAGCGTGACCCAGTTGCTGACTTGCCAGTCGGCATGCCTCCAGTTGCTGGCCGCTCCCATCTCGTGGGGGGGGCACTTCGCCGGGACCCTGGTGCTGGGGCGTTCCCTGGCGGATACCTTGCTCGCCTTTAACCTCCTCACCAGGGCTGAGGTGGCGGTGTTCTCCCCGACCGAGACTATCGCCGCTGGGGAGGAACCTCTGCGCTTCCCAGCGATGACCCATCCAAGCCTGACCGAGCCCATCATTCGCATCCTTGCCCCTGATCTGGGGAGTTTCCCCAACCCTATTCCTGACTCTGCAACCCGCATAGCCCATCTGGTGCTCGGGGAGTTGCGGGGCCAATGGTTTGAGGTCTATCGCATCGATGATCTGGCCCCCGGTCTCAGCGCCCTGGTGGTTGACGATGTGACGGCGGAATACCAGTCGATCCAGGCGGCCACCCGCAATAGCCTGCTGTTGGGGTTTGTTGGCCTGGTCCCGTCAGGTGCCCTGCTGTTTTGGCTTGGCCATTTCCCGGTGGGGCGGTTACGTCGCATCACCATGGCCCTGCCTCTCTTGGCGGAGAATCGTTACGCGGAATTGCGGGAGAGCCTACCAGCCGTCGGTGGCCGGCTGACTCCCGAGGATGAATTGGACCAGTTGAACAAAACCGCTCAAGCCTTGACCGACCGCATGGAAATACTCCAGCGGAATCGCGAGGAGGTCGAGAATCGCCTGGTCTGGCTGGCCGATCATGATCCCCTGACGCAGCTTTACAATCGACGCCGCCTTGCCGGGGATTTTGAGCGGATCCTCGACCAGGCGCGGCGCTATGGGCATACGGGCGCCGTCCTGTTCCTGGATCTTGATCAGTTCAGGGATGTCAATGAGTTGAGTGGCCACTCGGTCGGCGATGTGGTGCTGCAACGGATCGCCGAACAGTTGAGCCGCCTGGTCCGTCCTAGCGACACCCTGGCCTGTCTCGGCGGCGACGAATTTGCCCTGGTCCTGCCGGAAAGTGGGGCCGGAGAGGCCCGTGCCTGCGCCGAACGCATCCAGGCCATGGTAGGCTCCATTCAGGTGCGCGATCGCAATCAGGTCCACCGGGTTACGGTTAGTATCGGTATCGCTCTCTTTCCGGACCATGGTCAGGAGCCTCAGGAACTGCTGGCCAATGCCGATTTCGCCATGTTTCAGGCCAAGGAGCAAGGGGCCGGGCACCTACATTTTTTTGCCCTCGATGACCAGGCGCGCGAGTTGGTGGACGCCCGGCTGACCTGGCGGGACAAGATCGCGGAGGGTCTCAACCAAGATCGCTTCGTTCTGCATTTTCAGCCCATCGTGACTACCGCCACCGGGAGTATCCACCATTGGGAAGCCCTGTTGCGGCTACGGGACCCCCGGGGAAATTTGGCTTATCCGGACCGTTTCCTGCCGGTGGCGGAGAAGACCGGCCAGATTCAAGCCATTGATCACTGGGTCATGGCCCGCGCCGTCCAATACCTGGGTCAGGAGCCACGTCTGCGCTTGGGGATCAATTTGTCCGCTTACGCCCTGGATGACCCTGCTCTCCTGCCGACCATTCAACGGTTGCTTTGGGGGCAACGGGTTGATCCGTCGCGCCTGCTTTTCGAGATGACTGAGAAGGTCGCGGTATCGAGCCTCATCAAGGCCACGGAATTGATGAAGGCTATTCAAGGATTTGGTTGCGGTTTCGTAATGGACGATTTTGGCTCCGGCTATGCTTCCCATACCTATTTGCGGCGGCTCCCCGTGGATGAGATCAAAATCGATGGGGTCTTCATTCGCGGCTTGGCCGCGAATCGGGATGACCAGATCTTCGTCAAGGCCATCAGTGACATGGCCCACGGCATGGGCATGCGGGTGACGGCAAAGTACGTCGATAGCGAGTTGGTCTTCGACATGCTGGGCGAATTGGGCGTGGACTTTGCCCAAGGTGATTTTCTCGGTAGCCCCAAGCCGGAACCGGAACAGGGTCCTTGGTCGTGGGCCGGGGCTAGGGACAGCGGGGTCCGCTGATCGGCCTCCCGCCGCCTGTCCCTTAAGGGCTCATGCCAGCCAGATACGTTCCAGGGCCCCTCGGGCCAGATTGCCGGAACCGTCTTCCGCTTCGATGTAATAACGCACGTCGCCGGCGCCTATCGGCAGCTCGGCGGTCAAGTAGTGCGCCGTTACCCGGGCCCCCGTCTCGCTGGGATAGGGCCCGTGGTTGCGCATGGTCAGGCGGCTTTCCCCTAAAGGGGTGCGTATCACCAGTTCGACCCGTTTCAGCCCGGACACATCGGCGACGAAGGTGTGGGCGACGCCTTGACGCGGGGCATCCAGCAGGCAGCCCTGCCCCCAGCGCTTGCCACCGGGATTTTCCGGCGTTACCCAGGGCGGAAAGATGGTAGGACCGCTCCGATCGTGGCCGGCCGCGACCAGGCCGTCGAGCGCCGGCTTGAGCAAATCAAGCCCCATGTTGGCGGCATGGGTCACCTGCTGGTCCCAGAGATGCTGGCCGGTCCAATACCAGTAGCAACTGGTCTCAGCGGTCAACAGCAGCCGGATGGCCTCTGCCAGTGCCGGATGCCCGGGCTCGCTGTATTCCAGGGTATGGACAGCATTTTGGAAGGCGGTGAGTACGGCCCAGGAGTTCAGATCGGGCGAGTAGGGCTGGTCGTAGCGGCTGAACCACTTCATGAATTGCGGATCGCCGTTGTCGGCGCCGGCCCAGGAGCCTGGCTCGATGTGGCATACCTGGGTTGGGTCGGGCGGGAAGCGTTGCAGATAGTCCTCCACCGTGGTCAGTTCGAAGCGGCTGTCCTGTTGCAGCCAGGCGACAAGGCGCGCCGTGTTGTGATGGTAATAGCTGTCGGCACCGCCGCCGTGATTATCGCCGTCCGAGTGCAACAAAAAGAAGGGTGGGTGCGCGGGGTCGAAACTGTCAGTCTCGATGATCCGGTCATGGACCTGCCCCAGCACGTCAGGGTATTGCAAGGCGCCGAAGCCGCCGCGGGCGTCCTCGTTGCCGATATAGCGCTCGGCGGGGACGGCGATGATCTTATGGAGCTTGCCGTCCGGGTCCTCGTAGCCCACGTATTCAGGCCTTAGCAGGCGCGGTGAGATTTTCGATCCCGCCCAGATATTGCGCATCTGGAGCCAATCGTCCACGGGCGGATTGACCTGTTCGGCGGCATTGGGCGGCAACATGCCCTCGCCGATGCCGGCATAGGGGTAATCGCGACAGGCACGGAAGCGGTGGATGGAGTCATAGACGACTGCCGTCACGCCCGCCTCGACCAGGGCCGGGATGATGCGCGCATGGAAGGCGGTCTCCGGGGGAAATAGCACCCGCGAGGCCGCGACGCCAAAGGCCCGCTGGATCAGGTCCCGGTGCCAGTAAATCTGGCGGACGATGTCCTGGTGGGGGATCAGGGGCATCAGGGGGTGGAAGAAGCCGAAGGCGGAGAAGGCGATGCGCGGGTTGCCGAGGTGGGTGGTGGCCCCGGCCAGTTGACGCAGGGCGCTGTTCCAGCCAGCGAAGCGGCCGCCGCAGAGCCCTTCGTCGCCGCAACGGTCCAATTGCTCGATCAGGGAGCCGCTCCAACTGGTGGACAGCCCGGCATGGGGGAGGCCGCCATCGACATATTGCCGCACGGCGGCGGGGATGAAATCGGTATAGTTGCCGCCCCGTGAGCCGAAGATCTGGTCTTTCTCGCCATCCCAATAGTTACGGTCGGTGGTGTTGTAATAGGGCTGGTGCATGTGTTTATGGATGCCGAAGTAGAGTTTGACCTCGGCACCGCCGGACCCTTGGGTGCAGCAGATGGCCGCCGGGCGTGGCGGACGGATCAGGCGTATATCCCTGAAGATCTTGATCCAGTCGTCGCCCCCGGCCAGGCCGATATCAGCTTGGCGACAGCCCTCGATCTGGATGGCTACCCCTTCCCCCGTGAGCTTGCCCGCCGGCACCCGGGTGGCGTAATGCCAGGTCCCGGGGGCAGTCTGATGGGACCGGATCGCCTCACCCTTGAGCAAGAGTACTCGGCCCGGCGCATGCAGTATCACCTGGGGAAAGGGGATCTCGCCGTCCGCAGTGAACCCGACCTCGAAGGCCTCGTGCTCCCCGTCGGGCCCGCAGCGGATGGTCTCGGGGCAGTTGATCTGTGTGAAACGGGTAAAGGTGCCCATGGGTTATTCCTGCTCCTCGGTTGGATGGATCAATTCAGTTTCAAAACACCCTGCCGTGAGGCCCACGCCAGCGCATTCGGGCGAGACCGGCAGCTAGCCCTGGCCCGGTGGCCGAGGAGCTCCGCGGCCAGGGTTCTTGCCCGTCATGTGGTGGCGGGCGGTGCTTGCCCGTGCCGGGTGGCGGCGGGCGGGGGACGCCGTGAATACGTCCCTGTAGGCTTGGCGACAGCATCCCTGCTGTCGACACCCCCGCCCGCCGCCACCCGGCACGGGCCTACCGCTATCTGACACCCACCTTCCACCCTCGGCCCACCGCTATCCGCCAAAGCGTGCCTGGCGCTGGGTATATGATGGCGCGACAGGGGGTGCCTGCGCGCCCATGACCCACCTATATTATCCGAGAACACCATGCGCTCTTCCTCCTCCGACCTCCCCCAGCGGCCCACCACCCGCAATCTCAAGCCCCTGCTGCGCCTGTTGGGCTTCGTGCGACCCTACTTCGGGCGGGTGCTGCTGGCCGTGCTGGCCCTCCTGGTGGCCGCCGGGGCCGTGCTGGCATTTGGTCAGGTGATCCGATCGGTCGTCGATACCGGGCTCAAGCTGGGTTCCGAGGCCGCCCTCAACCGCTCACTTCAGCTCTTCCTCGCCGTGGTGCTGATCATGGCCGGGGCCATCCTGGCCCGATCCTATCTGCTGAGTTGGATCGGCGAGCGGGTCATCGCGGATATCCGCACCGCGGTTTTTGGCCGGGTGCTGGGGCTGGACGTGGGGTTTTTCGAGACGACGCGCACCGGGGAGATCATCTCGCGCCTGACCTCGGACACCACCCTGCTGCAGACCGTGGTGGGCTCGACCCTGGCCATGGCTCTGCGTGCCTTTCTGCTGGTCATTGGCGGCCTCGTCATGCTGGCCCTGACCAGTCCCCGCTTGACCGGACTGGTGCTGTTGGGTACGCCCCTGGTGATCTTGCCCCTCTGGCTGCTCGGCTCCCGTCTGCGGCGCCTGTCCCGGGCCAGTCAGGATCGTGTTGCCGACGTCGGGGCCTTTGTGGACGAGGTGCTTCACGCCATCCGCACTGTTCAGGCCTTTTGCCATGAGGCCATCGACCGGGAGCGCTACCACGAACGGGTGGAAGCGGCCTTCGGCACTGCCCTTCGCCGCGCCCTCCTCAGTGCCGGCCTGGGCGCTATCGCCACGGCCCTGACCTTCGGGGCCATCGGCGCTGTCTTGTGGGTGGGTGGGCGCGAGGTATTGGCAGGCCACATGAGTGGCGGCGAACTCTCCGCCTTCCTCTTCTACGCCGTCCTGGTGGCGAGTTCCATCGGCGGGCTGAGCGAGATCGTCGGCGAACTGCTGCGCGGCGCCGGGGCCAGCGAGCGGTTGATGGAACTGCTGGCCAGCGAGAGCGGCATTCGCGCGCCTGCTCACCCCCGGTCCCTGCTCCGGCCGGCCCAGGGGCGGATCGATATCCAGAATCTGAGTTTCGCCTACCCGGCGCATCCGAACCTTCCGGTCGTCAAGGACCTGTCCCTGCTGATCCGACCCGGGGAAAAGGTAGCCCTGGTCGGCCCATCGGGGGGCGGCAAGACCACCCTGTTCCAACTCCTGCTGCGCTTTTACGATCCCCAGACGGGCGCTCTGCGTTTCGATGGTGTGGATTTGCGCGACCTGGAGCCCGTTGAGTTGCGCCGCCAGATCGCTCTGGTCCCTCAGGACCCGGTGATCTTTGGCGCCGACGCCTGGGAGAACATCCGCTATGGCCTGGAGGTTCCCGATGCGGCCGTGCGCCGCGCCGCGGATGCCGCCCACGCCAGTGAATTCCTGGACCGGCTACCCGACGGCTTCCATACCTTCCTGGGCGAACGGGGGGTGCGGCTCTCCGGGGGGCAGCGCCAGCGGCTCGCCATCGCCCGCGCCATCCTTCGGGACCCGGTCCTGCTCTTGCTGGACGAGGCCACCAGCGCCCTTGATGCGGAAAGCGAGCGACTGGTGCAACTGGCCCTGACAGAGTTAATGGCGGGCCGCACCAGCATCGTCATCGCCCATCGCCTGGCGACGGTGCGCCAGGTCGATCGCATCCTGGTGCTCGACCAGGGCTGCCTGGTGGCGGCCGGCACCCACGAGGCCTTGATGGCCCAGGGCGGACTCTATGCCCGACTGGCATCACTCCAGTTTCGGGAGCAGGCCCAGTAGTCAGGAGGGTGGCATGAGCCTTGGCGGTAGCACCCCTTGATCCAGGCTGCCTCGTTAGCCGCAGTTCCTGGGTGGTTCGGAGCAGTCGCCCGGAGTGTCGTGCAAGGCCCATATCGGTAGCAGTAGGGCCGCGGCGCCAGCGCAGGCGGCCGAGAAACCGAAGGCGGCCAGCCCCCCGGCGCCTTGATACAGGGCGCCGAACAGCAGCGAGGCCGGCAGGAGCAGCAACCCCGCGATCAGGTTGTACCAGCCGAAGGCGGTCCCGCGTAGCGCTGGCGGCGCCAGGTCCGCCACTAGGGCCTTTTCCACGCCCTCGGTCGCGGCCATGAAGAGGCCGTAGCAGGCGAAGAGGCCGAACAGGGTGAGCGGCGTCCCGGGCGGCAACAACCCGAGACCCAGATAGAAAGCTCCATAGGCCAGCCAACCGGCGACGATCAGGCGCACGCGACCGACCCGGTCGGACAGGGCCGACAAAGGGGTCGAAAACAGCGTGGCAACGAGAGAGACCGTCGCCCAGGCCAACGGCACCTGGGCCTGCGGCAGTCCCAGTTCATGGGCGCGCAACAGTAGGAACATATTTGACGAGTTGCCCAGGGTGAACAGGCCCAACACGACCAGATAGCGCTTGAAGGCGGGTGGCAACCCCGCCAGGCGCCAGGAGAAGGCCGGCGGCCTGAGGCGCGCTGCATCCGGTGGCGGCTCGCGCAGCAGCAGGGCCATGATCAGGCAGGCAACGGCGGGCACAAAAGCAAACAGGATGACCTCCCGGAGTCGCCAGCCAAGGCCCAGCAACAGGGTCGCCAGCAGGGGCCCTACTACGGCGCCCGCGTTGTCCATGGCCCGGTGCAGCCCGAAGGCCAGGCCGCGTACTCCGGGCGCGACACTGGCGGCGAGCAGGGCGTCGCGTGGGGAAGTGCGCAGACCTTTGCCGACCCGATCGCCGAAGCGCAGCAGCGCCACCCCGGGCCAACTCGTGGTGAAGGCGATCAGCGGCCGGGCGAAGCCAGCCAAGGCATAACCTCCCACCACCCAGGGTTTGGTGCGCTGGGTACGATCGACAATCACGCCGGAGAAGAGCTTCAACAGGCTGGCGGTGGCCTCCGCGATGCCTTCGATCAGCCCCAGGGCGCGCGGACCGGCCATCAGCACCGAGGCCAGATAGAGGGGCACCAGGGGATAGATCATCTCCGAGGCGGAGTCGTTGAGCAGACTGATCAGGCCGATGAGCCAGACGGTGCGGGGCAGGGACCTGATGGCGTGGAGCATGGCGAGGTCTGGTGGCGGCATGAGGCAGCCGGGCGCGCTCGGTCACCGTCCACGCCTGGGCTGGGCACGTTAAAAAAATAGTCAGCCTGGCGTTCCGCCGTCAACTGGCACCACTGGCGCGGCGCACTGGCGCCCGTCGCGGTGCCCTTGCCAGGAAGCTTGGTTAGATGCTAGCTTCCGGGGTCGTCAGCCGCCAGTCGCCATGCGATTTTTTTGGATTTCCTATCCCGCGTGTAAGCCTGACATCGACCCTGCTCCGGCTGTCAACGGAACGCGATGCCCACTCATCCCGCCAGGTAGTTATCTCCGTGGAGAGCCGTTATGAACACCATTGAAAGGGTCCAGCCCCAGGACACCACAACCCGGATGCCGACCTGGTTCATCCCCCATGGCGGTGGTCCCTGTTTTTTCATGGACTGGAACCCACCCCAGGCCTGGCACAAGATGGCCGGCTTTCTCAAGGGGGTGGCCGCCACCTTGCCGCGGCGGCCCGAAGCCATCCTTGTCGTTTCGGCACACTGGCTGGAGTCCGGCTTCCAGGTTACCAGTGCTCCCCAGCCAGAGCTAATCTATGATTATTATGGCTTTCCACCACACACCTACGACTTGCAGTATCCCGCCTCCGGGGAGCCCCGCTTGGCGTCACGCATCACCGCGTTGCTGGGGCAGGCCCATCTGGCCTCCCACCCTGACCCGAACCGGGGCTTCGATCATGGGATGTTTATCCCGCTGCTGCTGATGTTCCCCAACGCCGACATACCGGTGGTACAAGTCTCGCTGCGCCGAGATCTGGACCCCGAACACCACTGGCAGGCGGGCCGGGCCTTGGCACCCCTGCGCGACGAGGGCGTCCTGATCCTGGGTAGCGACATGAGCTTTCACAACATGCGGGGCTATGGCGATCCCCGCTTCGGTCCCATCTCCGACCAGTTCGACGCCTGGCTGACCGCCACCGTGCAAGCGGAGGCGGGAGAGCGCCGGCGCTTGCTGGTCGATTGGGCGCAAGCGCCCGCGGCGGGGCTGTCTCATCCCCCGCGGGCGGAGGAGCATCTGCTGCCCCTTATGGTGGTTGCCGGCGCGGCCGGCGATCAGCCCGGACAGCGCGTCTTCAGCGACCGGGTGATGGAAACCACCCTGTCCGCTTTCCGATTTGGGTGAGGCTACCAAGAGGCTCCGGACCGCATCGGCAGGGTGGTACCGCCTGCCCTGGAACCACGGGCAGCCTGTGCGCCCCGCTTGCCCGTGGGGCGGGATATCGGGCCCTGCGACAATTTGTCGCATACCCCTTCAGCCGTATGTCCCTTGATAATTATCAATTGCTGATCATCAACCGACTAAGGGGAGCATTTGATGGGACCTCGTCTTCACCCGCTGTACACCGCTGTGGCGGTCGCCTGTGCCATGGCGGCGACCTGGCACCACGCCGGCGCCGAGAGCGCGACCGACCTGAGTGAAATCGTCGTCAGCGCCGAGACGCCCGGATCCTTCCCCAACTCCGGCATGATAACGGGTCCAGAACTGGAGGCCGCCCGGGTCGGCACCAGTGATACCGCCAAGCTGCTGCTCCAGGTACCGGGCGTCAGCCTCTACGGGGCCGGCGGTGTTTCCAGTCTGCCCGCTATTCATGGCCTGGCTGACGACCGGGTGCGCATCCAGGTCGATGGCATGGACCTGATCGCCTCCTGTCCCAATCACATGAATCCCCCGCTGTCCTATCTCGACCCGACGGCGGTCGGCAGTCTCAAGGTCTTTGCCGGCATCGTGCCCGTGAGCCTGGCGGGCGACAGCATTGGCGGCACCATCATCGCAGACTCCCCTGAGCCGGAATTCGCCGCCCCCGATCAAAAATACCTGCTCAAGGGTACGATCGGCGGCTACTACCAGAGCAACGGCAATGGTTACAGCGCCAATGTCGGGGCCAGCGCGGCCACCGATAGCCTTAGCATCGCCTACAGTGGGGCGATAGCGAAGTCGCAGAACTACCAGGCCGGTAGCGATTTCAAGACCACGCGAGCCACGGGCCGTCTCGGACATACCCTGCCCCTGAATGAGGTGGGATCGACGGCCTATGATACCCGCAACCAAACTCTGGATTTCGCGTGGAAAAACGGCATTCATAAAGTCGAGGCCGAGATCGGCTACCAGGATATTCCCGAGGAACTGTTCCCGAACCAGCGCATGGATATGCTCGGCAATGAACAGACGAGCTTTGATCTGAATTACACCGGCGACTTCAACTGGGGCAAGCTGGAGGCCCAGGCTTACTACCAGAAAGTGGACCATTACATGAATTTCGGTCCCGACAAGCGCTTCTGGTATGGTCCCGCCACTGGCATGGTCGCCGTCGATGGCAAGCCCTGTTGGCCCATCAGCGGCACCTGTGCCGCCGGCATGCCCATGAACACGGATGCCAAGACCCTGGGGGCCAGCCTCCAGGCTGACATCGATCTCACGGATACCCAACTGTTGAGGTTAGGTGTCGAATACCAGGGCTACCAGCTCGACGACTGGTGGTCACCCTCAGGGGCCAAGATGTATCCCGGCACCTTCTGGAATATCAACAACGGCGAGCGCGACCGCGTGGCGGTTTACAGTGAATGGGAGGCGCGGCCCACCCCACAATGGTTGACCTTGCTGGGTATTCGCTTCGAGCAGGTCGATATGAATACCGGTGACGTCAGGGGTTACGACACCAGCCCCATGGCCCCCGGCAATCAATATCTGGAGGCCAAGCGCTTCAACGCCCAGGACCATCAGGAAACCGATAACAATGTCAATCTGAGCGCCCTGGCCCGCTATCGGCTGGACGAGACCAAGAACCTGGAATTCGGTTATGCCCACCTGGTGCGTTCGCCCAATCTCTATGAGCGCTATACCTGGTCCTCCTGGACCATGGCGGCGAGTATGAACAACTCCGTCGGCGACGGTAACGGCTATGTCGGCGATATCAACCTGAAACCGGAACAGGCCAATACCCTCTCGGTGACCTTCGACTGGCATGCCCCGGAGCGAGAGTGGGAGGTTCAGGCGACGCCCTATTACACCTATGTCACCGATTACATCGACGCCATCAGGACGGCGGTCTGGATTCCCGATGCCTTCAACGTCCTGCAATATGCCAACCAAAAGGCCCAGCTCTACGGGATCGATGTCGCCGGCAAGATGCCACTCTTCAAGAATGACTTTGGTCACTTTGGTCTCAAGGGCCTGCTGAACTATACCAAGGGCGAGAATCTGGATACCAATGACGGGCTCTATAACATCATGCCGCTCAATGTGACCCTGTCACTGACCCAACGGCTCGGGGGCTGGGACAATGCCGTCGAGGTGGTCATGGTCGATACCAAGGATGACCTGTCCGAGGTCCGTAATGAGATCGAAACCCCAGGCTACACCCTCTTCAATCTGCGCGGCAGTTATTCCTGGACCAAGGTCAGGCTCGACTTTGGCATCGAAAATCTGCTCGACCGCTTTTATTCCCTGCCGCTGGGCGGCGCCTATCTGGGGCAGGGCAAAACCATGGAACTCAATCCCACAGTCCCTGCCTGGGGGACAGCGGTTCCTGGCATGGGGCGGTCCTTCTATGTCGGGCTGAATCTCAAATTCTGACCAGGGCGGGGCACGCCCCCTCAGGAGGGGGGTGGCCGCGGGTCCTGGGGGCGGCGTTTGGCCAGTTTTCGCTGCAGGGTGCGGCGATGCATACCCAGGGCGCGGGCGGTAGCGGCGATGTTGCCGCCATGTTCATCCCAGATGCGCTGGATGTATTCCCACTCCAGGTGGCGCACGGTCAGGCGTTGTTCAGGGACGAATGCCCCCGTAGTCGCTCCCTCCTCGACCAGGGCGCGGATCATGTCCGCCACGTCGGCGGGCTTAGCCAGATAATGGACGGCCCCCAGCTTCATGGCGCTGACGACGGTGGGAATGCTGGCGTAGCCAGTGAGGATGAGGATGCGGGCCTCGGGCGCGAGGGTCAGAAGGGGCTGGATGAGGTTGAGGCCGGATTCTCCGGCCAGATTCAGGTCGAGAATGATGTAGTCAGGACGCTGCTCCTGGCAGCAAGTCAGGGCTGCCGCGGGCGAGGCAACGGACGTGACCTGGAAGCCCCGGCGGGTGAGGGAACGGGCGAGCACGTCCCGATAGAGGTCGTCGTCATCGACCAGCAGCAGGGGTCTGGCTTCAGCCGGCATGAGGGGTCTCGCTTACCGGGACCAGGGGCAGGCGCAACTGGGCGATGGCGCCGCCGGTTTCTGGCGTCAGGATGCTCAGGCTGCCGCCGCGGCGCTCGATGGCGGCGCGTCCCAGCAGCAGGCCCACGCCCATGCCCTGGGTCGAGATGACGGGTTGGCGCTGTTTGATGGTCTCCAGGGTCGCCCTGGGTATGCCGGTCCCGTTATCCCTGACCCTGATGTCGAGGGTGCCTGCCCTGGCCAGGGCGCTGACCCGGATAAGGCTGGCCTGGGCCTTAAGGGCGTTGTCGAGAAGGTTGGTCAGGGCGCGCTCGATGGCCAGATCCGCAGGCAGCAGGAAGTTGTCCAGGTCCTGATGGATGTCCAGGCGCAATTCGGCCTGGGGGTGCTGGCTTTGCCAGGCGAGGAGCAGAGGTTGTAACCATGCCCGGGCCGGGAAGCAGGGCTGTGCGTCGGCGTTGGCCAGGCCCGCGCGTGCCGCCAGTTGGTTCAGGGTCTCCTTGCAGTGCTGGATTGGCACCTTCATGGCCTCGACATCGGGGATCAGTTCAGCGGCAAGGTGAGGGTCTTCCAAAAGATCGTCAACCAAAATATTGAGGGTGGCCAGGGGTGTACTGAGTTCATGTACCGCCCCGGCGGCCTGGCCGCCTAGGGAAATCAGCCAATCGTCGCGAATGGCCCGCTCGCGGGCGGCGGCAAGTTCCTGGTCGCGGTGGCGAATGCTGACGGTGAGTTGCAGGATGAACCAGACGACCATGACTGCCGAAAGGGTGAAGACGAGCCACATGCCAAAGAGGTGCAGGGAGCCGGCTAGGGAGTAGTCGGTGATGTACAAGGGGACGTAATAACGCCAAAGAAAGGAATAGATCAGGATGGCCGCCAGGGCGAAAAGCCAGGCCTGGCGCTGGTCAAGGATCAGGGCGCCGATGGCGACCAGGGGCAGGAAGATGGAAATCAGCGGGTTGGTTGCCCCACCGGAGATGAAGATGTAGGCACCCCAGGCCAGGAGATCGAAGGTCAACTGCATCAGGGGTGACAAGAACCAGGGAACAGTCTGGGCCGCGCCAAGGTACCTGGCGGCCAGCATGAAAACCAGGTTGATGGCGGCGATGGCCCCGGTAAACATCAGCAGGCGGCCCGTGAGTGCGGAGGGGCCCAGGATGTAGGGACTGACCAGGGCCGCCAAGACCATAGCCATCACCGACAACCAGCGCAGTTGCAACAGGGAGGCCTGGATGATGCGGGTCAGGGAGTCGATCACTGGCGGGGCGGGCGCTCGGTGGGCAGGGGCGGCGAGGGGGATTGTAGCATTGCGCCCGGAAGCCGGGAGCCCGCCGGGCCTGGGAACCGGCACACCACCATAAATCTTGGGGGTAGTTACCTTGGAGTTGTTAAAGATTTACCTGGATGCCGGCCTGCTCGGGTTGCTCGGCCTCATGAGCTTTCTCACCCTGGCCTTCACCGTCGAACGCTATCTCTATTTCGCCCGGGTGGACTTGGAGTCATTTCGTCGGTTGGAAGATCTGGAGATCGCCCTGACGCGCCATCTCACGGTGATCGCCACCGTTGGCGCCAATGCCCCCTATGTGGGGCTGCTGGGGACTGTTCTGGGCATCCTCATCACCTTCCATGACATGGGCCAGGGGGGCACTATCGATACCTCGACCATCATGGTCGGGCTGGCTATGGCGCTCAAGGCCACGGCCCTGGGCCTGCTGGTCGCCATGCCCTCCATCGTCTTCTATAACGCCCTGCTGCGGCGCGTGGACGTGCTCAAGGCTCGCTGGGGCCGCCGGGCGAACGTCTGAGGTCCGACCATGAAGCGCATGGATCAAATCAATGTCATCCCCTTCATCGACGTCATGCTGGTGCTGCTGGCCATCGTCCTGACCACCGCGACCTTCCTGATCGAAGGGCGCTTGCCGATCCGCTTGCCAGCGGCAGAGACCCAGGCCGCGCCCCTGGATGTCACCCCCGTCGAGATTGCCATTGCCGCCGACGGCCAGATCTTTTGGGATAACGAGACGGTGGGGGCGGGGCCGGCGGCGCTCGCCGACCTGGAGCCCCGATTCGATCAACTGGTCATGGGGACCCCCGTGGTGCTGCGGGTGGATGCTCAAGCCCGTTTCGAGGCCTTCATCGGCGTTGTCGATCGCCTCAAGGCCCGGGGAATCGAACGGGTTAGCATCTTGACCCGCCGCTTGTAATGTCGCCCCTGTTCTGCCGCTCCTGCATCGGGCTGGGACTCCTGGTCTCGGCCCTTGCGCATGGGCTGGCCCTATCCCTGGTGCTGAATCTGGAGTCGCCCGCCCGGGTTTCTGACGCGGAGGAGGTGACGGAACTGGATCTGTCTCTGTTCGCCGCGACAGTGGCGGATGAGCCCCTGGCCTCCCTCGCGGAACCTGCGTCGGCATCGGAGCCCGAGCCGGAAGCCGAACCGGAGCCTGAGCCAGAACCCGAGCCGGAAGCCGAACCAGAGCCAGAACCCGAGCCAGTCGTGGCCGCCGAGGAAGTCAGGCCCCCCGAGGAGGCTACACCCCCTCCGGTCAAGAAACCCAAGCCCAAGCCAAAATTGCCACCTAAGCCGGAGAAGAAGCCTGAACGCCGTCTGAAAACTGCGCGCCCGTCCAACCCAGCGCCGCAGGAGGCCCAGGCTAAACCCGACGCCCCCGCGGGTTCGGCCGCGGGCGCGGGTGAACAGGGCTCCTCCAGCGGGCGGGCGCAGGCAGAAGCGGCCTATCTGGCCGAGTTGCAGCGGGCGATCAAACGTCAACAGCGCTACCCAGAGGCGGCGCGTCACCGCGGTGCCGTTGGAACGGCCACCCTGACCTTCGTGCTCCAGGCGGATGGCCGCATCGACCGGGTGCAGATAGCCAAGTCCACCGGGGATACTGAACTGGATCAGGCGGCTGTTCAGGCCCTCAACCAGTTGGGGCGTTTCAAGCCCATCCCGTTGGTGATAGGTCGCGGAAGCTGGACCCTCAGGATTCCCATCCGGTTCGATTTGCGTTAGTCAATCCCCAACCTCATCACGCCAGATGCCTGGCCTTAACATCGCCAACCCCGGTTGTACCCGAGTCCCCCCTCCTTGACGGCTGCCGCCGGGTGGCCGGGGATCAGGACCCCGTCCTGTCCAGTAGCGCCCGCACGGCATCTCCGATGTCGTCGGCGTAAAGATCGCGGAAGAAATGATCGGCGCCGTCGAGGACGATCAACTGGACACGCTGTCCATCGGCCAGGGGCTGTACCTTCTCAACCAGGCCCTCGGCCACCTTATCCTCGCTGCCGGCGATAACCAACACCGGGACCTTGATCTCGGGAATCAGCCGGGGCGTGTCCAGGCGCGGATCCGGGCCATAGTAGGAGAGCAGGGCCGAGGCGGTGGCGGAGGTGTCCGGGCAATAGAGGAAATCCAGGTGCTCCAGCATGACGCTGCCACGGCCAGCGCTAACAAGCTGGCGGGCCTGCTCGAGCCGGGGAGCCAATTCCTTGCCGTAGCGCAGGCGATAGTCCTTTTCCAGGTCGGCCTCGTTCCAGGTATCGGGGGCCATCAGGATCACGGCGCTGAAAGGTGCCTCGGGGTGCTCTACCGCGAAACGGGCGGACTGATTGCCGCCGCGGGAATGCCCTAGCAGGGCAACCTGGGTGGCGTCCTGGTCATGGAGCCAGCCCAGCCAGGCGCCTATCTCGGCGACCGCATCCGTATGTTGGTGGCTATGGGGCGTGTTGCAATCGTACATGCCGTGACGATGGTCGAGCCCCAGGCTCAGGGTCATGGACAGGGAACTGATGCCCCGGTCCTTGAGAGCCGCTTGCAGGCCTTGCAGGGTCTCCATGCCGCCATGGGCCAGGGTGCCGTGGGTCATGAGGACAACAGGACCTTGAGGCCAGTCCGCGCCGGTGGTTTCCAGGTTGGCGTTGAGGGTCAATCCCTGGCGCTCCAGGGTGACCTCTTTGCCCTGGAGCGGCGTTAGCGTGAGGGCCAGGAGCAGTGCCAGGCCGGTGGGTGGGAGCAAGGATCTCATAAGGTGGTCTCCGTGGTTCGATGGATGGCCGGTGCCTGGGGAGGCCCCGGCGAAGTGATATAGCCAACGCCGCCGGGCTTTGGGTATTCCGGGACGGGTGGTGTCTGGCGGGGGACGCCGTGAATACATCCCTGTAGGCTTGGCGACAGCATCCCTGCTGTCGACACCCCCGCCAGACACCACCCGGCCCTCCCGCTAGCTGCCGGATCGTGACCGGCGCTGGGTAGCGGTACAAGCCTGCGGCGGGTAGGGTGCCAGCTTGCCTGGTTAAGTGGGGACCCTCAGGACCTTTCGCTAGTATTTTGCCTATCCTTCAAGTCCGTCAGCCGCTCGGGGGGTAATTCCCCGGACCGGCCCAGGACCTGGCCAAGCACCGCTCTGGAACGATGGGCGATGAAATCCCGCGACAGGCGCCGTTCGCCAAACAGGAGGTGCTGATGGGCAGCCATATCCTGGTAGAGGATATCGGCGGGCTGGGGGGAAAAGGCCCGGTGGCGGGTAATGCGGGCAATGCGCCCCAGGTTTACGCCGCGCCCGTCATCGAGCACGACCAGGTGCGGGGCGAGCCCTCGGGTGGGATCAGGACGGGGAAAATCGATGACCGCCAGGAGAATCAAGGGGGTCCCGGTTATCCGAATCCCGAGTTGGACGGCACTGTCATTCAGCTCCGCGAGGAAGATGGTCGTGCCGATAGCGGCCTTCAGCTGTTCAATCTGACGGCTATAGGCCGGGGAGGGCCAGAGTCCCTGGGGCCCTGTCTCATCGGTGCCCTCACCCCCCAGGTGGCCTTGGTCATGCGACGCCTCCGGCATGGCTAGGGCCTCCATGGTTTGAGCTAGAAAACCAGGACCTGGTCGCCGAGAAGGCAGGCGGTGGCCATCAGATTACTCCGCTTGGGTTGATGGCGAGCGGCGCAGGTGCGCCACCAGGCGGGGCAGAAAGGCCAACGCCGCCAACAGGGCCAGGGCGATCAGCCCCTTCCGGATCAGACCCTCCCCGCCCGCCACCGCCTCGCGGCCTGTGTAGCCCAGCCAGGTAAAGGCGAAGGCCGCCGGCAGCATACAGATGGCAGTGGCCAGCAGGTAGTCGCGGAAGGGGATGCGCGTCAGCCCCAGGGCGTAGTTCAGCAGGAAGAAGGGGAAAACCGGGACCAGGCGGGTGAAGGCGACGAAGCGCCAGCCCTCGGCCTCCACGCCCGTGACCAGGCGCTTGAGGATGCCGCTGGTACGGGCCTGGACCCAATCGGCGGCCAGATAGCGGGCCACCAGAAAGGCCAGTCCGGCCCCCAGGGTAGCCCCGGTGAGGTTGTAGAGAGTTCCCCAGATCGGCCCAAAGAGGGCGCCGCCGGCCAGGGTCAGCAGCGATCCGGGCAGGAATAAGACCGTGGCGATGGCATAAATCCCTATAAAGACCAGGGGGCCGGCTAAGCCGGCGGCGGTGATCCAGGCCGTCAGGGCGGCGGTGTCCAGGTGCTCCCGGTAGAGCAAAGCCAGGGCGATGCCGGCGGCCAGGGCCAGGGTCAGGAGGAGACGCGGCGTTTGCTTCACGGCCGTTTGCCCAGGGGCTTGGCGGGGTCACCGCCAGCCTCAACCCAGCTGCGGCGATTGATGGCATAGCCTGTCACCGCGCCCCGGAAGGGCAGGGCCAGCATCCCCGGCAGGGCGGCGACCTCACGGGGGTCGCGGTGGTCTTCGATACCCAGGGTCATGCCCAATTGCCCGGCGCGGGGGGCCGCGCGATAGGTGCCGAACAGCCGGTCCCACCCGGACAGGTTGAAGCCGAAGTTGGAGTTGGTCTCGTCTTCCGCGATCGAGTGATGAACCCGATGCATATCCGGGGTGACGAGGATCCAGCGCAGCCGCCGATCCAGCCCCGCGGGGAGGCCGACGTTACCGTGATTGAACATGGCCATGCCGTTGAGGATAACCTCGAAGAGGATCATTGCCACCACCGGGGGTCCCAGGACCAGGATGACCGCGAATTTGATCAGCATGGACAGAATGATTTCAAAGGGGTGGAAACGCGTCCCAGTGGTCAGGTCATAGTCCAAGTCGGCATGGTGGACCCGGTGCAGCCGCCAGAGGGTCGGCACGGCGTGGAAAAAGACATGTTGGGACCAGATCGCCAGGTCCAGGGCGATCACGGCCAGGGGGACCGCCAGCCCGGGGCCCATGGGGAATTGATTGAACAGGCCCCAGCCCCGAGCGGTCGCCGTCGCCGCCAACTCCACGGCGGCGATCGGGAAGAGCAGGCGCAGCATCACCGTATTGAGCACTACCAGCCCCAGGTTGCTGGACCAGCGCCGGGCCCTGGACAGGGTCAAGGTGCGCCGGGGGGCGCGCCACTCCCACAGGGCCATGGCGGCGAAGATGCCGAAAAAGGCGCTGAGACGAATAACCGCCTCATGATTCTGGACAAAGCTAGCCACGGTCCTCTACTTCCAAGGGTTTTAAGCGCTCTTCTGGCGGCCCAAACGCCCCAGTTTGAGGGCCAGCAGGAGCCAGGGCGTGGCATGCAGAACCAGGTCGAAGATGTCGATGGGGCGTACCAATTCCCCACCGGCCAACATCCTGAGCTTTTCCCAGATATGGGGTTCGGGCAGGAAGGGTGCGAGCCCCAGAGTCAGGGCAGCCACGACAAAAAAGGTGATGGACAGGCGGTCGATCCAGGCGAACATCGGATTCATTCTCAGGGAGAAGGCGTAGGGATAGGCATGGGGCTGCCTGGCATCGGCTTCAAGTCAGGTATCCGCCCTAACTGATTGCTGATGGACGTTCCAGGCTCACGGGATTGTTGCCGACTTATCCCAGCAAGTCCAGCCTATACCCTGAGCCTCTGTCGCCAACACACCTTAACCGAGCAGGTTTATGACCGGGGGTGGGACCTCAAGTGCGAAAACCCCATGGGGCTCATGGGCGCTTGTCTGGCCCAACTCCAAGGCGGTGCCAAGCGCCACCGCTTTTAACTGGACCCAGAACCTTTTGTCGGCGGACTGGATCAATCCCCCTACGCGACCTATGATCCGCGCCAGGGGCGGACGTGCGGCCCAGGCGATGGCGAGCCTTGGCCTCAAGACAATATAAGTGCCCCCAGCTGAGGTGCGATCCTCGCAGGCGCAACCACCCCCAAGGCTGCATCGGCGTCGATCACCACCGGAGCACAGCACAGATGGCAAGAAGGACTAACGGCAGGCTTTATCCCGCGGCCCTGACGATGGCCCTGGCCATCGGTGCCAGGGTCAGCGTCACCTTCTGATCGCCCCACCACAGGAGCTTTGCCGTGGCCATCCTCGAAATTCGCGCCCCCCTGGACGGGGTCATACTGCCCTTGGAGCAGGTTCCGGACCCGGTCTTTTCCCAGAAGATGGTCGGCGATGGGCTGGCCATCGACCCCCTCAGCCAGGTATTGACCGCCCCCTGCCCGGGCACGGTGACCCAGCTCCACCATGCCGGGCACGCGGTAACCCTGACTACATCGGAGGGCATCGAGATCCTGATGCACATCGGGTTGGACACGGTCGCACTGAAGGGCCAGGGGTTTGATCCCCGGGTCACCCTGGGGCAACAGGTCGCCTTGGGTGACGCCCTGATAGCCTTCGATGCGGACCGCCTGGCCACCAGCGCCAAGAGCCTGCTGACCCTGCTGATCGTCACCAATGGTGAGTTGGTCGCCTCGATGTCGGCGACCAGCGGCCGGGTGCATACCGGCCAGGAGGTCTGTCTGACCCTGACCCTGGCGGAGGTCGGCGCGGCCACCGAGATCCGGGGCAAACGGGTTGCCTCCGCAGCCATCGTCATCCCCAACCCCACCGGCCTCCACGCCCGACCGGCGGCCGTGCTCGCCAGTCTGGCCAAACGGTTCAAGTCCAGGATCCTGCTCCAGCGTGGCGACGACGAGGCCAACGCCAAGAGCGTCACCTCCATCATGGGGATCGAGATCGCCCTCGGCGATAAGGTGGTGGTGATCGCCGAGGGGCCGGACGCCCAGGAGGTCATCGACACCATCGCCCCCGAGCTCGCCGCGGGGCTGGGTGATGAGGGTAGCCGGCCGGCCCCGGCCCCGGCCACCATAGAGCCGGACCCCGCCCAAGCCCCGGCCCCACGCCCACATTCCGACGACCCGAATCTACTGCTGGGCGTGGCCGCCTCCCCCGGTCTCGGGGTGGGCAGGATATACCAACTGCGCCGCGCGGAGATCGCCGTCCCTGAGACCGGCGACGAGGACCCGCGCAAGGAACGGCGCAAACTGGATGACGCCCTGGACCGGGCAAAAAATGAGTTGGAGGCCCTCCAGACGGAGCTGAAGGCCGCGGCCGACGCCAAGAAGGCCGCTATCTTCGCCGCCCATCAGGAGTTGCTGGAGGATCCGGGACTGCTCGACATCGCCGAAAGCGCCCTGGCCAAGGGCAAGAGCGCGGCCTATGCCTGGCACCGTGCCTACACCATCCAGGCCGGGCGCCTGGCCAGGCTCAAGAACCTCGTCATGGCCGGGCGTGCGGTGGACCTGCGTGACGTGGGCCGGCGCGTCCTGGGCATCCTCACTGGCCAGCCGGTGGAGGAACCCAGGGTGCCTTTAGGCTCCATCCTCATTGCCGAGGACCTGGCCCCGTCGGATACCGCCAAGCTCAATCCCAAAGAGGTCCTGGGCTTCGCCACCGTCGGCGGTGGGGCGACCTCGCATGTCGCCATCCTGGCCCGGGCGCTGGACATCCCCGCGGTGGCGGGCATAGACCCCCGCGCCCTGGAACTGCCCGACGGGTCCGACGTCATCCTGGACGGGGGCAAGGGCCACTTGCGCATCAACCCGAGCCCTGACGAAGTCAGCCGCATCACCCAGGCCCAGGCGCGCCTGGCGACCAATAAGGCGGCGGATCTCGCCGCCGCCGGCGAGCCTGCCACCACCACCGACGGCCACCGGGTCGAGGTGGTCGCCAACATCGGGGGGCTGGCGGACGCCCGCAAGGGCATGACTATGGGGGCTGAGGGGGTGGGCCTCCTGCGTTCGGAATTCCTCTACTTGGAGCGCGCCACCGCCCCCACCGAAGACGAACAGGCGGCCATCTATGCCGAGATCGCCGCTGCCCTGAACGGTCAACCGCTGATCATCCGCACCCTGGACGTGGGTGGCGATAAGCCGTTGGCCTATCTGCCCATGCCGCGGGAGGAGAACCCCATGCTGGGCATCCGCGGGGTGCGCATCGGGCTGGACAGGCCCGAGATTCTGCGTACCCAGGTCCGTGCCATCCTCCGCGCCGGCAAGGGTCACTGCCTGCGCATGATGTTCCCGATGATCGCCACCCTGGATGAGATCCGCTCGGTCAAGGGGCTGGTGGAAGAGGAGCGGGCCAAGCTACCGGATACCGATCCGGTGCAACTGGGGATCATGGTGGAGGTGCCCGCCGCCGCCGTCCTGGCCCGGCAGTTCGCCCGGGAGGTGGACTTTTTCTCCATCGGCACCAACGACCTGACCCAGTACACCCTGGCGATGGACCGCGGTCATCCCAAGCTCGGGTCCAAGGCCGACGCCCTGAACCCGGCCATCCTGCAGCTCATCGCTCAGACCGTGGCCGGGGCCGCCGCCGAGGGTAAATGGGTGGGGATCTGTGGTGGCATGGCCAGCGACCCCCAGGCCGTGCCCATCCTGGTGGGGCTCGGGGTCAAGGAGCTCTCCTGCAGCGTCCCGGCCATCCCGATAGTCAAGGCGGCGGTGCGCGGACGTTCCTTTGCCGACTGTCAGGCCCTGGCCCAACAGGCCCTGGCCCAGGGGACCGCCGCCGAGGTGCGCGCCCTGGTCCCGAACGACTACTGATCCGACCCCAAGGAGACCAAGACCATGAACCTCGCAACCCATTGGGGTAACACCTTCGGTGGTCTGCAAAAGATCGGCAAGGCCCTGATGTTACCGGTCTCTGTCCTGCCGGTGGCCGGTATCCTGCTGGGCGTCGGGGCCTCCATAGCCAAGAACGCCGCCACGCCCTGGCTGGTGGAGATCGGCCGCGTCATGCAGGCGTCAGGCGACTCCATCTTCGCCATCCTGCCGCTCATCTTTGCCATCGGCGTGGTGCTCGGCTTCACCAAGAACGATGGCGTAGCGGCTATGGCCGCCACTGTCGGCTATTTCGTCTTGCTCGCCGCCCTGGGGGTCATAGGGCTGATCTTCATCCACTGGACAGCCCCGGCGGAACCCCTGCGCCTCGTCGATTCCGGCGACAAGGCGGTCCATGTAGAGTACGACCGGGCCCGCCAACGTTTCCAGTGTCTGGACAAGGACGGGCGCACCCTGGATAAACTCAGGGCCGCGGAGGTCAAGGACCAGGCCCTGGTGTGCGACGGCATCAGCGTCCCCTTCGTGCTCCAGGCGGGTCAGGGCGAGGAGGGGGCTATTGCCCTCTACGACGCCGGCAAGGGCGAGATGGTCCCTTTCCCCGACGCCAGGAGCCGGGCCGAGATCAAAAAGATCTTAGGCATCGAGTCCATCGACACGGGCGTCTTCGGCGGCATCCTGATGGGGCTCATTGCCGCCTTCCTCTTCAATCGCTACTACCGGATCTCGCTCCCGGCCTATCTTGGGTTCTTCGCCGGCAAACGCTTCGTGCCCATCGTCGTCTCCTTCGCGGCCATTGCCCTGGCGGCCGTGCTGGCGGTCATCTGGCCACCCGTCGGCGCCGCCATCCGCGACTTTGGCGACTGGGCGGCCTACGGCAATCCGGCCGCGGCGGTTACTATCTACGGCGTGGTCGAACGTATGCTGCTGCCCTTTGGCCTGCACCACATCTGGAATGTGCCCTTTTTCTTCGAGGTCGGGACCTATGTCGATCCGGAGACCGGCAAGACCGTCCACGGGGTCCTGAGCCGCTTCTTTGCGGGCGACTACGAGGCGGCCATCCTGGGCGGCGGCTTTGTGTTCAAGATGTTCGGGTTACCCGCCGCGGCCTTCGCCATCTACCAGACCGCCAAGCCGGAAAACCAACCGCGGGTCGCAGGCATCATGGGCTCGGCGGCCCTGACGGCCTTCCTCACCGGCATCACCGAACCCCTGGAGTTTGCCTTCCTGTTCGTCGCCCCGCTGCTTTATGGGGCCCATGCGGTGCTGGTGGGTATCGCTTACCTGGTCACCTACCTGCTTGGCGCCCGCCTGGGGTACAGCTTCAGCCACGGCTTTATCGACTATGCCCTCTACTTCGTCAACGATATCCGACCCTGGATCATCCTGATCCTGGGGCCGATTTTCGCGGTTGTCTATTACGCCGTCTTCCGCACCCTGATCCTGCGTCTGGACCTCAAGACCCCGGGGCGCGAGGAAACGACCATGGAGGTGGCCGATGCCAAGGCCGCGGTAGCGGGCGACTTCGTCAAGGAACTGGTCCTCGCCTTTGGGGGCAAGAGCAACATCCGGGGCCTGGATGCCTGCATCACCCGGTTGCGCATCGAGGTCGCCGATATTGGCCGGGCCAATCCGGACAAGTTGAGGGCCCTGGGTGCGGCGGGCGTGGTCACCGTGGGCAACAATCTCCAGGCCATCTTTGGGCCCAAGTCGGACAACCTGAAGACCGATATGGAGGAATACCTGCACAACGCCGGGCCCGAGGCCGAACTGCCCGAGGGCGCGGCCGCGCCCAAGGTCCACTACAAGGCCGACGACCTCCGCCCACGCCACCGCGACCCCAAGGCCCCGGAATTGGCTCGCGCCATGCTGGCAGGTCTGGGCGGCACGGCCAACGTCAAGCTGGCGGAGTCCTGCGCCGAGACCCGGGTCCGGGTAGCGGTCGCAGATGGGGCCAAGCTGGACGAGGCGGCCCTGGCGGCGGCGGGGGTTCAGGGCGTGTTACGCCTGCCGGGCAACATTCTGCATCTTCTGGTCGGGCTGAACGCCGACCAGTATGCGGCGGAGATGAAGGCGGCGATGGCGGGTTAATTACGGATAATTTAGCACTTTCTCTCGCTGCTTAACTCGCCATGCGATAGCATTTCTGGTAGGTGGCGCCGATGTGCTTGTGGGTAAGCGAGGCATGGGCGGGCCTCCGGGAAGGGTGGCAAGCAGGTTGGCAGATAACCCAGCGGCGGCCTTCAAGGGCGTCGTTCAGTTCTTGGCCCCCAAGGCCTGGGCTCTGGCCCGCGTCGCGGGATCCCCGCCGGTGAGCGGTTCCCAGCCCTGGAGGTGGCGCGTGATCAGACCCTGCAGGCAGGCGATATGGCTCGGCCGG
>WBZT01000255.1_pt1 | contig 45211 bp, 38 predicted proteins | sample 5204241 | NCBI WGS metagenome assembly WBZT01 (sample SAMN12344358, study PRJNA552823) | activated sludge metagenome | biome: Activated sludge suspended growth; feature: Nitrification reactor; material: Wastewater; isolation source: activated sludge from nitrification reactor of wastewater... | reverse complement strand
TTGACCATGGCGATGGTCTCGTTGCCGGTGGGCGGCACGATCACCCGCATCGCCTGGGGCAGCACGATCCGGCGCATCGTCTGACCCGCGCTCATCCCGAGGGCCTGGGCCGCCTCGGTCTGGCCCTTGTCGACCGAGAGGATGCCCGCGCGGGCGATCTCGGCCATGTATGCCGCCTCGGACAGTCCCAGCCCGATGATCCCCACCCAGATGGTGGACGCGATGTCGTTCCAGGAGAAGCCGAGGAAGGTGAGGTCGGTGGACATGCCCAGCGACGCGGCGATCTGCTGGCCGAAGGGGACACCGATGCGGATCTCGTTGTAGAGGAAGCCGATCCCGATGCCGAGGATGGCGAGCAGGACATAGCGGGGCATCGCCCGGAAGAACCACGTGTAGACGAAAGCGACGGCGCGAAGGACCGGATTGTCCGAAAGTCGCATGACGGCCAGCAGCACGCCCAATCCGACGCCGAGGATCATCGCGGCGACCGTGCCGAAGATCGTGCCCTTCCAGAGGCCTTCGATGACCGGGCTCTGCTGCATGATCTGGAAGGCGAAGCCGAAGTCCCACCGCTCGTTGGTGAGGAAGGAACTCACGGCCATCGCGAGCAGGGTCGCGATGACGGCGATGGCCACCCACCGCCACGGATGCCGGACCGGCCGGGCGTGGATTACGCCCGGCCGGTCGGTGGTCATGTCAGTCATGACGGGTGGTCGGCTCAGGGGTTGACCGCGAAGGTGGTGATGGCACCGGACGCGTTGCCCCACTTGTCGAGGGCAGCCTTGTAGCTGCCGTCGGCGGCGATGGCCTTGAGGGCCGCGGCAATGCCACCGGCGAAGGCGGTCTGATCCTTGGCCGCGACGATGCCGTAGGGGGCGGCGTCGTAGATCTGGCCGAGGGCCTCGAGCTGCCCGTTCGTCTGCTTCACGGCATACAGGCCGACGGGCGAGTCGGCGAGCATCGCGTCGGCCTTGCCGCCGATGACGGCCGTGGTGACCTTGCCCTGGTCGCCGTCGACGATCTGGTTGATCGCCGGCTTGCCCGCGTCGGTGCACTTCTTGCTCCGGGCGGTGATGTCGTCGACCTGGACGGTGCCCTTCTGGACGCCGATGTTGAGGCCGCAGGCGTTGTCGGGGTCGACCTTCTTGGGGTTGCCCTTGGCGACGACCCACTGGGTGCCGGCGTTGAAGTAGCTCACCATGTTGACCTGCTTCTTGCGGTCGTCGTTGATGGTGAAGGAGGACAGACCGATGTCGTACTTCCCACTGCTCACGCCGAGGATGATCGAGTCGAAGCTCGACGGCACGTATTCGACCTTGACGCCGAACTTGGCCGCCACGGCGTTGAAGATGTCGACGTCCATGCCGACGACCGTCTTGCCGTCGGTGTCGAGGAATTCGTTGGGCGCATAGGTCGCGTCCGTGCCGACGACGATCTTGCCGGCCGACTTGATCTTCGCCGGCAGCGTCGCTGCGATGGCGGCGTCGACGGCGCTGCTCGCCGCCGCGGTCGCCTTGGACGAGGCGCCCGAGGCTGCCGAGCCGGCGGTGTTGGAGAGCGAATTGGAGCCGCAGGCGGACAGCGCGAGTCCCGCGACCGCGATGCCGGCGACGAGGCCGAGGGTGGAGCGACGAACCATGAGGTTTCCTTCCGGTGGACACACGCTGCGCGCGGCATACCGGCGCCGCTGCATTCCGCGCATCCTGCCACTCGCGAGGGCGTCTGGCTACGCTCGCCGCGCCCCGAGCCCCCCTCGTGGCCCGACCGTTACCCGCGACTGCCGCCCTGCGCTCTCGCCGCCCTCGCCGCCGCCCCCCACTTCCGCATGTAAGCGCTTGCATGTTGCCGATTTGACGTGAAATACCGGGTTGAGGCGTCTAAACGGCAACACTCAAGCGCTTACATGCCGACGGGGGCAAGGGTGCCGACAGGGGCAAGAGGGGCCGACTCGAGGAGTCGGGTCAGGTGAGGGTGTCGAGGGCGGGGCTCGGGCGATAACGACCACCCGGGTATGCCGCGTCGAGCTCGCGCAGGTGGTCGCGGACCCGGGTGAAGCCGATCTCCCGGCCCCACGCGATCGGACCCTTGGGATAGCCGGTGCCGAGGGTCATCGCGAGGTCGACGTCGGCCGGCCCGGCCTCGCCCCGGTCGACGAGGTCGACCGCCTCGTTGACCAGCATGGCGAGGGTGCGGGTGACCGGATTGCCGACCGTGCCGGCGGCGAGCATCCGCTCGACGTCGGCGGGGTCGGCCACGGCGTCGACGGCGGTGCCGTCGGCGGCATAGGTATAGACCCCGCGACCGGTCTTGCGGCCGAGGCGGCCGGCCCCGACGAGCTCCTCCTGGAAGGCGGTGGGGGCGTAGCGCGGGTCGCGCTGGGTCTGGCGCCAGACCGAGGTGCCGACGGCGAGGTTGACGTCCTGGCCGATGAGGTCGGTGAGTTCGAGCGGGCCCATCCGGAAGCCCGCCGAGCGCAGGCACGCGTCGACGACGGCCGGTGACGCCCCCTCGGCGACCATCCGTTGGGCCTCCCCGTAGAACGGCCGGGCCACCCGGTTGACGATGAAGCCCGGAGTGGAGGCACAACGGACCGGCACCTTGCCCCACTCCTTCACCAGCCGGGTCGCCCGCTCCAGGACGTCGGGATGGGTGACCTGGCCCCGGATGACCTCGACGAGCTTCATCGCCGGGGGTGGGTTGAAGAAGTGCAGGCCGAGCACCCGCCCTGGGTGGGCTGCCGCGGGGGCGATCGCGTCGATGGACAGGCTCGAGGTGTTGGTCGCGAGCATCGTGTCGGCCGGCTGGCTGCGGCCGAGGACCTCGAAGAGCGCGAGCTTGACGTCGAGGTCCTCGACGATCGCCTCGATGACCACGGCACACGGGGGTAGCTCGGCGGCAGACCCGATCGGGGTGAGGCGCGCGGCGATCGCCGTCGCCTCGTCCGCGGCCATCTTCCCCGCTGCGGCCCGCTTCTGCAGGGACGTCGCGATGCGTCCGCACGCGCGCTCGGCGGCCCCCTCGACGGCGTCGACGAGGCACACCGGATGCCCGGCGGTGGCGGCCACCTGGGCGATCCCGGCTCCCATCGCGCCGGCCCCGATGACCCCGACCGTCGGCAGTGCGTTCATGATGGCTCCTCCGTCAGGCCCAGCTTTGGTCACACGTGGGGACTTTCCCACCCGTGATCGGAATATCATCAAGATTGTGACGACTTTGGCAACCTCTCCGACCCACCACCTCGTGACCAAGTACCAGCAGGTCCTCGACGAGGCCACGGCCGCCCTGGCCACCCGCAGCTACTACTCGCGTTACCCGGAGTCGCCCTCGCCGAAGATCTACGGCGAGACTGCGGCGGCCGACGGGCAGGCGGCATACCAGGCCTATCTCGGCAAGCCCTTCGCCGCGCTGGCGAGCCAGCCGACCGACGGCAGCGTCGTGGGCAGCGAGGTATCGCCCTACGGGCCGGTGCTCGGGGTGACCTATCCGCGGCTCGACCTCGACGCGGGTCTCGCCGCGGCCAAGGCGGCCATCCCCGCATGGCGCGACGCCGGCGCCCGGGTGCGCGCGGCGGTCTGTGTGGAGATCATCGAGCGGATCAACGCGCGCAGCTTCGAGTTGGCCAACGCGGTCATGCACACCTCTGGGCAGCCGTTCGTCATGAGTTTCCAGGCCGGCGGGCCCAATGCCCAGGACCGGGCCCTCGAGGCGGTCATCGCCGGACTCGTCGAGATGGAACGGGTGCCCGAGACCGCGATCTGGGAGAAGCCGGGTCGCGACGCCCCGCTGCGGATGCGCAAGGACTACAAGGTCGTGCCGCGCGGTGTCGCGATGGTCGTCGGGTGCAACACCTTCCCCACGTGGAACGGCTACCCGGGGCTGTTTGCCTCCCTCGTCTGCGGCAACGCGGTCGTCGTGAAGCCGCACCCGCACGCGGTGCTCCCGCTCGCGATCACCGCGGCGATCGCCCGCGAGGTGCTCGCCGAGGAGGGCTTCGACCCGGCACTCGTGCAGATCGCCGCCGAGGGCGACGGCGAGGGCCTGGCCAAGACGCTCGCCGAGCGGCCCGAGATCGCCATCATCGACTACACCGGTGGGCCCACCTTCGGCGCCTGGCTCGAGCAGCACGGCGCGGCCTCGGGCCAGACGGTCTACACCGAGAAGGCCGGCGTCAACACGATCGTCGTGGACTCCACCGACGACCTCAAGGGTGCGCTGGCAAACCTCGCCTTCTCCTTCTCGCTCTACACGGGTCAGATGTGCACGACCCCGCAGAACGTCTACGTCCAGGCCACCGTCCCCACCAACGAGGGCGAGCTGAGCTTCGACGAGTTCGCCGACCGGCTCGGTGCCGCGGTCGCGCGGTTCACCGGCGACGATGCGCGGGCGGTCGAGCTGCTCGGTGCCACCGTCAACCCCCAGGTGCGCGCCAACGCGGCCTCCCACGCGCAGATCGCCGAGCAGGCGGGTGGCCGGGTCGTGCTCGCGTCGCGCGAAGTCGACCACCCGGCATACCCCGATGCCGTATGCCGCGCGCCCGGCCTCGTCGCGGTCGACGCGGCCGCCGAGGCGGTCTACACGAAGGAGTGGTTCGGGCCGGTCGCCTTCCTCATCAAGACCGACTCGACCGAACAGTCGCTCGAGCGGCTCGTCACGACCGTCCGCGAGCACGGCGCGATGACCGCGTCGGTCTATTCGACCGACGAGGGAGTGCTCGAGGAGGCCCGCGAGGCGGCGGCCGCGGCCGGCGTCGCGCTGTCGGAGAACCTCACGGGCGGGGTCTTCGTCAACCAGACGGCGGCCTTCTCCGACTTCCACGGCACGGGTGCCAACCCGGCGGCCAATGCGGCATACACGGACGCCGCCTTCGTCGCCAACCGCTTCCGGATCATCACCAGCCGGCGGCACATCTGAGCTGTCAGGCAGGGTCCTGAGAACGTGAGAGTCTGCACCGTCCGGCGGTGCAGACTCTCACGTTTCGCAGCGGCTGGGTCCGGGCCGGTGGCAACCGTTGGTCAGCGCGTGGCCTCGGGGATGAGCGCGTGCAGGACCATCGCGACGAGGGTGATGACCAACGCCCCGCCGACGGCGTCCCACCAGAAGTGGTCGACGTGGAAGGCCAGGCCCAGCTTGCCCGAGGCCCACGAGGTGATCTGGAGCATCGCCGCGTTGATGACGAGCGTGAACAGCCCGAGGGTGAGCCAGATGAGCGGGAGCGAGAGCGCGCTGACGATGGGCTTGAGCACCGCGTTGAACACTCCGAAGACGAGGGCGACGAGCAGCACGGTGCGCAGCGTTCCGGTCCACTCGGCACCCTGACCGAAGTGGATCCCCGACACGACGAGCGCCGCCACCCACAGCGCGGCGCCGTTGACGAGGATCTTGACGACGAAGTCCCACAGGGTGCGCATGGGCACATGGTGTCATCGCCGGGCCCGGTTCCCGGGCATGCGGGCCCGTCCCGTCGGACGCCGCTGCGGGTCATCGCCCTCGATGCGCGCAGGCCGGCGGACTAGATTCGATCCATGACCTCGCCCGAGCCGTCGCCCCGCCTGCGCGCAGCCCTCGACACCGTCCCGGCCTACGTGCCCGGCAAGCCAGCCGCCGCGCCGGCGGGGGTGACGGCATACAAGCTGTCGTCCAACGAGAACCCCTATCCGCCGCTCGACTCGGTGCGGGTCGTGTTGGACAAGACGCTCGACGTCGTCAACCGCTACCCGGACATGGCCAGCGTCGACCTGATCGCGGCCATCGCCGCGTTCGTCGGCTGCGACCCGGCGAACATCGCGGTCGGCACCGGCTCGGTCGGGATCCTCGGGCAGATCGTCCAGGCGACCTGCGAACCGGGCGACGAGGTGGTCTTCGCCTGGCGATCCTTCGAGGCCTATCCGATCGTCGCCGCGCTCGCCGGTGCGCGGTCGGTCATGGTCCCCGTCGACGCCGACCAGCGCCATCAGCTCGACCGGATGGCCGACGCGATCACCGACCGCACCCGCGTCGTCATTGTCTGCTCGCCGAACAACCCGACCGGCACGGTGGTGCACCGCGCCGAGCTCGAGGCCTTCCTCGCCCGCGTGCCCCGCGAGGTCCTCGTCGTGCTCGACGAGGCCTACGGCGAGTTCGTCCGCGACCCGGACGCGCCCGACACGATCGACGTGTGGCGTCGGCACGGGAATGTCACGGTCCTGCGGACCTTCTCCAAGGCCTACGGTCTGGCCGGCCTGCGCGTCGGCTATGCCGTGGCCCACGAACCCGTCGCTGCGGCCCTGCGCAAGTGCGCGGTGCCTTTCGGTGTCAACACCCTCGCCCAGGTCGCGGCCATCGCGTCCCTGGAGGCGCGCGACGAGCTCATGACCCGGGTGGCCGCGCTCGTGGCGGAGCGGGAGCGGGTGCAGGCCGGGCTCGCCGCAGCCGGGTGGGCACTGGCCCCCTCGGAGGCCAACTTCGTGTGGTTCCCGCTCGGCGGGCACTCGGCCGACTTCGCGGCGGCCTGCGAGGCCGCCGGGCTCATGGTCCGGCGCTACGGCGACGACGGCGTGCGGGTCACCATCGGCGAGACCGACGCCAACTCGCGCTTCCTCGAGGTATGCCGCGCCTTCGGCCCCCGCTGAGCCGCGCCGCGGCGTGCCGGGTCAGGCGGTCCGATTCGTCGACGCCACGGGTCGCTCACGGTGCTGCTCCACCTCGAACGGATTGTGACTTTCGCCGACCGAGCATCCGCCAGCATGATGAACCCGGCCAGAGCGCCGATCGTGGGTGGCGTCGGATCCAGCCGATCGCCTGGGTCAGGTCTTCGCGGGTCACCAGCTCCGCGCGTAACGCGGCGTCCGCTGCGCACAGTGCCCCGACGGCCGGGCCGGTCAACCCGTGTTGGACGATCGCGAGTGCCGGGTGCACGCGGCCAGCGCGATCCAGTGCCTCGGTCGACACCGGCCGGTGCACAGCGACGCCCGGCCGGCGACGCTGCTGTCGGTCCTGCTGGGTGCGCACGAGGTGCACCTCCCGGAGGTCCGCGCCGAAAGCCGGCAGGCCGAGGCGCAGCAGCTCGCTGTGGTGGCTGGCGGTGGCCGTACCGGCATACGCGCGTTCGAGTGCCCGCAGACGCACCAGGTGGGCGGCTTCGGGGGAATCGGGCAGCGGGCCGACGGCATACCAGCCGCGGGACAGGTGTGTGAGGGCACCGGAGCTGACGAGTCGGCGGAGCTCGCGCGGCCCGAGCCCGGCGCGCTGCAACTCGGGCATGCCGAGAACACCGAGTTCGTCGGCCGCTGCGGCCAGCTCCGTCATGCTCGCTCCTTCCCCGCGCTCGAAGCATGCCTTGACGAGGCGGTGGGTGTCGGCGGTCATCCACAGGGGCGGCGAGCAGGACCGTCACGGGTGCCGCCCAGCGGGTCGTGAACCGGGAGCGAGCGCCCCGACGCACCCGACGAGGAGACGACGGACGGGTGAGTTCCGGCCGGAACTGGCCTAGGGTGTGAGCACCCAGCGGCGGACACCGCCGTGCACGCGTTCATCGCACCACCCGGCACCGCGCCGAGGGCGGGAGCCGGCGATCCCGCTTACCGTCCCGACGGACCACGCGACCCCACTACCCCTGGGGTCGGAAGGAGAGCCCGTGTTCGACGTGACCCAACCGCCCCCCGGGGGACGCCGCCTCGCCGACGGCGGCGCCGACATGATCCAGGTGCTCACCCCGGAGGGGCAGCGCGCCGAGGGGGTGGCGCCGGAATACCTCGAGATCGTCGACTCCCTCACCGACGAGCAGTTGCGCGGCTTCTACCGCGACCTCGTGATGATCCGCCGCTTCGACACCGAGGCCACCGCGCTGCAGCGGCAGGGCGAGCTCGGATTGTGGGCCAGCCTGCTCGGACAGGAGGCCGCCCAGGTGGGCGCGGGGCGGGCGATGCGGACGCAGGACTATGCCTTCCCCACCTACCGCGAGCACGGAGTCGCGTGGTGCCGCGGGGTCGATCCGGTCAACCTCATGGGGATGTTCCGCGGGGTCAACCACGGTGGTTGGGACCCCAACGAGAAGAACTTCCACCTCTACACGATCATCATCGGCGCCCAGACCCTGCACGCGACGGGCTATGCGATGGGGATCCAACGCGACGGCGCCGTCGGCACCGGCGATCCCGACCGTGACGCGGCGGTCGTCGCCTTCTTCGGCGACGGCGCCACCTCGCAAGGCGACGTGAGCGAGTCGCTCGTCTTCGCCGGGGTCACCAACGCCCCGGTCGTCTTCTTCTGCCAGAACAACCAGTTCGCCATCTCCGAACCCAACGAGAAGCAGACCCGTGCCCCGCTCTACCACCGGCCCCGCGGCTTCGGCTTCCCCGGCGTGCGGGTCGACGGCAACGACGTCCTCGCGGTCTATGCCGTGACGCGGCTCGCGCTCGACGGCGCCCGTGCCGGCCAGGGGCCAGCCTTCATCGAGGCCTTCACCTACCGGATGGGCGCGCACACGACCTCGGACGACCCGACGAAGTACCGCCTGTCCGCCGAGGTCGAGATGTGGAAGTTGCGCGATCCGATCGAACGGCTCAAGGCGTGGCTGGCCCATGAGGGCACAGCCGACCGGGCCTTCTTCGACGCGGTGGCCGCCGAGGCCGACGAGCTCGGCGTCGACGTGCGGGCCCGTTGCCTCGCCCTGCCCGAACCCACGGGGGTCGACATGTTCGCCCACGTATACGCCGAAGACCACCCGGTGATGCGGCGCGAACGGGCCGAGTTCACGGCATACCAGGCGGGTTTCGAGGAGGCGCACGCATGAGCACTCTCCGGACCGATGGGCGGACGGCCGACGGGCCCACGGCATATCCCGTGACGACGACCCTCGCCAAGGGGATCACGACCGGCCTGCGGGCGGCGATGGAGCGCGACCCCAAGGTCCTGCTCATGGGCGAGGACATCGGCAAGCTCGGCGGGGTCTTCCGGGTGACCGAGGGGCTGCAGAAGGACTTCGGCGAGGACCGCGTCATCGACGCACCGCTCGCCGAGGCGGGGATCATGGGCACCGCCGTGGGTCTCGCCCTGCGCGGTTATCGGCCGGTCGTGGAGATCCAGTTCGACGGCTTCGTCTATCCGGCCTTCGACCACATCGTCTCGACGATGGCCAAGATGCACGCCCGGTCGCTCGGCCAAGTGCGGCTGCCGATCGTCGTGCGCATCCCCTTCGGCGGCGGGATCGGTGCGGTCGAGCACCACAGCGAGTCCAACGAGGCCTACTTCGCCCACACGGCGGGCCTGCGGGTCGTGGCCTGCTCCAATCCGCACGACGCACACTGGATGATCCAACAGGCGATCGCCTGCGACGACCCGGTCGTCTTCTACGAACCCAAGCGCCGCTATTGGGACAAGGGCGTGGTCGAGGGCGAGCCGGGCCGCGGGCTGTTCGAGTCGGCCACGCTGCGTCGTGGCGAGGACGTCACCGTCCTGTGTTACGGCCCGATGGTGCGCACCTGCCTGCAGGCCGCCCAGGCCGCCGAGGAGGACGGCGTGGGCCTCGAGGTCATCGACCTGCGCTCGCTGTCACCGCTGGACACCGAAGCGATTGTCGGGTCGGTCCGGCGGACCGGCCGTTGCGTCGTCGTCCACGAAGCCTCGACCTTCCTCGGCCTCGGCGCCGAACTCGCCGCGCAGATCCAGCAGGAATGCTTCTATTCCCTCGAGGCCCCCGTCGCCCGAGTGGGGGGTTACAACGTCCCCTACCCGCCCAGCCGGCTCGAAGAGGACTTCCTGCCCGACCTCGACCGGGTGCTCGACACCGTCGACCGGCTCATGGGCTTCTGAAAGGGGCTGTGCACCATGGGAGTTCGCCAGTTCCTCCTCCCCGACCCGGGGGAGGGGCTCACCGAGGCCGAGATTGTCACCTGGCGGGTGGCCGTCGGTGACACCGTCAAGGTCAACGACATCGTCGTGGAGATCGAGACCGCCAAGTCCCTCGTCGAGCTGCCCATCCCGTGGGCGGGCACGGTGACGGCCCTGCTCGTGCCCGAGGGCGCCTCGGTGGAGGTGGGTTCGCCGATCATTGCCATCGACGACCCGACGTATGCCGATGGCGCACCTCCCGCGGCTGCCTCGCCTGCTGCGTCCCCCCCGCCGTCACCCGCCCCGGCACCCGCTCCCGCCCCGGCGGTCCCCAGTGGAGTAATCGGCGAACCGACCGCCACCGGCCGGACCGCCGTCCTCGTGGGCTACGGCGTCAAGCCGACCGAGGCGGTGCGCCGACCACGGCGCAAGGACGCCCTCGTCCGCACGGTCGCCGCGCCGCCGGGGGCACACGTCGACAGCGAGCCCCGGATGGGGATCGGTGAGCTCGTCGGTGCCCATGCCCCGGAGATCCGCCGAGACACGCGGGCACTCGCCGAGCTCGCCGCCGGACCGACCGGATCGGCCGAGCACGGCCACGTCCTGGCCAAGCCACCGGTCCGCAAGTACGCGAAAGACCGCGGCGTCGACCTCTCCGCAGTCCCGTCGAGCGGCTCGGTTGTCACCCGCGCCGACGTCGACGCCTACCTCGGCGCCGCGGCCGGTGCCGACGAATCAACAGGTGCGCCAACGGCATACACTGCGGTGGCCGCAGGTATGCCGCGTGCGGCCGGCGAGCGGGGCGAGACCCGTATCCCGGTCAAGGGTGTGCGGAAGATGACCGCCCAGGCGATGGTGGGATCGGCCTTCACCGCCCCGCACGTCACGGAATGGATCACCGTCGATGTCACGCGCACCGTCGAGCTCGTCGAGCGGCTCAAGGGAGACCGGGAGTTTCGCGACGTCAAGGTGACCCCGTTGCTCGTGCTCGCCAAGGCGATGTGTCTGGCGGCCCGGCGGCACCCCGACATCAACGCGACGTGGGACGAGGGCGCCCAGGAGATCGTCGTCAAGCACTACGTCAACCTCGGGATCGCGGCGGCGACCCCACGCGGGCTCGTCGTGCCCAACATCAAGGACGCCGATCTCATGACGATGCGCGAGCTGGCCGTCGCGCTCGCCGCGCTCACCGCAACGGCTCGAGAGGGTCGCACCCAACCTGCCGACATGGCCGGTGGCACGATCACCATCACCAACGTCGGGGTCTTCGGCGTCGACACCGGCACGCCGATCATCAACCCGGGCGAGTCGGCGATCATGGCCTTCGGTGTGATCCGCAAGCAACCGTGGGTGGTGACCGGGGCCGACGGGGTCGACGAGATCGCGATCCGGCAGGTGACGACGCTCGGCCTGTCCTTCGACCACCGCCTCGTCGACGGCGAACTGGGCTCGCGCTATCTCGCCACGGTGGCGGCCATCCTCGAGGACCCGGCCCGCGGGCTGGTCTGGGGCTGAGCGAGGCGGTGTCGTGGCAAGCTGGACCTGCCCGACAGCCCGGTCGGACCGAGGGAGGACCGCGTGAGCCAGAACCCGTCGATGCCGCAGGAGCCTGGACGGCCGTCCGCCTACGACGACCAGCTGCGCGCGCGTGCGCTGGCCAACATCAAGCGCCGCAACGAGTTCTGGCAGCACGCTACGTCCTATGCCGTGGTCAACGGCTTCCTCGTCCTGTTGTGGTTCTTCACCGGCGCGGGCTACTTCTGGCCGATCTGGCCGATCCTCGGCTGGGGCGTCGGCCTGGTCTTCCACGCCCTGTCCCTCCGGTGGGCCGACGAGCCCAAGGTCAGCCGCATCGACTCCGAGACCGAGCGGTTGCGCCGACGCGACGAGGCCCGCGGGATCGGTCCCTCCAGCGGCGCCACCCGTCCGGGTCCGGCCGTCCCGGGCCCTGCGGCGCCCGGCCCGTGGGATCGCAGTCCCGGCCCGCAAGACACGTACTGAACCCACGTCCGCGGGTCCGCCACGAAACGGCGAGCGGGCGGCATACCGCGTGGGTATGCCGCCCACTCGCCTTCGTGGGTCAGGACCGGTGACGCCCGGTGTAGGCATCGCCCGCGTCGGGCAACTCGTTGAGCGTATGTCCGCCTGACTCGGCCGTCACCACGTCGACCAGGTCGTCGGTGACCGTATGCCGCGGCGCCGATTCCAGCGCCCCGCCATCCGGCGTCGTCTCGTCGGTCCCTGCCGACCCTTCGCCGTCGGCCCCGTCGGTGCGCGCGTCGTCGGCGGCCCGCTGGAGTGCCGACCGCGAGCTCAGGTGCACCTCGGGCATGAAGGCGAGCACGAGCAGCCCCAACGCGCAGACGATCGCGCCGATGAGGAAGACGAGATCCATCGACTGGGCGAAGCCGACCTTGAACGGGTGCGCGAGGGTGGGGTTGAGCGCGGAGATGAACGACGAGTCGTTGAGTGCCCCGCTCAGGGCGCTCGTGTTGCCCGAACCGAGCGCCTGGACGAAGGCCCGGTTGGTCGGATCGGCGAGCACCGCCGGGTCACGCGTGGCAGCGAGGAACGCGGGATCCGTTGCGGCGGAGCGGAAGGCGGCGGCGATGTTGTCGCCGACCGTGTTGAAGAGCACCGAGAGGAAGACGGCCACCCCGAGCGTGCCGCCCATCTGGCGGAAGAAGGTCGCGGCGCTCGTGGCCATTCCCATGTCGCGTGGGTCGACGACGGCCTGGACGGCGAGAGTGAGCGGCTGCATCGTGTTGCCGAGGCCGAAGCCGAACAGGAACATCAGGCCCATGACGAGTCTGAGGTCGGTGTCGGCAGTGATCCGCGAGAGCAGCAGCAGCCCGACGACCATGACGGCCACGCCGACGATCGGGAAGACCCGCACCCGGCCGGTGCGGGTCATGAGCTGACCGGACACGACCGAGGCGATCATCATCCCGAGCACCATCGGCAGCATCATGAAGCCCGACCCGGTCGGAGTCGCGCCGTGGACGATCTGCAGGTAGAGCGGGATGACGAGCATGCCGCCGAACATCCCGGAGCCCACGACGAAGCCGCCGCCCAGAGCGATGGCGATGGTGCGGTTGCGGAAGATCCGCATGGGGATGAGGGCCGAGTCGCCCATCCGGGACTCGACGACGACGAAGGCGATGAGCCCGACGAGCCCGACGGCATACGCGATGATCGAATCGGTCGAGAGCCAGCCCCACTCGCGACCCTGCTCGGCGACGAGCAGGAGCGGCACGACGCCCACGACCAGTGCGGTCGCGCCCCACCAGTCGATGCGCGCGGGCCGGGCGAAGTGCGAGACGTGCAACGTGCGCCAGACGATCGCGAGCGCGACGATGCCGACCGGGACGTTGACGAGGAAGACCCAGCGCCAACCGGTGATGCCGAGGATGCTGTCGGCGCCGGCGAAGAAGCCACCGATGATCGGGCCGAGCACCGAAGAGGTGCCGAAGACGGCAAGGAAGTAGCCCTGGTACTTCGCACGCTCCCGCGGCGGCACGATGTCGCCGATGATCGCCAGGGCGAGCGAGAAGAGGCCACCGGCGCCGATGCCCTGAACGGCGCGGAAGGCCGCGAGTTGGTACATCGAGCCGGCGAACGAGCACATCGCCGAGCCGATGATGAAGATCGTGATCGCGGCCATGAAGAACTTCTTGCGGCCGTAGATGTCCGAGAGCTTCCCGTAGAGCGGGGTCGCGATCGTCGAGGTGATGAGGTATGCCGTCGTCACCCACGCCTGCGCGGACAGGCCCTGGAGCTCGTCGGCGATCGTCTTGATCGCGGTGCCGACGATGTTCTGGTCGAGGGCGGCGAGGAACATCCCCGTCATGAGCCCGCTGAGGATCGTGAGGATCTGGCGGTGCGTGAGCGGGGCGGAGGCCGCAGGCGCGGCTCCTGCCGGGCTGGGCTGTGACATGTGAATCCTGGTCTGTGAGGTGGTCGTGAGAACGCGGGGTATGCCGCTCAGCGGTCGGCGCGGCCGGCGCGGTCGGGGCGGTCGGCTCGCGGCCTTGCCGCCTCGAGCGAGACGGTGAACCGGCGGACGTGCTGGAGGAAGTCGCGCGTCTCGGCCTCGGTCCACTCGGCCATGAGAACCGACAGCCAGGCCCCCCGGCTGTCGGTGATCCGGTCGATGGCCGCTCGCCCGGCCGGGGTGAGCGACACGCGATGCGCCCGCCCGTCCTCGGGGTCGGGAACCTTCGCGACCAGCCCGTGCTGCACGAGGTGACTCACCTGCCGACTCACCGTCGAGGCGTCGGCGTGGACGCATCCCGCGAGTTCGCTCACCCGCCGGGGCTCCTGCGCGAGGTGGAACAGCACGGGGTAGTGGGTGCTGTCCACCCCCTCCTGCGGGGCCGGGATGTGCTGGCGCATCGACACGAGAAGCTTGACCAGGCGGACCAGCTCGCTGCCGAGGTCGGCCGCGGTGTCCGGGCGAGGTCCGGGCGGGGCCGCCGTGTCGGGGTCGATTACGTGCATCACGCAAGGGTAAACTTGCGTGCATCACGCAAGCAAATCCGTCGGCCTCGACCCCGCTCCCAGCCCCCCGCCCCCCGGCCCCCGCCCCCTCCCCGGGAGTAAGCGCTTGCCCGTGCGGTTTTCGCGCAACTCGGCGCGTTCGTCACAGGAAACGCGCTCACTTGTGCGGCTTTCCGATCGAGGGTGGGGCGGGCTCGGGTCACGTCGCCTGACCGATCCTGCCCGCGCTGGGCCACTGCCCCGTCCCCGTGGCGCCAAGTCCGCCGGCCATCGCGCGCAGCTGGCCGCGGGTGTTTGCTGCCCTCCGCCCCGAACTCCGCTCGACAAACCTGCACATCTGAGCGCGTTTCCTGTGACGAACGCCCCAAGTTGCGCGAAAACCGCACAGGCAAGCGCTTACTCCCGGTGAGGGAGGGGAGTCGCGCAGAGGGCAGGGTCAGGGGGGAGGGTCAGGGGGTGACGGCGAGGTGGGCGAGGACGGCCCGGGCCAGGTCGAGGTCGCCGGTCGCCGTGTGCGGCGTGTCCTGCACCGAGCGCCGACCCGCTCCGCGACGGGTGAATGCCTCGGTCGAGAGCGTGATGGTCGCATCGGTCCGGCTGAAATCGACGGACGCCGATTCGGCGGACGCCACGTCGCCCGGGGCCACCTCGGCGGACGCCACGTCGCCAGGTGCCACCTCGACACCGCGCGGTATGCCGCCTCGGCCCGCCTCGACGCGGGCAAACACCGTGCCGGAAACCGGTCCGGTCACCTCGACGGCGACGCTGGTCCCGACCGGGGCGTGCACCTCGCGGGCGAGGATCGCGGGGACGGCGGCGAGCACGCCGGCCGTGAAGTGCGAGGCACCGGGCGTGGAGAGGGCAAGCGGCCGACCGAGCGCCACCCGCAGGTCCTGCTCGTGACACCAGATGTCGCGCACCCGCAGGGCGAGGAAGGCGCCGGCCGGCCGGGCCCCGATGGTGCTGTCGATCACGCTGTCCAGGGTGAGGGACGGGTCGGCGAGGGTGGCGAGCCGCCGGGGGAGCAGGTCGGCGAGCTCGGCGACGACTTCGCTCCCGGTCCATGATCGGCGGGCGTGCACCCCGCGCTCCATGAATCGGGCGAGGTCGCTGCCGACGTGGGCGAGCTCCGGCAGCTCGACCGGCGGCTCGGGCTCCCCGGCGAACAACGCCTCGAGCGCGGTGACGTGGCTGAGTTGGTCCTGCACCGTCCACCCGGGGCACTCGGTATGCCGTGCGAAGTCCTCGGCGCGACACGACCGCCCGAGTTCGAGGACCGCCTGCGCGGTCTGTGCATAGGCGGCCACCAGGTCCACCAAGGTGGCCGGGGGAGGGGGCTGCACCGGCATACCCGCACTGTACCTAGGGTGGTGTCATGGCCACTGCCGGAACTGCGCAACGGCTGCCGCGGACCGCCCTCGCCCTCACCCTGCTCGCGGCGTTCGTGGCGTGCCTCGTCTCCGTCGTCGTCGGCGGTGCCGCGGCTCCCTCGGCGGCCGGGCTGCAGGACCCGGGAGCGGTCGTGCGGTGGGGGCTGCCGCTCGTGCGCCTCGTCCACGACCTCGGCGCCGCCCTCACCGTCGGGCTGCTCCTGCTGGCCGCCGTGGCCGTGCCCGACCGGGCCCCCGGGGCGCTCGCGCTCGCCCCGCGGCTCGCGGTGCGCACGGGCACCACCTGGATCGTCGCAGGCGTGGTCGGAGTCGTCCTCGGCTTCGCCGACGTCTCGGGGACCTCGCCCTCCTCGAGCGTGTTCTGGGCTCAGTTGCAGCGCTTCGTCTGGTCGATCGAGTCGCTGCGCGAAGGCCTCATCAGCGCCCTGCTCGCGGCGGTCGCCGTGACGATCGCCGCGGTCGGCACCACCCGCCGGGCCACGCTCTGGGCAGGCATCGTCTCGGTCGTGGCCATCCTCCCGCTCGCGCTCGCCGGGCACAGCGCGAGCACGCTCGAGCACGAGACCGCCGTCAACGCGCTCGCCTTCCATCTCGTCGGAGCGGCTGCGTGGATCGGGGGCCTCGGTGCCCTCGTCGCGCTGCGGACCCAGCTGGGCACCTGGTTGCCGGTGGTGGTAGAGCGCTTCAGCAAGGTCGCTGGGTGGTCCCTCTTCGCGGTGGCGCTCTCGGGGGTGGTGAGCGCAGGGGTGCGGATGTCGGGGCTGGCCGACCTCGGCACGGCATACGGCGCGTTGATCATCGCGAAGGTCGTCGCGCTCGCGGTCCTCGGCGCGCTGGGAGCCGCGCAACGGCGCCGCGTCGTGGCCCGACTGCGGGAGGATCCGCGCTCGCGCCAGGCCTTCGCGCAACTGGTCGTCGTCGAACTCGCGGTCATGGGTGCCGCGGTCGGCATCGCCACCGCCCTGGCCCGCACACCCAACCCCAATCTCGACCGCCCACCGGCCGCGACGATCGCCGAGGCGCTCACGAACTACCCAGAGCCGGCCGCGCCCACAGGCTCCTCGTGGATCACGATGTGGCGCTGGGACTGGCTCATGGGCACGGTGGCCGTCGTCGCCCTCGCCCTCTACCTCGGGGCGGTCGTCCGGTTGCACCGACGGGGCGACCGGTGGCCGCTGAGCCGCACCGTCTCCTGGGTGCTCGGCTGGCTCGTGTTCATCTGGTCGACGTGCGGGGCGCCGGGCGTCTACGGCCGAGTGTCCTTCTCGTGGCACATGACGATGCACATGAGCATCGCGATGCTCGTGCCGATCCTGCTCGTGCTCGCGGCACCCATCACCCTCGTCATGCGGGTCGAGCCCAGCCGCAAGGACGGCAGCTACGGCATCCGCGAGATCCTCCTCGGGATGGTCCACTCGAAGTACGTCGCCTTCTGGGCCAACCCGATCGTCGCGGCGATCAACTTCGTATTCTCGATGATCGCCTTCTACTTCACCGGTCTGTTCGGCCTGGCCCTCACCACGCACACCGGGCACGTCCTCATGGTCGTCCACTTCCTCCTCGCGGGCTACCTGTTCGCGATGGTCCTCGTCGGGCCCGACCCGGGACCGCGCAAGTGGGCGCCGGCGTTGCGGCTCGTCGTGCTCTTCGCGACGATCTCCTTCCACGCCTTCTTCGGCGTCGCCCTCCAGGAGAGCGACACCCTGCTCGCCGGCGATTTCTTCGGCGCTCTCTACCTCCCCTGGATCCCCGACCCGCTGCTCGACCAGCGCATCGGCGGCACCATCGCCTGGGGGATCGGCGACGTCCCCTCCCTGCTGCTCGCGATGATGCTCGTGTGGCTGTGGGTCCGCGCCGACGACGCCGAGGCGCGCCGCCACGACCGGCAGGCCGACCGCGACCACGACGCCGACCTCGCGGCATACAACGCGCGATTGGCGCAGATCTCCGAGCGCGACGCGCAGGCGAAGACCCACGGAGCCGGTATGCCGGGTGGTCACCTCGAGCCCTGACCGCGGCGGGCTGTGCCACACTCGGGCCGTGAACGTGGGGGAGAAGCCAGGGGACATCGGTGCGGCGGTCGCGACGACGCCGCCCGATCGGGACCGCTGGGCCGACGCCCTGCGGGTGGGATCGCTGCTCGTCGTCATCCTCGGCCACTGGCTCATGGTGGTCCTCACGCCGACCGGTGAGATCGGCAACCTCCTGGCCCTCGTGCCGGCGCTGCAGCCGGCCACCTGGCTGCTCCAGGTGATGCCGCTGTTCTTCCTCGTCGGCGGGGTCGCCCACGCGCACACCCTGGACTCGCTCGACCGGGCGGCTCCCGACCCGCGCGCACCTGGCCGGTATGCCGCGTTCGTCCGCGCGCGGGCCGCGCGTTTGCTGCGCCCGACACTCGCCTTCCTCGGGGTCTGGCTCGTGCTCGGCGTGCTCGCGCACGTGAGCGGACTCACCTCTCGCGGAGACCAGGCCGGTCTCGTCCGGGCAGCGCTCGTGCTCGTGCCGCAGCTGCTGTGGTTCGTCGGGATCTACCTGGGCATCGCGGCCTTCGCGCCGGCCATGCTGCGTGCGCACCGCAGGTTCGGGGTCGGAGCGCTGGCCGCGCTCGTCGTGGCCGCCGTCCTCGTCGACGCCCTGCGCTTCGGGCTCGGTGTGCCCCTGGTCGCCAACCTCAACTTCGCCCTGGTCTGGCTCGCGCTGCACCAGTGCGGCTTCCTCTGGCTCGACGGCCGGCTCACCCGAGCGCTCGCGTGGGGTCTGCTCCTCGTCGGGGCGAGCGGCCTGGTCCTCGGGACGACCCGTGGCCCCTATCCGGTCTCCATGGTGGGTCTGCCCGGCGACGAGGTCTCGAACATGGCGCCTCCGACGGCCGCCCTGCTCGCCCAGGGGCTCGCGCTCATCGGGCTGGCCGCCCTGCTTCGCGGTCCGATGGCTCAGGTGCTCGCCCGGCCGCGGGTCTGGCGGGTCGTGGTCACCGCTGGCGCGTTCGCGATGACCGCCTTCCTCTGGCACCTCACCGCACTGCTGTTGGTCCTGCTCTCGGCGCGGGCGCTCGGGATCGGCCTGCCCGAGCCGGCGACAGCGGCCTGGTGGTGGAGCCGGCCGCTGTGGTTCCTCCTGCTCGCCGTGCCCACCGGTGCGCTGGTGGCGATCTTCGTGCGGTTCGACCGGGGGCCTCGGCGCGCACGCGGCATACCGGGTGGACAACCTCGCTGGGTCGACCCGCTGGCGGCGGTGGCGGTCGCGGTCGTCGTCTTCGGGGTGCTCATGGTGTCGATCACCGGAGTGGACGTCCTGGGCAACCGGCCGCAGTTCTTCCTCGTGGGCGAGGTGACGCCGGGGGTGGCCTTCCTCGTGCTCGTCGTCGGCCTGGGCATGCTCGCGCTTGCCGGGCCTCGCGGGCAGGGTCGTCAGCTCACCCAGTCGCGGCGGACCGCCTCGACCCCGGCCTGAAACCTGCTCTCGGCCTGCAGCTCGGCGATGGCGGCCGCGACGAGTCGGCGCACCGTGCGCACCGAGGTCGACAGCTTGCGGGCGATCGTCTCGTCCTTGTGGCCCTGGGCGAGCAGTGCGACGACCTGGCGCAGCCGAGCCTCGGAGAACTGGTCCTTGGGTTCGAGCGGAGCGTCGAGGCCAAGCGGCTGACCGTTGGTCCACTGTTCGGCGAACAGTTGGACGAGTGGCGCGCAGATGTCGGGCCCGTGCAGGATGAGCGCCCCGGACCCTCCGGCCCGGGGGATGACCGCGATCTCGTCGTCGACGAGGATCGCCTGCAGACCGGGGTTCGTGTGGACCCGGATCTGCACACCAGCCTCCGACTGCACGGCGAGGTGTTCGCGCCAGTGCGGGACGGCGAGCGAGGACGCCGAGACGAGGAATCGGACGCTGACCTTGCGGTCGAGCAGCTCCTGGTCCAGTCGGCTGGAGGGGGCGAGCGCCTCGGCCGGGAGGGCATCGCCTTGGTGGATGGTGCATGCGGAGAACCGAGCCGCGCGGACCATCTGGTAGAGGCGAGAGCGCACGACCGCCGGCTCGTCGATCACCTCGAGGAAACCCAACTCGTCGTGCCGGACCCGGCTGTCGACGAAGCTCTGGACGTAGTTCGTCACGTGGCTGCGCGATCGGGCGACCTGGGATTGGAGTTTCGCCAGGTGCTCCTCCTGGCGGGCGAGCAGAGCCTCGATGGCCTGGTCGGGAGCCACCGCGAGAAAGGCGGCTGCACCGCTGCCATCGGGCTCCACGAGCATGAACTCGGCCAGCCGGTCGAGTTCGGCGGCTATCTCCGCACGCGAGAGTCCGAGCGTCGCCACGAGGGTGTCGAGGTCGGCGTGAGGGGCTTCGAGCATCGCCCGGTAGACGCGCTCGGTCTGCTCCTGGACCCCGAAGAGTCGCAGCACTGGATCACCGTCCCCTGTCGGTTCGTGCGTCGTACCGATCCAAACATGCGCCAATCCGGACGATTCGGCAAGTGGACATGCAGACTCGCCGGTCCCGGTGCGACTTGATCCAGGCTATCCGGGCTTCGTGTGCGTGCCGAGGTCGGGCCGGTGTGGCCGCGTGCGGCCACGGCAGCTTGTGGCCGCACCCTGTCCATTGCCGCGCCCGTCGTGGGGCGAGCACAGTCGGCGTGACAGCACCCGACACATCCACCCTGGAGGTCCCCGTGAACACTCAATCGAAGGCGCGTCCGGGCCGGAGCCGTCTTGCGCGCAGCACCGCAACCGTCCTCGCCGCCGCCGGCCTTGCCACCGTGAGTCTCGTGGCGACCTCGGGCATGGCCCAGGCCGCCGGGGTGGCCCCGTCGACGACCGTGGTGTCGGCGGTGGGCGCTGACCTCGGACCCCTCGCCCACCCCGACCTCCTCTGGTGGCCGCCGTCCTCCGTCGCCATCAGCCACGTCTGACCTCGATGGTCCCCGTGAGCCTCACCCTCAGCCCGCGCCGCCCGGCCCCCGCGGACCGCGCCGCGTTGGTCGAGGCCGTCGAGGGGCTCACGGCCGAGCACGCCGCCGTCGCCCATGTCTACGTCGGCGCACCCGCCGACGGGCCGGTGCGGGTGGTGCTCTTCCTCAACCTCAGTGCCCCGGCTGGGCAGCAGCCGCCTTCACGCGCCGCGCACGACGCCGCGCACGACGCCGCCCACGCCGCCCTCGAGCTGCTCCGCGCGAGATGCGGGGTCGAGTTCGACGTGCTCGGTATCCGGCTGGCCGGGTAGCGACTTCGCGCGCATCCGCGCATCACGTGCGCGGCGCGGCATACCGGGCAGGTATGCCGCGCCGCTCGGCGCGTGCCGGCAGTCGAGGGAGCCAGCTCCGGGAGCCGCCTCAGAAGGCCGACTCCGGCACCTCCATGAGCGACAGGTCAGTCGCCTCGGCCATGGCCCGCTCGGCTTGCAGCCGGGGGAGCACCTGGTGGGTGAAGAACTTGGCGGCGGCAATCTTGCCGGTGTAGAAGTCGGCGTCCTTGCCGGTGGCGCCGGCGTCGAGGGCGGCCTTGGCCACCTCGGCCTGACGCAGGAGCAGCCAGCCGACGATGAGGTCGCCGGCGCCGAGGAGCAGCCGGCTGGTGTTCTGCCCGACCTTGTAGAGGTTGGTGAGGTCACCGCCACGACGCGGGTCGGACTGGAAGGCGGCGCCAGCCATGTAGCCGACGATCCCCTGTACCGCCTCCATCGCCTTGCCGAGCGCCTCGCGCTCGGGGTCGAGGTAGCCGCCCTGGGCGCCGAGGTCCTTGGCGAACTTCGCGATCTGCATGGACAACGTCGTCATCGACTGGCCGTGGTCCTTGACGATCTTGCGGAAGAAGAAGTCCAGCCCCTGGATCGCCGTCGTGCCCTCGTAGAGGGTGTCGATCTTGGCGTCGCGGACGTATTGCTCGAGCGGGTATTCCTGGAGGAAGCCCGAGCCGCCAAAGGTTTGCAGCGACTCGGTGCCGAGCAGCACCCACGCTCGCTCCGAGCCCAGGCCCTTGACGATGGGCAGCAGCAGGTCGCTCATCCGCGCGGCCAGGTCACCGGCCGAGCCCTTCTCCGGCTTCGTCGAGGAATCCTCGCCGGTCTCGAGAGCCACGGTGTCCTGGAAGGTGGCGGTGAAGATGACGAGCGCACGCAAGCCCTCGGCATAGGCCTTCTGGAGCATGAGCGAGCGGCGGACGTCGGGGTGGTGGGTGATGGTGACCCGCGGGGCGTCCTTGGCCGGGGTGGTGAGGTCGGCGCCCTGCACCCGGTTCTTCGCATAGTCGAGGGCGTTGAGGTAACCCGTGGAGAGTGTCGCGATCGCCTTGGTGCCGACGAACATCCGGGCGCCCTCGATGATGTGGAACATCTGGGCGATGCCGTCGTGGACGTCGCCGAGCAGGGTGCCGACGGCCGGATGCGTGTCCCCGAAGGTGAGCTCGCAGGTGGTCGAGACCTTGAGGCCCATCTTCTTCTCGACGTTGGTCGCATAGACCCCGTTGCGCTCGCCGATCGCCCCGGTCTCCAGGTCGACGTGGAACTTGGGGACGATGAACAGCGACAGCCCCTTGGTGCCGACACCGGCGCCCTCGGGGCGGGCGAGGACGAAGTGGACGATGTTGTCGCACATGTCCGACTCGCCCGAGGTGATGAACCGCTTGACGCCCGTGATGTGCCACGTGCCGTCGGGCTGCTGGACGGCCTTGGTCCGTCCGGCGCCCACGTCGGAACCGGCGTCGGGCTCGGTGAGGACCATCGTCGTGTGCCAGGCACCCTTGACGATCCACTCGGCGAGCTTCTTCTGCTCGGGCGTGCCCAGATACCAGAGCAGCCGCGCGAAGGAGAAGGTCGCGCCGTACATGTGGATCGCGGGGTTAGCGCCGCAGACCATCTCGGCGACCGCCCAGCGCAGCGAGGGCGGGACGGCCATCCCGCCGAGTTCCACCGGAGTGTCGAGCCGGCCCCATTCGCCGTCGAGGTAGGCGCGGTAGGACCGCTTGAACGACTCGGGGACGACGACCGAGGTGGTCGCCGGGTCGTATGCCGGTGGGTTGCGGTCGGAATCGATCAGGCTCGCCGCGAGTTCGTTCTCGGCCAGCCGCGCCACCTCGCCGAGGATGTCCTTGGCGGCCTCGACGTCGAGCTCGGCGTATTGCCCCGTGCCGAGGACGTCCTGGCGGCCGAAAACCTCGAAGAGGTTGAACTCCAGGTCGCGGACGTTTGCCTTGTAGTGGCCCATTGCGTGCTTCCTTCGGTGGGGACGGCGGAGCGCCGCTGGTGGTCCAGTGGGTCGACGCCATCATGCCTACTCGCCGGTAACTTCGGCAAGTGGAGGCCCGTGTGCGGCTGCCCACAGCCTCCGGGCCGCCGCGCGGGGTTGCCCCGGGTTGTCCACAGGCGGACGCCTGCCGGGGGGCGAGGTCGCTTCCGGGTGATTAGCCTGAGCGCAGTCCGCCGGACCCGGTCATCTCGGGTCCGGCCTGCGCAGAGTCGGTGTCCACAGGGGGAGACCATGAACGACGAATACGCGGTGGACATCCGGGCCGTCGCGGCCACGGGTGGTCGGTTCGAGGAGTTGTGCGGGCCGTGTTCGACGGCCGGTCGCGCACTGCTCGCCCTCTCGCTGCCCCCGACCGCGCCGATCACGCTCGCGGCTGAACTGGCGGCATACGGGGTGGTGTGGGGCGACGCGGTGAGCGCACTCGCGCACGGCTTCGAGGCGATGGGGTCCGGCGTGCGCGACGCGGCGAGCACCTACGACGAGGTCGAGGAGCGCGCCGGTCGGCGCTTCCAGGACGCCGGCAACCGGTGGGGGCTCTGATGCACTCCCCGGACGTGCCCGGCGGCGGATCCCTTCCCTATGTGGGCGACGATCCCGACGCGCTCGCGCGGGTGGAGGCCGGACTCGAGGACCAGCGCGAGGCCCTCGCCGCCGTCGCGTCCCGTTCGGCGGCCACCGTGCCGACCCTTCGGGGGGCCTGGCGTGCCGGCGTCGCCGGCGATCAGGCCTATTCCGTGGCGGGCCGGGTGACGGGCTTCGTCGAGTCGGTGCCCCCGGCGCTGTCCTCGGGCTCCCGGGCGATCGAGGACTACCGACTCCAGGTCCTCGTCGGCCGTGGTCGGACCGATCAGCTCAACCAGGCCCACGACGCACTCCGATCGGCCGAGAACCAGGTGGGCGCCTTCGGCGAGAGGGTCCTGCCGGGCAACGAGGCGGGCTACGACCGAGCCGTCACCGACCTCCGGCTGGCCCAGCGGCGATTCGGGTTCGGCGGGGTGGCCGACGTGCTGGCCGAGTATGCCGCGGTGGTTCGTCGGGTGACCGCGGCTCGTGATGTCGCGGCCGCCGAGCTCACGCGGCTCACCAACGAGCAGGTCCTGCCGTGCTCGGTTCGCCCCGGGATGTCGCTCTATGCGGCATACCTCGCGGGGACGACGAGCCGTGACGCCCTCCTGCGGCGTGCCGGTTTCACCTCGATACCCACCGACCCGGCCGAGGTCGCGCGCTTCTGGGACTCGCTCGCGCCGACCGAGCGGACCCAGCTGCTGCTCGCCGACCCCGCGTTGTGGGGCAACACCAACGGGGTCCCCTGCGCCGACCGCGACTGGGCCAATCGGATCACCCTGGCCGCCAAGTTGGCGGACCTCCGGGCGCTCTTCGCCCGACACGGCTGGCCGGCCCCCACGTCGGTGTCCGCGCTGGACCGACTCACGCCCGACCAGCTCTACGAACTCGGGTGGGGTCCCAAGCCCGGAGATCTGGTCAACCTCGACGAGGCCGGGCAGGAGCAGATGGCCCAATATCGCGCTGCCTTGGCCACCGCGGCCACGCTCGAGCTGCCCATGCGCACCGTGCAGACCTACCTCCTCGCCTTCGATCCCGCGGCCTATCACGGAGAGGGACGAGCCGCCATCGCCTTCGGCAATCCCGACCTCGCCGACAACATCGCGGTCTGCGTCCCGGGCTTGGAGTCGCGGGTGAGCAAGATCGACCAGGTGGGGTCGGATGCCTATGGCCTGTTCCTCGAGGGCGGGAGGGCCGACCCGACCCACACGACGGCGACGATCGCCTGGCAGGGTTACGACGCACCGGAGTTCCTCAACGTCATGCACCAGGACAAGGCCGACGCGGGGGCTCGCATTCTCGCGGAGGATGTCGCAGCCCTCGACCTCACCCACAAGGGTGACCCGCTCATGACGGTAGTCGCCCACTCCTACGGCAGCACGACGACGGGGCTGTCTCTGCAACGCTACGGGCTCGCCGACTCGCTCGACCAGGTCGTGCTGATCGGCAGTCCGGGAGTGGGCGGGACGGCGACGTCGGTGGCGGATCTGCACCTTCGTCCCGATCAGTTGTTCGTCGGGTCGGCCAGTCGGGACCTGGTGACGACGACCTACGGCCAATTGGGCGAGGATCCGGCGATGGACACGTTCGGCGGCGTGCGCTTCCAGGCCGAGAACGTCAACCGGGTCTCGTCGAATGCGAACCCACTCAACACCGCAGACCATTCGGTCTACTACGACCGCGAGCCCCTCAGCGAGTCGATGTACGCCATGTCGAGCATCGTCACCGGAAACGCCAGGCTGCTCGCCGACCGTTCCCTCCTCGCTGTCGGCCGTCATCGCTTCCTGGGCGGCGACATCGAAGCGGGATACGACTACACGGAGGATCCCGAATGGAACCGCGCCCCGACGACCATCCCGCGCTGACGCAGATGCAGCCGAAGACCCCGGCGGGCCGCATGCGTGCTGGCGCCGGTCCCGCCGTGGCCGACTCACGAAGACGGCCGGGCCTGCGGGCCACGGCCGTGCCGGGTCTCGCAACGGGTCTCGCCGCGGGCCTTGTCGCCGGCCTAGCGGCCTGCACGCCGCCGGGACCAGCCACGACCCCGTCCACGTCAGGAGTCTCGGTGACACTCGATCCCAACCGGCCACCCGAGCCGATGACCGGCCTCCCCGCCGATCCGCAGGCGATGACCTCGGAGATCCGCCGCCGGCTGCTCGCCGAGTGGGGCCCCTTGCTGCGCGAGAGTGGGCTGCGCCTCACCGACGCGACCTTCTGGCTGTGGCTCGACACCACGAGGGGCGACGGTTGGCGCTCGCGGATGACCGTGGGATTCGGAGCCCTCCCGCAGAGCCAGTGGGCCGCCGTCGAGGGCGCGATGGCGCGCGCCGCCGCCGCCAACGGATGGGGGCAAGCCGGGGTCTCGCACGGACTCAGCCAGCGCAAGGGTCCGTTCTTCCTCACTGGCGGTTGCTCGGTGTCGATCGGGTGCAGCTACGACATCAACGCGCCCAAGGTCGAGGCCCTGCTGGCTCCGCTCTCCGTGGCCGAGGCGCGTCGACTGCCCGAGCTCGATCCCTATCGCGCCGCGCCGTCGCCGACGAGTTGACCCGAGCGGTATGCCGCGTGCTCACGGCGAGCACGCGGCATACCGGTGTCGGGTCGTCAGCCCTTGACGCAGAGGACCGTCCGGAGCCGAGTGACTACCTCGACGAGGTCGACCTGTGCGCCGATGACCGCGTCGAGATCCTTGTAGGCGGCGGGGATCTCGTCGACGACCCCGGCGTCCTTGCGGCACTCGACGCCGGCCGTCTGGGCGGCGAGGTCGGCCTCGGTGAAGCGCTTGCGCGCCTGGTTGCGCGACATCCGCCGGCCGGCGCCGTGCGACGCCGAGCAGTAGGACGCCTCGTTGCCCAGCCCGCGCACGACGTAGGAGCCGGTGCCCATCGAGCCGGGGATGAGCCCGAGGTCGCCGGAGCCTGCGCGGATGGCTCCCTTGCGGGTGACGAGCACGTCGAGGCCGTCGTGCCGCTCCTGCGCCACGTAGTTGTGGTGGCACTGGACCGTCTCGCCCCACCCGACCGGGCGGCCAGCACCGGCGAAGTGCTCGCCGACGACGCGTTGGACGAGAGCGAGCATGACGGCTCGGTTGCGCAGCGCATAGTCCTGCGCCCACTCGAGGTCACGACGGTAGGCCGCCATCTCCGGCGTGCCGTCGAGGAAGACCGCGAGGTCACGGTCGGGCAGATCCGCGTTGTGCGGCAATGACTTCGCCGTCTCCATGTGGGCCTGTGCGAGCAGGTTGCCGATGCCACGCGAGCCCGAGTGGAGCATGACCCACACGCCGTCCTCGTCGTCGACGCACAACTCGATGAAGTGGTTGCCGCCGCCGAGCGTGCCCAGCTGCTGCCGGGCCTTGCGCTCCTGGTCCTGCACCCGCGTGTCGAGCGACCCGAAGCCGGTCCAGAAGCCGTCCCAACCACCGAGCGGCACGTCCGGCATACGGATGGGGTCGACCGGGTGTTGGTGACCCGCGAAGCCCACCGGCACGGCGCGCTCGATGGCGACCCGCAGCGTGTGCAGGTCGTCGGGCAGGTCGATCGAGCGCAGGTCGGTGCGGACGGCCGCCATGCCGCAGCCGATGTCGACGCCGACCGCGGCCGGTGCGATGGCTGCGTGCATGGCGATGACCGAGCCGACCGTCGCACCCTTGCCCAGGTGCACGTCGGGCATGACGCGCACGCCGACGACCCACGGCAGCGCTGCGATGTTGCGCAGCTGCTGTGCGGCAGCCGGCTCGATCTCCTGCTCGTGGGCCCACATCTTCACCTCTGCCCGGGTGCCGGGCAGGGTCGTCGGGAATGCGTTCACCCCGGGAGCGTATGCCGTCGGGTCGCCTTGTCGCGCGGCCATTTTCGTGCGGCCGAGCCGCCGTGACTGTGGGTGGGGCGGGGCCGCCGGCCGGGGCGGCATACGACGTGGTGGCGGGGAGGTGGGCGCTCGGGGGACGGCCCTGTGCCGGGGGGCTGCGCAGCGCTAGCCTTCGGGAATGCTCATCGACCACCTGCCCGACCTCGATGCCTCCCGGCCGCAGACCTTCTCCATCGGGCGGCTGTCGGACAAGTCGTGGCCGGGGCCGCTGTCGGCGCGCGACAACAAGGTGCGCCTGGGCGACGTGATGGATGTGCTCGACGACTACTACGTGAGCGTCGACCCGCGGGCCAAGACCCGCTGCATCGACGGTCGCCACGACCCGGAGCTCGACGAGGGGATGCTCGGCCCACAGGTGCCGGGTGGGGCGCCCGGGTCGGCCCTGGCCTATCGGCTCGGCGTGGACCAGGACGACCTCACGCGCGGCACCTTCACCGGCGACGCCGAGCTGATGATCGAGTCCTATCTGCGGCTCGGGTTGTCGCCCGGCGGCCACCGAGACGATGCCGAGAGCTCCGACGGCGTCGGCTGCGGCGCCATCGACGGTCTGCAGTCGGTGCTCGACTGCATGACCAATCCGCGGCTGGTGGAGGACCACAAGAGGCTGGTGAAGACCATCCTCGACGCGGACTTCAACCGCGACCACTACCTGCGGGTGATGGGCGCGGGCCTGGTGCTGCAGAGCCGATCGCTCGGCTACTTCCACGGTCGGGGCGAGATCCTCGACCTGCTCGAACGCAAGGCCCCGGGCAGCGTCTCGATGCTGCGCGGGAGCCACCACGAGGCCTACGTGGTCGTCAACATGGTCGAGGGAACGACCTTGTCCTCCAACCGATTCGCCGCAGATCACGGCGGTGCACAGGCCTTCGGTTACGACTTGTGGCGCTCCCGGCAGCTCGTGCAGGCGCTCTTCCCGTTGCCCTCGCATCACATCGACCGCCAGCGCTTCATCCATGCCCGGGTGATGCTCACGATCGCCACGCTCATGGCGCTCACCGACGGCTCGCTCCAGGTGCTCGTCCGGCTGCCCGCCGAGGGCTGAGGCGGTCGGCCCTGCGGGGAGTGAGTACCTGTGCGGATGCCGAGGCGGCCGAGGCGGCATACGGTGAGCAGCACGGTGCGCACGAGCGGACGTCGCCCCCGATCATCGGATTGCCAGGGGAGCACGATGGGAGACAACACCTTCGTCATCGACACACGGGCGACTGCGGCCGCCGGCGCGGCGATCCGCGACTGCCGGAGGCCTGTCGACGGCATCGAGCGGGCCCTGGGATCGCTCGACCTCCCTCCGGCCACGGCAAGCGTTTCGACCGAGCTGGCGGCCTACCTGCGGGTGTGGGGTGACGCGGTCAACGCACTCGGCAACGGGCTGAACTACCTCGGTGCCAACGTCCAGGTGGCGGCCCGCACGGTGGAGGACTCGGAGGTCTCCTCCGCCAGCAGCTTCGATCGACGTCGGCTGCGGGAGGGGATCTGACGGTGGCGAAGAAGCGAGGGGGTCCGGCGGCGGGGGATGGCGCAGGCGCGGGCGGGCCCGGTCACTATCCCTACGTCGGCGATGTCCCCGAGGCTGTGCGGACGGTCGCGGCGAGCCTCGCCGAGCAGGCGGCGGCCATGCAGGGGGTCGACCAGTCCCTCGGCGCGCTCGTGCCCCGCGTGCGGGCCTCCTGGCGGGAGGGTGTGGCGGGTGACACGGCATACGCCGCGGTGAGCAAGGTCCTCGAGTTCACCCCGACGGTCGCCCCGTCCCTCTCGGTCGTCTCCTCGGTGCTTGCCGAGCTGGCCGGCGATCTCACCGCTGCGAGACTGCGGATCGACGAACTGTGCGCGGCCTACGGCACGCTCGAACCCGCCGAGCGCCGGGTCGTTGCCTTCGGCGACTGGATCCCGCCGGCGCGCGAGAGCGCCTACGACCGGGCGCTGTCGGAGATGGAGGTGGTCGCCGCCCTCGTCGGGTTCCGCACGGTCGCCGACATCGACGCCGAATACGCCCGGGTCGTGCGGACCGTGACGAGCCAGGCCGAGGCGGCCGGCGACCGGATCGCGGCGCAGACGTCGGCGCATGCGCTCCCCGGCGGGCGCGCCGGCTCGTCGGCCTTCGCGGCGGGTATGCCGGGTGGCACCGACCTCACCGCGACCGTCGACTCGCTTGTGGCCCGTGGACTGCTTCCCCCCGAATGTCGGGACATGGACTCGGCGACCCTGCTCGACTGGCTCAAGAACCACCCCGATGTCGCACGTGCGCTCGTAGAGAACAGGCCCGGTCCCGGCGGCTCCCCAGCCGAGGACTTCCTCTACTCGCTCACCCAGCCGGCCCTCTACCCGGCCGGTGCCGACATCTCGGGGATCGACCGCGACCGGGTTCGGACCTTCTTCGAGACGATGAGCCCCGAGGACCAGAAGCTGCTGGGAGCGCTCTTCCCGGGTGTGGTGGGCGATCTCAGCGGGGCACCCTTCGACGCGCGCGACAGCGGCAACTACGTGCGCATCGTCGTGGCGAAGGAGGACGAGGCCGCGCACATCGCCGCGCTCAGAGACCAGCTCACCCAGCTGAGCTCGATCAACGACCCGCGGGTGGGCAGCACCGAGGCCGCCCAGGACGCCATTCGCGAGCAGCTGGCGCTGGCCGAGGGTCGGCTGGGTCTCTACCAGGGGGTGCTGGACCACCCCGAGCGCCAGATCGTCCTGTTCGACGCCGCCAAGGGGGCCTTCGCCGAGGTGAGTGGAGTGATCGGCCCGAGCACGAAGAACATCGGGGTCATCGTGCCCGGCACCGGCACCAACATGGCGGGCATCCAAGGCAACGTCACGGCATACAGTGCCTTCGTCGAGCACGCCCCGCCGGGGGAACTCGCGATGATCACGTGGATGGGGGGTGGTCTCCCGCAGTCGATCTTCCCCGACGCCTTCCTCGACTCCTCTTCCCGCGACCTGGGGCCGCTGCTCGCGGAGTTCTCCCGTGATGTGCGTCAGGAGGGCGCCTACGCGGGCGCGGCGACTCCTCCCCAGCTCACGGTGGCCGGGCATTCCTATGGCGGGGCCGTCGTGGGGATCGCCGAGACCTACGGTGTCGACGCCGACCGGATCCTGCATATCGAATCGCCCGGCCTGGGCAACGACGTGAACAGCACGGCCGACTACCACCCCCTCAACCCCGATGTACGCCGCTATGCGATGACCGCCCCGGGCGACCCGATCGCCCTGGCGCAGGGGAAGGACGCCTGGGGGCTCGGGCACGGGCCCGGACCGGACACGGCGACGGGATTCACCCGGCTCGCGACGGGCTCGTACGAGGACGGCACCGTGGTCGCGGGCGTCGACGCCCATGGTGGGGTCTTCACCCCCCGGTCGGACTCGTGGGAGAACATGTACCAGGTCTTCACCGGCGGGACCGTGCTCGTTCGCCCTCCCGACGTGCAGGTCGGGACCCCCGACGGCTACTACGTCACCCAACCCTCCTCCGACCCCCCGACGCCCGAGGACATCCCATGACCGAGCTCGGCCGCCTGCGCTGGTCGACGCCGTCGGCACGTCCCGCCGTTCGCGCCGCCGTCGCGGCAAGTCTGCTCGCCCTGGTGGGCGCGACGATCGCCTGCACCCCGACGACGAAGGAGCCCACGATGAACCAGACCGAGTCCGCGCAGGTCGTGCGAGCGGAGGTCCGGGCGATGGCCGAGGCGATCGGGAGTGGCTACTACGAATACCGGGAGCAGCTCATTCCCTGCGACGCGCAGCTCAAGGGGACCTCGCTCACCTACGACGTCAACGTTCGGCTGCGCGCCGACCCGGGCAAGGTGGCGGCAATCCGATCGGGGCTGCTGGCTGAGCGGGAGCGGGCCGGCTGGCGGTTGCGTAACGACACGACGAGCGACCAGGTCGGGTGGACCATCGCGGACAGCCGCGGCTTCCACGTGGGCTTCAACGTCTTCCCCAGCGGCGAGGCCACGGTCGGCGGTTCGGGGCCCTGTCTGCCGGCGAGCGCAGGCACACCCAGTCCTTCGACTTGGCCGGACGCCCGCTGACCTTTCAGCGACGCGTGACGGGGGTGATCGGGGGGTCGCCTCGGAGCACGGCGAGGGCGTTGGCGGCAGCCAGGTCGGCCATGGCCGCGCGGGTCTCGGTCGTCGCCGAGCCGAGGTGCGGCAGCAGCACGACGTTCTCGAGCTCGAGCAGCCCCGGATGGACCGCCGGCTCGTTCTCGAAGACGTCGAGCCCGGCGCCCGCGATCTCGCCCGCCTGCAAGGCCGCGACCAGCGCCTGCTCGTCGACGATCGGCCCACGCGCACTGTTGACCAGGTATGCCGTGCGCTTCATCTGTGCGAGGCGGGCCGCGTCGACGAGATGGTGGGTCGAGGGCAGGTAGGGACAGTGCAGCGAGACCACGTCTGCGGTGGCGAACAGCTCGTCGAGGGACACCTTGCGGGCGTCGAGTCCCGCGAGGGCCTCGGCCGGCGGGTCGTAGTCGTCGGCATACACGATCGACATGCCGAAGGCCTTGGCCCGCCGCGCCATGGCGACCCCGATCTGACCCATGCCGACGATGCCGATCGTCTTGTCCTGCAGGCCCATTCCAAGCAGGTAGAACATCCCCCACTGCCAGGGTGTGCCGGAGCGGATGATCCGCTCGCCTTCACCGAAGCGGCGGGTGACCATGAGCATGAGCCCGAAGGCCGTGTCCGCGGTGGTCTCGGTGAGCACCTTGGGGGTGTTCGTCGCGGTGACGCCACGCCGCTCGCACGCAGCCACGTCGATGTTGTTGAAGCCCACCGCGACGTTGGCGACGAGCTTGAGCTGTGGCCCTGCGGCAGCGAGGAAATCGTCATCGACCCGCTCGGTGAGCAGGGTGAGCACGGCGTCGGCTCCGCGGACGAGGTCGAGGCATTCGGCCCGGGAGATGCACTCCTCGCTCTCCCAGGCGCGGACCTCGTGTTCGGCTCGCAGCGCGGCCAGGCCGGAGTCGGGGATGCGGTTGGTGACGACGACGAGGGCCATCTCAGGCCTCCATCCACTGGCCGAGCAGGCCGAGGCCCTCGCGGATGTCCTCTTCCGGCAGGCCCGAATAGGCGAACCGGACATAGAAGCGGTCCTCGCCCGGCTGTGGCCGCCCGAAGTGCAGCCGCGTGCAGAAGGACACGCCCGTTTCCTTGAGCGCCCGGTCGGAGAACTCGGGCAGGCTTGTGATCCCCTTGCGGGCCATCGCCTCGGTGACCTCCGGGAAGAGGTAGAAGGTCGCGTTCGGCTTCGCGATGCTCACCCCGGGCATCGCCGCGAGCATGTCGTATGCCGCGTCGCGGCGGCCCTGGAGCGTCACGCGGATCGCCTCGGCCCCAGCGGGGTCGCCGGTGAGCGCCTCGATGCCCGCCCACTGGATGAAGTGGGTCGTGCACGACTCGTTGTTCGTGTTGAGCTTGGAGAAGACGTCGGACAACGCCCGCGGGGCGATCGCGGCACCGAGCCGCCAGCCGGTCATCGCGTATTTCTTGGAGAACGTGTAGAGGATCACCGTGCGCTCGGCCATGCCCGGTAGCGACGCGATCGAGGTCGAGGGGGCGCCGGAATAGCGCATCTCGAAGTAGGCCTCGTCCGCGAGCACCCACAGGTCGTGCTCGATCGCGAGCTCGGCGATCGCGGCCATCTCCTGCGGCGTCGACTCGGCGGAGATGGGGTTCTGCAGGTTGTTGTAGACGATCGCCTTGGTCGCCGGGGTGATGAGCGAGCGGATCTGGTCGAGGTCGATCGCGAATCCACTGTCGGTCGGCACATAGCGGTAGGGCAGCGGCTTCCCGCCGATGAACTCGATCTGGCTCTCGTAAATCGGGTAGCCCGGGTTGGGATAGAGGACCTCGTCGCCGAACTCGATGAGTGCCTGGACGAACTTCGTGATGACCGGCTTGCCGCCGGGGTGGATGGTGACGTTGTCGGGCCCCAGCTCGAGTCCGCGCCGCGCCCCGACGTCGGCCGCGAGCGCCTCGCGCAACGGCAGGATGCCTGCACCGGGGCAATAGCCGGTCTTGCCGTCGGCGATCGCCTTGTCCATCGCCGCGGTGATGTTCGCGGGCGTCGCCAGGTCGATGTCGCCGAGGTGGAAGGGATAGATCCGGTGCCCTTGGGCACCCCAGGCCGCCGCGGCGAGCGACACCGCGAATGCCGTCTCCGTGCCGAGCCGAGAGATCCGCTCTGCGAATGCCACCGTCTGCCGTCCCTTCGCGTCGTTGCGATGTATGCGGTGTGGGCGCGGCTGGGTATGCCGCGCGTCTGCCGTCGGCTGCGACGGCGTCCACCCAAGCTCACCGGATGAGGCCCACCGGGCGCAAGATCTCCGTCGCGGAGTCGAGCCTACGCTCGGATCTGCGGGGACTTCCGGGACCCCGGGCCCGGTTCGCCGATGCCTCGGTGGTGCCTCTGGCTAGCCTGGACGCATGACCGCCCGCCCGGGCCACGTCGTCGTGGCCTGTGACAAGTTCAAGGGGACCCTCACCGCCACCGAGGTCGTCGAGGCAATCCGTGCGGGACTCGCCGACGCGGCGCCCGAGCGCGAGGTGCGGGCCGTGCTCGTGGCCGACGGCGGTGACGGCACGCTCGCCGCGGCCGAATCGGTCGGCTTCCGGCACATCCCGGTGACGGTGAGCGGCCCGACCGGCCAGCCCGTGCACTCGGGGTATGCCGTGCGCGCCGGGTCCGCTGTCGTCGAGATGGCCGACTGCTGCGGGATCGTCCAGCTCCCGGGCGGGGTGAAGGCCCCGCTCACCGCGAGCTCGCGCGGCCTCGGCGAGATGCTGCGCACGGTGCTCGACCGCGAGCCGGGAGTCACCGAGATCGTCGTCGGCATCGGCGGCAGCGCGAGCACCGACGGCGGTGCGGGGATGCTCGCCGCGCTCGGTGCCCGGTTCCTCGACGCGGACGGTGCGGTCCTGCCCGACGGTGGGGCTGCGCTCGCCGGGTTGCACGCCCTCGACCTCACCGGCCTGCACCCGCGGCTGGGCGACGTGGCGTTCACCGTGGCCTGCGATGTCAACAATCCCTTGCTCGGTGAGCTGGGCGCGGTCGCGATCTTCTCGCCGCAGAAGGGTGCCGGTCCGACCGAGCGCGATCTGCTCGAGGCGGCCCTCACCCACTATGCCGACATGCTGACCGCCGCACTCGGCCGCGACGACACCCGGCTGCCGGGGGCCGGTGCCGCCGGCGGTGTCGGGTATGCCGCCCAAGCCGTCCTCGGGGCGCGGATGCGCCCGGGTGTCGAGCTGGTCCTCGATCTCATGGACTTTGAAAGCCTCTGTGCCGGAGCGGCATTGGTCGTCACTGGCGAGGGTTCGCTGGACCGCCAAACCCTGCTCGGCAAGACCCCGGCCGGGGTCGCGGCGGCGGCCCGGGCGCACGGCATACCCGTCGTCGCGGTCTGCGGACGCGCGCTGCTTTCCCCCGAGGACGTGGCGGCCTCAGGGATCGAGCAGGTCTATGCACTCACCGACATCGAGCCCGACGTCGCCCGCTGCATGACCGAGGCTGGCCCCCTGCTGCGCCGGCTCGTCGCGCGGATGGCGCGCGATCAGCTCTAGGCCGCGCGAAGGAGAACGACCACGGCGCCGGCCCGAGTCGGGCCGACGCCGGTGGACGGGAGGGCAGCGCACGGTTGTGCCAAACAATCGGGACGCATCACACCGCAATAGAGCCCGTCGAATGAGAGTCTAGTACGTTGGTGATACGTCCCGATTAATTTGCCAACCATGTAACGACACGCGGATCCGCGATTTCCCTTGCCAAGAACAGTCGGGACCCGGTAGAGTCCCGACTGCCTGGGCCGTTGAGCACGGCGCATAGCACCTCTGAGCTTAGCGGCCCCGGGCGCATACATCAACGCGCCATGGAGGTCCCATGTCCAGACTTCACGCAACCCCTCTGGCTGTGCCAGCTGCCCCAGTGCGGGCGCCGATCATGTGCGACCCATCCAGGGGTGAGTATCACGAACTGCTAGGCGAGACGACTTCCTGCCGGATCGACGAGCTGATCCGGACCGACGAGTGGCTCAGGGCCAACAGCGGCCGTGAAGCGCAAGCCATGGGGTACGCGCCCCACGCGTGTGTCGTAACCGAGTGATGCCGCCGCTCTCGACGGGCGGCTGTCGGTGGGGCGTGACATCGTGCTTTCCATGACCAATCAGGGGGTTGGACTCCCCGCGTTTGACGACCTCGTCATGCGAGCCACGGGGAGCGCGGCATACCGTCCGTACGGCTATCAGCGACGCATCGCCCAGGATGGGTTCCCCGACGTCGTCAACGTCCCCACGGGCTCGGGCAAGACCTCGGTCGTGCTGGCGTGGATCTATCGGGCGCTGTTCCACCCTGACCACGCGGTGCGAGCTGCGACCCCGCGACGGCTGGTCTTCGTCCTGCCGACCCGTGCGCTCACGGATCAAACGGAGCGCCAGGTCGCGACGTGGCTCGCCAACCTCGACCTCGCCGACGAGGTCGACCTGCACGTGATGATGGGCGGGCGGCTCGACCGCCAGGCGCTGCGCGAGTGGCGGAGGAACCTGCACCGCCACACGATCGTCATCTGCACGCTCGACATGCTCGTGTCACGCGCGCTCCTCAGGGGCTACGGCGTGCCGCGAGGGTCTTACAGCATCGACTTCGCTCTGGTGACCAACGGCGCGCACATCCTGGTCGACGAGGTCCAACTCGTCCCCCAGGGCGTTGCCACACTGCGCCAGCTGCTGGCCTTCCAGGAGTTCTATGGCACCGCCGAGCCCAGTGGCCTCACGGTGATGTCCGCGACAGTCGACGAACGCATCCTCGACACTGTGGACCGCCCGTTCGACAGGTCGACTGCTGCCGTCGTTGCGCTCGACGAAGACGATCGGGAGGGGCCGCTCCTCAAGCGTCTCCAGGCGGTCCGCACGGTGCGCCAGCTGCCGGTCGCGGCAGGCCCGAAAGAGTGGGCCGAGGCGATCGTTGAGCGACACGCGCCAGGAAGCCTCACGTTGGTCGTCGTCAACACGGTCGACAAAGCGCTCGAGATCCACGATCGATTGGGCAAGGCGACGTCGGACATCAAGCCGCTCCTGATCCACTCCCGTTTCCGGGGAGTTGAACGTGCCCGGAAGATGGAGCAGCTGCGCGAAATCACCGCCGACGGCGGGGCCGGGGGCATCGTCGTGGCGACCCAAGCGATCGAAGCTGGTGTCGACATCGACGCCCGCACGCTTGTGACGGAGGCCGCACCCTGGTCGTCGATCGTCCAACGAGCCGGACGCTGCAATCGGGCCGGAACGTTCGCGCCCGGCGAAGCGACCCTCTGGTGGGCGCAGCCGGAGAGGGCGGCGCCCTATGACCAGGCAGACGTCACCGCGAGCGTCGGGCTCCTGGACCAGCTCGAGGGGCGAGCGCTGACCTCCGAACAGTTGGCCGCTGCTGGGGCCGACCTGCCGCTGCCAGATCTGCGGCTGCGCATCCTGCGGCGGCGCGATTTCGACCAGCTTTTCGACACCACCCCGGACCTGTCCGGCTCCGACATCGACATCCGCCCATACATTCGCGCCGACCTCGACCTCGACCTCCAACTGGCGTGGGTGCCCGATGGCTGGGTGACGATGGACGGGCCGAGGGGAAGCGCCTCGCGCCCTCCCGAGGCATTCCGCTGCCCTGTCTCCCCGGGGAAGGCAGGCGAGTTGCTCAAACGGGACGACGTTCGGTCCTGGGTGTTCGTCCCTGCGGAGGATACGTGGCTGTCCGCACGGGGCCGGTCCCTCAAGCCGCAAGACCTCGTTCTTGTGGCCGCCGATTCGGGGGGCTACGACGAGGAACGAGGGTTCGACCCCAAGAGTCGGGGGACGGTCGGACTCACTGGCCTTGCCGAGGCCGTCGCCAGATCCGATCCTCCGGAGGGCGGTAGCGCAGCAGAGGAACCCGGGTCGATCAGCGCCTCGGGCAGGTGGCTGCCCCTTCAGCGCCATCTCGAGGACGCGCGCGAGCAGGCTCGCGCGCTCGCGCGGGTTCTGGCTCCGGAAGGTCTCGAGCCGCAACTTCTCCGGGTCGCCCAGGCGGCGGCATACCTGCACGATCTCGGGAAGGCGCATCCCGACTGGCAGCGGGCACTCGTTGAAGCCAACCCGGGTGACCGCCCGCCGGGGGAGGGGATCTGGGCCAAGTCGCCCGGGAACCGCAGCCTGAGGGTGACCAGGGAGCAACCGCTTCGCGGGGTTCGTCACCGGGACGGCTTCCGGCACGAGCTCGTCTCGGTCTTCATGCTGGCGACTCCCATTGCCGGGGAGTTGCTGGACCGGCTCGACGTCCCACGCGAATGGCATCCCCTGGTGCGCTATCTCGTTGCCGCACATCACGGTCACCTGCGGGTGAGCGCGCGCGACAACCGGTGGGACGGGCGGGACGGCCGCGGGATCTTCGGCTGCTTCGACGGTGACACCACGCCTGCGTTCACCGTCGACGGAGTTGAACTACCCACCTCGACAATCGATCTCGCCCTCTTCGAGGCACGGCGATCGGGGGCATGGACCGACCAGGCGCTCACTCTGCTGGCCAAGCTCGGGCCGTTCCGGCTGGCCTACCTCGAAGCGCTCGTGCGGATGGCCGACTGGCGAGCAAGCGCCGACCTCGAACCGGCAGGAAGCTCCCGATGACGACGATCAGATGCCCAGGGCTGCCCAGCACCGGCCTGCTTACCTATCTGGCCGCGTTGGGGCTCGCCAAGGTGATCAGCGAACAGGCCGACCCCCAGGTCCGATTCGGCTGGACGGGCAACACGTTCGTCCTGCGGACCGAGGTCCCCGATGTCGTCGGTTTCCTCCTCGACAGCTATCGACCGACACCCGTGGTGAGCCCGTGGAACGGGGGCAGTGGCTTTGGGGAGAAGGACAAGTCCCAGCGCGCGTACGTCGAGCTCTTGCTGGGCTCCGAGAGCACCCGACTGGCGGCCTATCGAGCCAGTATCCGGACCGTAGACAGCGTGCTCGAAGAGGCGAACCGGACGGCGCAGCCGTGGGCGAAGGATCGGCTGGTCCAGGAACTGCGTAACCGCGTGCCGGACGAGGCGCTCGCGTGGTTCGACGCCTCGGTGGTGCTCACGGTCGATACCGCGGCATTCCCGCCGTTGGCCGGCACGGGGGGCAACGATGGCCGCCTGGACTACAGCTCGAACTTCCACCAGCGGCTCATCGACGTCCTTCCCGAACTCGGCGCATCGCGGGCCCTCTCCGAGGGCTGGGCGCGCGATCTTCTCGACGGGACCGCCGCAACCCGGCTGCAGAGCGCGGCGATCGGTCAGTTCGATCCGCTCGGAGCCGGCGGGCCGGCAAGCTCGGTCTTCGGAGCCGCCGACTCTCGTGTCAATCCGTGGGCATACGTGCTCATGGTCGAGGGGATCACCTGGTTTGCCTCGTCCGCAGCCCGCCGCCTTGGGGAGTCGAGGTCGCGGGCGGCCATGCCGTTCACGGTTTGGGGGAGTGCCGACGGGCCAACTCCCGGTGCCGCCGGTGAGGCCTCGCGCGGGGAGTTCTGGGCACCGGTGTTCGAGTCGGTGCACGCCCGTCACTTCGCCCAAGTGGTCCGGGAGGCCCGCGCCGCGTGGCAGGGACGTTCGGCCTCGAACGCGGTCGACATGTATGGGGCTGTTCACTCGTTCGGGGTCGATCGTGGAGTGACCCTCTTCCAGCGATTCGGCTATCTCCAGCGCAACGGCCTCGCCTTCGTCGCCGTGCTGCTTGACACGGTCGAGGTCCAGAATCGACCCGAGGTGAGCGTCGCTGCGACACCGATGGCGCGGGCCGCCGCGTTCGGCAGAGCGCTCGGGAAGGCGACCGAGCGGCACAAGAGAGCCTTCGACTCGGCGGCCTTGGGCTACCTCCGTGACCCCGATCCCGAGCGTCTCGTGGACCTCCTCGCCGCTCAGATCAGGCTGGAGCAAGTCGCGACCCGCGCCGATGCGCAGCGGCGTGAGCTGCGGGTCTACGACGGCCCGGTCCGCAGCGACGAGGTCCTCCCACTCCTCGACGGGATCCTGCGCAGCGATATCGAGGCGCGGGTAGCCGCCGGCCTGGCCTCCGCCAGCATGTCGGGTCCCGGCGGAGCCCAGTCGATGCGCGACTGTCTGCTTGGCAGTGCGCCAGGTTCCCGTCACGAGGATGCCCCGGTCGCGCCGGGGCTGGGCTCTCGACCGTTGGCAAGCGTGCTGGCCGATCTCGTCGTCTGGCGGGTCCAACACCCCGTGGAGGACTCCCGGGTCGCCCGCGGAGTGCTCCTGTTCGCCGGCCACGGCTACCGGACCCCGTGGTTCGACACGCACGCCTGGGCTGCGGGTCTGCTCGACGAGGCACTCCTCGAGCGCTACTTCCTTGCCTTCCTCGCGCTCGATTGGAGTCGCCAGGAACGAGTGCGTCCTCGCCTCTCCGCCCCCATCGTCAAGTCCTTCAACCCGGACCTGGCCGTTCTTCAGGGATTCGTGTCAGGCGAGGTCTTCCTGCCGGGGGTTCCTGTCGATGCGCCGGGCGGCAGACTGGGCATGTCTCCCGACTGGCCGTTGCGACTGCGGGCCGGGCAGGGTGACAGGGTATGCCGGGAGGCCGCGCGACTGCTGTCTCGGCACCGGGTTCGAACCTTCTTGGGGTCGCGGCCGGACCTCGCGGCGGTCACGGTCGAGCGCGGGCCCGCACGGTCCGTTACGCGGTCCGAAGGCATCGCGATCCTCGCTGCCCTTTGCGCGCCCGCGTCGATCGGCCCACTCCAGGCGATGTCGGCCATTCAGCGGAACAGTAACCCACTCCCCGTCCACCTCGAAGGAGGAAACCTGTCATGAGCAGCCGCACCGTCTTCCGTATTCCCCTTAATCCCGTTGTGGGTAGTCGCTTCCAGCCGACCGGCTTCCCGGACCTCGGCCCGGCTTCCTTCCAGAAGCCCACCGAGTCCGGCTGGGTCGAGGCACTCCACGTCGAATCTCCACAGTCGATGGCTAATCGGCTGGAGCTGACGACCTGGGACTTGGCGCGCAGCGACCAGCGCGCCGAGTTGGCCGGACTTCCCTATGTGCGGGTCGTCGGAGCAGAGGGCGAGTTCCTCACCAGCTCACGCCTGGAGGCTCATCGGCTCGCGTCGGCATACATCATGGATGGCGCGATCGGCGCGGAGCCCGGCAGGACGGTCCTGTCGCAGCGTCTCGGCCTCGTCAAGGACCAGGCGGTCGACCAGCGCGCCCTGGCCGCGGCCATCTGTGCGCTGGACCCACTCTCGCTCGTGCACGGCGTCTTCTTCGCTCAGAAGACATGGCCCTGGCAACCGAAGATCGCTCGTGCGATCACGTGCTTCATCGACGCGGAGGACGTCAAGGATGCGGTCTCCGGTGGCGTGAAGACCGACTCGGTCAACCCACGAGTCGAAGCCGAGTCCAAGGGCACGGCCGAGGGCTATGGCATGGTGCCGCACCAGCGGCTGGAATTCACCGCCAGGTCGATCACCGCCTATGTCTCGGTCGACCACGACCAGATCCGCTCCTACGGTCTGGGTGAAGCGGGCGAGGAGTTGTTGGAGGCGCTCGTCGCATTCGAGTTGGCGAACCTCTTCCGGTCCGGACCGATGCGGCTGCGCACCGCCTGCGACTTGGGCGTCGCCGAGGGCGGGGAGGCGCAGCTGGACGGCATACCGACGCCGGAGGCAGCAGCTGCTCGCGTGGCTGCCGCGATCAGCGCAGCGAAGGGACTGCTTGGCCCCGTGACCGACGTCGTCTGGACACGGGCGAAATCCGGCGCGAAGGCCAAGGCCTGATCGATGAGCGTCGCCATCGGTTTGCGCTTCCCCCTGGGGGAGTATCACGCGACGCCGTGGGACCGGGCCGTCAACAGCGGCGACACGGAGTGGCCCCCGTCTCCTTGGCGGATCCTTCGCGCGTTGCTGTCGACGTGGCACACCCGCTGTCCAGATGTCGACGAGGAGGAGGTCCTCGGACTGATCCGTTCGTTGTCCCGGGAAGCTCCGGCCTTCCGGCTGCCGCCGACGCTCCCCTCGCACACGCGGCACTACCTGCCGGGCGCCGGTCATACGGAGGTCAATCGGGACACCTCCTACACCCTGGCACCGCGCTTGCAGGTCGACCCGCACGCGGAGGTCGTGGTGCAGTGGGCTGGAATCGACCTGGACAGCGATCAGAGCCGGACGCTGCTGCGGCTGGTCGACCAGATGCCCTACCTCGGCCGGGCGGAATCGATCTGCGAGGCGAGAGTGCTCGGTGGGGATGAGCTTGAGCTCCCCGACGAGCGGTGGACGACACCGTCAGGCGTTTCGGGTGATTTGCGCGTCCTCTGTCCGGGCCCCGAGGTCACGCGGGCTCAGCTTGAGGTCACACCCGACGGCATGCGCAAGGCGCGACGGTTGACTCCCGAGGGCAGTGTGTGGCGTGACTACCGCCGTGGATTCGTCGATCCGGTTCCGCGTCGAGGTCGGAGCAGTCAGCCTGCACCGATCCACTGCGCGCGGTGGAGCCTTGGCGGGCCGGTGGCCATCCGGGAACGGGACGGTGTCCTCGCGACCTCGGGACTGAGGGCATCCGTCCTTTCGCTGCTCAAGGCGCGCAAGCTCGACGACCACGGCGAAGCCTGGGTCCTGGCTGGGGAGCACGAGGCGGGCACCCACGGTTCCGATCATCTGCACGCGCACTGGCTCTGGCTGGGCGCCGAGGAGATGGCCCGCCCAGGCGAGCAGGGACGCCCACCCGAGGGAACTGACAAGGTGTCGGATCTCGTGCTGTGGGTGCCGCACGAGCAGGGGATCCCCGAGGAGTTCCTAGCAAGCCTTGTCGGAGTGAGGAGTCTCGCGCGCCTTCGGGATTCGTTGAGGGGATACGTGCCCGCTCCCGTGCACCTGCAGGCTCTCGGGAGCCTGGCGGACGTGTTCCCCGAGGGGCACGCAGTGTCGGCGCGGTGGACATCGGCCACTCCGATGCTCACCGACCGCCACCCCAAGCGGCACCGCCCGCCAGAGCAGTTCATCCGGCGGGAACTCGAGCGGGAGTTGGCCTTCCGGAACTGGGGTGAACCGGCCCCACACCTGGAGTCCCTGACTGTGCAGGCGACGTGGGAGTCCTCGCCGGCCAACGGGCCGGGAGTGCGCGATTACCGGCGATACCGACTTGGCGAGGGAATGTCCGACCGCCGGCGAGCGTTTCGCGTCACCTTCGAGCTGGATCGCCACATCGCTGGACCGGTCTCGCTCGGGGCACTGAGTCACTTCGGCTTTGGCCGATTCGACGCGGTGTGATTCCCGGCCATGGACAACGATGTGTCCGCCGAGTTTGGAGTCGATCCGCCCCTAATACCGGCACGGATGCTCAACGAGTTCGTATACTGCCCGCGCCTCTTCTACCTGGAATGGGTCGATCGGAGGTGGGCTGACAACGACGACACGGTGCAGGGGAGAGCGGCCCACGCGCCGAACGATGCGCGGGGCGGTCGTATGCCGCCGCCCGCGCAGGCCGACAAGCCCCGCACGACGGCGCAGGTCGAGATCAGTGATGTCGGACTCGGCGTAGTCGCGGTCATCGATCGCGTCGACCACGACGACGGGGCGAGCACGCCTGTCGACATCAAGAAGGGGCGCGCGCCCCGCGAGGGTGTGTGGCCGGCGGACCGTGCGCAGATCCTCACTCAGGCGGTCCTCCTGCGCCGTGCCGGGTACCGCGTTGACACGGCAGAAGTCTCCTATCTCGCCTCGCACACCAGGGTGTCACTCCCTGTACCGGATGACGCGGAGGGCGAGGTCGCCGAACTCATCGCGGCTGCCCGGCATACCGCCAGCCTCGTCGCCGCGCCGCTACCGTTGGTCGACGACCCCAAATGCCCTCGCTGTTCGCTGGTCGGGCTTTGCCTGCCGGACGAGACGAATGCCCTGCTGAACAGGTCGAAGGAGCGGCCACGTTCGATCGTGCCCAGGGATCCGGACAGTCAGCCCCTCTACGTCACTGTTCCGGGGGCGAGGGTCAGGGTCAGTGGAGGTCGGCTGCAAGTCGAGGCCGATCGACAGGTTCTTGCCGACGTTCGTCTGGTCGACGTGTCGCACGTGTGTGTGGTGGGGAACGTGCAGGTCACGACTCAGGCGATGTCGGCGATATGGCGGACTGGCGGAGTTGTCACCTGGTTGAGCGGCGGCGGCTGGTTCAACGGCTGGTCCCAGGGGCCACCGGGGAAGCACGTGGAGCTTCGTCGGCGTCAGGTCATCGCGCATGCACAGGGTGTGTCGTTCGCAGCCGAGATGATCCGCGGAAAGATCCACAATCAGCGTGTTCTGTTGCGGCGTAACGCCAAGACTGGCCTTCCGAAGAGCGTGCCGGAGAGTCTCAAGGCGCTGGAATCGGCGACCCGAGACGCGGTCACGCTGCCTGAACTGCTGGGCATTGAGGGAACCGCCGCGAGGCTCTACTTCGAGAACTTCGATCGTATGGTGTCGCCGGAGCTCCCCTTTGGAGCGGAGTTCCTCGCCCATGGCCGTCAGCGACGGCCCCCGCCAGATCCTGTGAACGCGGTCCTGGGCTTCTGCTACGCGCTCCTCACGAAGGATCTTGTTGCCACGCTCGCCGGCGTCGGTCTCGACCCCTACCTGGGCGTCCTCCACCGCTCCCGCTACGGCCGGCCAGCGCTCGCGCTTGATCTGGCAGAGGAGTTCCGTCCTCTCGTCGCTGACTCAGTCACGTTGCAGTGCTTCAACAACGGCGAGTTGCGCGAGAAGCACCTCCGACGACATCGCCTCGGCGTCACTCTCACCGACGAAGGGCGCAGAGCCGTGCTCGCCGCCTACGAGCGGCGCATGGGCGACCTCATCACTCACCCGACGTTCGGCTATCGCATCAGCTACCGCAGGGTCCTGGACGTGCAGGCAAGGGTGCTGGCTGCGGCAATCCTCGGGGAGCTTCCGAACTACGTGCCGATCATGACGAGGTAGTCGTGGCACGGCGCCGGTTCCTCATCGCGTACGACATTGCGCATCCGCGTCGGCTGCGGCTCACCTGCAAGGTGATGGAGAGCTACGGCGACCGCTTGCAGTTCTCCGTCTTCTTGTGCGACCTCAGTGGGGCGGAGCTCGCGGAGTGGGAGCGGGCCATCCGACCCGTGCTCGATCTCGCCGAGGACTCCATCGTCGTCATCGACTTGGGCAAGCCTGGTGCCACACAAGTGCGGTGTATCGGAGTCGCACGGCAACTGCCTCATGCTGGACCAACGATCGTGTGAGCGAGAGCTCCACCACGCCAAGCGCGCGCCGAGAGCACTCGCAGCCCTCCTGACCTGCACGAATTCGCACCTTGACACCTGAACAGCGGAAGAAGGGCACGAACGACATGCCACCCCTCGCGGCGCGATGTATCGTCGCAGGTCAGGACGGCCAGATTCGCGAAGCCGTCGTCCCCGTCGTCAGGGCGGGGCTCCATTGCGGCCGCCCCTCGCAGTGGAGCCCAAACCGGGCTGGCCACGTCGTCCCCGTCGTCAGGGCGGGGCTCCATTGCGGCCTGACGAGGTCCCACAGCGGCGTCGAGTACTGCAGGGTCGTCCCCGTCGTCAGGGCGGGGCTCCATTGCGGCGTGGCCACTACGTGGGCACGGTCGCGCATTGGGCAAGTCGTCCCCGTCGTCAGGGCGGGGCTCCATTGCGGCGGCGTGAACGCGTGGGCTTCCGTCGAGTAGGACGGGTCGTCCCCGTCGTCAGGGCGGGGCTCCATTGCGGCACCTTGATCTCGTCGCTGACGACCATCGCGTTGCCGCGTCGTCCCCGTCGTCAGGGCGGGGCTCCATTGCGGCCCGACAAGCGCGGCCATGGTGTTGCTGGTGACGGGTCGTCCCCGTCGTCAGGGCGGGGCTC
>WBZT01000252.1_pt1 | contig 45444 bp, 43 predicted proteins | sample 5204241 | NCBI WGS metagenome assembly WBZT01 (sample SAMN12344358, study PRJNA552823) | activated sludge metagenome | biome: Activated sludge suspended growth; feature: Nitrification reactor; material: Wastewater; isolation source: activated sludge from nitrification reactor of wastewater... | reverse complement strand
GACGGCGCGATCGTTCGCCGAGCCCGCGACGACGGCCGAATGCGCGGCGGGAATGGTCGCCGTGGGTGGTCGGCTCGTGGTCTCGGAACCCCCGGGCGGCCTCCGACACGAGCGGTGGCCGGTCGATGGGCTCGCCCAGCTTGGGTTCGCCGAGGGGGATCGGGCGACGGGCGAACGCTGGACACTGCAGGAGTTCCGCAAGGTCGGGCGGTGCGACGACCAAACACCCCGAACCGGACGCCTGCTGGCGAAGCGCCCGCTCTGGAGCGTGTGAGCGCCGTCGAGCGGGTTCCGGTGGGCGCCGCGTCGGGATGTTCCACGTGGAACGTCTCATCGACAGTAAGGCGCCGCGTCGGGATGCCAGCAGGCATCAGCTGGACCAGATGATGCCGGAACTCAGCGGGGTTGGGGGTTCTCGGACGTTTGCAGGCCGCTCGCTGACCCTGCCGGTCGCGAGGTGGGTGCGAACCCGTCAGGCTGGTGCGGAGATCCGGGTCTGGCATCGGCTCCGCTTCGCGTCGGACCACTCATCGAGAAACCTGCGGACCCCGTCGCCGAAGTGTCGCCGAGAGCAGGGTGCGCAGCATGCCGTGGACGGCGCCGGCAGGCGGTAGCGCACGTCTCTCACCGGACGTCCGCCATTCCAGAGTGGTTCGTGAGGCTCGCTCGCGGCCTGTGCGACCAGGGACGTCAAGCGCCGTGTGCTGTGAGAGCGTGATGCGACTGCGCGGGTTGTGACGCGATGACGGCCGAGCGGCGGAACAGCGTGTGCGATTCGCCGCTGAGCCGCTGAGCCGCTGAGCCGCTGAGCCGCTGAGCCGCTGAGCCGCTGAGCCGCTGAGCCGCTGAGCTCGCGGTGATTGCCGAGCCGGACGCGACGACGACCGAGCGGCGGACAGCCATCGATTCGAGGCGGGCGTGATCGCCGCACCCCGGCGGTGGTGGGTGAGATCGTCCGTCCAAGCGCAGCGAGCCTTCGTGAGGTCGCCTCGCCATCACTCATGACCGCCACCGTTGCGGTTGCGAGTTCGGTGTGGGTGGCGGTCATGATGGTGGCGCGCCGTGCGATTGGCGGCGTTGCGGGGTTCTGGCCCCGATGCGCGTGGCGGTCATGAAGGTGGGGTGCGACAGGGCACGCAATTGCCAGTTCGGGGACGGGCCCGGTGCCTGCGCGGGCACAAGGGTGCGAGCGTCGCCATCCGGAGCCCAGGGTCCGACGGATGTGCGGAGTGCCGGGTGCCAGGCCGGTGGCGACGGCCTTGGCGTCGTGCGCATGGAACGAGGCTGCGGGCGTCGAGGCACCACTCCCCTGTTGTGTCCGCCCGTTCTGCCGCTGCGGTGTCCGCGGCGCGGAGATTGGGCGGCTCCCTCGCTGTGCTCGGCGGAGATTGGGCGGCCACCGGATAGCGTTCCTCCCCCGTCGGGTGCGCTATGGCTTCGGCGGGCCACAGTGATCGCGCCCCCAACGGCAGCGGTCGCCGGCTGGCACCGCGGTCGCCGGCGGTGACATCGGGTGTCGCCGCGAATGAGTCGGCCGAACCCGGCCTGTCTGTCGGCCGCGAGCATCACCCCGCCAAGTCGACCGCTGCTCACACGTGGTCCCATCTACATGGCGCAAGGGTGGTCCCGTGCAGTTGGCGGGTGATACCGGCCCTGACCCGGCATGTATCCGGCGGAACATCGGGCGCGGGACCCCGCTGCGCGCCGATCGGCGTCTGGCGGCGTCCTCTCCGACGACGACTCCCCGTTCGGCGCGATGTCGCGTTTCGGACACCACCAGTTCCACCACACTGTCTGTTCCACGTGAAACAATGTGGCCGGGCCAACCGCTTGGCTCGAGGTGGAGACGGCGAATGACAACAGAGGCCAAGACAACGGACCACGTGGAAGGACGCACAGAACCCCGTCCACGGGTCCTCCCCCGTGTGATCGCCCTGGCGAATCAGAAGGGTGGCGTGGGAAAGACCACGACTACCGTCAACCTTGGCGCGGCCCTGGCCGAGCAGGACCTCCGAACGCTGATCATCGATCTGGATCCACAGGGGAACGCCTCAACGGGCGTTGGTATCAACGCTCATGCGTTGGAGCACTCGATCTACGACGTGTTGCTGAACGAACTCCCGCTCGAAGACTGCATCGAACCGACGTCGGTGCGGAATCTGTTCGTCGCACCGGCGAGCCTGGACCTCGCGGGTGCCGAGATTGAATTGGTTCCGGCCTTCTCTCGCGAGATGCGACTGCGCAATGCCGTCAATGCGGTGAAGGACGACTACGACTACATCCTCATCGATTGCCCGCCGTCGCTCGGCCTGCTCACGGTGAACGCGCTCGCCGCCGCCGACGAGGTGATGGTGCCGATTCAGTGTGAGTACTACGCCCTTGAAGGACTCGGTCAACTCATCCGCAATATCGGGCTCGTCCAGCGCAACCTCAATCCCGCCCTGGAACTGAGCCGGATTGTCCTGGTGATGTACGACGGACGAACAAAGCTCGCCGAGCAGGTTGCGCAGGAGGTGCGCGAGCACTTCGGCGAGGTTGTCTGCCGGAATGTGATTCCGCGAAACATCCGTCTGTCGGAGGCGCCGTCGTACGGCCAGCCGATTACGTCATTCGATCCGAGCTCTCGTGGAGCGGTCGCGTACCGCGAGCTCGCCAGGGAGGTACACCGTGTCACGACGTAGCGGACTGGGGAAGGGCCTGAATGCGCTGATCCCCACCGATGGGCCGGCGGAGCGCTCAGAAGAGACGTCAGCGCTCCGGGAGGTTCCCGTCAGCAGCATCGAGCCGAACCGCCGTCAGCCGCGGTCGATGTTCGACGAGGAGTCGCTCGCGGCTCTTTCGGAGTCGGTCCGGACGCTTGGCGTGCTGCAGCCGATCTTGGTTCGAGAGATCTCGGACGGGCAGTTCGAGTTGATCGCGGGGGAGCGGCGGTGGCGCGCAGCCCGACGCGCCGGCCTGCAAATGATCCCGGCCATCGTGCGCGACATCGAGGACATGGCGTCGCTCGAGCAGGCGATCGTGGAGAACCTGCACCGCCAGGATCTGAATCCCTTGGAAGAGGCCGCTGCCTACCATCAGCTGATCGAGGATTTCGAGTTGACGCAGGAGGCCGCTGCCGCACGGGTTGGCAAGAGCCGCTCGGCGGTGGCGAACCTGCTGCGGCTGCTGCAGCTGCCGCCGTCGGTGCAGAAGCTGATCGGCGACGGCTCCCTGTCAGCGGGTCACGCGAAGGCGATCCTCGGCACGCCGGATCGTGCGTACCAGGAGGCCCTGGCGCGCAAGGTGGTGGCCGAGGACCTGTCGGTCCGGGTCACCGAGTCGTTGATTCGTGAGCGTGCCGAGTTGGAGCAACGGCTTCGCCCGGTCGAACCCGAGAGCGGGGCGGCGAAGAAGCGGTTGCGGCCGCCGGGCCTGCTGGAGTTGGAGGAACTGCTCTCGGAACGGCTCGACACAACAGTCAAGGTGGAAATGAGCGCCAAGAAGGGCCGAATGACCATCGATTTCGCCAATCTCGACGATCTGGAACGGATCTACCGCATCATCGGTGCAGGTTGATCACGGAGGAGCGAAGTCGGCAGCAGCGGTCGGACCTCGACCGACGATTTCACAATCCACAACCTGTGGTTAAGGTTGGGGACGAACGCGAAATCGACCCGTGAACCTCAGGTTCACGGGTCGATTTCGCGTTGTTGCAGAAGGTCGGGTGCGGGCCTGGCACCCAGTCGATTGGCGGCTCAGCCGAGCAGGTCGGCGAGGTCCTCGAGAAGCTGGTTCTTGCCCTTGGCGCCAACGATGCGCTTCACGGGCTCACCGTTGTGGAACACGAGCAGCGTCGGAATGCTCATGACGTCGTAGCGACGGGCGAGCGAGGGCTGTTCGTCGACATTGACCTTGGTGACCTTGAGCGAGTCGGCCTGCTCGACGGCAATCTCGGCCAACGTTGGTGCGATGGTCTTGCACGGGCCGCACCATTCGGCCCAGAAGTCGACGATCACGGGCACACTTGCCGACCCGATCGTTTCATCGAATGTATGTTCGGTCAGATCGTCGATTCTGCTAGCCATTGAAGGTCCCTTTCCGTGAGCCATCGACTCCAACCGCGAGTCGCAAGGCCGCATTCCCCCCGAGTCTGCCTCGTGGGCGCGCCCCAAAGGCGCGAACGCCGCGCCCGCGGGGCACGCCGGGGCGCGAACGGGTGGGCGCGTCTGGCTGGGGATGGGTCGAGCGGTCGGCTCAGTGGTGGGCTTCGAGCCAGCGTTCGGCGTCGATGGCTGCAGAACAGCCGGAGCCAGCCGCGGTGATCGCCTGACGATAGGTGTCGTCAATCACGTCGCCGCACGCGAAAACGCCGCTCACGCTGGTGCGGCTGCTGCGGCCCTCGGTCGCGAGATAGCCGTTGTCCTTGAGGTCCAACTGGTCGGCGAACAGCGCGGTGTTCGGCCGGTGGCCGATCGCCACGAAGATGCCCGTGAACGGGTGCAGCTCGACGCTGTTGTCCACCACGTTGCGGATGCGCACCCCGGTGACCTTGGTGTCGCCCTCGATCTCGTCGACTGCGGAGTTCCACAGCCACTTGATCTTCTCGTTGGCCAGCGCGCGGTCCTGCATGATCTTCGACGCGCGCAGGCTGTCGCGCCGGTGGATGATGGTGACCGATCGTGCGAAGCGGCTCAGGAAGTTCGCTTCCTCGAGGGCCGAATCGCCGCCGCCGACCACGCAGATGTCCTGGTCGCGGAAGAAGAACCCGTCACACGTCGCACAGGTGGACAACCCGTGGCCGAGCAGACGCTTCTCGCTGTCGAGCCCGAGCATGAGGGACTGGGCGCCGGTCGCGATGATGACGGTATGGGCCCGGTAGGTCGGCTCGGTGTCGGTTGGGCCGACCCACACGCCGAAGGGCGACGCCGATAGATCGAGTTTGGTGACCTTCTCGGTCACGAGTTCGGCGCCGAATCGTTGGGCCTGGGCGCGCATGTTCATCATGAGTTCGGGGCCGGTGACACCCTCGGGAAAGCCCGGGAAGTTCTCGACCTCGGTCGTCAGCATGAGCTGACCGCCCGGCTGATCGCTCGTGGACGACGGTTCGCCTTCGATCACCACCGGTGAGAGGTTGGCGCGAGCGGTGTAGATGGCTGCGGTGAGCCCGGCAGGCCCGGAGCCAACGACGACGACGTTGCGAACATCTGCTGGGTCGGTCACGGGGTGCCCCGCTTCGACCAGACCAGGCCGCCTGCCAGAACGAACAGCGCACCGAGAACGGCGTACTTCAGCCACAGCGCGCCGGGCACGACGTCGATCAGGCGGCCGAGGAACGCGAGCGAGACGATGAGCACGACGGCCACCACGAACAACGCGACCAGTCCGTACACGGCGCCGCGTGCAACGGTGACGATCGAGCCGGTGGTGCGGTCACGCAGGAGGTCGATCTTGTCGACGATGAGGTCGGCGACCTGATCGGTCCAATCACGTTCCGAACTCGGCGTGGTTGCTGCGCCCGATGGGGTTGAAAGGCGGTCGGTAGCCATGGGCGGTGAGCCTACTGGTGGTGGCTCGGCCGGGGCGCACGAACCCCGCCCGGAGCTACAGCGAGGTGGGAGCGCAGGTGGTCGAGTCGATCACGGTGGCACCCGGCGCGCCGGGGTCGCTCGGGAAGATGACGACGACGGGCCGCCCGGCGACGACGACGCCGGCAACCAGGCGCCCGTTGAACGCACCGAGGTCGCAGGTGGTCGACCATCCGGCGGTGTCGCTCTCGGAGCTGTCGGCGCCGTCGGGAACCGGGACGGTCTGCGTCGCTGTCGACCTGAGGCCGGGCAGAAGGGCGCGCAACTCGTCCATCGTCGCGACCGTGGGAAGGCCGCCTGAGGCGCCGGGATCGACGACCGACTTGTTGACGCGCGTCTCCGCGTCGGAACCCGAGGGTGCGGCGCCGAGTCCGGAGGCGGCCGATTCAGAAGGCGGCGCCGACCCGCTCGCGGTCTGCGACGACCCGGCCGCGGGCTCCGCCACCGCCTGGTCGCCGCTCGATCGCTCGGTCGAGGACTCCCCGCTGCTCACAGATTCGAACGACGCGTCGTTCGAAGCGGTGGTTTCGACCCGATCCCCGACCCCGACCCTGACCCCGACGCCGACCCCGGCCAACGCGACGATCGCGGCTGCGACGGCGACGGCGCGCCAGGCAAGGCGGCGCCGCGTTGGTGCGATCGTGAGCACGTTGACCGCCGTGGCCTCCTCCACATCGTGCGGCGCGACCGGGGGAGCATCCGCGGCGTTGGCCTCGTCGAAGGCGTCGAGCGCAGCGGCGATGTGGCGTTCGCGCAACGCGTCGTCGGTCGGTATAACCGCGAGTGTGGCGCGGACGCGTGCGACCACCGACGGGTCGAGCGTCGTTGTGTCGGGGGTCTCGTGGGGATCGGTCGGGTCGGTATCGGAGGTCATGGTTTTGTAGGTGGGACGATCAGCGGGGCCGATGAGTTCCCTGTCGGGGGACCGGGGTCGTGGAGCCCGAGATCGTCGGCGAGCCGCTGGCGTGCGCGGTTGATCCGCGATCGGACGGTCCCGATGGGTACGCCAAGCGTCGTGGCGATCTCGTCGTATTCCAAGCCGAGCACGTCGCGCAGCACGATCGCGGTGCGGTGGTCGTCGGAGAGGCGGGCGAGTGCGGCGTCGAGTTCGAGGCGATCGTCGAGTTGGGCCATGCCGTCCACGAGGTCCATCGGCTCGACGAGCGCGTGGGGATCGGCGGGCGTCGGCCGTCGTCGTCGCCGTCGGATCTCGTCGAGGCAGGCGTTCGAGGTCACCCGGTAGATCCAGGTGCGAATCGCCGAGGAGCCATTGAACGAGTGGATGCCCCGCGCGATCGCTATCAGCGCCTCCTGCGTGGCGTCGGCCGCGTCGGCGTCGCTGTCACTCATGCGGCGGCAGAGCGCGTACACCTGCGCGTAACAGGCGCGCAGGAGTTGATCGAGCGCATCGCGATCGCCGCCGGCGGCCTGCCGGGCGAGATGCTGTTCGTGAAGGTCAGCCACCGACCGGCCTGGAGTACACCGTGACCTCGCTGATCTCAACCCGGTGACGTTCGTTCGACGGCCCCAGATCGGTGATCCAGATCAAGACGCTTCGCCCGGCCTGGTCGAGGTCGTCGACGGCGAGTGGCGACGATTCGAACTCGAACGTGCGACCCCCGTCGGGCGCGGCCGTCGGGGGTTCGTCGAGCACGAGGACCGAGCCCTTCCAACCGAGTGTGGGCGACTCGATGACGATGCGGTCGACGGCTCGCTCATCGTCGAGGTTCAGCAACAGGCCGACGCCCGTTTTCGTCCCGAACGTCTGCAGGTCGTAGCTCTCGGTTCGCCACGCGGTGGTCGGGTCACCGTCGACGGCGTTGGCGGCGAGGCTGTTGTTCTCGCCCGGCGTTCCCGAACCGTCGGGGTCGAACGTGTCGACGGTGACGGTGGCGGGTGTGGCCGGCGTGGTGGTGGTTGTGGATGCGGCCGGCTGGGCTCCGCGGTTGTCGTGAATGACGAGCGCGGCGATCACGACGAGGGCGGCGATCACCAGGAACGCGACGATCACGGCGCCGGCGCCGAAGCGCCGAGATCGAGACGACACGTTCTTGTTCGCCGAGGGTGCTGCCGCGGAGGGCGCCGCCTCGGCGGCTCCCGCTCGACCGACCCCAGCTCCTCCGACCCCAGCTCCACCGACCCCTGCGCCCACCGCAAGGTCGGTGCGGGTGTGGTCGCCCGGGTCGAGCTGGGCGAGGTGATCGCGCAACGCGGCCGCGCTCGGGAAGCGGTCGTCGGGGTCGCGCTGCAGGTTGCGCAGGATCGTGTGCGCCAGCGCGTCGCTCAGATCGGGCCGCAGCGACCTCGGCGACGGCGGCGTCTGGTGGAGCCGCGCGAGGGCCGTGGTGGTCTGCGTGTCGCCCCGGAACGGCGGCGAGCCGCACACTGACTCGAAGAGCACGGTCGCGAGCGAGTACAGGTCGGAGCGGGCGTCGACGATGCCCAACTCGACCTGCTCGGGCGCGAGATACGTCGCGGTGCCGACCACCGTTCCCTCCACGGTGAGGTCGGCGGTCATTTCGAAGTCGACCTTGGCGATGCCGAAGTCGGCGAGCTTCACGGTGCCGCTGTTGCACAGCAGGATGTTTGCCGGCTTGATGTCGCGGTGGACAAAGCCGCGCCGATGTGCGGTGTCGAGTGCGTCGGCGATGCTGATGGCGATGTGGCGGGCGGTCTGCTCCGAGACGGTGCCGACGCGGTTGAGGTGTTCGCGCAGCGTCTCGCCGTCGACCATCTCCATGACGATGGCGTCGATGCCGTGCGACGAGATCGTGTCGTAGACCGCAACGATGTGCGGGTTCGACAACTGCGCGGCCGCCATCGCCTCGTGGCGGAACCGCGTGACGATGGCGTCGTCTTGCGCGAGATGGGCGTGGAGCACCTTGACTGCGACGTCGCGGCCAAGGGTCCGATCGACGCCTCGCCAGACCTGGGCCATCCCACCGGTGCCGACGAGCTCGCGGAGCTCGTAGCGTCCACCGAGCACCGTCCCCACCGATGCCGGACTCGCGGGGATGCCACTCACGGCGGTAACGCTATCGGGGCCTTGCCTCGGGATCGGTGAGGCGGGCAGGAATCCCTGTGGGTGACGGCGACTATTCGGACTGGGGTGCGGTCGGGTGACCGGCCCGTGCGGATGCCTTGGCACGCCGATGCGTGCGGAACCACCACACGAGGAGCACCAGGAGCGCTCCGCCCGACAGCACCAGGCCCACCCCGCTGAACGTGGTGGATCGAATCCGCTGACGTGACGTGGAGATCGTGAGCGAGCCGTCGGGAGTGAGGAGTTCCACCCGCAACAGGAACTGCCCCGATGAGCGGACATCGATCGGCACGGCGAGCCGATTCAGGCCGGGGTCGAGGTCGACCACCGTGTCGCTGCCCTGCGGGAATCGCAACCGGGGGCTCGTGAGGCGCAGTCGCGCTCGATACGCGGTATCGGTGTCGTTCTGCACTCGCAGGTAGATCGTTGTCCGCCGCGAGGTGACGGTCAGCGATCGTGACTCGGTCCGCAACGCGGCGAAGACCGCAGAGACCTCGTCGTTGATGCGGGCGACTCGGGCGGTCGCCTCGGCGCGCGCGAGCCGTCGGTCCTGGCTGAGCAGCAGCGTGTTCGTCGTCTGTGCGGCGCGTTGCGCGCCCACGGGCAGCATCGAGGCGAATCCGGGCGCCCGATCGTTCGCCTGCTTGAGGAGCGCGGCAAGCTCGGACACCGAGGGGGTGCCGGTTGGCGTCACCAGCGTGCGGGTCCACGGGGTGTCCTTGCCTGCGGTGCGGACGGTCGTGGGCGCGACGCTGTCGAAGATCTCGGCGAAGGTCGCGGGGCGCAGCGGCGCGGGAGTGGCGGTGTCCGACATCGGCGCGAGGAAGGCCGTCGCGGTGGCGACCGGTATATCGGGGCCGAGGTCGACGGCGATCGCTCGTGCCGATGCGTTGCCCGATGCGCTGGTCGATGCCGAGATCGCGAAGAGGAGCGTGAGGGCCCGGTGTGCCGCGAGGCCGGGCGGCAGCGCAGGGTCGGCGAGGATCGCCTGGACCGTGTCGTCGAAGGACATCGCGGTCGCAGTCGTGGAGCCCCCGGTGGAGACCGCGAAGGGGCGGACGAGCCCGGAGGTGCCGCGCGGCGCACGGGCGGCCTCGAGTTGCTCCGCCCGCACGAGCAGCCGGTCGATGTCGGCGGTGTCGAGCACTTGCACGGCCCGAGTGCTGAGCGTGGGATCGGGTCCCCAGATGCGGCTCTCGGTCGGCGGGGCGAGGTTCGACGCGAGCGCGTCGCCGCCGGCGGTGGCCTGTGTGGCGAGCGCTCCGTCGACGGTGGCCCACGCGTCGCTGTTGACCTCGGCCCACGGCCGGCGCAGCACCTCGCGCCCGGTCAGTGCGGTGCGTACCCGGTCGATCGTCTCGGCGTCGTCCACGCGGCCCGAACTCGACATGGCGGTGACGAGCGCGGGGTTGATCGACACCGACAACGCGGTGTTCGGCGAGGTGGCGAGGATGTCGCCGAGGTGCTGGACCGACGCGACGTCGGCGTCGGTGACCGCCGCCTGGCCGTCGGGTCCGAACGGGGCGTCCTCGCCGTCGGCGCGCACCAGGACGCCGACGCGAAGCGGGTCCTCCACGGGTTCGGCGAGGTGATTCAGGTGCACGACGGTGGAGGCGAGCTCCGATCCGTCTTTCGAGCGCACCTCGATCGCGACGGGATAGCTGCCGTTTTCGGGGAGGAGGACACGGTCGTCGGCGGCCCGGGTCGACCGGACATCGATGCGGATCTCGACGAGGCCGTCGGCGGTGACCGACGACAGGATCGGCTGGGTCGACCCCGGGGTCTGCAGCCGTCCGAGTGATTCGCCGTCGAGTTGGCGTTGGATCGCATCGCGGACGGCGCCTTCGTCGGTGTCGATCGGTTGGTGAATGCGCCACCGGAGGTCGGCATCGAACGGAGCGCCGTCGACTCGGAAGTGGGCGGTCCAGACGCCTTCGGGGCCGACCCACGGCGTCACGTCGCTCATCTCGATGGTGACCGCCGGTTCGGCGACGGGCGTCGCGTCTTGCGCGTCGGCCCGCGTGACGGTGATCCCCGCGAGGGTCGCGGTGAGCATCGTCGCCGCAATAGCGCGGCCGACAGCGGAGCTCAGGCGTCCCATCGCAGGACCGTGAGACGGTGATGTGGTTCTTCGACGAAGCCGAGGCGGCGGTAGAGCCGCAGCGCGCGCAGGTTGTCGGTCTGGGTGTTGACGAGCGCGCTTCGAGCGTGGCGGCGACGGAGCCACTGCAGCGCGTCGGTCACGAGCGCGGCGCCCAATCCGGTGCCGGCATGGGATGGGTCGACGGCGAGGCGTTGCAGGTAGCCCGTGTCGGCGGCGCGACCGCACACGGCGTATCCGACCGGTCGCTCATCGGCGGGGTCGAGCGCGACGCGGTACCGAACCGACGTCGTGGCGCGGAGCGCCTCGGCGAGGCCGGCGTCGTCGAGTCGCCAGAAGTCGTCGAACGCGGCGGCGTCGATGTCGAGCACGCGTGCGCGATCGGACCGCCGGGCGCGGCGCAGGTGATGCGTGTCGTCGAGCGGCGGCACGGCCTGCAGGTCGTGGCGCAACACGTGCAGGTACTCGAAGGTCTCGAAGCCGCTCGACAGGAACGCGAGCGCTTCGTGGTCGCGCAGGGCCGCGGTGAACGCCGAGCGGACGCCCTGGTTACGCAGCCGGTCGAGCGCGGCCTCGACACCGCTCGGCTGCGGCATGCGGGCGCCGGGCGGTATGGCGAGGTAGGCAACGTCGCTTCGACCGTGCCACCGGCCGAGCGTGAGACGGTCGCCCGCGACGGCAACGACAGGATGGCCCTTCATCGACGGCGTCGGAGGCGTGACGCGGTACTCGGCATGACGGGCGGTGGTTTCCTCGGTCGGCTCGGCGGGCGGGTCAATCGTAGGCTGGGCGGCGATGCTGGCCTTGATCACCGACCCGCGCTTCCAGGATCACCATCCCGGCGAGGCGCACGTGGAACTGCCCGCTCGCGCGGCTGCGGTGCTTCGGGCGACACGACACTCGGCGGTGCGCGATGCGATCGTCGAACTCGCGCCGCGAGCGGCGAGCGACGCGGAGTTGTTGTCGGTGCACCGACAGAGCGTGTTGGACCGACTGACCGAGGTGGAAGGCACGTGGGGCCAACTCGATGCCGACACCGCAGTGAGCCCCGATTCCGTTCCCGTGGCGCGCCTTGCGGCGGGCGCCGGACTCGTCGCGATCGAGGCGCTTCGCAACGGCGACGCCGACGCAGCGTTCTGCGCCGTGCGTCCGCCGGGACATCACGCGACGCCGACGCGATCGATGGGGTTCTGCCTGGTGAACAACATCGCGATCGCGGCGCGTGCCTTGGCCGACGCCGGCGAGCGCGTGTTGATCGCAGACTTCGATGCGCACCACGGCAACGGCACCCAAGATGTGTTCTACGACGATCCGCGGGTGCTGTTCGTGTCGTGGCATCAGTGGCCGCTGTATCCCGGATCGGGGCGTCTGGCCGAGATCGGATCGGGCGATGCGATCGGCACCACGGTCAACTTGCCGGTGCCGCCGCGCACCACGGGCGATCTGTACCTGGCGTTGATCGACGAGGTGGTCGGAGGGATCATCGACCGTTTTGGGCCGACGTGGCTGTTGATCTCGGCGGGGTTCGATGCGCATCGCTACGACCCGATCGCCGAGTTGGGGTTGAGTTCCGGTGACTTCGCGGCGATCACGTCGGTGCTGATGCAGGCGGTCGGTCCGGGACGAACGATCGGCTTCCTGGAGGGCGGCTACGACGTGGATGCGCTGGAGTGGTCGGCCGCCGGATGCCTCGCCGCACTGGCGGGTGTGACCCTGCACCCCGAGGCTCCGACGTCAGGGGTGTTTCGCGCCGACCTGGCGCACCGTGTCGCGGTCGCTCAGGGTCTGGTCTGAGTCGGTGCCGTCCGAGGTGATGTTGCCGTCGGCGTTGACGCCGGTGATCGAGGAGTGCGCGGGGCTCGGCCGTGCGTTCTCGGAGGCGGGCGCCCGATTGTTCCTGGTGGGCGGGATCGTGCGGGACGCGTTCGAGGGGCGCACGCTCGACGACCCCGACGTCGACTTCACCACCGACGCGTTGCCCCAGCAGATCCGCTCGCTCGTGGCGCCGTTCGCGTCGGCATTGTGGACCCAGGGCGAGCGGTTCGGCACGATCGGCCTGCAGGTTGGGGCGCGCTTGGTGGAGATCACGACGCATCGCTCGGAGATCTATCGCTCCGACAGTCGCCAGCCGGTGGTGGAGTTCAGTCGTGAGGTCGAGGCCGACCTGGCGCGCCGCGACTTCACGGTGAACGCGATGGCGGTCGAGGTGACCGGGCCCGCTCGTCTGATCGATCCCTTCGGCGGGCTGGCCGACCTTCGAGCGCGACGGCTGCGCACACCGATCGGCGCCGGCGTGTCGTTCTCGGACGACCCGCTGCGGATGCTGCGTGCCGCGCGGTTCATCGCCGGGTACGGGCTCGAACCCGACGCCGATGTGGCCGCGGCCGTCGCGACCATGGCGGATCGGCTGGCGATCGTGTCGGTGGAACGGTCGCGCGAGGAGTTGGCGAAGCTGCTGGCGGTCGACGACCCGCGGCCTGGGCTGTGGTTCCTGCAGCGGTCGGGGCTCCTGGCGATGCTGGTGCCCGAGTTGGGCGATGCCGATGCCGAGGGCGGGTTCGATCACGTCGCCCGAGTGGCGAACGAACCGATGCGTCGGCTCGCGACGCTGCTGGCCCCGCTGGGCACACGCACGCGGGCGGCGGCGACGCTGCGAGCCCTGCGCTGTTCGAACGAGGTGGTCGCCACGGTGTCGATGACGGTGGGCGCGTTGGCGTTGGTGTGGGAGATGGGGGAGTGTCCGTCGGCCGGCGCGCTCCGTCGATGTTCGGTGGCCGTGCCCGACATGGACGCGTTGCTCGATGTCGCCGCCGCGCTCGCGTCGACGCCGCAACGCCGAGCGATCGTCGACGCGGTGCGGGCAGGCGTGGCGCAACTGGCGGCGACCGAGGATCTGGCGCACCCGGAACCCGCCCTGGACGGCGATGCCGTCATGGCGCTGTTGTCGGTTGGACCCGGCCGTGCGGTGGGCGAGGCGCTCGCGTTCCTGCGGGAGTGCCGCCTCGATGACGGCCCGCGTTCGGCGGCCGAGGAGACAGCGCTGTTGCTGGAGTGGGCGGCCGACCGCTCACCCTGAAGTTCGGCCGACCTCGTCGGTTGTCGCGTCGGGTCGAGCGGGCCGTTCAAGCGTGCCGGCTCGGCGGGAACTTCCGACCGGCCCGTGTCGTCGAAGAGCCATGAATACATCGTCGGTCATCGCGAGGTTCCGTCGGCTCGATCGAATCGGGCGACACGTCGGTGCGTCGCTCGGCGTCGCCCTGCTGCTCGCGGGCGCCATGACGGCGTGCAGCGCGAACGATCGGATCGTGGAATCGACGGGGGATGCGGCTCAGTCGGCCAACGCGACGCACATGGCGTCAGGCGGCGGTGCGGCGTTGGATGAGGCGGCCGCCGCGGCCGGCGCTTCGTTGAAGGCGACTGCGGCGGCGACCGAGCGCCAGCGGATCAGGACGGGCCGGATCGCGTTGCGAGTCGAGAACCCCGGCAAGGTCGCCGCGCTGACCGAGCGAGTTGCCACGCTGGTCGCCGAGGTCGGTGGCACCGTGGAGCGTTCCGACCTGACCTCCGGTTCCGACGCATCGGCCGAGATGGTTCTACGCGTGCCACCCGACACGGTGGACGACACGATGGCCCGGCTCGGCAAGGTCGCCGAAACGGTGAGCCGATCGGTGTCGGTGGAGGACGTGACCGCTCAGTACACCGACCTCGAAGGTCGGATCGCGGCGCTCGAAATCAGCACCGAACGGTTGCGGGGATTCCTCGAGAAGGCGGGCGACGCCGGCCAGATCGCAACGATCGAGGGCGAGCTCACGCGCCGCGAGGCCGATCTGGAGTCGATGAAGGGGCAGATGGCGGTGCTTGCCGACCAGGTGGGCGCGGCCACGATCACGGTGGCGATCTCGGCCAAGCCGCCGGCGTTGGGCGAATCCGACGACGGGCCGGCGGGTTTCGGCAGCGCCGTGGCGTCGGGCTGGCGTGCGGTGCGTCTTGCGTTCCGCTGGGCCTTGGCCGTGGTCGGCGTGTTGGTGCCGTTCGTACCGGTGGTCGCGGTGATTGCCCTGCCGTTCGTGCTGGCCCGTCGTCGCACGGTGCGTCGTCGCGCGGCATCGGTCGCGGACTGAGCCGCTGGATCCTTGTTCGTCACGGCCGGTGGGTTCGCCAGTGCCGGTGGGCTCGCGATCGCCGGTGGGCTCGCCGAAGGGAGCGCGGCGCGAGAGGATGGGCGCGCCGCGCTCCGCGGGGAGTGCAGGGGGATCGGGGTGTGCGATGACGTCGGCGATCACGGTTCGTCACCCGGAGTTCGACTTCGCCGAACTCGATCGGCACTGGCTCGCAGGGAGCCGCCTCGCGACGGCTTACGGCAATGCGGGCCACGTGTTCATCCCGCTCGGCGAGCAGTTCTTCATCGACGCTGTGCGCAGGTTCCGCGGCCGGGTCACCGACGACGATCAGCGCGACGACATTCGGGCGTTCATCGGCCAGGAGGCGGTGCATGCCCGGGCGCACCGGGCGATCTGGCAGCGCCTTCGAGCCGACAGGGTTCCGGTGGACGGCTACGCCGACTGGATCGCGTGGGTGCGGCGCGCCGAGCGGTTCGTGCCCGGGCCGCTGCAGCTCTCCATCACAGCGGCGCTGGAGCACTACACGGCGGCGTTCGGAACGGCGTTCATCGCCGAGGAGTTGGGTTCGGTGGTGCCCGCCGAGATGGCCCGCCTGTTGGAGTGGCACGGGCTCGAGGAGATCGAGCACCGGTCGGTCGCGTTCGACCTGCTGCAACTGGTGGACGATTCGTACGCGCTTCGGGTCGCCGGCTTCGTGGTGGGTACCGGGCTGCTGATGGTGGTGCCGACGGTCGGCACGGTGTGGTTCGCGATCGCAGATCGGTCGCCGCGCGAGCAGCGGCGCCACGGACTCGGCGAGATGTCGGCACGCTTCGCGCGCCGTATGGGCCGCCATGTCGCGGCCTACCTCGCGCCGTCGTTCCACCCCGCGAACGTGCGCGACTGATCGGCGCATCGGTTGGTTGCATCAATATCGCAACAATGAGGTCCGGTGGTTGAGTGCAACGATGTTGTTACAACTGAGCGTGGCGGTAGGTTGTTGCAACATGAACACACGTGTGGTCTACGAGGTCCGACGAGGCGGCGACGTGGGCGCCGCCGTCGCTGCCGCTCGACGTGATCGCGGCCTGACCCAAGCCGAGTTGGCCGAACAACTCGGCATCGACCGCGGGTACCTCGCGGCGATCGAAACCGGCCGCACCAACCGCCTCATCGAACACCTACTTCGGGCGCTCAGACGGCTCGGCGCCGACGTGACGGTGACCTGGCCTGCAGCCCCGTCCGCGGGTGCGTCGCGCGTCGACCGATGAACGATCCGCTCGAGGTCCGTCGCGATGGGTCGGTCGTCGCTCGGCTGCACCGTCGTCGCGGCGCGATCGCGTGCGAGTACAGCGAGGAGATCCTCGACACCGTTCCGCTCGGCCGACCCGTGCTGTCGTGTTCGTTGCCCGTGACGCCACGGCCTGCGGACGCGACTGCCTGGGTCCGCGGGCTCCTGCCGGAGGGCCAACATCTCAACGCGCTCGCTGCAGCGCTCGACGTTGCAGCGTCGGACACGTTCGCGTTGGTCGCTCGGTACGGTCGCGACGTGGCGGGTGCGTTCGAGATCGTCGCCGCCGATCCGGTGCCGCGCATCCCTTCGATCGAGCCATATGCGGCCGATGCGCTCGCCGAGGCCGTCGACGCTCTCGACACGTATCCGCTTGCTATCCAAGCCGACTCCGAACTCTCCCTTGCCGGGTTGCAGAACAAGTTGGTCGCCGTGTGGACGCCGGACGGGTGGGCCCGACCCATCCACGGTTTTCCCTCGACCCACATCATCAAGGTTGATGACGGCCGTCATCCCGGCTTGATCGCCGCCGAGGCAGCGTGCCTGTCGCTGGCCCGCGAGGTTGGTCTCACGTCGGTCGACGCCCGATGCGAAAGGTTTGGCACGCGGGACGTCCTGATCGTGTCGCGGTTCGATCGCGAGAACATCGACGGCACGACCCGACGCCTTCATCAGGAAGACCTGCTGCAGGCGCTCGGGATGGACCCGTTCGCACATCGGGGCCGTGCGAAGTACCAGACGTTCGGCACTCCCGGACCCCCGAGTTGGTGGCACGCGGCCGACCTGCTCGACACCTATGCGGAGGACCCTTCAAGTGCGCTGCTCGATCTGGTGCGAGCGGTGACATTCACGACGGCAATCTCGAACGCCGACTGCCACGCCAAGAACGTGGCCCTTCTGCTGGAGGGTGGCCACCTGACTCTGGCGCCGCTCTACGACACGGTTCCCACTGCGCTGTGGCCGACCCTTCGCCCCAGCGTCGCGATGACCGTCAACGACGTCGGCACCCTGGCCGACATCACGATGGACGACATCGTTGCCGAGGCTCGCCGCTGGCGTGTGCCTGCGTCGCAGACGCAGGCGACGGCGACCGACCTGCTCGACTCGCTTGCCGCTGCGGTGCGATCGTGCGAGCACCCCCAGGTCGCGGAACTCGTCGCCTCGAACGTTGAACGACTCCGTCGTTGACGTGGTTCGCTGCGGTCCGCGGCAACTGCCGGGTGACCGCCCGCCTGCGCGACTGGTGATCGGTGATCGAGCACGAGCGAACGATGGGCGCGACCGACGTGTATCAGTCCTCGCACCCGGTGCCGTCGTGCTCGCGATCGAGCTTGTACGGGTCGTTCGTCGGGTCCTTCACTCTGACCGGCTTTTGGCTCGTGGACAGGTCGCCGCAGTTGAGATCGCCGGTGATCGGAAGGCATGGGTCGTATGCGGGGTGGCAGCCCGGCGACTGTGGGATGAGCGGCTGAGGCTTCACTACGGGCGCGGCGGTGGTGGGGGCCGGCGTCGGAGGAGGTTGCGCGGTGGTTGGCGGTGCCGTGGGGGGAGCGGTCGTCGGCGGTGCGGTTGTCGGAGCCGGAACGATCGGCACGTCGGGCGGCGCGGGTCGCGCCCCCGACGGGCAGGCGGTGAACCCGTCGACCACCGCCCGGAGATCGGCGGGGCTGATGGCGAGCTCCCAAGCGGCCTTCACCGCGGCGTACTGCACGAGGTACGAGCAGCGCTGGGCGGGGTTGGTCGGCGAGTACTCGGCGGGGCCGAGGTCGGCTTTGCGTTGATTCTCGCCGCCGGCGATCACGTTCAGGTTCGCGGCGCTGTTCGAGAACGCCCGGCGCTCGTCGTCGGTCCATTCCCACGCGCCCGACTCCCAGGCATCGCCGAGCGCGACCACGTGATCCATCTGCAGCTCCTTCGGCTGGTCGAACCACTCACCCGAGTACGCGTCCCACCACACGCCCTTCGCCACGACGCACCCGCTCGATGCCATCTCGAACAGCAACGCCTGCGCCCGCAGCACCTCGTTGCGCGTGTTCACGCAGTCGCCGTTCAGGTCGGCGCGCTCGAAGAAGGCGTCGCGGTCGTACTGCGGCCGGTTCGCGGCCGGTTCGCCGCTCAGCCCGGTGAGGATCGTCACCACCTCGGTGGCCGCCGGCGACTGTGGTCCGCCGTCGAGCGAGAGCGCCGCCAGGTAGCCGTCGGCTTTTGTCGGTGCGGCGCCTCGATCGACCGGTGGGGTCGCGAGTGTGGTCTCGCCGGCGACCGCGGTGATCCTTCCGGCGGCTGCGCGCGGCGTGGTGTCGGACGTGTCCTTCCCGGTGCCGCCGGTGGACAGACCGACCACAGCGATGACCGCCGCGAGCGCGATGGCGGCCCGGCGTGGCCAGCCCCTGGTGAGCGTGCAGGCCCACACGAACACGGCGACCGGCAATAGCAACGTCCACCAGAGACAGCGCTGCCACCACACCCATCCGCGCTGGCTCTGGTGAACGGGGGCGATGGTGTCGAGCACGCCCCGGCGCGGCGGCGTCGGCGGCGGTGGTGGTGGCGCGGGTTGCCAACCCGGCTGGCCGGGATGCGGCGGCGCGTCTCCGGGATTGGTCACCCAACTCGGCGGGGGTGGTGGTGGAACGGGCGAATGCTGCCCGCCGCCCGGAAATCCGTGGCTCATGGGTCCCTCCTGTGCGTTCGGCCCAACACGAACGCAACGTGGTGACGGTAGCAACGGTGGTTGGGCTGATGGAGTGATGGAATGGCGGGGTCGTTGGAAGGGTGGGGTGAGGGAGGAATGAGCACCGACATGGATGAGCACGCAGTGGTGATCGTGGGCGCCGGCCCGGCCGGGATGATGCTGGCCGCCGAACTGACGCTGGCCGGGGCTGATGTGGTGGTGCTCGAGCGGCGCGCCACGGCCGACCTGGAGAGCCCGCGGGCGCGGGGCCTTCATTCGCGCACCATCGAGGTGCTCGACCAACGGGGGATCGCGGAGCGCTTCCTCGCCGAAGGCCAGGCGATGCAGGTGCAGGCGTTCGCCGGCGTGCCGCTCGACATCAGCGACTTCCCGAGTCGGCACCCGTACGGGCTGGCGCTACTGCAGAGCCACTTCGAACGGATCCTGGCCGGGTGGATCGATGAGCTCGGGGTTCGGGTATTGCGCGAGCGCGAGGTCGCGCAGATCACCCAGCACGACGACCACGTGCTGGTCGAGGTGGTCGACGGCGCGCTGTTGCGCGCGCAGTACCTGGTGGGATGCGACGGCGGTCGCAGCACGGTCCGCAAGCAGGTCGGAATCGAGTTCGCCGGTTGGGACGCAACCACCTGCTGGATCACCACCGAGGTGGAGGTGACCGACATGCCGCCGTTCGGCCTGCGTGGCGGCGGTGGGGTGGGTCCGGCCGAGAACGGTCGAGTTGGGGTGACGTTGGTGGAACCCGACCTGAGCCGCCGCGACGCCGAGCCGACGATCGACGACGTGCGCGCCGCGCTCGTGCGTGTGGACGGCACCGATTACGGCGCGAACACACCGCGGTACGTGTCGCGTTTCACCGACGTGACTCGCCAGGCCGTGTCGTATCGCAGCGGGCGGGTGTTGCTCGCGGGCGATTCGGCGCATGTGCACGCGCCGCTCGGCGGGCAAGGGTTGAACCTGGGTGTGCAGGACGCGGTGAACCTCGGATGGAAGCTGGCCCAGGTGGTGAGCGGATCGTCGCCCGACGCGCTGCTCGACAGCTATCACGCCGAGCGACACCCGGTTGCGGCGAGGGTGCTCGACAACACGATGGCGCAGCGGGCGTTGGGCGCGGCCGACGACCGCAGCGGGGCGTTGCGAGGGTTCGTGACCGGGCTGCTCGCGATGGACGAGCCGCGGCGACACACCGCCGCGATGATCTCGGGGTTGGACATCGGTTACGACCTGGGCGCCGGCCATCCGCTGCTCGGGCGTCGCGCGCCCGACCTCGACTTGGTGACGGCGGACGGTCCGCGCCGCCTGTACGAGTACCTGCACGACGCGCGGGCGGTGCTGGTGGTGCTGGGCGACGGGTCGGGCGTGAATGTGGACGGAGGCGATCGGCTGCAGGTGGTGGAAGCGAGCTACCCAGGTGCCTGGGAGTTGCCGGTGGTCGGCGCCGTGCCCGCGCCCGCGGCGTTGCTCGTGCGACCCGACGGGTATGTCGCGTGGGTCGGCGACGGGACCGACACCGGCCTCGCCGCAGCGCTGTCGACATGGTGCGGCCTCTGAGCCGTCGGCGGTTCCGGTTGAGGCTGCATTTCGCAAGGGCGCCTGACGGCGTCGTGGCGGCCACACATCGCCATATACGGCACTCCGTGCCGCTCCACATACGAAGATTGAGTCCCTTCATTCCATGGTGGGATGGCCGGATCAAGAACGCTCAGAGTGGTACGTGCACCGGCGGAGCGCGGTCGGGTAGGTTGCACCGATGGTTCCCGGTTCGGTGGTCGTTGCGGTTTCGGTGGCGACGGCTTTGCCTGCCAGAGGGTCCGCTTTGTCAGGGCTTTCGTTGGGGCCGTTTCTCGCGGATATTGCGATTCTCTCGGTCATCGCACTCATCGTGTTCGCCGGGTTGCTGCTGTCAGTACCCGTCGCTGTAGCGCAGATCGGCGACCGTTCACTCAAGGACGTGGTCTGGCGAGGTCGTGGCCATAAGCGCCGCGAAAAGACCGAACTGACCGAGCCGATTCGTGCCGAACTATTGGCGAGCGTTCGCCGACGCGTTTCCGGCCAGGCCCAATTGATCGCGGAGTCCACCGGCGCCCTCCATCTTCGATTGGAACCAGCGGTCGAACTCGTTCGCCGGTCAGCCGACGTGCAACCGGCGATCGGAGCCACGGCCGGCATCGAGGATGTCTATAGATCGGCCGGTTGTCGGTTGCTGATTGCGGGAGAGTCGGGCGCCGGCAGGACGACCCAACTGTTCCGGCTCGTCGGCCACCTCGCCGATGTTGCCGAGGCCGACACCGCAGCCCCCATCCCGCTCCTGCTCGATCTGTCAGGGTGGACTCCGGGCATATCTATCCGGGATTGGGTGGTCGACCGGCTCCACGATCCGAACGGCGGAGGGTATGGACTCGGTGGTATGCGACGCGCGAAGGAGCTTGTTGACACCCATCGCTTCGCGTTGATGTTGGACGGGCTCGACGAGGTGCACGACACGCATCGGTCGGCGTGCCTCAATGCGCTCAACGAGTTGTTGGAAGGTCTTCCCGACACACCGGAGCCACCCACTCCGCTCGTGATCACGTGCCGCACCGCGGAGTACGAACAGATTGTCGATCGACACCCCGACAGCCGCCTCGGTCACATGCGCGCGTGCACGGTGCGTCCACTCACCGAACAGGATGTGGCCCACAACCTGGACGCGCTGGGGTCGAGGCAACCGGAATGGCTCCGGTTGAACGCGGATGAAGGGGCGGCTGCGCGTTCGGTCCTGCGATCGCCGCTCCTGGTGAGCCTGGCCGCCGAGATGGCCGATCCTGCGGCGCTGCTGGGCAAGAACCTCGAGGAGATCGAGCGGGCGATCGTCACCGCATACCTCCGCGGGCAGCTCGCGAAACCCGACCCCCATTGTCCCGAAGGCGACGCACGGCGCCGGCTCGCATGGATCGCCCACACGCTTCGCAACAGCGACATCGACTCGACCACGTTCTACCTCGAGCACCTGAGTGCTCGGGTGGTGCCGTGGGGTCTTCGAATGTGTGTTACGGCGGCCGGCGGGCTGGCCGGCGGGTTGGTGGGTGCGCTGGTGTTCGGGCTGGCCGGCGGGCTGGCAATTGGGTTGGAGTTTGGGTTGGTGTTCGGGTTGGTGCTCGGGCTGTTCGGATTGGCGAGAGCGCTCGCGCCGGTTGCGGGGCCGACCCGGAGGCGGCTCGTTCGCCCAGTGGCGTCGCACCTGAGGCTCGGGCTGGCAGATGCGCTGGTGTTTGGGCTGATGGGTGTGCTGACGGGCGCGCTGGTGCTGGTACTTGAATCGGGATGGGCGGGCGCGTTGGAGCGCTGGGTGGAACTGAGGCTGGCGGGCGCGCTCGCTCCCGGGTTGGCGTTCGGGTTGGCGTTCGGGTTGGTGTTTCCGCCGATGTTCGGCCTGCAGCAGGCTTCGCGTGGGGAGGTCGTTGCGGGTGCCGGCGCGAGGGTCGATGGAGCGTTGCACGACTCGAGACGATCGGTCGGGGCTTGTGGGCTGGGGTTCGGGTTGGTGTGCGGACCGTTTGGTGCGCTGGTTGGTGCCCTCGTGTTCAGGCTGTCAGGTGCGGTGGTGGGTGCGTCGGTGGGTGCGCTGGCTTTCGGGCTGGGCGGGCTCGTCTTCGGGCTGAATGAGGGTGGCTGGTTCGTGCTGCTGCAGTCCCTGAAGCGCCGGGAGTTGCAGCGCGCGGGGTACTTGCCGAGCGATCCGGCCGGTTTTCTCGTGTGGGCGGCCGGGCGGGGTGTCTTGCGGCAGGTGGGTGGCGGGTTCCAGTTCCGTCACCTGTTGTTGCGCGATCTGCTCGCCGATGAGTTCGAGGTGTTGGTCATCGACCTGAGGGAGACCTCGGCGACGGGGCACCCCGTCGCTGTGCCGCAGCGATAGCAGCGGCGCGGTGCACCGTCGGTCGCGGCGCGTCGGTTGTCCTCTCGCACGATCGCAGCGCCGTCGCCGTCCAAGCGCTGGTTGCCGGTACCGAACCGGCTCCGGGGACCTGGGTGTCCTTCATTCCGACGGGAGCGGTGAGACCTACCGTGCCCTTCTTCCAGGTGATGGGATCGCATCAATGATGGCTGCTCGCATCATATTGCAGATATGATGCGAGCGTGCGCACGACGATCGATCTGCCCGACGACATCCACGAACTCGTTCGCTACCTCGCCGCCAGTCGAGGCGAGTCCCTCGGTGCGACGATCGCAGCCGTCCTCGAAAACGTGATCGACACCGAGGATCGAGTCACACATGCCGTGCGCGGCGTGCAGATTGATCCGAAGTCGGGTCTGCTCAGCGTTTCCGGCGGGCCGCTTCGGCGAGCGGCCGAGGTGCGCTCACTGGCGTACGACGAATGACGAACGAGGCGTCCCAACGGTTCCTCCTCGATGCCAACGTCGTAATCGCGGTCATCGACCAGCAGCACGAGCACCACACCGCCGCGGTCGACTGGTTCGAGATGCTTGGCGATCAGGTCGCCATCACCTGCCCCACCGTCGAGAACGCATGCCTGCGCTATCTCATCAGAACGGGAGTGTCCGCCACCGATGCTCACGCGGTGCTCACCGGACTGAAGGCGGACCGGCGAGTCACATTTGCGCCGGAGACCTCGTCCATGTCGACCGCGTCACTCCACGGCGTGATCGGGTTTCGCCAGGTCACTGATGTTTACCTGTGCCAAGTCGCCGCCGAGGCAGACGCATTGCTTGCAACCTTCGATGGCGGGCTCCACCAGATGCGACCTCGCCGTACCCTCCGCGTGCCGACCGCGCAAGGATCGTGATTCGACGACGCAACGGCCGAGCAGCCTTCGAACCTGAGATCGTCGAGGATCGCGGCGATCCGGGCGACTCCTGACCCTGATGTGGTTACAGCGCGAAGACGCGGCGGGCGTTGGCGTGCAGGAAGGCATCGCGTGTCTCGGCCGTGAGCCCCAGGTCGTCGAGGCGCTCCAGCGCCCGCGCGGGCGTCATCATCGGATAGTTCGTTCCGAACATCACCTTGTGACGGCCCCGGGCCTTCAGGTAGTCGACGAGCTCGGCCGGATACCGGTGCGCGGCGTACGCGCTGGTGTCGATGTAGACGTTGGGGTGCTTGTCGGCAACGGCGATCATCTCGGTGGTCCACGGGTAGCCGATGTGGCCGCACACGATGACGAGCTCGGGGAAGTCGATGGCGACCTGGTCGATGTAGGGGATCGGACGGCCGGTCTCGGAGGGCCGCAGTGGTCCGGTGTGACCGACCTGGGTGCAGAACGGAATCCCCAGGTCGACACACGCCGCGTACAGCGGGTAGTAGCGCCGGTCCGTCGGCGGCGCCTCCCACAACCACGGCACCAGTCGGAGCGCCACGAACCCCTGCTCGACCCGGTCGCGCAGCTCGCGGACGGCCTCCATCGGGCTGCGGATGTCGGCACCGGCGACGGGCACGAGCAGCCCTTGCGACCGCGCGACGAACTCGGCCACCTCGTCGTTCGAAATGAGCGAACCCTCCGGTCCGTACCAGGCCGCGGTCAGCCCCGCGGTCACGCCGGCCTCGTGCATCGCAGCGAGCGTGAGCTCGATCGGCAAGACCTCATCGAAGGTCTCGATGCCCATCCATCGACGCAGCGATTCGAACATGTCGTGGTTCGAGTGACGCAGCGTCGGGTGCTGCATCCACACGTCGACGATTTCGGTCATCGGTCTCCGCCCTTCGTGGTGAGGTCGACGATGACGACGATAGGTGCGGCGATGGTCCGGGCCGACGACAGCGGTGCGCCGGAGGATCGGCAACCCCCAGCGGCACCCGGTGACGGTTGCCCCGGGACGCGGCTCGCGCAATGCTGCGCTCGCGGCGCGTCGTCGGCGTGCACGACGACGCGGGAGGCTGCGTGACGGAGATCTTCGCGACGGGCATCGCCATGGGTGAGTCGCCCCGCTGGCATGACGGCCGGTTCTGGATGTGTGACTGGCTGGCCGGCGAGGTGCTCGTGTTCGACGGCGACGGAGGGCGCGAGGTGGTCGCCCGGTTGGGCTGCCTGCCGTTCTCGATCGACTGGCTGCCCGACGGGAGGCTGCTCACGACCACCGACAACGGCCTGGTTGTGGGTGCGGACCTTGTGCCGTACGGCGCGGCCGGTCAGCCGTTCAACGAGATCGTCGTCGACTCGCACGCGCGTGCGTGGGTGGACATGCCCGGGGCGCCTCCGGGCGCGCCGCCCGCTGCGGGCACGGTCTCGGTTGTGGAACCCGACGGAACGAGCCGGGTGGTCGCCGACGATGTGTGGTTCCCCAATGGGATGGCGATCATCGATGGGACGACGCTGGTGGTCGCCGAGTCGCACGCCGATCGCCTCACCGCGTGGACGATCACTGACGACGGTGCCCTGGTCGAGCGTCGCGTGTGGGCCGATCTTGGGCCGGGCGCTGCTCCCGATGGCATCTGCGTCGATGCCGAGGGAGCCATCTGGTACGCGAGCGTGCCCGGGAAGCGGTGCACGCGCGTCGGCCCGGGGGGCCGGGAGTTGCAGACGATCGAGGTGGACCGCGGGTGCTTCTCGTGCATGCTCGGTGGGCTGGACGGCACGACGCTCTACATCGTGGCCAACCAGTGGGGTGCCGACGGCGCAGGTGAGGGCGTCGTCCTCACTCAACAGGTCGACGTCGCCCACGCCGGACGCCCCTGAGCCACACGAGCGCACGTCGCTGAGGTGTCCGCGTGGCGATCGTCGCTGTGAGGCCGCTACTCAACTCCTACTGTGACCCGTGCATATGGCTTCCGAAGCTGAGCGACAACTCCCCGAGCAGCAGGCTCGCGTGTGGGGCCGGGTGACCGACGCCTTTCGAGCCTGGTCGGAACGCCGCCAGACAGCGGCCCGAGCGGGAGCCGTATCGCAACAGTTCGCGGCACGACGCCTCGATCGCTTCGTCCGGGCGAACGCCCGGGCATTGGTCGTCGTGTCGCTGTTCGTCCTGACCCCGGCCGTGGGCCTCTACCTCTTGGGTCCAGGGGAGCCGACGTTTCGAGCGTTGGTCGCGGGCATCATCGCGGGTGCCGGGCTCACGTTCGGCTACCACTGGTGCGTCATCGCCAGCGGGGCCTCCGCCTCGTCGATGGGGCAGGCGGCCGAGCAGTGGACCGACGCTGAACTCCGTCGGCTCCACCGGCGCGGGTGGAAGCACGTGAATCGGCTGGTGATCAAGGGTCCGGGCGACATCGACCACGTCGCGGTCGGTCCGGACGGCGTGCTCGTCATCGAGACGAAGTGGCGCGGTGGGGACGTTGTGATCGACAGCGAGAACGAGTGGACTCGCAGCGCGCTCGCCCAGGCGCGCCGCAACCGCGACGAGGTTCGCCGGCTTCTCAACTGGCGGGAACGCGACGGCCGCCCGATCGAAGCCCTGGTCGTGTGGTGGGGCCCCGAGGTCAAGCAATCGTCGAAGGTCGCCGAACGCATCGGTGATGTGAACGTCATCGCCGGCGAGCACCTCCGAGCTGAACTCGTTGCGCTTTCGGACCGGCGGCTGATTGCCGACGAAGTCGACGAGGTCCATCGCCAGCTGGTTCAACGGATCGAGACTCGGGATGGCTGGGAGGCGAGTCAGGTCGCGCCAGAGATGCCCACGCTCGCCGACCACGCTCGCCGCCTGCTCGAAGGCATCGCGGCGGCGGGAACGGGGTTTTTCGCGGCCGTCTTCTCGTTCAGGCTCGGCTGGTGGTCGCTCGCAGCGATCGCTGCGGCCGTGGTGCTCACGCTGTGGGTGCGCCGCGCGCCGCTATGGCGATCACGCGCCAATTGGTTCCTCGTTGGCATCGCCGGCGTCGTCCCCGTGTTCGTCGCCCTCCTGGCGCTTGCGTCATGAGCCCGGACGTGGTGTCGGAGGTCATCTCAACGCTTCTCTCGTCGACGCGAGGAGGTCGGATGAGGGAGTGGAAGCCGCATTCGTACGAGAAGCGCTCGATCCTGTCGGACGACGTGCAGCGCCGGGACTCTGCGGTGAGCGGGTACGAGCGACGAGCGGCGTGAGGAGTTTCGCCGGCGGATCGTCACCGATCCATCGGAGCTGAGCACTCGCTGCTGGGGCGGGGTTGTGATGCCTACTCGACCGCGTCGGCGATTGCATCCTCGAGAAGGGCGAGGAGATCCAACTCGCCCGCCGTGTCGCGCAGGTAGTCGAGGTCGAGCGCGGTACCGCGGACGATGATGATGCCGACTACGTCGCGCCACTGGCGATCCGACACCGATCCGCCCATGCGGTACCAGTCAAGCTTGCGAAGGACCTGGTCCTCAGGCGACGTCACCCACAGGCCGGCTGGAACGTCAGGCAGAGGGATCAGCACTCGCCGTTCGAGCTGCCGCCGATCGAGCAGGCCATCGCCGGCGACGAAGAAGTCGGCCTTGAAGCCGCTTGATTCGGCGAGGAGGTTGAAGGACTGGTGCGTGTGAATGGCGTTCCGGGCGGATTCCGTGGGGACGTAGAACTCGGCGAGCACCCGTTCGAGGAAGGACTCGCCCGACTCGGCGTTCAGGCGAATCGCAATGTCGACGTCGGCTGTGGCCCGGGGCTCCCCGAAGAAGGAGCTGGCCACGGAACCGCCGAGCGCATACGGGATATCGAGATCGTCGAGGATCGCGGCGATCCGCACGACGAGCGCAAGCGGCCCGTCTGGGTTCATCGCCGACGTTGTGAGGCGTTCATCTCGTCGGCGAGGACTCGGCCGAAACGTCGTCGGGCCAACTCCTCACGGACCTCCTCGGCGGAGGCCTCGGGGTAGTCGAATCGGATGCCGGCCTTGGCGAGTTCTGCTACATCGACGCTCAGTTGGTCGGCGACGACGGCGCGATCGTGCGCGGTCATGGCACGCCACCGCTCGACCTGTCGTCGGCGTACCTCAGGGCCAGTGTCGCGATGTGCCGATGGGAGAGCCACGAGATCGAGCCTAACGGAGGCCTCTGACACCGGGGAGGTTCCGAACGGCCGTCGCGTGCGCGCTCCCGACGGCTCGGTTGGACGCCGGTGCGGTCGCGGCGATGATGAGGCCGTGAGCGCCGAGCGGCTTGCCTTGTGCTCGAACCTGCGGCGAGCAGTGCTGCGTGGGCCTCAGCGACGTCGAGGTCGGTCGTCCACTTCGGGTCAGATCGGCGCCGCCTGAGCGACCGGCTCCCAACTGGGTGGCGGTGGTTGACTCTCCGTTCGAGGTCTCGCTGGATGGCCGCCCCATCCCGGTCTCACTGTCGGACCTCGCTGCGACCATGACGGCCATGTGCATGATGTGTGAGGGAGCAACCCGCGAACAGGTCGTCGACCACCACGCCAAGTCGGTGGAGCGGCACGGATGGTCGGTGGTCGCCGTCGACGGAACCCAGTGGACGCCCGGCTGGTGCTACACGATCGGGTTGACCGAGACCTTCGGTCATCCGGAACTGGCGGTGGTGATGTGCGACGACCGGCAGGCTCGCCGGAGTCTCACCCGGATGGTCGGTCGCGTTGCTGCGGGGGAGCGACTCGTGTCGGGATACCAGGAGCTCTCCGGTATCGGTGCTGTGGCGTGTCGGGAGGTGGCGCCCGAACAGTTGGCGGGAGGACTCATTGCCCTGTGGCCTGGCGTGGCGGATCGGCTTGCTTGGTCGATGGTGGTGCCCGACGTGCTTCAGGTTGACCTTCCCTTCCTGCTGTGCGCCCGTCACAAGCGCACTGACTGGGACCTTTCGCTCGACGCGCCGGTCTTTGCGGAGGTCTGCCGGCCGGGTGAATTCGGCTTCCGGAGCGGGTCAACGGGTGGTGGGGCACGCCGACGTTCGGCATCCGCTCGCGGTCGCCGCGGCTCGGGCGATCCTCGGAACCGACCGAGCCGTTGGGCGTCGTGAACGGACGACCGTCGCTCGCCACCGACGCAACCGCCACCGACTTCCCCTGGGCGCTCGACCGGGCAGTTGCCGCGGGGCTCGCGCCGAACAGAGGAGCGGTGGTTTCGGCTGCTGTGCGGTTGTGGCTGTCGGGGCACAGCGAGGAAGCGATCGTCGATTCGTACCGTCGCCGCTATTCGGTTCCGACTCCAGAGGCGGATGAGCTGGTTGGAAAGCTCTCGGCGTTTTCGGTCGCGGCGTGCCTCGCAGCAAGCGAACACTGATCTCGCGCGGTGACGTCTGGGATGCCACGATCCCGGGCGTCGGAACCCATTCTGTCGTGGTCATGACGCGAGACACAGCGCTCCCACTGCTGTCCGCTGTCGTGTGCGTGCTCGTGACCAGCACGTTTCACGGTCATGTTGCTGAGGTCGGGTTGGGATCGGACGAGGGCCTCGACCGCGAGTGCGCCGCGAACTGCGACAACGTCTTCACCCTCCCCAAGAAGGTGCTCACCCGCCGCCGTGGTCGCCTTGGGCCGACCCGACTCGCCCAACTCGATCAGGCGTTGATCATCGCCCTCGGCCTCGAATGAACGCCGTCGACAATCGGCGGTCGCGGTCCTCTCGCACGATCGCGGCTGCATCTGCGATTCGGGCTGATCCGCCGCGGCGTTGTGAGGCGCTCACCTCGTCGGCGAGGACTTGGCCGAAGCGTCGTCGGGCCAATTCCTCACGGACCTCCTCGGCTGAGGCCTCGGGGTAGTCGAATCGGATGCCGGCCTTGGCGAGCAGTGAGGCGTGAGCCACAGCGACATCGAGGTCGTGGTCGAGAATCGGGATCGTCGCGCTGATGCCATCGACGTACGCGGCTCCACCGACGCAATCAGCCAAGTTGTTGCATATTTCACAACGTTGCGTGCATCCGAGGAGACAGCGCGTGAACTCGCGAGCCACGCTCGGCCATCTGGTTGTCACACCTCGGTGAGATGCTGGCCGACTGAAAGCCATCGAGGGACGAGCGAGGCGGTAGGTAGTGTGCTGATCGAGGAGCGATCGATGGACATCGAATATGACGAGGCCAAGTTCACTGAGATGCTGCTCTACGTCGCCGACAAGCTGGGTGATGACCGGGCGGGCGGTGCGACGAAACTCAACACGATCCTGTACTTCGCTGAGTTCGCACATGTGAGACGGCATGGTCGCCCGATCAGTGGCGCCGACTACTTCAGGCTCGATCAGGGACCGGCCCCGCGCCGACTCAAGCCAGTGCGCCAACGGCTGCTCGACGCTGGCGAGGCCGTGCTCGTCGAGGAGGACGTTCTCGGCTACTCGCTACAGCGGCTGGTGCCGCGTCGACAGCCTGACCTGACCCTTCTGACGCCTCTGGAGATCCAGACGATCGACGACGTTCTCGGTGACCTGGCGAATCTGACAGCGAAGCAGGTGAGCGATCTCTCGCACGAGGATCCCGCCTGGCGTCATACCGAGGACATGCAGACGATTCCCTACGAACTGGCGCTGGTAGCGAAGGAGCAGGTCATCACTCCCATTGCCGCTGAGCTCGCCGAGGCGACAGCGCTCCGGTACGGGATCTCGACCGCCGACGCGTGATCCATCGTGTCGACGTCGCCGCCTTTGTCATGACGAAGGTGTCGGACAGGTATGGAGCCGAGCGGTCGGTCGACGGTGTTCCAAGCGGCTACGACTTCATCAGCGGACCGCTTGCCGCCGCGCTCATCGAGTTTCGACACTTCGCGGAACTGCCCGAAGCCGTCGGACCATCGGTCAGGACCCTCAACGTTCTGGACCCGTTCTTCGGACCGATCGTCTTCACCGGGGTCATGGTCGACGACGACCGCGTGGAGATCGCCGATTTCGCGGACGATCCGGAGTATTGGGACCTGCTTCGGAGCGACCCGCCCGACTGACGAGATGAGCCGTTGTCGATTCGAATCTCGCTGTCCTGGGTGAGGCGCAGAGCAGTAGCGCTTGCGACACGACCTGCGGAGCACTCGGCCGGGCAGGCTCGGATGCCGTCGGTCATCGAATGTCGTCCGGATGCCGAGCTTTGTTGCTCTACCGGCGGAGGAGGCCGGGAGCCAGCGAGTGAGCTGAGTGCACCTCAGGCGGCAGGTCGTGAGCTTTCGGGCCCAGATCGATGATATCGTGACGAGATGCAGATGATATCAATCGTCGGTTGGGAGTGAGCCAAATGAGAACAGTGATCGACATCGATGACGCCAGTCTCGAGGCGGCGAAGAAGGTGCTGGGAACGACGACCAAGGTCGAAACAGTCAATCGGGCGCTTGCTGAGGTGGCCAACCGGGAGGTTCGGCTGTCGTTCCTTGCGCACCTCGACGTCGCAGGGCGGGACCTCTCCGACGAATCGGTGATGTCGAGCGCCTGGCGTTGACTCCGCTGCACCTTGCCGACAAGTCGGCGCTCGAACAGCGTCGGCACAGCGCGGAGGCTCGCTTGGTCCTCGAGACGCTGCTCGTCGAGAACCTTCTGGCGTCATGTCACGTCATTGCGCTCGAGGTCCTCTACTCCGCTCGCAACCTCCGGGACTACGAGATGCTGCAGCGTGACATCGCGGCGATCCGGTGGATTCCCGTGTCAGAGCCAGTCATGGATCGAACGATGGAGGTGCAGTACCTGCTGGCAAAGCGAGGACAACATCGGATCCCCTTGCCCGATCTGATGATCGCGGCCGCCGCGGAGGTCGTCGACGCAGTCCTGCTCCACTACGACAGCGATTTCGACCGGATCGCCGCGGTTACCGGACAAGCGACGAAATGGATCGTGCCACGAGGCACGGCCGACTGACCTTGCTGTCAATTCGACAGCGGTCGAGTGCGGGAGGGGGGACTTGAACTCCCTCTGGACAGGGTCCGGCGTGTTCCGCTCCATCTCATCGGGAGTCGTTTCGCCCACGAAACCGGGCTTCTCAGGTTCGGTCTATGTCGGACCCTGTCATCAGGTCGCGGCGCGTGTGTGACCATCTTGTGACCACGCCCGGCGATTGCTCGCTGGGGGTGATGCCAGGAACGGCCCGGGTAGCGGTGCGCCGTCAGAGATACGTGCCATGAGGAACGTCCCGAGCAGGTTCAGGCTCCGCAGGTCCTCCCTCGACCAAGGCGGCGCACCCTTCGGCCAAGCGCCGATGAACCATCGGTACCGCGGCGAGAGACGCCAACGCGGGGAGGACATGGCCTGCCGTGAACCGCTGCTCCGCCTCCTCGACCAAGCGATGAAACTCGCTGAACCATCCAGCCAGCTCGTCGATCGCCGGGTTGCGAGCGGGATCCATGGTCATGCTGCTCCCCGTTCGTCGTCCCGCGCGATCAGGTCGTCGATCTCGACGAGGATCTGCGTCACCGACGTCGAGATCGCGGTGGCCATCGCATCGAGGTACCCGCCTGCCTGAGTGATCGCGTTGGACGCCTTCGTGTGCTCGGTCCGGATGAGCTTGAACTGATCGAGCGACCGCCGGATCTCTTTTGCGAGCGCATGCACGGTCCGGACTGTTGAGAGCAGTTCGGCATCGTCGACCGAAGCGATAGTGGTGGCGATCTCAATCGACCTCGCCCGCATGAACGCGTACACGAGGCGTAGCGCCCAGCGATCGGCGACCACCACGACCTTGTTGTCGTCGATGAAGTGGAACGGCTGCTTGCCGGGCACCTTCGATTCGTCCTCGACGATGAGCATTCCCAAGTCGGCGGAGCGATTGTCCATGGCCTCCTGGAGGATCTTGCGGGCTTTCGATTCGGACATCGCTGCGGTGCACTTGTCCTCGGTCACGATGATGCGGCCACCTCTCGGGGTGATCGTCTTGTCGCCCTTCTTCGTGCCCATCACCCCGATCACGGTTGAGACATCGTCGAGACTGTCACCGACCGCGCCGACGAGCTCGCCCAGGAGAGCTTCGACGTCACCTTCATGATCGATGCCCTTCCGCGTGCCCTTCTCGGCTTCGGCCATGCGGGCTTGTTCAACGGCGGCGACCTTCTCGAGCACGTTCATCGACTTCGTGAGTCTCTCGACGTTGTCGGTGATCGCTTCCGTCAGCTCGCCCACGGCCTCCTTCGCTGCTGTGCGCGACGCCTTGAGCACAGCGTCGCGAACTGCTTCTAGGACGTTGTGCTCCTCCGATGGGTCGAGACGTCGCAGCAGGTCGGAGAGGGGTCCGTCGGCACAATTCAGAGATGCGGCGAAGTCCCCGATGGACTTCTCCATCACCGCGTCAAATCTCGCAGTCGTCGTTTCCACGATGCGCTTCGATTCGTCGTCGAGGCGTTCGACCGCTTGGCTCAGGTTGATGAGGTCGCCATGCTCGTTTGCGTGGGCCAGCACTTCAGCACCGATCTTGAGCGCGTCGCGAACGATGGCCGGGCGGTCGTCGTCCTGGGCAGCCCCGAGTAGCCGGTGCAATGGCCTGCTGCGGAACGAGAGATGCTCGATGACTCCGTTCTCGTTGTCGTCCGCAAGTTTGATGATCGGAGACATCGGTGCTCCCTCCTTCCTTTCGTTCAGTGGCGGGGTGTTCCCGCAGGATGGGTTCAAGGAGCGCCCTGCGGCGAGATGTCAAGGAGGACGGAGAAATCTCGGTCGTCTCCGGGATCGCAACCGGTGGAGACCCGCCCGAACACATCCGCGTCAAGCGGCCGGTGGCCTAGGCTCGGGGGTGTTGGCTCTGGGATCTGGCCGGGGGTAGGAGATGAGGCCGGCTGTGCCAGCGAGATGTGGTCGTGAGTGACACGGCGCCGAACGTCGGCGATTGGTTTCTGATCCCGCAGGCCGTGAACCGCGTGCACCCGTCGTACGCCGACGATGTTTGCCACCGTTACGTCGTCAAGTCGAGCTGGCCGGGCCCGATGGTCACCCTGCTTCTGAGGTCGACGAAGGACTGGTTCGACGGTCTCGAGCATCCGGCTCACAACGGGTCATGCGGGTCGCCAACCTGTGGCCTCGATGAGGCGGCTCGGATTTCGCTGACGAAGTTTGAGACCGAACCGGTGCGACTCGACACCTTTTCATGTGCTGAGCCCGATGAGGCAGTAATCGAATGGGTGATGGCGGCAGTACCGCTCCCACCACGACGACGGACGCGCCGCGGATGAGCGACGCAACCTACGAGGAGCTACTCGACGAGTTTGCATCGGCTGTGGTCGGCCCGAAGTGGCTCGAACTCGCCCGCGAGATCGCTGGGGGACTGGCTCGCCGCTACGACCCGGCGGTCTACGCGGTCGCAGAGCGAGCGTGGTCACCCGCCGAGATCGAGGATCTGGTTCAGGACGTGATCGCCGAACGCCTTCTCCGACAGGGCCAGTTGCGGTACATCGTCGATGTTGCGGCGTCGGTCGAAGACATTCGGCGGTTGTTGAACCATCAGACCCGTCGTGCGCTGTCTGCCCGGCGTCGACGCACGGTCGTCGATCGTCTCCTCGCCCGCATTCGCGTCGACCTCGACAGAGGCGCCTTCGAATCGATCTCAGATGGCGGCACGCAGCGGTGGCGCCCTGTTGGACGAGCCTCGGAGGCCGATTCGCCGAGCGAGCAGGCGGTTCGAAACGCGGCGGCGGCGATTCGTCTCCTCCCGACGTCGGGTTCAGATGGTTCGCGCGCCCCGACTGTCTTTCGGGCGGAGGTGTTGGCCGCAGTCGTGGAAACAGCATTCGAAGTGTGCGGGACGGCGCTGTCGATTTCCGATTTCGGGCGAATACTCCAACAGGCGTTGACATCTTGGGTTCCCGTCGTCCTTGAGCAAGGAGAAGAACCTGAGGCTGCAACCGACGACCTGTCGGAGTCAGCGCTTGATCTGGAGGAAACCGTGACGCTTGTGCTCGATCGACTGGACGCCGTAGATCGGGTGGTCCTGCGCGTGAAGCTCGCTGGCAAGTCTGACTCCGAGCTTGCGGCTCGGCTTGATGTGAGTCGTCCGACGGCCGCCGCGCTCAAGGTTCAGGCGTTCGATCGGCTTCGGGAAGCGTGGGCCGCGGCGTCGGATGACGATTCGGATGCTGCGACGCAACGGCTGGCGACGGAGATCTACTTGAGACTGAGAATGACAAGTGAGGTGGGCGATGAGTGACGAGATCCCTGGGTGGCTCGCGTTGGCGCTCAGCGAGGTGGCATCCTCTCCCGCGCCGGAACTCGTCGAGGACTATCCGGCGTCGGTGATGGACGGCGACGTCTGTGTGCTACGGCCGAGCGAACAGCCAGACGGTCTCGGCCGGTTGTTCCTCGTGACTGAGACAGGCGACGGCTGGTGCGAGGGCATGCTCATGGGAATCGAGACGGAGCTAGCCACTGAGGTCGACGGCATCCTGTCGCCAGCGGAATCGGGGCTGGCCTACGAGTCGGCTGCCTACACCCGCTTCTCGGGCCCAGTTTGGATCACACAGATTCGTCGGCGCTCTGGAGCAGCAACGGAGTCGGTGCTCGACCAACTCATCGCACTGTCGTTCTCTGACGAACCCGACGGTGTCCAGTTGGAGCGCGGGATGCCTCTCCAGCCAGAGGGGATCGACCCCAGGTACCCGGCGTTGCAGGCGATGTCTCAGGAGCTACATCGACTCACCGACGACTGTCGTCGCTCGCGGCACGACGTAGTTTCGTTCATCGATCCGGCGATCGCGGAGATCGACGTGCTGGTCGCCGTCGCCTCTGAGCCAGGGCTCTCGAGCCTGTTGGGCTCTGCCGAGGTACAGAGCGAGTTCATCGATCGCCTGCTTGACGCCTATCCGCAGCTCTCGCCAGACGTCCAACGCGCAGTCGCGCCGCTGCTCGAGCGCTCGCTATTGGCGACGGCGCACATCGAGTCTGTGCCAGTAGATCCCGTGTTTTCTGGTCATCGGGACTCTGCCGGGCTCTCAACAGTGGTGCTGCGCGAAGCCCCGGGTCGGCGTGCCATGCGGGTCCTGTCGCACCACAAATGCTGGACGACTCGTCCCGGGGGTGCGGTTCGGTTAGCGGAGCAGGACACCGTCGTCGTGTTCGCATCGATCAATTCCACCGAGCTGCAGGAGGCCGCGTGATGCCCAGCGTTGGATTCGACCCGAGGGCGCCGCGATCGACATGGCTCAGTGGTGTTCGGCTGAAGAACTTCAAGTCAGTCGCTGAGGCGGAGGTTCGGCTCGCTCCCCTCACTGTGATTGCTGGGGCCAACTCGGCCGGTAAGAGCTCGCTCCTCCAGGCCGTCCTCGCGCTCACGCAGGTCTCGAGACGCAGGATCGAAGGTCACCGCTTCCCGCTCAACGACGACCTGGCACGCCTCGGAACGTTCGACTCGCTTCGGCATCAACAGGCGCTCCCTGGCGAGCGAGTTCAGATTTCAGCGAAGTTCAACTCCGATACCCGAGACGTTCGTATGAACTCCGTGATGCGAGTGCGTGAGTCCAGCCGATCGCAAGTTGGCCGTGATGCGAAAGGCCCACTCGATCTCGTCGTCAGTTGGTCGGTTGAGCTCGACGGCTCGATGGAGGATCAGCTCAGCTCCGCGAAGGTCGCTGTTGTCGAGCTGGGATGCGAGGCATCCGACTTCTCAAGCAGGCTGAGGATCGAGCGGACGTCGACGCCATCCCAAATCCGTCGCCTTCGTGACGACACCGCCGGGGCCGCTTTTGCAGGGACGCTCCGTGTCGGCCAATCGGAGGTGCCGGTTCTCGACGCCCACGTGTCGGGGGGTCAAGTCGGCGTGTTGTTCGGTCGGCCCCCGGACCCACCAGTGCGCGTCAGGGAGTGGTTCCTGAGCCTGGAGGACCAACCCCGCGAATCGGACCAGCTCTTCGACACAGGTCCACCGAACGTGAAGTGGGACAAGGCGGTTCAGGCGGCGGTGTGGGCGATCCGGCAAGACGTCCCCTCTGACCCGGACTTTCTCGATCTCTACGATCATCTCCCGGATCCAGAGAAGGAGCGGCTTGAGGACGAGGTGCTCCGACTGTTCGTGCAGGACGACTCTCACCGGCGCCGGCGGTCCGCCGGGGAGTTGGAGGCACTTGAAGGGAGAGGGCCGGACCGTCTGGAAGGGGCGCAGCGCGCTTGCGCACGCTTCCTTGGTTCTCAGGTGCGATACGTCGGGCCATTGAGGCATGCGCCGCATCAGCAGTTCGCCTCGGCCCCGGACCCCGATCTCGCCGATGTTGGGGTTTCGGGGGAGTACGTAGCGTCCGTGCTTCAAGCCAGTAGATCCGTTGAACGCCGCTACCCGCTGCCCCCGACGGATGACTCCCTCGTGAGCGCCGCCACGATGCGGTTCGATCACGTGTCGCTTCTCGAAGCGGTGAACGAGTGGATGACGTATTTCGGGCTTGCTACCTCGATCGCGGTGCATGAGGACGTGCCTCTCGTGTTGAGCGTCGGGGTGACTCCCCCCGGGCTCAAACGGGAGGTGCCGTTGTCTGCGGTCGGTGTCGGCGTCAGCCAGGTGCTCCCGGTGATCGTCCAGTGTCTCGTGGCCGGGCCAGGCTCGCTGGTCGTTCTCGAACAGCCGGAGCTGCACCTTCATCCGAAGGCACAACAGCGGCTCGCTGACTTCCTTCTCGCTTGCATGCGATGGGGTCAGTATCTGCTCGTTGAGTCGCACAGCGAATACATGATCCTTCGGCTCCGCCGGCATGTGGCGGAGGACATCTCCGACTCGCTCATCAACGAGCTTTGCATGCTCTTCGCAAGCCGCAACGCGGCTGGTGTGACCGAGTACAAGCCAGTGGAGCTGACGAAGACCGGCGGGATCGTCGAGTGGCCGAAGGACTTCTTCGACCAAGGTCCCGACGAGGCACATCAACTGCTGATCGCCGCAGCGAAGAAGCAGCGCCGGCGAGCTGGAGCGAATGATGGATAGCGCCGATCTTGGCCACGTCCGACGGACGCTGTGGAAGGCTGCCGACGAGCTTCGGGCAAATTCAACCCTTGCACCGAACGAGTACCGGGGGCCGGTTCTCGGCCTCATCTTCTTGGCCTACGCAGAGCATCGATTCGAGCAGGTCCGTCCAGAGCTGGAGTCGAAGGCAACGACCCGGAGACCGGTAACGCCGGACGACTATCGGGCCCGATCGGTCCTGTTCATCCCGCAGGAGGCTCGTCTCTCGCACCTCGTGGACCTGCCCGAGGGTGATGAGCTCGGCGCGGCGGTCGATACCGCGATGCGATTGATCGAGGCGCACAATCTCGAGCTCAGGGATGTGCTCCCGAAGGGCTATCAGCGCCTAGAGAAGTCGACCCTTACTGAACTACTTCGGTTGTTCGCTCCACTCCCCCGTCGGCTCTCGGGCGATGCGTTCGGACTGATCTATGAGGACTTCCTCTCGAACTTCGCGATGGCAGAAGGCCGACTCGGTGGCGAGTTCTTCACGCCCTATTCGATCGTCCGCCTGATCGTCGAGATCATTGAACCGTTCCACGGACGAGTGTTCGACCCGGCCTGCGGCTCGGGCGGCATGTTCGTGCAGTGCGCGAAGTTCGTCGAACGTCACGCGCGGTCAGCCACTCGCGAGCTCTCGGTCTATGGCCAGGAGCAGAAGGAGGTCACGGTCCCGCTCGCGAAGATGAACCTTGCTCTCCACGGGCTGTCGGGTGATATCCGGCTGGGCAACAGCTACTACGACGACCTGCATCGCTCGCTGGGTGAGTTCGACTTCGTCATGGCCAATCCGCCGTTCAACGTCAACGGCATCGACAAGGACAAACTCACCGGCGACCCCCGGTTCCCCTACGGATTGCCGAAACCCGACAATGGCAACTACCTCTGGATCCAGATATTCGCCTCGGCGCTCAACGATCGAGGGCGCGCTGGTTTCGTGATGGCCAACTCAGCGGGCGACGCCGGTCACACCGAGCGGGAGATCCGGCGCGAGCTGATCGAGTCGGGTGCCGTTGACGTGATGGTGGCGATTGGGACCAACTTCTTCTACACCGTCACTCTGCCCGTCACGCTGTGGTTCCTCGACAGGAGCAAAGTCGGCACCGACCGCGAGGACACGGTCCTGTTCGTTGACGCCCGGCACCTGTACCGCCAGATCGACCGCGCGCATCGTGACTTTCTGCCCGAGCAGATCGAGCTGCTCGCCAACATTGTTCGGCTCTACCGCGGCGAGGCCGTCGAGACCACCGATGGCAGCGAGACCCTTCTGAAGGAACGGTTCCCCGACGGGGCGTATGCCGACGTAGCGGGCCTCTGCAAGGTCGCCACACGCGCCGAGATCGAAGCCCAGGGATGGAGCCTCAACCCCGGCCGCTACACCGGCACCGCAGAGGTCGAGGACGACGGCGAAGACTTCATCGAGAAACTCGCCGGCCTCTACGACGAGTTCACCCGGCTGTCTGACGAAGCCGAGGACCTCCGGGCCAGGGTCGACACCGCCGTACAGGGGATCCTCGGGTCATGAGCGAGTGGCGGACGACGACTCTTGGCGAGGTGTCTACCAAGATTGGAAGCGGCGCCACACCCCGCGGGGGTAAGGAGTCCTACGTCGAGGATGGCGTCGCGCTGATCAGGAGCATGAACGTTTACGACGGCAGGTTCGACGCTAGGGGTCTTGCCCACATCACGGATGAACAGGCGGCGCAACTGAAACACGTCGATGTGCGGCCTGGGGATGTGCTTGTCAACATAACGGGTGCATCCGTGGCTCGATCGTGTGTTGCACCCACGCGGGTGACTTCAGCGCGAGTGAATCAGCATGTCGCCATCGTCCGCCTTGATCCTGGAAAAGCCGTCGCCGGCTTTGTCAACGCGTATCTGGTGTCGCCGGAAGGGAAAGGTCGGCTGCTGAATCTGGCGTCAGCCGGCGCGACACGTGAGGCGCTGACTAAGTCGATGTTGGAGCAATACGAGCTTCCACTCCCGCCGCTGGCAACACAGGAGCGCATTGCGGCGGTGCTCGAGGCCGTTGACGTTTTGATCGAGAACGGCCGACGGCGGGCGGGGGTGCTGGAGGAGATGGCGCAGGCCATCTACAGAGAGTGGTTCGTGAACTTCCGGTACCCCGCTCACGAGGATGCCACCTTCGTCGACTCGCCCCTCGGCTCCATCCCCGAAGGCTGGGAGCCCGGCACCGTCGCCGATCTGTGTTCCCGCATTCAGGCTGGCGGTACCCCGAGGCGGTCGGAGCCGATGTTCTGGGCTGACCAGGAGATCGACTGGTACAAGACGGGCGATCTGACCGACTCGGTGCTCATTGGGTCGTCCGAGAGGATTTCACGACACGCGCTCACCGCGTCGACCGCTCAGCTCTTCGCGCCAGAGACCGTACTCATGGCAATTTACGGATCGCCGACGGTTGGCCGACTTGGTCTGATTGAACGCCCCAGCAGCGCTAACCAGGCTGCGTTGGGGCTGGTCGCGGATCCGAAGCGCTCCACGACAGAACATCTCTGGTTCGTGCTCTCGGGCCTTCGCGAGTATCTGAACCAGATCGCTCAGGGTGCAGCTCAACAGAACGTAAGTAAGGCGAAGGTGTCGTCCGCTCCGGTCTTGCTCCCTCCATTCACGCTGGTCGAGCAGTTCACCTCTGCCGTTGCGGCGCCGTGGCGTCTGTCGCATCGACTGGTTCGGCAGATGGATTCGCTCGCATCCCTTCGCGATCTGGTTCTACCGAAGCTGGTCACGGGTCAGATCGACGTGTCGTCGCTGGATCTGGACGCGGTGACGGAGGCGTCGGTCGCGTGAGCCCGAGCGCCTTCTCCGAGGACGCCTTGGTAGAGCGACCGGCATTGGACCTGCTGGCCGAGCTGGGCTGGACGGTCGTCTCCGCATGGTCCGAGACGTTCGGATCTGCTGGCACGCTCGGCCGTGACTCGATGCGGGAAGTCGTGCTTATCCACCGGCTTCGTGACGCGCTCAGTTTGCTCAATCCGGGCGTGCCGGAGCCTGCCCGTGAGGAGGCGCTGGAGGCAATCTCCAAGGACCGTTCAGTCATGGACCGGGTGCGGGCGAACCGAGAGATCTACGACCTCCTACGCGACGGCTACCGGGCCGAGTGGCAGGACGACGGCGGCGACCGTCAATACGCGACGGTCCGCTTCGTCGACTTCAACGACTCCGAGAAGAACGACTGGTTGGCGGCGTCGCAGGTGTGGTTCGCGGGGGAGCTCCATCGTCGTCGGACCGACGTGGTGCTGTTCGTCAACGGCATCCCGCTGGTGCTCGCCGAGTTCAAGGAACCGAACCGGCCGGTGAAAGCGGCGTTCGACGAGAACCTGACCGACTACCGCGACACGATTCCGCAGCTGTTCGTGCCGAACGGATTCGTATTGCTGTCCAACGGGGCCGAGGCGAAGGTCGGATCGACCCACTCCCCGTGGGAGTTCTTCGGAGACTGGAAGGTCATCGACGCCGACGGCACTCGCGGCGTGGTCGCTCTAGAGACCGCCATCCGGGGTACGTGCACTCCGGACCGGCTCCTCGATCTGATCGAGAATTTCGTCGCCTACATGGAACGGCCCGGTGGGCTGATCAAGGTCGTCGCCCGCAACCACCAGTTCCTCGGGGTCAACGCGGCGATCGAGAACCTTCACCGGATCCGCTCCGCGGGAGAGAAGCGGCTCGGGGTGTTCTGGCACACCCAGGGGTCAGGCAAGAGCCTGTCGATGCTCTGGTTCACCCAGAAGGTCCTGCGCCGCATCCCTGGAGCGTGGACCTTCGTGATGGTGACCGACCGCGCTGAACTGGATGTTCAGCTCCACGGTGAGTTCGCCGACGCGGGCGCTATCCCGTCCGAGGCGCAGGTTCACGCGTCGTCGGCTGCGAACCTGCGGGAGCTGCTGGCGGCGGATCACCGCTACGTGTTCACGCTGATCCACAAGTTCCGCCTCGACGCCGCTGCCGGCGAGACGACCATGCCGGTGCTGTCGGACCGCTCGGACGTGATCGTGATCACCGACGAAGCACACCGCAGCCAGTACGACACGCTTGCGTTGAACATGCGCCGGGCATTGCCGAACGCGGCGTTCATGGGCTTTACGGGGACGCCCTTGATGGAGGGTGAGGAGCTGACCCGCCAGCAGTTCGGCGACTACGTCAGCGTCTACAACTTCCGCGATGCGATCGAGGACGGGGCGACGGTCCCGCTGTACTACGAGAACCGCATCCCCGAGCTGCAGCTCGTCAACGAGGACTTCGCGGATGAGCTTGCGGAGCTGTTGGAGGAGGCGGAGCTCGACGAGGATGCCGAGGGGCAGCTTGCCCGTCGGTTCGGTCGTGAGTACACGCTGCTCACTCGGCCAGAACGGCTTCGCTCAGTCGCCGTCGACCTGGTCGCCCACTTCGTCGGCCGGGGGTTCACCGGCAAGGCCATGTACGTCGGTCTCGACAAGGCCGCAGCTGTTCGCATGTACGACTATGTGCAGGAGGCCTGGGCCCAGCATCTGTCTGACCTTCGCGTCCAGCACGACTCGCTGCCCGAGTTGGAACGGCCGTGGCTGGCGAGTCGGATCGAACTCATGGAGTCCACCGACATGGCGGTGGTGGTGTCGCAGTCCCAGAACGAGATCGCGCATCTCGAACGCCACGGCCTGGACATCCGACCCCATCGGGAGCGGATGAACCGCGAGGACCTGGCCGAAAAGTTCAAGGACTCCACCGATCCGCTGCGGATCGTGTTCGTGTGCGCAATGTGGATGACCGGGTTCGACGCCCCGGCCGTGTCGACCATCTACCTCGACCGTCCCATGCGGAACCACACATTGATGCAGACGATTGCACGGGCTAACCGGGTGTTCCCCGACAAGGACAACGGGCTGATCGTCGACTACATCGGCGTGTTCCGGAACTTGGAGAAGGCGCTCGCGATCTATGGCGCGGCGAACGCGGAGGCCGGGGTCGACTCGCCGATCCAGGACATCGATGCCCTGGTCGCAGCGCTCGGCGCGTCCATCGACATTGTCGCGTCGCTCTGCGCGTCGAGTGGCGTTGATCTGATCGAGCTGCGCGACGCTTCCGGGTTCGCCCACATCGCGCTTCGCGATGCCGCAGTCGAGGCGCTGCTCGTCGATGAGGCGACCCGCACCGGGTTCCTCGCCGCCGCCAGGCACGCCCGCAAGTTGTTCAAGGCGCTGCTGCCCGATCCTGCGGCGGCCACGCACCAACACACTGTCGCGGCAATCCGAGTGCTCGCCGAGCGTGTGGCAGACGTCTCGCGCCAGCCTCAAGCCGACCTCGATGACATCTCCGACGCGGTCGAGGCGCTGCTCGACCGTTCCGTGGGCGCCGAGGAGTACGTCATTCGCGCCGCTGCCGAAGGGAGCGAGCCCGACCCTCTGATCGACCTGTCGAAGATCGACTTCGACGTGCTCGCCGCTCAGTTCGCCGGACGCAAGCGATCCGAGACCGACCGGCTCGCCGCGCTCCTGAAGCAGCGCGCCATCGCTGCGGCGGGGCGGAACCCGACTCGCTACGACCTTGTTGAACGAATCGAGGAACTGATCGCCAATTACAACGCGGGTAGCCTCAACATCGACCAGTATCTCCGGCGGCTCATCGAGCTCTCGCAGACACTCACCGCCGAGGAGCAGCGTGCGGTTGCCGAGGACCTGACTGAGGAAGAGCTGGCGATCTTCGACCTCCTCACTAGACCCGAGCCGGCGCTCACCGCTGGGGAGCGAGCGGTGGTCAAGGGCAGCGCCAAGCGACTGCTCGTCCACCTGCACGACAAGCTGGTCCTCGACTGGCGCCGGAAGTCCGCGACCACGGCTGAGGTTCGCACCACGATCCTCGACGTGCTCGACGCTGACCTGCCCGCTGACCCGTACCCGCCAGCCGTGTTCGATGCCAAGGTGCAGGCCGTGTTCGACCACGTCGCCACCGTCTACGGCGACGACGGCTCGAGCGTGTACGAGGGCGCTGAGGTTGAGCCGGCGACGAGTGGTGCTGGCGTGGCGGTGCTGACTGCGCCGGACCTTTCGGTGGTGGCAGACGAGGTGGTCGAGCGCATTCGACGTGACTCCGACTTTGCGAGCAGGGTCGCTGAGCAGCTCGGGCTGCCCGGCGGAGCGCCGCTTCGGTCGGTCCAAGACCTCATCGACAACGACGAGGACTTCGCCGTCGAGTTCAAGTCGACCGCACGGTGGGACATCCGCGAGAACGCGGCGAGCAAGCTGATGGAGGACGCGATCGTCAAGACGGTGGCGGGGTTCCTCAACGCCGACGGCGGAACGCTACTGATCGGCATCGGCCCAGACCGCCAGGTCGTCGGCTTGTCGCACGACTACGGCCGCGTGCGGCCGAACAACGGCGACGGGTTCGTCAACTGGCTCACAACTCACCTGATCGAGGCCGTCGGCCACGTCCCGGTGACCCGAGCCCGAGCCCGAATCACCGTGCATGACGGCCAGGAGATTTGTCGGGTGGACGTTGCCGCCTCGTCGGGACCGGTATGGGCCAAGACGAGCAAGCAGGACCACGTGTTCTTCGTACGCATGAACAACTCAACTCGCGCGTTGCCGGATGCTGAGATGGCCGCTTACATCGTTGTCCGCTGGCCCGGTGCGTCGATCTGACGGATCGGGCTTCAACCTCAAGCAGCGTCATGAGGCTTGGCCCTCCATCCACGCTCGAAGGCTTCGGCTTCGGCGATTTCGCCGAGGTACCGCTCGAAGCCGATTGAACTCGTCCGAGCGGCGTCGCGGATCTGGTCGAGTGAGTCGTCAGTCGTGTGCACCCGAAGGGATCGACGTCTCGGCACCGGGTCGCCTTCGCCAGGGGAACGGCGTCGCCGAGACGACGGGCGTCCATTCGGTCCGGCTGCGAGCTCGATCTCGGTGTCGATGAGATCACCGATCCGCGAGGCCACGGTGACTCTGTCGCGTTGCGCCAGCTCGGCGAGCAATGCCCAGGCGTCGTCGTCGACGGCGATCCGAACGCTAATCCCTCGCCTGACTGTCGGCGGGCGATCGCGTTGGCGACGGAGGGCCGCGAGTCGCCGGTCTGCCGCGCGAATCTCAGCGCGCTGTACCGATTCACGACGTACGAGGTCGAACATCTCATCGGTCAAGGCGCGACGACGATCAAGCAGCGCCGCAAGCTCGTCGACTTTGGCCGCCTGGATCGAGCGTTGCTCTTCGTGGAACGCGACCTCGTCTCGGGTGTCGTTGATCGCCTTGTCGAGACTCGAAGTTCGGTCGAGAACCCGTTGCCGGCGCCCAGCGCTCAGGTGCTCGGCGACACCCCAGATCAGGAGGTCATCGGCCCGTCGTTCCGGCGGCAAGGATCGGTAAGGGTTGGGATCACCCATGTCGCCACCAGCTGCCGCCGCTTGTTCCGCCTGCGGAACACGCCAGTCTGTGCCCCCAATTCGAGACGTGACGAAGCACGAAAGGCGGCACCGGGAACGACCTCGCGTGCCGCCGTCGGGAGCGGGCGCGACACCGTAGTGCAAGTGCGTCGAACGAAATGGCACCTGACCAACCAACAGTCCTGCCGACCACGAGACCGATCACGAGTCGAACCGCAACTGATCCACCGACACCAACCGACGACGCCGACCAGACGTAGCGGTCGGGTGGTCGAGACGAGTAGGCGACGGATCGGGGACCACCGCAAGCGGAAGCGCCGTCGTGTCGGCCACTGGTTGGGCCGCCGGCCCGGTGGTGGCGGGTGTCTCGATCGGACCGCCGATCAGCCGCTCCAAGGCCACCCTGGGGACTCGGAGCTGCCCGCCGACACGGATCACCCCCAAACCTTCCCCGCCGCCACTAGCCCCCACTAGCCCCAACTCTTCACGGGGTGATTTGGGGTGAGCATCGAGGCCGATTTCGGCTTCAGCCGGGTGGCTGGGCCGGGTTTGGGGTCGGCTGGCGGGTGTTGGAGGGGTCAGCGAGGCG
>WBZT01000251.1_pt1 | contig 45446 bp, 33 predicted proteins | sample 5204241 | NCBI WGS metagenome assembly WBZT01 (sample SAMN12344358, study PRJNA552823) | activated sludge metagenome | biome: Activated sludge suspended growth; feature: Nitrification reactor; material: Wastewater; isolation source: activated sludge from nitrification reactor of wastewater... | reverse complement strand
GTCCTCGCCGTAGCGATTTTCCCTGGCCACGCCCGCCAAGCCATAACGAACAATGACAGAAACCCGTCCGCTCGATTCCCCGATCCCCGCCCCGCCGCCAAAAGCCCTGCCGCCGAAGAAACCCCGCAAGTTGGGCCCCGGGTTCTGGGCCATGATCGTCCTGGCCTTGCTGGTGGGTGCCCTCATCGCCGCCTACGAGCTCATCGCCTCGCCTTTCCAGGCCATGGTCCTCGCCGGTTATGGCAAACGCCTGACCTATGAACTGGAGGCCGGCGAGCACGCGGAAATGCGCACTCCCGAGTCGGGCCCCTACGACATCCGCCTGGGCTACGCCGGCCTGCCCGATTTCATCAAGCACCTCAAGCAGCAGGGCTTCGTGGTGACCCGGCAGGCGCGCGTGTCCGCGGACATGGCGCGGATCCATGACTTCGGCCTGTTCATGCCCTACCGGGAAAAATCCGTGGCCGGCCTGGATCTGCTGGATTGCCGGGGGGAGTCGCTTTACGGCGTGAAGCACCCGCGCAAGTCCTACGCGGAGTTCGGCGATGTGCCGGCGGTGGTGGCCAATACCCTGCTGTTCATCGAGAACCGGGAGTTGCTGGATCCCAACCATCCCCAGCGCAATCCCGCCGTGGAATGGGACCGGCTGGGCGCGGCGGTGCTGGAAAAGATGCTGCAGGCCATCGATCCGTCCCGCAACGTGCCGGGGGGGTCCACCCTGGCCACCCAGATCGAGAAATACCGCCATTCCCCGGACGGCCTGACCATGACCGCCACCGACAAGCTGCGCCAGATGGCCTCCGCCTCGCTGCGCGCCTATCTGGATGGCGAGGATACCCGGGACACCCGCCGCCGCATCGTGCTGGACTACCTCAACTCCGTGCCCCTGGCGGCCGCGCCGGGTTTCGGCGAGGTGAACGGCGTGGGCGATGGACTCCAAGCCTGGTTCGGCCTGGATTTCGACCGGGCCAACCAGTTGCTGCGCTCGCCCCAGCCGACGCCGGAGGCGGCGAGGGCCTACAAGCATGTGCTGGGCCTGCTGATCTCCCAGCGCAAGCCGTCCTACTACCTGCTTTCCGGCCGGGAACAATTGAACGCCCAGGCCGATGCCCATCTGCGCCTGCTGGCGGATGCCCGGGTGATCACGCCGGCGTTCCGGGATGCCGCCAGCCGGGAGCGCATCGTCTTCCGCGCCAATGGCAAGAACGGCAAGGGCGACTTCGCCGAGAACAAGGCCGCCAGCGCCCTGCGGGTGGAGCTTTCCGGCCGGCTGAACATGCCGCGGCTGTACGACCTGGACCGTCTCGACCTGAAGGCCAGCGCCACCCTGCACGGGCCGACCCAGCGCGCCGTATCCGCCTTCCTGCGCCGGCTGTCCGACCCCATCGTGGTGGAGGCGGCCGAATTGTATGGCGCGTATCTGCTGTCGCCGGGCAATGACCTGTCCAAACCCATCTACAGCTTCACCCTCTACGAGAACACGGAAGAGGGCGCCCTGCTCAGGGTGCAGGCCGACAACCTGAACCAGCCCTTCGACATCAACAAGGGCGCCAAGCTGGACATGGGCTCATCGGCCAAGTTGCGTACCCTGATCACCTACCTGCAACTGGTGGCCGAACTGCACGACCAATATGCCGGCCTGTCCCGGGCGGCCCTGCTCAAGCTGAAGGTGGCGGACAAGGATCTGCTCATGCAGTGGGTGGTGCGCTACCTGGCCAGCGCCGAGGACAAGGCCCTCACGCCCATGCTGGAAGCGGCCATGTCCCGGACCTATTCCGCCAGCCCGGCCGAGTCCTTCTTCACCGGCGGCGGCGTGCACCGTTTCGCCAACTTCCATCGCGAGGACGACCACAAGGTCATGGACATGTGGGAGGCGACCCGCAACTCGGTGAACCTGCCCTTCATCCGCCTGATGCGGGATATCGCGCGCCATTTCATGTACCGGGACCCCAAGGGCGCCGCCCAGATCCTGGAGGACGCCGGCGACCCGCGCCGCAAGGACTACCTGAGGCAGTTCGCCGACAAGGAAGGCAAGGCCTACCTGGCCCGCTTCCACAAGAAATACAAGGGGCTCAAGCCGGAGGAAACCACGGGCGCCCTGCTCAACCACCTCACCGCCAACCCCAAGCGCCTGGCCGCGGTCTACCGCTACCTGGAGCCCCGGGCCGACGTGGCGAGCCTGGCGGCCTTCATCAAGCCGCGCCTGAACAATCCCGCCAGCCTGGACGACGGGGATTATCAATACCTGTATGAAACCTACGGGCCGGACAAATTCAACCTGACCGACCGGGGCTACATCGCCCAGATCCACCCCCTGGAACTCTGGCTGGTGGCCTACCTGCGCGCCCATCCGGGGGCCGGCTGGAGCGAGATCACCAAGGCCAGCGAGAAGGAAAGGGTGGAGGTGTACGGGTGGCTGATCAACACCAGCCACAAGAACGCCCAGGACATCCGCATCCTGTCCCTGCTGGAGATCGAGGCCTTCCAGGAGATCCACAAGCGCTGGCGCAAGCTGGGCTACCCCTTCGGCAGCCTGGTGCCGTCCTATGCCACCGCCATCGGCTCCTCCGCCGACCGGCCGGCGGCCCTGGCCGAACTGATGGGGGTGATCCTCAACGACGGCGTCAAGCTGCAACCCCTCACCCTGACCGGGCTTGAGTTCGCCGAGGGCACGCCCTATCACACCATCCTGAAACGGCAGCCGCCGGAAGCCACGCGCATCTTCCAGAGCGAGGTCTCCCAGGTGGTCCGCCAGGCCTTGCTCAACGTCGTGGAACAGGGCACCGCCCGGCGCCTGCGCGGCAGCTTCCCGCTGGGAGACGGCACCAGTCTGCCCATCGGCGGCAAGACCGGCACCGGCGACCATCGTTTCGAGGTCTATTCCGCCAGCGGCCAGGTGCTGGAATCCAAGGTCATGAACCGGACCGCAACATTCGCCTTCTACCTGGGCAGCCGCTTCTTCGGGGTCATGACCGTGTTCGTGCCTGGCGAGGCGGCGGCGGATTACCACTTCACCAGCGCCATCGCCGTGCAGATCGTCAAGGACATGGAGCCCGCCCTGCGCGGCCTGGTTCTGGGCAGCGAAAGGCCGGAACCGACCTGGGCGGAGACCCTGGCGGCCTTCGAAGCCGAGATGCTGACGCCAACCGGGGATGCGCCCAGGGCCAGCGCCTTGCCGCAGCCGGGGGCAGCCCCGGCGCCGCCCGTGGCAAGCCCGGCCGTTCCCGCCCGGGCGGTCAAGCCCACGCCCGCCCAAGCGGCCGCGTCCGGCAAGCCGAGCCCGCCCGCCAAGCCCGCGCCCACGCCCGCGCGGCCGAAACCCGCCGCCACGCTGCCCGTCAAGCCGGTCGCCGAGGAGCCCGGCCAGGCGCCGCCGCCGCCCCAGGTGGACAAGCCGGATCCGCCGCCGCCGCCCCAGGCGCCCCCGCCCAGGCCCCAGCCGGCGCCGAAGGAAAAAGGAAGCGGCCCCTGGAGCGCGCCCGCGGGCGAGGGGTGGGATTTCACGCGGAGTTGGTGACACCCGGACCAGGGACCGGACCCCGCGTTGCGAAAAAGCCGGGGGCCGCGTCAGCGGCCCCCGGCGGTCCTGGTGCCCGGCGTCCGTTCAGTGCATGGGCCGCTTCATGAAGTTGACGATTTTGGTGCCGTCGCCGGGAGGGGCCTTCTGGCTGCTGGCGCAGGCGCCACCGCCGCCGCCCTCGGTTTCCATGACGTACCCCTCGGCTTCGTGCAGCAGGTTGATCACGTCCACGAAGAAGCGCTCCTTGGCCATGGCCAGGGCGGTGCGGCCGCCGTCGTTGGCGGCTCTCACATCGGCGCCGGCATTGAGCAGCACCTCGCAAACCGCGGCTTCGCCCCCGCCCGCCGCCAGCATCAGCGGCGTCAGCCCGAAGAAGATGCGGGCGTTGACGTCCGCGCCGGCGTCCACCAGGGCTTTCGCCACCAGGGGATAGCCGGTGTCCAGTTCGTGGTTGTAGGCGGCCTTGAACAGGGGCGTCCAGTCGCTGGCATCCCTGGCGTTCACATCGGCCCCGGCTCCGATGAGCAGCCGCACGGTTTCCAGGTGGCCGCCCTGGGCGGCCAGATGCAGCGCGGTCTGGCCTTCCTCGTTGGTGCTGTCGGGGGCGGTGCCCGCGGCCAGCAGGCGGCGGACTTCGTCGGGATCGCCGGCTAGGGCGGCGTTGAGCAGTTCAGCGGACATACCGAGTCTCCGGGCGAATTAATACCCGACAATTATAATCAGGAATTATTCCGTGGCCAGCGGTTTTTTCAGGCCGGACAGCCCGCCGCGCAGCACGCGCACGTCGAAGCCGCGCTGGGCCATCAGGAAGGCCGCCGTGCCGCCGCGACGGACGCCGTGGCTGAACAGGATGTAGATCCGGTCCCGGGGCAGGGCGTTGGCTTTCACCCGGAGGAGGTAGAGGGGGAGGTTGATGGCCCCCGCCAGGCTGCCGTGCCTGAATTCGTCCTCCATGCGCACGTCGACCAGTTGGGCGGCGCGTCCCCGGATCAGCGCCGAGGCCTCGGCCGCGTCCACGAGGTGCAACAGGGGCTCCTGCAACTGGGCGTGGAAATCGGCGGCGGCAAGGCGCATGAGCAGTCCGTCGCCGAGCATGGTGACCGTGGCGTTGCGGGGATCGCCGGAAATGAGGGCTTCCTCGCCGAAGCCCTGGCCGGGTTCGAGTCGGGCCAACTCGACCGGGTGCCCGGAGGAGCCCGAACGGCTGACCTGGGCGCGGCCCCGCCGGATCAGGTAGTAGTAGTCGCCAGCGTCGCCCTGCCGGATCACCACCTGTCCGGCCACGACCGGCATGGGCTGGAAACGGCCGAACAGGATGTGCAGGTTGGCGGGCGGCACCCGGGAGAAGGCCGGGTTGCGCAACAGGTCGAACATCCAGCCCGGATCGTCGCCCTCGAATTCGGTGACCTCGTAGGCGGTGGCCTGATCCTGGGCCACCAGGCGCTCCAGCGCCCGGTCTGAAAAAACGGCCAGTTCGCAATCGCTCCGGGCCACGCCGGTATAGCGGCGCGGCTTCAGCCGCGCCAGGGGATGGCGGGCCGCTTCGCTGTCGGCGCGGATGACCAGGGGGGTGGAAGCGTCGCCCGAGTCCAGGGCCATCTCGCCCGCCAGCAGGTAGTAGCGCTCGTCATCACTGTCGCCCCGGTGAAACAATTCCCGTCCGCGCGGCAGGCGGATCTGCCGGGCCAGCCCGGCGGCCTGGGCCAGGGCTTCGTCGGACAGGCCATTGAGGGGGACGAAACGCCGGTAGTCCGCGTCCACGGCGATCAACCCAGGCCGAGATCGGGCCAGAGGGCGTCCACCCGGCGCCTCACCTCGTCGGACATGCGAATGGGCGTGCCCCACTCGCGGCTGGTTTCGCCCGGCATCTTGTTGGTGGCGTCGATGCCCATCTTGGAGCCCAGGCCGGAGACCGGGCTGGCGAAGTCCAGGTAGTCGATGGGCGTGTTCTCCACCAGCAGGGTGTCGCGCGCGGGATCGACGCGGGTGGTGAGCGCCCACATGACCTCCTTCCAGTCGCGCACGTCCACGTCGTCGTCGGTGACGATGATGAACTTGGTGTACATGAACTGGCGCAGGAAGGACCAGATGCCGAACATCACCCGCTTGGCGTGGCCGGGGTACTGCTTCTTCATGCTCACCACCGCCATGCGGTAGGAACAGCCCTCGGGCGGCAGGTAGAAATCCGTGATCTCGGGGAACTGCTTCTGCAGCAGCGGCACGAACACCTCGTTGAGGGCCACGCCCAGGATGGCCGGCTCGTCCGGCGGCTTGCCGGTGTAGGTGGAGTGGTAGATGGCGTCGCGGCGCAGGGTGACGCGTTCCACCGTGAACACGGGGAAGGTCTCCTGCTCGTTGTAGTAGCCGGTGTGGTCGCCGAAGGGGCCTTCCAGGGCCATCTCGCCCGGGTGGATGACACCCTCCAGGACGATCTCGGCCGAGGCGGGCACCTGCAGGTCGGAACCGATGGCCTTGGCCACTTCGGTTTTGGCGCCCCGCAGCAGGCCTGCGAACTGGTATTCGGAGAGGGAATCCGGAACCGGCGTCACGGCCCCCAGGATGGTGGCCGGATCGCAGCCGATGGCCACGCACAGGGGGAAGGGCCGGCCCGGGTGCGCCGCCTGGAACTCGCGGAAATCCAGGGCGCCGCCGCGATGGGCCAGCCAGCGCATGATGAGCTTGTCGGGGCCGATCACCTGCTGCCGGTAGATGCCCAGGTTCTGGCGCGGCTTGTGGGGCCCCCGGGTGATGACCAGGCCCCAGGTGAGCAGGGGGCCCACGTCGCCGGGCCAGCAGGTCTGGATGGGCAGGCGCGACAGGTCCACGTCCTTGCCTTCCCACACCACCTCCTGGCAGGCGGGGGAGCGCACTTCCCTGGGACTCATGTTGAGCACCTGCTTCAGCACCGGCCACTTGTCCCAGGCGTCCTTCAGGCCCCGCGGCGGTTCCGGCTCCTTCAGGTAGGCCAGCAGCTTGCCGATCTCGCGCAGCTTGGCCGGGTCTTCCTCGCCCATGCCCAGGGCCACCCGCTTGACCGTGCCGAACAGGTTGGCCAGCACCGGGATGTCGCGGCCTTTCGGCTTCTCGAACAACAGGGCGGGCCCGCCGGCGCGCAGCACCCGGTCGCCGATCTCGGTCATTTCCAGATGGGGGTCCACCTCGGCGCGGATGCGCCTGAGTTCGCCCCGGGCTTCCAGTTGGTCGATGAAATCGCGCAGGTCGGCGTAACGCATGGCGGTCATTCAAATGAAAAGTCGCGAAGGCGGCTCGCGAAGGTCCACCCTCCCGCACGCGGGGTAAGTTCCAGGGGTGGGGGAGCCATACATGGGCGGGAGGGGCAAGGGGTGGAGCGGAAATTCAGCCATGAACGGTCAGCGTCCTTCCGGCACGAAGCCGAACTTGCCGTCCTTTTCCAGGAATGCGCCCAGTTTCACGCCCGGGTCCGGCGGCGCCTGCTTGAATTCCTGGACCTGGCAGGACTGGGTGCTGATCGCGAAATTCCTCTGGTCCATGCGCAGGATGAATATCGGTTCCGGGTATTCGTCCGGCGCCTTGAACAGGGCGATGTCCGTCTTGATCGGGATGTTCCTGACGCTCATGCCCGCGTTGCATTCGGGCAGGCGTATCGCCACCACCTCCACGCTCAGCGTGTCCTGCCAGGGCCAGGTCTGGTTGCGGATCAGGGTGATGGCATGGTCCTTCTCCGGGAAGGTATAGGACGCGGAGTCCTGCATGCAGCCCGTCAGGGTGAGGGCGACCAGCAGGAGCAGGGGAAAGCGGTTCGGAGAGTTGTTCATGACCTCGCGTCCAGGGTCCTGAGAAGAGTAAGCGGACGAGCGCAAGTTTACCGTGCCCCGCCGTGGAAAGGGGGGATGGGGAGCTCCCCGGAGTTCGCCCGTTCCGGACACGAAAAAACCTGCGTTGACCAGGGATGAGGCGCCCTGAGACACTTTGATCCATACTGAAATCGATCGCTTTCCCGGCCGCTTGCCGCGACCCCGTCCAATCGGGGGAAATGGAGAGGTCGCGTGTCGAGCATCACCCGAACAGGAGGGGGGCTTCGTGGTAGGCCTACAGGGATTAGGTCGCGAATTGATCAAGGATTCGGACAATACCGCGCTGGTCGAGCTGCTCTATGAGCAGGCGCCGACCGCCATCCTCCTGGGCGTGCTCAACGCGCTCCTCGTCATGGTGGCTACCTGGGGATATGTCCCGCACACCCTGACGCTCTATTGGCTGGCCTGCGTCCTGCTGCTCGCGTTTGCCCGCGTCCGTCTGGTGCGCAATTTTCGGCGTCGGCATGCGGCGGATGGCTCGACGCCGCCGTGGGCCGGACGCTATGTGCGCAGCGCCTTCTATTCGGGCGTGCTTTGGGGCGTGGCGGGTACCCTGCTGGTCAATACCCATGTGTTCGAGTTGCAGGCACTCAGCGCTTTCATCCTGGGAGGGATGACCGCGGGCGCCGTGTTTACCAATGTGGCGCACCGCGGCGCGTTTTTCGCCTTCACGCTGCCCATGCTGCTGCCCCTGCCGCCCATGTTCCTCATGGAGGGCAGCCGAATACACGTGGTCATGGCGCTGCTGACGCTGGCCTTTCTGCTCGGTACCGCCCGCGCGGCCCTGCGCGCCCACGCCACCCTGCGTCGCTCCATCGAGCTTGCCCAGGAAAACAGCGCGTTGCTGGGCGAGACCCGGGTCACCCAGATGCGCCTGCAAGAGAGCGAACGGCGCTTGCACGCCATTTTTTCCAACATGTCGGAAGGGGTGGCCCTGCATCTGCTGGTGTTCGATGCACACGGCAACCCCCTCGACTATCGCATCATCGAGGTCAATGCCCAGTATGAGGCCATGTTGGATCTGCGGCGCGACGCGGTGGTGGGCAAACTGGCCACGGAGGTCTACGGCACCAGCGAAGCGCCCTACCTGGGGCTGTACAGCGAATCGGCCCGCACGGGGCGGCCGGTACGGTTCCAGACCCTGTTCGCCCCCATGAACAAGTACTTCGACATCTCGGTGGTGCCTTGGGAAGGCAATGGCTTCGCCACCATCTTCGAGGACATCACCGAACGCAAGCAGGCCGAGGCGGGCCTGCGGGTTGCCGCCATCGCCTTCGAGTCCCAGGAGGCCATGTTCGTTACCGATGCCAATCGGGTGATCCAGCGGGTCAATTCCGCCTTCACGCAGACGACGGGCTATTCCGCCCTGGAGAGCGTGGGCCAGACACCCCGTATCCTCCATTCGGGACGACACGACAGCGTGTTCTACGAGTCCATGTGGTCGACCATCCGGCGCGATGGTCATTGGCAGGGCGAAGTCTGGAACCGGAGAAAGAACGGGGAGATCTATCCGGAATGGCTGACGATTTCCGCGGTCAAGGATGGGAACGGTCAAGTCACCAACTATGTGGGCATCTTCCAGGATATGTCCGAGAGCAAGGCCCGGGAAGATCAGATCCGCACCCTGGCTTTTTATGACTCGCTGACCCGCTTGCCCAACCGCAGGCTGCTGCTCGACCGGCTGCGCCAGGCCATGGCCAGCAGCAGCCGCACCGCGCGCCACTGCGCCCTGCTGTTCATCGACCTGGACAACTTCAAGCTGCTCAATGACACCCGGGGCCATGATGTCGGCGACCTGCTGCTGGACGCCGCAGCCCAGCGGCTGCAAGCCTGCATCCGGTCCGGGGATACGGTGGCCCGGCTGGGCGGCGACGAGTTCGTGGTCTTGCTGGAAGACCTGGATTCAATTCCCGAGGCCGCGGCCAAGCAATCCGAGATGGTGGCCGCCAAGATTCTGGAGGCCCTTGGACAACACTACCTGCTCGGGCAGATCGAACATCACAGTACCGCCAGCATCGGCGTGGCCCTGTTCCAGGATAAGGCCTTCACGGTGGAGGAGATACTGAAGCGGGCCGATCTGGCCATGTATCAGGCCAAGTCCGCCGGGCGCGCCACCATTCGTTTCTTCGATCCCGCCATGCAGGCCGCGGTAGAGGCGCGCGCGAGCCTGGAAGCCGAGTTGCGCCGGGCCGTCCAGCGCCGGGAATTCGTCCTGCATTACCAGCCCCAGGTCGACAAGGCCGGTCGCGTGGCCGGGGTCGAGGCCCTGGCGCGCTGGTCCCATCCCCAGCGCGGCCTGTTGTCGCCCTTGGTGTTCGTCGCCATGGCGGAGGAAACCGGACTCATCATTCCCATCGGCCAGCAGTTGTTGCGCGAGGCCTGCGAACAGATCCGGGCCTGGTCCCGCCAGGAGGCCGCGGCCCATCTGACGGTGTCGGTCAATATCAGTCCGCGTCAATTCCGGCATCCGGACTTTCTCGACATGGTCCGGGCCAATATCCAAGAAACCGGCATCGACCCCAGGCGCCTGATGCTGGAAATCACCGAAAGCCTGCTGCTGGATAACGTGGACGAAGTGGTGGCGAAAATGGAAAGCCTGAAGGCCGAGGGCCTCCGATTCTCCATCGACGACTTCGGAACGGGCTATTCCTCCCTGGCCTATCTCAAGCGCCTGCCCCTGGATGAATTGAAGGTGGACCGATCCTTCGTGGCCCACATCGAAACCGACGACAACGCCGCCGCCATCTGCGCCGCCATGATCAGCCTGGCCCATATCCTGGGTCTGAAGGTGGTCGCCGAAGGGGTGGAAACGGAGGCCCAGCGTTACTTTCTGAGTACCGTCCACAAATGCGACCAGTTGCAGGGCTACCTGTTCGGCAAGCCCATGGCGCCGCAAGAGCTGGAGCGCTTGCTGGACCGGGCCGGGAGTGCCAGGCGCTGACCCGCCCGGACCGTCGCTCCCGTGCCGGGGCGCGTTACTCCAGGCCCTGGCTGGCCAGGTAGTCTTCGTAGCCGCCCTCGTAGACCACGTGGCTGCCGTCCAGCTTGAGCTCGATGATCTTGTTGGCCAGGGATGACACGAACTGGCGGTCGTGGGAGACGAACACCAGGGTGCCGGTGAAGGCGTCCAGGCCGTTGTTCAGGGACTCGATGGATTCCATGTCCAGGTGGTTGGTGGGCTCGTCCATGACCAGCACGTTGGGACGCAGCAGCATGAGCTTGCCGAACAGCATGCGGCCCTGCTCGCCGCCGGAGATGACGCGCACCGGCTTCTTCACCTCGTCGCCGGAGAAGAGCAGCCGGCCCAGGGTGCCGCGCACCAGGGTGATCAGGTCTTCGCCGTCGTAGCCGCCGGCCCGCACCCATTCGGAGATCCAGTCGGTGAGGGACTTGTCGCTGTCGAAATCGGCGGAGTGGTCCTGGGCGAAGTAGCCGGGCTTGGCTTTTTCCGCCCACTTGACGCTGCCGTGCCGGGGCTGCAACTCGCCCACCAGCAGCCTGAGCAGGGTGGTCTTGCCGACGCCGTTCTCGCCGATGATGGCCACCCGGTCGCCGGCGGCGATGTGCACGTTGAGCTTGTCGATGACCTGCTGGCCGGGCTCATAGCCGAAGCTCAGGTTTTCCACTTCCACGGCCAGGCGGTGCAGCTTTTCCTTCTCGTCGTACTCGAAGCGGATCCAGGGGTATTGCCGGCTGGAGGGCTTCACGTCCTCCGGCTTGATCTTCTCGATCAGCTTCATGCGGCTGGTGGCCTGCTTGGCCTTGGACTTGTTGGCGGCGAATCTGCGCACGAAGTCCTGCAACTCGGCGACGCGCTCCTTGGCCTTGGCGTTGGCGGCGGATTGGCGCTCGCGGGCCTGGGTGGCGGCTTCCATGTAGTCGTCGTAGTTGCCCGGGTAGACCTTGAGGGTGCGGTAGTCCAGGTCGGCCATGTGGGTGCAGACCTGGTTCAGGAAGTGGCGGTCGTGGGAGATGATGATCATGGTGGAGTCGCGGGCGTTGAGCACGTCCTCCAGCCAGCGGATGGTGTTGATGTCCAGGTTGTTGGTGGGCTCGTCCAGCAGCAGGATGTCCGGGTTGGCGAACAGCACCTGGGCCAGCAGCACGCGCAGCTTCCAGCCCGGCGCCACCTCGCGCATGGGGCCGTTGTGCTTGTCGGAGGGGATGTCCAGGCCCAGCAGCAGTTCGCCGGCCCGGGCCTCGGCGTCGTAGCCGCCCATCTCGCCGAAGTGGGCTTCCAGCTCGGCGGCGCGCATGTAGTCCTCTTCCGTGGCCTCCGGGTTCATGTAGATGGCGTCCTTCTCGCGCATGCAGGCCCAAAGCTGGGCGTGGCCCATGAGCACCACGTCCAGCACCCGCTCGTCCTCGAAGGCGAACTGGTCCTGGCGCAGGAAGGCCATGCGCTCGTGGGGGTCGATGGCGACGTTGCCGGCGGAAGGCTCCAGCACCCCGGCCAGGATCTTCATGAGGGTGGACTTGCCGCAGCCGTTGGCGCCGATGAGGCCGTAGCGGTTGCCGTCGCCGAACTTGACGTTGACGTTCTCGAACAGGGGCTTGGCGCCGAACTGGATGGTGAGGTTGGAAGCGGTGAGCATGGGGAAAGCCTGTTGAAATCAGCCGGCTATTCTACCCGCAAGCTCAAGCTCGGGCCGGATTGGACGGATGTTCGGCCCGGCGATCAGCCCTTCTCCGGCTCGGAAACGCTCAATTCGTCGTGCCACAGGCAGACCCGGTTGCCACCCTCGGATTTGGCGATGAGCTGGGCCCGTTCCACCCGGTCCAGGGTTTCGTCGATGAAGAAAACCGGGTCCAGGGTGACCACGCCGAAGGAGGCGGTGAGGCGGATGGTCTGCTCGTCCGCCTGGAACGGCGTGGCGGCCAGTTCCTCGCGCAGGCGATTGAGCAGGGCGCCGGCCTGGTCCAGGTCGGTGGTGGGCAGGCAGAGCAGGAACTCCTCGCCGCCCAGTCGGTAGATCGTGTCGTAGCCGCGCAGGTGGCCGGCAAAGAAGGCGGCCACCGCCTTGAGCACCAGGTCGCCGGCCCGCTGGCCATGGGTTTCGTTGATCCGGGCGAAGTTGTCCAGGTCCACGTAGCAGACCACGCAGGGCTGCCGGGTACGCTGCACCCGCTCGATCTCCTCGGCCAGGCGCAGGTGTACCGCCTGCCGGTTCCAGACGCCGGTGAGCTTGTCCACCGCCCCCAGCCGTTCCATGAGTTCCTGTTCCATGCGCCGCAATAATTGCCGCACGCGGCTGGCGACCGCCACCAGCGCGTCATAGTCGGCCGGCGCGATGGGCTGGCCGGCGGCCTGGTTCTCCAGGAGATGGCGGGCGATGCCATGCATGGACTCATGGGCGACCTCGATGGCCGCGTAACTGGGCTCCCCCCCCAGGTGGGCCTTGCCCGGGCCATGCAGCCAGGCGCCGAGACCGCAGCGCAGGTGCGCGTCCTCGGTCAGGTCGTCATCGGTGGACTGGCCGCCGCAGATCAACTGGCGGTTGAGCCGGGCCAGCCACTGGGCGTGGCTGGCGATGGCCCGGTCCAGGTCGTGCAGGCTGGCCAGCGTGGCGGCATGGGCGTGTTCGGGCGGGGTCATGGCGTTCCTCCGGTGGTGTTGCTTGTGTTTCCCGCGGGGGCCGGGCCCGGGTCGGGGTGGTTCGGCGCCTGGCGCGCGAGGGCGGGATGTCGGGCCTGGGGCTTGTCCAGGTGGAAGCCCTGGGCCTTGTCCACGCCCAGTTCGGCCAGCAGCTTGAGGGTGGCTTCGTCTTCCACGCACTCGGCGATGGTGGTCTTGCCCAGGCCCCGGGCGACCTCCACCATGCCGCGCACGAAGACCTGGTTGTCGTGGTCATGGGGCAGGTTGCGGATGAACATGCCGTCCAGCTTGATGGTGTCGACGCGGATGTGCTTCAGGTAGGCGAATGAGGCGAAGCCGGCGCCGAAGTCGTCCAGGCAGACGCCGCAGCCCGCCTGCTTGAGCGCTTCGATGAACCGCTCGGCGTCGGTGAGATCCGATACGGCGGCGGTTTCCGTGATTTCGATCAACAGTCGGGCGGGATCGGTCTGGTGATTGCGCAGCAGTTCGTTGATGAAGTTCGGCAGGCTGGGATCGTCGAAGGAGCGCCCGGACAGGTTGACCGCGATGGGGGGCGCGTGGGGCGATTCGGACAGCAGACGGACGGCCTGGCGCAGCACCCAGCGATCGATCTCCAGGATCTTGTTGCTCTTCTCCGCCACCGGGATGAACAGTCCGGGCGGGATCAGGTCGCCGCTGGATTCGTCCCGCAGGCGAATCAGCGCCTCCAGGTGGCCCAGGCGGCGGTCGCGGGTGTGATAGACCCCCTGGAAATGCAGTTCGAACAGGTCGTGTTCCAGCGCCCGGGCCAGGCGCTCGTTCCACGACAGGCGGTTGACCATCTCCGGCGTGGTGTCCAGGTCGGCCCGATAGGCCCGCCAGGCGTTCTTGCCGGCCTGCTTGGCCTGGTACATGGCGGCGTCGGCGCAGGCCACCAACTGGTCCTGGTCGATGCCGTGCTCGGGATGGAAGGCGATGCCCAGGCTGGAGGAAATATGCAGGGACTGGCCTTCGAAACGGAACGGGATCTGGGCGATGGAGCGCACGATCCGCTCCGCCAGGGCCTCGGCCTGGGCGTGATCGGCGCCGGGCATGAGCACGGCGAACTCGTCCCCGCCCAGGCGAAAAAGCATTTCGTTGCGCCGGGTCAGGCCGGAAACCTCGCCCGCCACCCGGATCAGCAGGGCGTCGCCCGCCCGGTGGCCGAAGTGGTCGTTGATGGTCTTGAACTCGTCCAGGTCGAAGTAGAGCAGGGCGGACGGCGCCCGATGCCGCCCGGATTCGGCCAGCATGCGTTCCAGTTCGACCTGGAAGCGATGGCGGTTGTAGAGGCCGGTGAGGGAGTCGCGCTCGGCCAGGTAGAGCAATTGCTCGGCGGTCTGGCGCTCGCTGGTGACATCCTCGTAGATCCACAGGTGGCCCAGGAAGCGGTTTTCCCGGTCGCGCACGGCGTAGCTCAGCTGGGTCACGACGCGGCCGTCGTGCATGACGATCTCGTGGCTGTCGGCTTCTTCCCTGTGGGCCAGGGTATGCTCGATGTGGTCCCGATAGCGTTCGGCGTCGGCCAGTTCGCAGCTGGAGGCGGCGAAGGTGGCGGCGCTGTCCAGGCCGATCAGATCCCTGTCCTCCGGGATGCGCCAGATGTGGTTGAAGGCGGGGTTGTGATAGATCACGCGCCCGTCGACGCCGACGAACAGAATGCCCAGGCTCATGGCGGACAGGAGCGCCTTGAGGCGGGCGCGCTCGGCCTCGGTGCCCGCCAGGTATTCCAGGGCCCGTTCCTCCGAGGCCTTCAGTTCGGAGATGTCGCGGATGCTGGCGCGGATGCCGAGGAACCGGCCTTCCCGGTCGAAGATGGGATGCCAGTTCACGGCGGCCCAGAATCGCGCCCCGTCCTTGCGCAGCATCTGGAACTGGTAGCCCTCGCCGGATTCGCCGCCCAGGGCCTGGCGAAAACGGCGGGCGGCTTCGCCCTGGCCTTCGGGGGCGATCAGGGAGAGGGGAAAGCCCGGCAGGGCGAGGCACTCGTCGGGGGTATATCCGGTCATGCGCTCCACCGAGGGGTTGACCCAGATGGTCCGGCCCGCGGGCTCGATCCACAGTTCCATGTCATAGGTGTAATGGGCGATGGCGAAGAAGCGCTGCTCGCTGTGCTTGAGCTCGGAGAGCCGCGCCTTGAGTTGCTCCGACATCTGGCGGAAGGCGACGACCAACTGGCCGACCTCGTCCTGTCCGGGCTTCGGCAGCAGGGAATCGAAGTTCTCGTCGGCGATGGCATGGCTGGCCAGGGTGAGCCGGTTCAGGCGGCGGGTGAGCAGGTAGCCGATGATGGCCAGGGTGAGGAGGGTCAGGGCCACCGCCGCCAGGCCGATCAAGCTCCCCTGCCGCACGACCCGGTTCCTGGCCTCGGACAGAAAGTCGGTGGAAATGCCGAAGCGCAGGCTGCCGTAGATCGTGCCGGACAGGTTGATGGCGATTTCCGTGTCATAGATCCGGTCGCCGTTGGCCTTGGATATTTCCGGATCGAGGGGGGGGAGGGGGGCGCTGGCCGGGAGGCCTGCGCTGACGATGCGGTTTTCATCCTGATCCAGCAGGACCAGGTAGGCATAACTGTCGCCCTTGCGGGCTTCCTCCAGTATTTCCCGCAGGGCGCCATAGTCCCGTTGCATCAGGGGTCCGGCCAGGGCGGCATTGAGCAGCGGCACGGCGCTGCTGATGCGCTGATAGGCCTTGTTGGTCAGTTCCTGCTCGGCGAGGCGGGCATTGCTCGTCACCAGCACGAACAGCATGATGACTTCCACCAGGACGCCGGACAGGGTCAACTTGATCCACAGGGGGAGACGGGGTCTGCCCAGGTTCAAGGTTCGAGCCTTTTGCCGCTGGAAGGCGTGCCAAGCACCTTGCGGGTTTCCCCGAGATAGGCGTCGGCCCGCTTCATGATGGTTTCGCTGGCAGGGCGCAGCGTGGTGTAGCCGGTCTGGCCGAGAAAGTCGATGCCTTCCGCCGCGCGCGGGAATTCCAGCAGCAGGGCGCGGATGCGCTCGGCCTGGGACCTGGGCAGGTCGGGCTTGACGATGAACAGGAAGGCCGGGATGTCGGCGATGTGCTTGTGCACCACCAGCTTGCGGCGGATGTCCTCGGGAATCTGCAACAGGCCCTGGCTGGTGGTCACGGCGGCGGCGGACATGCCGGATGCCAGGGCATGGGCCACGCTGGCATGGGAGCGGTGCTCGGCCACCTTGTAGTCGCGTTCCGATTCCAGGCCCTGTTCTTCGAGATAGTGGATGGCGGCCATGACCGTGATCGCCAGCCGGTCGATGACCGCCAGCTGCTTGCCCTTCAGGTCGCCCGCTCCGGACAGGGGACGATCCAGGTTGTGGATCAGCAGGGAATCGTGGTCCGGCTGGAACTGGGCGAGGGGCAGGAAGCCCAGATCCTTTTGCGCGATGCGGGCGAAATGGGCGGCGGTGATGGTCAGGTCGAAATCCCCGCGCAGGGTGCGGGCGTGGAAGCGGGCGAAATCCGGCGCGCTTTCGATGCGCACCGGCTGTTGCAGGGTCCGTTCGAGATAGCCGCGCAGGGGCTCGTAGCGTTCCACCAGCACCCGGGAACTGTGGATCGGCAAGACTCCCACGGTGAATGCCAGGGCCGGGCCGGACAGGGCGGCCAGCAGGACACACAAGAGCCAGCGGGCGATGCGCATGTCAGGTTTCGGCGGGCAGCGGTTTCACCAGCACCTTGGAACGCCGCTGCCAGTTGTACATGGCCTTGCGCGGCGCCGGCAGGTCGTCCGGGCCCGCCAGCACGAAGCCCCGCTCGATGAACCAGTGGGCGGCGCGGGTGGTGAGCACGAAGAGCTGGTCCAGCCCCCGCGCCCGCGCGGCTTCCTCCACGGCGGCCAGCAGGGCGTCGCCGCGGCCGCCACGGCGGAAATCCGGGGCCACGGCCAGGCAGGCCATCTCTCCCGCGCGGGTGTCGGAGAAGGGGTAGAGGGCCACGCAACCGACGATGCGACCGTCCAGCTCGTCCACGAAGAACTGCTCGATTTCCTGTTCCAGGCGTTCCCGGGAACGGCGCACCAGCACGCCATCGCTTTCCAGGGGTTCGATGACCGACAGGATGCCGCCCACATCCTCGATCTTGGCCGGGCGGATATTCTCCAGTTCCTCCCGCGTCAACATGGTGCCCACCCCCTCGTGGGTGAACAGTTCCATGAGCAGGGCGCCGTCCTGGGCGCGCGGCAGCAGGTGGGCGCGGCGCACGCCCTGGCGGCAGGCGCGCACGGCATGGGGCAGGTAGAGCTTCAGGTCCCCGTCCGGCAGGGACTTGACCAGGCGCTGGGCGCTGGCGGCGGTGAGCTGGTTGATGAGCTTGCCCCTGGCGTCCCGGCAATCGCCGTGATCGAGCAGGAAGATCAGCTTGTCCGCCCCCAGGGCCACGGCGGCGGCGGTGGCGACTTCCTCCAGGGTCAGGTTGAACACCTCGCCGGTGGGGGAATAGCCCAGGGGCGAGAGCAGGACGATCTCGCCGGCCGACAGGCGGTCGGCGATGGCCTTGTCGGCCACCTTGCGCACTTCGCCGGTGAACAGGAGATCCACGCCGTCCACCACGCCCACCGGCCGGGCGGTGACGAAATTGCCCGAGGCCACGCGGATGTCGGCGCCGGCCATGGGGGTGTTGGGCAGGCCCACCGAGAGCAGGCTTTCGATGTCCACCCGCACGGAGCCCACCGCGTCCTTGACGTGTTCCAGGGTTTCCGCGTCGGTGACTCGGCGGTCGCGCACGTACATGGCGTCCAGGCCCAGGTCGCGCAGGCGCTCCTCCACCTGGGGCCGCACGCCGTGCACCAGCACCAGGCGCACGCCCAGGCTGTTGAGCAGGTTGAAGTCGTGGCTCAACCCGGCGAAGCCGCCATCGGCCAGGGCGTCGCCGCCGAAGGCCAGCACGAAGGTCTTGCCGCGAAAGGCGTGGATGTAAGGCGCGGCCGAGCGGAACCACTGCACGAAGGATGCGGTATCCGCTTCCCCCAGTTTCGCCATGTCTTATCCCTCCGGAAATCGTTCGTGAGTGGTCCGGGTTACGGCCCCGGGGCGAAAAACTTGAGCAAGATCAGGATTGGTCATTGGAAATCGCCCCAGCGGGCCTGCAGGGCGGCCAGGGCCGCCAGGGCGGCGGTCTCGGTGCGCAGGATGCGCGGGCCCAGGCGGATGGGGCGAAAACCGGCGGCGAGGGCGAGCTTGCTTTCGACGGGATCGAAACCGCCCTCCGGTCCGGCCAGCAGCAGGATCGGGCCCGTCGGCGGCGCCAGCTCGCCCAGGCCCCCCGCGCCTTCCGGGTCGAGCAGAAAACGGTTGGGCGTGTCGCGCGTCTCGGGCTGTTGCAGCCACATCAGGCCCTCCCGGATCGCCAGGACCGGGGGGACCTGGTTGCGGCCGCATTGCTCGCAGGCGGCGATGACCACGCCTTGCCAGTGGCGCAGGCGTTTGTCCACCTTCTCGCCGCCGAGCTTGACCACCGTGCGCCGCATCATGAGGGGCTGGATGGCGGAAATGCCCAGTTCCACCGCCTTTTGCAGGGTCAGATCCATGCGCTCGCCGCTGGAGATGCCCTGGGCCAGGGTGATGCGCAGGGGCGACTCCCGTTCCGGAGTGGCGCGGCCGGCGACGCGCGCGAACGCGGCCTTGCCGCGCAATTCCAGGATGGCGGGGTACTCCGCGCCATCGCCGTTGAACAGGGTGAGCGCATCGCCGTCGCGCAGGCGCAGGGCGCCCACGGCATGGCGCGCCGCCTCGAGGGGCAGTTCGATCTGGCGGCCGGGCGCCAGGGGCAGGTCGCAGTGGAAGCGGGGCATCACGGGTGGCCTCGGGTGGGGTGATATTATCCGGCTGAATGCATCGACGGGAGCCAAGGCATGGTTCGCATGGAAACCCCGGTCTGCGATTTCGGCTGGAAGGCGGTGGATTTCGCCCTTCCCGGCGTGGACGGCAAGACCTATACCCTCAAGGACGCGGCCGGGCCCAATGGGCTGCTGGTCATGTTCATCTGCAATCACTGCCCCTACGTGCAGGCGGTCATCGAGCGCATCGTCCGGGATGTGCGGGAACTGCGGGGCCACGGCATCGGCGCCATCGCCGTCATGTCCAACGACCCGACGGAATACCCCGAGGACGGCTTCGACCACATGGTCGAGCTGGCGCGGCGCCTGGATTTCCCGATGCCCTACGTGCTCGACGCAAGCCAGGATATCGCCAAGGCCTATGGCGCGGTCTGCACGCCGGATTTCTTCGGCTTCAACCGGAAGCTCGAATTGCAGTACCGGGGCCGCCTGGACGAGTCCCGCAAGGAAACCGCGCCGGAAGGCGTCCGCCGCGACCTGTTCGAGGCCATGAAGCGGGTGGCCGAGACCCAGCGCGGGCCCGCCGACCAGATTCCCAGCATGGGATGCTCCATCAAATGGAAAAGCCAGTAGCCAGCCGTCAGTCGTCAGTCGTCGGCAAATCTGTCGACGACCCACTGCCGGCTGCCGACTTGCTCGATCAGGTCATCGCCGCCTGCCGCGATATCGGCCGGGAAGAGGTCATGCCGCGCTATCTCAAGGTGGCCCACGAGCGCAAGGTGGACGGCAGCCTGCTCACCGAGGCGGACGTGGCCGCCCAGAACGCCCTGTTCAAACGCCTGCGGGCCATCGCGCCCTATCCCATGCTGGGCGAGGAAATGACCGACGCCGAACAGCGGGACGTCTGGGCGCTGGGCGACGAGGGTTTCTGGTGCGTGGACCCCATCGACGGCACCAGCAACTTCGTCAATGGCCTGCCCTTCTTCGCCATTTCCGTCGCCCTGATCCGGGACCGGAAGAGCGTGCTGGGCGTGGTCTACGACCCGGGCGCCGACGAGGCCTTCTATGCCGTCGAGGGCCAGGGCGCCTTCATGAACGGAGAACGCCTGCCCCTGAAGACGCCCCCCACCGAACTGGGCCGCTGCATGGCCGGCATCGAACTCAAACGCATCGATCGCACCCTGGCCGGTCGCCTGGCCTTCGAGCATCCGTTCAGTTCCCAGCGCAACCTGGGCGCCAGCACCCTGGATTGGTGCTACGTGGCGGCCGGACGCATGCATATCTATCTTCATGGCGGCCAGAAACTCTGGGATTACGCCGCGGGCAGCCTGATCCTGCGCGAGTCCGGCGGCGCGGCCTGTTCTCTCGTCGGCGGGGACTTCCTCTCCGGGGATCCCTGGTGTCGCTCGGTGCTGGCCGCGCTGACACCGGATCTGCTGGCCCAATGGAGAGCCTGGGTGGGCGTATAGACGTAAAGGCGCATAGGACGTAAAGGCGGATTGAAGGACTCTCGTCCGGATTTCGTCCTTTCTCCCCGTTTTTCGGAAAAACCCCGTCGACAATACAGGCTGAATGGCGTTGTGCGCCGCATCAATGCTGGATTCCATAAGATTGCCGTCCGGCAATATAAAAATATTTTAATTTTTTCCCGAATCACGCCCGCCACCCCCGAAAAACAAGGCGATTCCCCCTTTCTTCATGATTTCGCGCGGGTTCCGACCGTCCCCGCTCGGCTTGCCCATGACTGGTGCGGTACGACATAATCAAAACTTTCCGCCCCCGTGGGCCAAGATTTCGGTTTTTTCTTCAAGGAAACAAAGACATGGCAACACGTTCCGACCTCGCTAACGCCATCCGCGCCCTCGCGATGGATGCCGTGCAGAAAGCCAATTCTGGCCACCCCGGCGCCCCCATGGGCATGGCCGAAATCTCTGAAGTCCTCTGGAATCATCACCTGCGTCACAACCCGGCCAACCCCAAGTGGCCGGACCGGGACCGCTTCGTGCTGTCCAACGGCCACGGCTCCATGCTGATCTATGCCCTGCTGCACCTGACCGGCTACGACGTCACCACCGACGATCTCAAGAGCTTCCGCCAGCTGCATTCCCGCACCCCGGGCCACCCCGAGTACGGCTACACCCCCGGCGTCGAGACCACCACCGGTCCCCTGGGGCAGGGCATCACCAACGCCGTGGGCATGGCCCTGGCCGAGAAACTGATGGCCCACGAGTTCAACAAGCCCGGCCTGGACATCGTCAACCACCACACCTACGTGTTCCTGGGCGACGGCTGCATGATGGAAGGCATCTCCCACGAGGCCTGCGCCCTGGCCGGCACCTGGAAGCTCAACAAGCTGATCGCCTTCTGGGACGACAACGGCATTTCCATCGACGGCCACACCGAGGGCTGGTTCACCGACGACACCCCCAAGCGTTTCGAGGCCTATGGCTGGAACGTGATCGCCAACGTGGACGGCCATGATGCCGCCGCCGTGGAAGCCGCCGTGCAGAAGGCCAAGCAGTCCGCCGACAAGCCCACCCTGATCTGCTGCAAGACCATCATCGGCAAGGGCTCCCCCAACAAGGAAGGCACCCATGACGTGCACGGCGCCGCCCTGGGCAACGCCGAAGTCGACGCCACCCGCAAGCACCTGGGCTGGAACCACGAGCCCTTCGTCATCCCCCAGGACGTCTACGATGGCTGGAATGCCAAGACCAAGGGCGAGGGCCTGGAAAAGCTGTGGAACAACAAGTTCGCCGAATATTCCGCCCAGTTCCCCGAATTGGCCGCCGAGTTCACCCGCCGCATGAAGGGTGACCTGCCCGCCGACTGGAACGACCGCGTCGCCAAGGCCCTGGCCACCACCCTGGAGAAGGCCGAGACCGTGGCCACCCGCAAGGCCAGCCAGCTGGCCATCGAGCGCCTGGTCTCCACCCTGCCCGAGCGCGTGGGCGGCTCCGCCGACCTGACCGGCTCCAACCTGACCAACTGGCCCGGTTGCCACAGCCTGCACCGCAACCCGGGCGGCAACTACATCTCCTACGGCGTGCGCGAATTCGGCATGAGCCACATCATGAACGGCATGGCCCTGCACGGCGGCATCTTCCCGTTCGGCGGCACCTTCCTGATGTTCTCGGAATACGCCCGCAACGCCCTGCGCATGTCCGCCCTGATGAAGCAGCGCGTGGTTTACGTGTTCACCCACGACTCCATCGGCCTGGGCGAGGATGGCCCCACCCACCAGCCGGTGGAACAGACCGCCACCCTGCGCATGATCCCCAACATGACCGTCTGGCGTCCCTGCGACACCACCGAGACCCTGGTGGCCTGGGCCGCCAGCGTCGAGAAGAAGGACGGCCCCAGCTGCCACATCCTGTCGCGCCAGAACCTGCCCTTCGTCAAGCGCAGCGACGCCCAGATCGCCGACATCCGCAAGGGTGGCTACGTGCTGTCCGACGCCGCCGACGCCAAGGTGGTGCTGATCGCCACCGGCTCCGAAGTGGAGCTGGCCCTGAAGGCCCAGGAAGCCCTGAAGGCCGAGGGCATCGCCGCCCGCGTGGTGTCCATGCCTTCCACCAACGTGTTCGACAAGCAGGACAAGGCCTACAAGGACAGCGTGCTGCTGCCCACCGTGCACAAGGTCGCCATCGAAGCCGGCGTCACCGACGGCTGGTGGAAGTACGTGGGCCTGCGCGGCGCCGTGATCGGCCTGGACCGTTTCGGCGAATCCGCCCCGGCTCCCCAGTTGTTCAAGGAATTCGGCTTCACCGTTGAAAATGTGGTCAGCACCGTAAAGGGCATCCTTTGATGGCTGGCCACATTTCGGCGAAGGCTGACGTGAGCATCGCGAACGTCAAGGGCGCCCTGGCGCCCGGCCGGAGCCACAACGTGGTCGCCACGGTCAAGGGCATTCTGTAATTCAAGTCCGTAGGTCGGGTTGGGCCGCAGGCCTTAACCCGACGAACAGCAATGAATGTCGGGTTACGCTGCGCTAACCCGACCTACTTTTCTAAAAGGAGCTAAGCATGGCTATCAAAGTTGGCATCAATGGTTTCGGTCGTATCGGTCGCATGGCTTTCCGCGCCATCGCCAAGGATTTCCCCGGCATCGAGGTGGTCGCCATCAACGACCTGCTGGAACCCGACTACCTGGCCTACATGCTGAAGTACGACTCCGTGCACGGTCGCTTCAACGGTGACGTGGCCGTCGACGGCAACAACCTGAAGGTCAACGGCAAGAGCATCCGCCTGACCGCCGAGAAGGACCCCGCCAACCTGAAGTGGAACGAAGTGGGCGCCGACATCGTCATCGACTGCACCGGCTTCTTCCTGACCACCGAGTCCTGCCAGGCCCACATCGCCGCCGGCGCCAAGAAAGTGGTCCAGTCCGCGCCTTCCAAGGACGACACCCCCATGTTCGTCTATGGCGTGAACCACACCACCTACGCCGGCCAGGCCATCGTCTCCGCCGCTTCCTGCACCACCAACTGCCTGGCCCCCGTGGCCAAGGTGCTGAACGACAACTGGGGCATCAAGCGCGGCCTGATGACCACCGTGCACGCCGCCACCGCCACCCAGAAGACCGTCGACGGCCCGTCCAAGAAGGACTGGCGCGGCGGTCGCGGCATCCTGGAAAACATCATCCCGTCCTCCACCGGCGCCGCCAAGGCCGTGGGCAAGGTGCTGCCCGAGCTGAACAAGAAGCTCACCGGCATGGCCTTCCGCGTGCCCACCTCCGACGTCTCCGTGGTCGACCTGACCGTGGAACTGAACAAGGAAGCCGCCTACGCCGACATCTGCGCCGCCATGAAGGCCGCCTCCCAGGGCGCCCTGAAGGGCGTGCTGGGCTACACCGACGAGAAGGTGGTGTCCACCGACTTCGTGGGTAACAGCGCCCCGTCGACCTTCGACGCCGAGGCCGGCATCGCCCTGGACGGCACCTTCGTCAAGGTCGTGGCCTGGTACGACAACGAGTACGGCTACACCTGCAACATGCTGCGTCTGGTGGAGCACGTCGCCAAGTAAGTAGTCAGTCATCAGTTGGCAGTTGGCAGTTTTCTGCCGACTGCTGACTGAAAACTGCCAACTCACCTGATGAGCCGTAAGGCCTGAGAGCCCACTCAACCCTTACCGCTTAACTCTCCAAGGAGCACAACAATGGCCAAATTCCTCCGCATGACCGACCTGGACCTCAAGGGCAAGCGCGTCTTCATCCGCGCCGACCTGAACGTGCCCGTCAAGGAAGGCAAGGTCACCTCCGACGCCCGCATCACCGCTTCCATGCCCACCATCGAGCACGCCCTGAAGGCGGGCGCCCGGGTCATGGTCACCTCCCACCTGGGCCGTCCCACCGAGGGCGAGTGGACGCCGGAAGTCTCGCTGCAACCCGTGGCCGATGTCATGGCCGCCAAGCTGGGCAAGCCGGTGCGCCTGATCAAGGATTGGGTCAACGGCGGCTTCGACGTGGCCGAGGGCGAAGTGGTCCTGCTGGAAAACTGCCGCGTCAACAAGGGCGAGAAGAAGAACGTGGAAGACACCGCCCGCAAATACGCCGCCCTGTGCGACGTCTTCGTCATGGACGCCTTCGGCACCGCCCACCGGGCCGAGGCCTCCACCTACGGCGTCGCCCAGTTCGCCCCCACCGCCTGCGCCGGCAAGCTGGTCACCGAGGAACTGGACGCCCTGGCCAAGGCCCTGGCCAGCCCGGCCCGGCCCATGGTCGCCATCGTCGGCGGCTCCAAGGTTTCCACCAAGCTGACCGTCCTGGAGGCCCTGTCCGAGAAGTGCGACCAGCTGGTGGTCGGCGGCGGCATCGCCAACACCTTCCTGGCCGCCACCGGCAAGAACATCGGCAAGTCGCTGTGCGAGAACGACCTGATTCCCACCGCCCAGGCGCTGATCACCAAGATGTCCGCCCGTGGCGCCACCATCCCCATCGCCGTGGACGTCGTGTGCGGCAAGCAGTTCGACGCCAACGAGCCCGCCGTGGGCAAGGCCGCCGACCAGGTGGCCGACGACGACATGATCTTCGACATCGGCCCCAAGTCCGCCCAGGAACTGGTGGACATCATCATGAAGGCCGGCACCGTGGTGTGGAACGGCCCCGTGGGCGTGTTCGAATTCGACCAGTTCGGCGACGGCACCAAGGCCATCGCCAAGGCCATCGCCGAGACCAAGGCCTTCACCCTGGCCGGCGGCGGCGACACCATCGCCGCCATCCAGAAGTACGACATCTACGACAAGGTGTCCTACATCTCCACCGCCGGCGGCGCCTTCCTGGAATACCTGGAGGGCAAGGTGCTGCCCGCCGTGGACATCCTGGAAAAGCGGGCGGCCAACTGAGCGAAAAGCGAGAAAAGGGAAGCGGGAAACGGGAAACCTGTGAGGCGGACGCAGTTGCGTTTCCCGTTTCCCGTTTCTCCTTTCCCGCAACAAACATGCTGCGCAGAACAAAAATAGTCGCCACCCTCGGTCCCGCCTGTTCCGACCCCAAGGTGCTGGACAAGATGATCGAGGGCGGGGTGGACGTGGTCCGCCTCAATTTCTCCCACGGCAGCGCCGAGGAACATCAACAGCGCTGCGAACTGGTGCGCTCCCTGGCCAAGACCCGGGGCCGCGCCGTCGGCGTGCTGGTGGACCTGCAGGGCCCCAAGATCCGCATCGGCAAGTTCAGGGACGGCAAGATCAACCTGAAGACGGGCGACAAGTTCATCTTCGACGCCGCCTGCGAACTGGGCGACCAGGCTCGCGTCGGGCTCGACTACAAGGACCTGGTCAAGGATGTGACCCGGGGCGCCACCCTGCTGCTGGATGACGGGCGCATCGAGATGTGGGTCGAGGAGGTCCAGGGCGACGAGGTCCACTGCAAGGTGGTGCAGGGCGGCGTGCTGTCCAACAACAAGGGCATCAACCGCAAGGGTGGCGGGCTGTCCGCCTCGGCCCTGACCGAGAAGGATATCGAGGACATCAAGACCGCCGCCGCCATCAAGGCGGATTACCTGGCCGTGTCCTTTCCCCGATCCGCAGCCGATATCCAGCAGGCGCGGGAAATCCTGCGCGCCGCCGGGGGACGGGCCTGGATCGTGGCCAAGATCGAGCGGGCGGAAGCCATCGACGCGCTGGATGAAATCCTCAACGCCTCCGACGCCATCATGGTGGCCCGGGGCGACCTGGGCGTGGAGGTGGGCGACGCCGCCGTGCCCGCCCTGCAGAAGCGCATGACCAAGCTGGCGCGGGAAAAGAACAAGGTGGTGATCACCGCGACCCAGATGATGGAGTCCATGATCGAGAACCCCATCCCCACCCGGGCCGAGGTGTCCGACGTGGCCAACGCCGTGCTGGACGGCACCGATGCCGTGATGCTGTCCGCCGAGACCGCCGCCGGCAAGTATCCGGTGGAGGCCATTTCCGCCATGCACCGGGTGTGCCTGGAGGCGGAGAAGGAGTACGACTCCATGGCCGGCGCGCGGGTCATGGACCAGGGTTTCCTGCGGGTGGACGAGGCCATCGCCATGTCCGCCGCCTTCACCGCCCTGCACCTGAACATCAAGGCCATCGCCGCCATGACCCAGTCCGGCTCCACGGCCCTGTGGATGTCCCGCATCAGCACCCACGTGCCCATCTACGCCCTGACGCCGGAGGTCGAAACCCGCAGGAAGGTGACCCTGTTCCGCGGCGTCTATCCGGTTAATTTCAAGCCCTCCAGCAACGAACGCGACCAGTTGCTGTCGGAAGCGGAGGATGAGCTCCGGCGGCGCGGCGCGGTGCGCAACGGCGACCTGATCCTGCTCACCATCGGCGAGCCCATCGGCAAGCCCGGCGGCACCAACACCATGAAGATCGTTCGCGTCGGCGAACGCAAGAAAGCCTGATCACTATCACTCGAAAGGAGATTTCCAGATGGCTCTGATTTCCCTGCGTCAACTGCTCGACCACGCCGCCGAAAACGGCTACGGCCTGCCCGCCTTCAACGTCAACAACATGGAACAGGTCCAGGCCATCATGCAGGCCGCCGACAAGACCAACAGCCCGGTGATCCTGCAAGGTTCCGCCGGCGCCCGTTCCTATGCCGGCGAGCCCTTCCTGCGCCACCTGATCCTGGCCGCCATCGAGTCCTACCCGCACATCCCCGTGTGCATGCACCAGGACCACGGCGCCTCCCCCAGCATCTGCTTCCGCTCCATCCAGTCCGGCTTCAGCTCCGTGATGATGGACGGCTCCCTGGGCACCGACGGCAAGACCCCCTCCACCTATGAATACAACGTGGACACCACCCGCCACGTGGTGGAACTGGCCCATGCCTGCGGCGTGTCCGTGGAAGGCGAACTGGGCTGCCTGGGTTCCCTGGAAACCGGCAAGGCCGGCGAGGAAGACGGCCATGGCGCCGAAGGCGTCCTGGACCATTCCGCCCTGCTGACCGACCCCAACGAAGCCGCCGACTTCGTCAAGAAGACCCACGTGGACGCCCTGGCCATCGCCATCGGCACCTCCCACGGCGCCTACAAGTTCACCCAGAAGCCCACCGGCAAGGTGCTGCGCATCGACCGCGTCAAGGAAATCCACGCCCGCATCCCCAGCGTGCACCTGGTCATGCACGGCTCCTCCTCGGTGCCGGAAGACTGGCTCGCCATCATCAACAGCTACGGCGGCGACATGGGCCAGACCTACGGCGTGCCCGTTAGCGAGATCGTGGAAGGCATCAAGAACGGCGTGCGCAAGGTGAACATCGACACCGACCTGCGCATGGCTTCCACCGGCGCCATCCGCAAGCACCTGGCCGAGAACAAGTCCAACTTCGACCCGCGCAAGTTCCTCAAGGAAGCCACCAAGGCCATGAGCGGCATCTGCGCCGCCCGCTACGAAGCCTTCGGCGCCGCCGGCCAGGCCGGCAAGATCAGCAAGGTCTACAGCCTGGAAGACATGCAGAAGCGCTACGACAAGGGCGAGCTGGATCCCAAGGTCAACTGAGCATCAGGCAGATTTGGAAAATGGCGGCCCTAGGCCGCCATTTTTTATTGAGGGGGGAGTGACTGCAGTTCGGCCAGAACGGACTGTCGCTGGTCGGGCGGCATGGGGCCGCAGTACTGCAGTTACCTGCCGCTCAGACGGAAACTGGGGCCAACGGCCGCTTACCTACCCCGGCGAACACACACTCCCGCCTCTAACCAGTTCTTGGGGCAGCCATCAGAAATGGTCCGCTTGGGGACCAAATGGAGACATTGGGTAGCAGGCACCTGCAGCATCCACTATGCTCATGCTGCGTCCGCCTTTCTATACATTCATCGACGCCATTTTCCGCAGAATGCTGCAGGAGGCCGAGAACGTTCCTGTGAGCGTTGCATAGTAGCCAATCACAGATTGGTGCGCACTGACGTGATGATGAGGAGGGATCTCATGGCAGCAGCGGAAGTAGGAGCGTTCTTTGGAAGCGACCCTCTTCAGGGCGACGATGCCCTGCAGGCTCTAGTTTCCAGGATGGGCCCTGGAGCGATTGAGGTGATTGTTCCGCTCGAGGGCGGTTATGGATGCGGCTCAGCGCAGGTCGAAGCGAGGCTGAAGTCGCTGGGACAGCAGCTCGGACCTCAGATCGTCCCGCACCTATTGAGAGTCCTCACTGAAGCACCGTGGAACTCAAAGATTTCCGCCACTCCCTGCTTTGGCGGATTTCCGGCCGATGATGCGATTGTCTCGCCCGTCATCGGCATCCTGAAGCGTGGCAGAGACTTCGACGCCGAGAGGATGGCGATTGAGGCGCTCGGCTATATCGGCGCGAGCCAATGGGGATTCAATCTCACAGAGTACGCCAAGAGAGGAATGTGGGAACACAAGTTGACACGGTTCGCTCTGGATGACGAGCGCGTCTCGCAGTATCCGTTCGGCAAGCTTGCATCATACGTGTTGGAGGCACTTGCGCGCTTCGTTGCACGCGCTGACGAGAACACGGGGTGGGCCCTTTTCCACAGTCTTACCGAGTTTGCACAGTTGTTCGACAAGGAACTACCCAGCGGGTTAAGTAGCTCTAGCTTTATCAAGCGGCATGCGCACGAATTCGCTGGGCAAAGCGTCGACCTCCTAGTCAACAAGTGGCTGCGGGGTACCGACGGCAAACTGGAGGAACTCGCGGCGGAACTGCTCGGAAACATAGCTTCGGTTAGGGTCGCTCGTCCCCTTCTCGAATTGGCGACATCACCCGCTGCATCCGCATCGCTGCGGACCGCGGCGTCTATAGCCTTGGGTGAGATTCGACATCCTACTGCGGCGCGGTTGCTGGCAGAAGCACTGCGCAATCCAGACACTCCGAAACAGCATCTGGATTGGGCGTTCAGTAGCCTGTATGCGGTACCGATCGATTGGAGTGGCACCGAGGCTAATGTGGAGGAGGTTTTAAGCGGAAGCGGGGAACCGGCAGCGCAGCTACATTATTCTCTTGCTATGCGGGGCGATCACCGGGGTCGAGCCGCTCTGGAGTTGGGGCTCGACGCCGCATCTCCGTTCAAACGCTGGTCGTCTGCTCTCGCATTGGCTCGCTTGCTAGGATCCAAGGGTCGAGAACTCCTTGAGCATCGGGGAGAAGATGCTGCTGACTCGATGGAACGATGCGCGATGTCTGCAGCCCTTGTCCGATGCGGGGATCACTCGAAGGTCAATCTGCTTCATGAGGCTCTGACAGAAGCGTTACAACTGCCAACGCTCCGTACCATCTGGAAGGTTGACATCCTCGATGCGCTTCGACTCGTTCCTGCCTTCGATAATCGAGCGTTTGGTCTATGGAGAGTCGCCGCTCAACTAGGCGCGCGTCAAGTACAGTACTTTGACGCAATACGATCTCACGCCGTCACCGCGGCCTCAGCCCCCGGCGTCGGCGAATCGTCTGCGCCTGCCGACCGAGTCATTACACCACCTAAGCTCTTTGTCAGCTACAGCCACGCCGATAAAGCGTGGCTCGAACGATTTCAGTTGGCTCTCGCCCCATTAGTACGAAACCAGCGTTTGGACCTTTGGGAGGACACACAAATCACACCAGGAAAGTGGCGAGTTCAGATCAACGATGCGATGTCCAATGCGAATGCAGCACTGTTCCTCGTTAGCACGCGCTTCCTCGCTTCTGACTTCATCATGAAGCACGAACTCCCTGACCTGCTTAGGCTAGCCGAGCAGAAGGGAGTTCGAATTCTTTGGGTCCTCCTAGAAGATTGCCTTTGGGAGGAGTCGGGACTGGCGGAGTACCATGGAGAGAATGCTGGACAGCCCCTGTTGGCCATGAACGAAGGTGAACAGAACCGGCTTATTGCTGGGACTTGTCGTCGAGTACGCGATTTCCTGCACGCCACCCAGGAATCACCTTAGTCACGACGACGATAGGTACGGGTGGCACTCGAAACGTCTTCGTGCACGGGGGCGCGGAGCCGCAGCACTACATGGCCCATAGCTGTCATTAAAGGCGGCTGCACTAACTTGTATGGACCGCTGTTCTTTGGTGTGGCTCCTTGGGTTTCGACTCTGGACCATTCCGAACGCAACCTCCTTGACCGCCCTGTATGTAATGATCCAAATTGTTTGCACAGTGGCAGAATGTTTTCTCGTCAGACGCGCTCGCTGCTCAACAGACGGCCAATAACAAAATGGGACGGAACTACAGGGTCTATTTATCTTCGACGCTCAAAGACCTGCTGGATGAGCGTAATGCCGTCCAGGAGATCCTGGGCGGCAAGTGCATTGTCAAGCAGAGTTACGGAGCCAGCGAGGACGCGTTGATCGACACCTGCATCGACGATGTCGGCACGTGCGACATGTATATCGGCATCGTCGGCCTGCGCTACGGTTACGTACCTGACGATGCGGAGCTCAACCCGGACGGACAGCGCCTCGTCCACCACCTCGATGGACGGGTCGGTACGGCTGTGGCCAGTAGGACCGGCGGCCTTTGCGGAGCGCGTCCGCGCCATCGCCGCTTCTTGCCTGACAGTGGAGCAACGGCAACGTTTCTTCCTCGAGGACAGGCTCGTGGCCGAGGCGGTGACTGCCACCTTCCGGAATCAGGCCGTCATGACAGATGAGCCATGATTCGCGATCCCATGTCATCCGGATATTTCCCATCACTCTCCCGCCGACCGGAGGATCTCCATGGCTGACCTGCGCAAGATACGTGTGATGATCTCCAGCCGCTCCCTGAGCCCGGTGTTCGCAGACAACATCATGCTGGGTGACATTCGACAGCGGCTGCAAACCTATCTGGAATCCATCCGCCTGTCCCTGCCCGGCCCCACCGGGAAAGAGGCAGTTCCTATCGGCCGGGACCAGCCCCTGTTTGAAGTCTGGATTCATGAGAAGGACCCGGGACGTACGATCAACCAGTCGACCCTCCAGATGTCCCTGAAGGAGATCAACCGGGCCGATGTGGTTATCGTCCTCTACACCGGCGAGGCCGGCTCGGCACCGGACGGCGGCTCGCTTGGCATCTGCCATGCCGAGTTGCAGGAAGCCTGGGCACGGCGTCCGGAGATCGTGAGCATCCTGCGATTGTTGCCACTGAAGCGGGATGCAGCGGCAAGGGACAAACAGTTCCAGCAGCACATGGCCAGCCTGAACCCACCGATGCTCGACGTGAGCAACGAGACAGAACTGCAAGCCAAAGTCGTCGAGTTGCTGCAGCAGCGTGTGGCCGAACTGGTGAAGCGAGGCGCGACGGTGGGCGCGCGCAAGCGTGACCGCGGACAGGCACTGGACTGGAATCGGCTGGACCTGGTCGCACGCCGCGCCGCCATGCACCAGGCGCTCGCTCGCCATCTGGGCGCGACGCCACTGGCAGCAGAGGAGAGGCTGTACCAGGCAGAATTGCCCGGTGCCGGGACCCTGGCCACGCACCTCGACGCAGTTTCCGCAGCGTGGACCGTTGGCCCCGCCCGGGAAGCCGTCGGCCAGCCGCACCTGCGCGACCACTTGCATTCACCCTCCCTCGACAACGAGAACCTGCCGGGTGTCCTGCACCTGATCGCCTGTCATCGCAGGATCACCGAGACCCAGGCGGCCAGACTCCTCGGCACACCCGACGTGGTGGCGGTGACCAGCGACTTTGGCGTTTACGCTGCCGACAGGGTGCAGCAGATCCAGTACATCCTCCTGGCCGATTGCAGCGACGACACAGCCACCGCCCTGGCGCTGCGCCGCCTCAAGGAGTGGCTGGTGACGGCCGGAACCGGGGAGGATCTTGCCCGGCGCGCGGCCTCCCGCCGCCGCATCCTCTCCACCGTGGCGCAAGAGATTGAAGTGGCATCGGGCGAAGCCCCCGTTTCGTCCGGCAAAGGAAGGCGCAAGCTCGGCTCGTGAAGGCCGGGTCGCCAATCCGACTATCGAAATCGTCAACCCAAGGAGAACTGTCATGCCCAAGTATCGCTGTCATTACATCTTCCTGCATGGCCTCGCCAAAAAACCGCCGCCGGACAAGCTTGAAACCATCTGGTTGGATTCCCTGGCCAAGGACAATCCGAAGCCCGAGGTGTTCGGCTATTCGAATCCCGGCCTGCGCGTCCTGGATTACGACGGTTTCACCCTCACTTATTGGGCTGACGTCTTCCATACCGACTTCGAGACCGACCTTTCGTCCTACGAAGAGGCCATAGCCAACCCCTCCAGCTTCGAGGGCGTGGCGCGCACTCAGGTGCGCGCAGATGCGGTGAGTTTGCCGACGCCCCGCAACGACGCGGAGGCACGCTTTCTCCAGGCATTCGCCGCTCAGACCGGCCTCAGCCTGGATTTCGACGATGACCATGAGGCGGCGGTGGGCGAAGCCGAGCAAGTGGTAGCCGGACAATTGGGGTATTCCCTGGAGCGGGTGCCGCTGCCCATGGGCATCAAGAAACAGATCATCAAGAAGCTGGCCAGCGAAGCCTATTACTACCTCTTCGACGTGGACTACACCCGCGCCGACGGCCAAGTGTTCCAGCCGAGGTCAGAGATACGCCGCCGGGTGATTGAGGACATACGCAAGGCGAAGGAGTCGGCCGAACGTGTGGTGATCGTCAGCCACAGCATGGGCACCATCATCGCCTACGATTGCCTGCGCAACTGCCCGGAGTGCCCCGAGGTGGACGGCCTCGTTACCCTGGGAACGCCCCTGGGCGTGGATGAGGTGCAGGACCAATTGAAGCCGCCCGGTGCAAGCGCTGTGGATTTTCCGTCCGAAAAACTGAAAGGCGAGTGGGTGAACGTCTACGACAAGCTGGACGTGGTCTGTGCCGCCGACCCCCGCCTGGCCAACGACTTCAAGCGCGACGGTGCCAAGGTGATCTCGGACGTGAACGAGCAGAACTGGAGCGAATGGCGGCACAACATCTCCCATTACCTGAAAGGCCCCCAGTTGCGCACCGCTGTGCGCCGCTTGGGCAATATCTGAGGGACTGACCATGGTGTCCCACGATATAGAGGCCCTGGCGGACGAGCTCCTGGCAGGAAGATTGCCAGGCGGCGGGGTCTGGGAACTGAACCAGGGCTGGCGAGCGGTGGAGGTCCGGTTGCGCAACGGCCCCCGCCCCCCTGACGACAGACTCTGCAATGTCGTCAAGGTGTTCAACGATCACCGCCTGTTTGCCCTTGGCGTCGAGGCCGGCAAGGCCTTCCTCGCCTACGCAGGCGACAATGTAAAATTGCGCCGGCTGCATTGCCAAGCTCTGATCGACAGCGGCGCCCTGGACGAAGCGGAGAAGGCCCTGGACGGGGCGGATGGCGTGGCCAACGCGCCCGACAGTGAGCGGATGGAGATTCGCGGTCTGCGCGGACGCCTGGCAAAGCAACACTATGTGGTCGCCGCCGAACGCCTGGGCAGCAAGGAGTGGGAGGTGCTGCATCGGGCAATCGACCATTACCTATCGGCCTATGAGGAGAATCCAGGCAAGCCTATCTGGCATGGCGTCAACGCAATTGCACTCCTGCGACGGGCAGAAATGGACGACTACCCCCACCCCCGTTCGGATGCGGCGGACGGCATTGCGGAAGCGATCCTCCAACGCCTTGGCCGCAAGCCCTTGGCTGCCCTCGATTCCTGGGACATGGCCACGGTCGCCGAACTGCACCTGGCCCTGAGTCACCCTGAACCGGCGGAGCTTTGGCTCTACCGCTACGTCACCGACCCCGCCGTGACGCCATTCCAGTTGGGCAGCACCTTGCGTCAGTTCACGGAAATCTGGCGCTTGAGATCGGATACAGAGCAATGGGGGCGGCTTGTCCGCATCCTGGAACGCGCCCAGTTCGCCCGAGGCAGTATCAAGTTGCCGACGGCCGAAGCTCTGCAGTCGGATCAACCTGCCCACGACGCTGCGGCCCTGGAGAAGGTGTTCGGCAAGGAGAGCTTCCTTGGCTATGACATGTGGCTGAAGGCCCTGAACAGTTGTTCCGCGGTGGCGCGGGTAGAAACCGCGGCCTCCGTGGGCTTCGGCACCGGGTTCCTGGTGCGAGGGAGTCAACTGTCCAACCGCCTGCCGGATCAGCCGGTGTTCATTACCAACGCCCACGTGATTTCCGGGGAGGTCCCCGACGCCTTGCGGCCCGACCAGGCGCGCATCCGCTTCGAGGTGGCCTGCCGCAAAGATCGGGACTATGTGCCTCTGGAGGTGGATCGTATCCTCCACACCAGTCCGCCTGGCAATCCTGGAGAACCAGACAAGCAAGCCCTGGATTTCACTATCGCGCTACTCAAGGGCCTGCCGGCTGAGGCGCAATGCCTAGACGTTAGCGGCCGCCTTCCTCGCATCAACATTACTTCCCGCGCTTACGTGATCGGCCACCCGGATGGCGACGGCCTGCAAGTGTCACTGCACGACAGTGAACTCCTGGACTACGACGATGAGCAGATTCTGCTTCACTACCGGACACCGACAGTCGGCGGTAGCTCAGGTAGTCCTGTGTTCGACCGGGAATGGAGAGTAATGGGGCTGCACCACGCGGGGGCGGAGAATATGCGGAGATTGCATGGGAGCGGTGAGTACATGGCCAACGAAGGGATCTCCTTCGGGGCCATCAAGGCATACTTGGAAAAGGTATCTTAAACGCCCGCAAGGCCAGAAAAATGCTTTTCTGGGCATCTGTTTACCTATGGGAGTTGCCAGTCTCAGGGCTGGCAGGGCCGACAAGCCCTCGGCCAATTAAGACAGGCAGGCACGAAGCATTTCTGTTCTTGTCTGACGCTGGAACATGCTGGGCGAAATAGAGAGCCCGGACACTGATTGCTCTTGCCAAGCAGGGAGCGGAAGATATGTCCACTGAGCAGGCGAACTGGTTCAACAATACCTAGTGAGCTGCTACGACGCAAAGAGATAGGGGAGCGTAATGGCTATCGATCGACCGGATTTCATTGCCCTCGGCGGCATGCGGTTGCCGATCCCGGTATTCTTTCCTTCCATTTCCACTGTCAAGACAGCCCTGGCACCTGCGGAATACCTCGCGATATTGCATTCCCTACGCGACATGAATGGTCTCTTCCTGGTCTCTGCCTTCGATCTTGCGCGTTCGGCCGATGGTCACAAACTGGCGCAATCACTGGTTTCCGCCCTGGAAGCGGACATGACGGTGTTGATGGACTCAGGCAACTACGAAAGCTACTGGAAGGATGATCAGGCGCATTGGGGTGCACCGGATTTCCATCACGTGCTTAAGAACTACCCGTGTTCGTTCGCTTTCGGCTTTGATCAACAGAATCCGCCGGTGGATGAGGGTGCTCACGTGCAGTTGGTCGTCGAACGCTGGAGACAGGATCAAGCGGCGGCTGGCGATCGTATGATCGTGCCTATCGTGCATGGAACCGCCGACACGCTGCCGCACCTTTGTGCACACGTCGCCCTGGAAACGCAGGCGCCAATGATCGCGGTTGCCGAGCGGCGTCTGGGTGACGGCGTCTTCGCGCGCACCCGATCAGTAGCCGCGCTGCGGAAGTCGCTCGACAGCATGGGGCGCTATATCGGCCTGCATCTTCTGGGCACCGGCAACCCTATTTCGATCGCGCTTTATTCGTGGGCCGGTGCGGACAGCTTTGATGGACTGGAGTGGTGCCAGACGGTGGTGGATCACGATACCGGACTGCTGTTTCATATGTCCCAATCCGATTTCTTTCGGCAGCAAACCGAGTGGGGCGAGGCAGATATCGCATTTCAGACTCGCACGCTGGCCCATAACCTGACGTTCTACGTGGACTGGATGCATCGCTTGCGACAGTCTGTTCGAGACGGCAACGTGATCAGTTTCTGTCGCTTCAATTTCCCGCCGCGCGTATTCCGCCAATGCGCCGCAGCGTTTGGTTGGGAGGCGTTGGCATGAACATGGTTGCTGTCGATCGGACGATTCGGATGATGTGTACCCAGGTCGAAAACCGTGATCGTGGTCTTCTGGATTGGCAATTGCGCACGGAGGAAGAGTTGCTTCTCGAGGCTTGCGTCTGCATGTTTAGCAGCCAGATGGTGTTCGAGGTAGCTGAGGCCGCTGCGCAGAGGGTCAAAGACCGCGGATTGCTTCGGAGTGCGAAACTCGACGATTACGAACGCCAACTTTCGGCAGCGTTGTCGGAGACCCTCTCCGTGGAGCGGGGAAGCCTGATTCGGCAGGTACGGCCTCGTTTCAGAAACCGGCTTGCTTCGCTGTTGGCCTCTACGGTGATTACCATGCGCGAGCGGGGCCTGTCTTTGCAGGGGATTCTGTCTGCAGCAGGCTCGGCGAGAAAGGCAAGGGAACAACTGGTCAAGCAGGTATGGGGATTTGGCCCGAAGCAAGCCAGTCTTTTCCTGCGTCGCGTCGGGTACTGTGCTGAGCTTGCCGTGTTAGATACCCATATCCTGGATTACCTGCGCGTTGCTCGTGGGATCAATCCCAAACCCAGTGCATTATCTCGACTGTCAGGCTACGAGCGCATTGAGGCCGAATTTCAGAGGGTGGCAGCGGAGTTTGGCCACCCGGTCGGCTGTGTCGATCTGGCCATGTGGGTGACGATGCGTGTCGCCAAAAGGGAGGCGATCTGGTGAGTCTGGTCAATCTGGTTTCTGGTGGCCTTGATTCCACTCTGGTCGGGGTGATGGCCAGGGAGGAAGGTTTGACCGTGTATCCGCTGTTCATCGACTACGGACAGCGTGCCGCACAGAAGGAGTGGGACACGTGCCAGCGGGTGCATTTGCAGCTTGGTTTGCCAACGCCAACTCGGATGGACCTGTCCGGATACGGCAAGGTGATCCATTCCGGCCTGACATCCACCGAGATGGATGTGAAGGCAGACGCCTTCTCCCCCGGACGAAATCTGATGTTTTTGTTGATGGGCAGCGCATATGCGTATCAACAGGGCGCATCCTCGGTTGCCATGGGCCTGCTCGCTGAGCGCTTTAGCTTGTTCCCGGACCAGCAGTCAGCGTTCATAGAACAGGCCGAGCGAGCTATCGCAGTAGCACTGGGACGTTGGATCAAGGTCGTGTTGCCGCTGGCCGAGTTCAGCAAAGCGGATGTCGTCAAACTGGCCCAGGAAAAGGGTGTCACCGGAACGTATTCTTGCCACGTTGGCGGTAGTGAGCCCTGCGGGCAGTGCATTTCGTGTCTCGAATTTGGTCTTGGTACGGGAGGTTGATATGGGCGGCGGCGGCGGTGGAAGCATTCCCAGGGCGGATTTGAAGCAACTCGAGGAGAAGGCCAAGCAATCGCTCAAGGACGCATCCAGCGATACAAGTCCGCATGTCTTCATCAGCTTTGCCTATGAGGATATCGACGAGGTCAATCTGCTGCGGGGACAGGCGAAGAACGAAAACACCGATCTCCAGTTCGACGATTTTTCCGTCAAGGAAGCCTTCGACAGCACCAATGCCGATTACATCAAGCGGCAGATCAGGGAATGTATCGATCGCTGCTCCGTGACTGTCGTCTACCTCACGGAAGAGAGCGCCAACAGTAAATGGGTCAACTGGGAAATCGAGGAAAGTCTGAAGCGGGGCAAAGGTGTGGTGGGTGTCCATAAGGGGGATGCTCCACCCGGAAAACTGCCAAGCGTGTTCCGTGAGAATGGCTGCAAGGCGGTGAAGTGGGGACATGAGGAACTGACGAGCGCAATTGAGGCGGCGCGCAGTAATCGGTAATGCCTCGCATTTCATTCAATTTCTTGTGATGTCTCTCTCTGTTTGCCTGTCTTCCAGTCGCCGGCTCAGAAGCACAAGCACTACTGAAAGGCCACCCCTCTGGCGGTGTGTTATTGATCCGGCCCGAATAAGTCTTTACGCCGCATAGCGCACCTTTGGGTCTTGGAAGAACGCCATGACGCGCTCGGGTGACTGTTCGATTGCCGTCATGTGCTGGGTGGCCACAACCTTCAGCTTGGCCTTGGTGCGTGCCGGCACCTGGGTGCCGATGGCGTGCTTGAGATCGGCATTCAAACGCTCCTCAGGATTGAGTTCCGGGCTGTAACTGGGCAGATAGAACAACTCGATCTTGTCTTGCCGTTCGGCTACCCAGGCCTTCACCGGCTTGCTGTGATGCACTCGCAGATTGTCGAGAATCAGGAACACCTTCTTGCCGGCGTCCTTGATCAAGGCTTCCAGAAACTCGATCAGCCGGTCTGAGTTGAAGGCCTCGTCGATGATCATCCAACGCGCTTTGCCCTGGTTGGTCACCGTGGCCAGCATCGATAGTTTCTGTCGTGTTCCCCCCACCGCGTAGGCCACCGGCGTCTGCCCCGCCGGGGCATAACTGCGACCCCGAACGTCGGTGTTGACCAGGGCCGTCTCATCGCCCCAGTGAATCTCGCCGCCTTCTGCCTTGGCCCGTTCCGCGATAGCCGGATACTGCTCGTCCAGCCATTGCCGCACCGCCTCCGGGCGCTGCTCATAGGCCTTCTTGATCGGCTTCTGGGGCGTGAAGCCCCAGCGCGCCAGGTATTTGCCTACCGACCGCACATGCAGCTTGATGCCGTATTCCCGCTCGATCAGTTGCCCGACCGCCGCGCGACTCCACAACGCAAATTCCATCTTCAGTTGTTCGGGGCGCTTGTCGCAGATGGTCCGGCAAATCGCCTGTTCCTGCTCGCCAGTGAGGCTCCGGCCCGTACCCGGCTTCTTGCCACGAATCGCCGGCTTCAACGCCGCCATTCCCCCGCTGTCATAACGGTCCAGGGCGGCCCGTACCGCCGGCCAACTCAGTCCCGTCATCGCCACAATCTGCATCACCGGCAGTCCCTTGAGATGCAACCGCACCGCCTGCTTGCGCAGGGCATATAGCTGGTCGGTTGTCCGCACTTCTTTGTCATTCGTGTCCATGCCTCCATGGTCGCGGATCTGAGCTCGTTATTCAAGACTTATATGGGCCGGATCAATAAGGCTTCATCATTTGTACTAGGTCATCGCCCTGCAAGCAGAGTCCATGAGGTCTTCGCGGCTCTTGGCATCATGAAATAGGTCAAGGTCACAATGACAGTGTCAGCGACCGTTATGAGAGGGAGATGATGTATGGCAAGACCACTCTGTTTCGTGGCTCTATGCCGTTCTGTGTGGAAGTTGACGGTCATATTCTATGGACGTAGTGGCCAAACGATCGAGGGACGGCGGGCGCCAACGGATTGGCCGGCAAGTGCTTGAGCTTCGACATCCTCAGGTAAGCGATGGCGATGAAGTTCTCGGTCTTGCGGAAGCCGCGCGCGGCCGTTTTGGCCTGCTGCAACAAGCCGTTCATGGCCTCGACGAAGGCATTGCTGCGGCCGTCAAGCATGCCCTGCAGCACCCCGTCGAGGCGCTCGATCAAGGTCTTGGCCAGCCGCTTGAAGGGTTCCAGCCGGCAGCGCCGTGCCCAGGACAGCCAGGCGTTCAATGCCTGCCGCGCCAAGGCTTCGTCATTGCTCCGAACCGCGTGGGCATACACCTCGCGCAATCCCTGCTTCAGCCGCCAGGCCCGCGCGCTCTTCAGGTTCGAGCGTTGCAGCCAGTGCATGGCGTCGGTCTGCTTGCGGTTCCACTGCTCGGGATTCTTGCGCATCGCCCAGAACAGCCGTTTGACGCCCTGCCTGTCCGTGGCTCCGACCGCCTCGCGCACCGCCGCCGCCGAGGTGCGCATCTCTTCGCGTCGCACCGCGTCCATCGCCTCGTTCGCCAGGGCAATGACATGAAAGCGGTCGTAGCTGATGCTGGCCCGCGGCAATGCCCGTTCCGCGCCCTTGGTGTAGGCGGCACTCATGTCCATGCAGACATGTTCGACGGCGGCCGGGTCGCCGCCGTGCTCGGCCAGATCCCTGGCGAAGGCCACCAAGGTGGACTGGTCGCGCCCTGGGCAGGCGAACAGCAGGCGCTTTTGCTCCAGATCATGCACGACCGTGATGTAGTCATGCCCCTTCTTGGCACTGGTCTCGTCGACGCCGATGCGGCGAACGCCGCGCATGTCGTCCTGGGCGCGCGCCAACGGAATGTAATGGGCCAGGCGCGTCCAAAGGCGTTTGGCCGCCACCCGCAGCAGCCCGGCCGCCTGGCTGACCGGCAACTCCCGGCACAGCGACAGGGCCAGGGCCTCGAACAGCAGGGTGAAGCCACTGCCTTCCCGCGCCCAGGGCACCGGGGCCTGTGTCGTCTTGCCACATCCCCCGCAACGCACGCGCGGTAGGTCGGCGTGCAGCCAGGCTTCGTACTGGAAGAAATCCAGATGCCGCCAGCTGCGCGCCACGCGGTCATGAATAGGCTGTTCCGCCGCCCCGCAGGCTGGGCAGGTCAGTTGTTTCACCGCACACGCCACCTGGAAGTCGATCCGGCGCTTGGCCGTGTCGAGTTCGATGTCTTTGACTTCCCACGGTGCCTGCAAGCCCAGGGCGGTCGTGAACAGCGTTTCGATGGAGAGATTCATGCCGGTTTCGGTCAGGTCGTGAGGGTGGGGATTGGAACTGGTGCCGCCAGCTTTAGGAAGTCAAGTTCCACTGGAAACGGCATAGAGCCTGTTTCGTCCTCATGCCTTTCGGTAAAAAGCCACGGGCTGGTGGCGGCGTCATTGACTTCGATGCTGTATATGCTGATCTCATCCGGCCAGCGATTGAGGCTGCCAAACTCGAACCGCTGCGTGCTGACGAGGAGATGACTGGTGGAATCATCCATAAGCCCATGTTCGAACGCCTCATTTTGTGTGAATACGCGGTGGCAGACCTCACCAACGCCAATGCCAATGTCTTTTACGAGCTGGGATTGCGCCATGCTGTCCGCCCGGCAAGCACGGTGTTGCTGTTCGCAGTCGGTAGCGGCCAACTTCCATTCGATGTCGCGCCGTTGCGTGCCTTGCCCTACCAACTCGGTGCTGATGGTAAGGCGGCGAATATCATTGGCGACCGGGAGGCCCTCACCGTGCGCCTGCAGGACGCGCGCCAAGCCAAGGCCGATAGCCCCGTTTTCCAGCTAGTGGATGGTTTCCCCGATATTCAGCGGCTCAAGACCGACGTATTTCGCGATCGCGTCGCATATAGTGGACAGTTGAAACAAGCGCTTACCGATGCGCGCAAGCAGGGTGTGGAGGCTATACGCAGCATCGAGAAGAGATTAGAACCCATTGCCGATGCCGAGGCAGGCGTGGTGATCGACCTTTTTCTATCCTATCGTGCCGCCAAGGCCTGGGACGATATGATCAGCTTGGTGGCCAAGATGTCACCTGTCCTCGCGGCGACGGTGATGGTGCAAGAACAGTTGGGCCTTGCCCTCAACCGTGCCGGACGCGGCGACGAGGCAGAGCAGGTGCTCATTGCGTTGATCGAGAAGCGCGGTCCGAGCAGCGAAACCTACGGCATTCTGGGCCGCGTCTATAAAGATCGCTGGGAGGCAGCTGCCAAAGCAGGTGATCAGTTCCTGGCACGTGGGCTCTTGGATAAGGCCATTGACGCATACTTCAAAGGCTTTCAGGCCGATTGGCGGGATGCCTATCCGGGCATCAATGCCGTTACGCTCATGGAACTGAAAGACCCGCCAGACCCACGTCGAGAAACGATCATTCCGGTTGTCAGCTACGCTGTTTCCCGTCGTATTGCTGCCGGCAAGCCCGACTACTGGGACCATGCGACGCGCCTAGAGTTGGCCGTGCTCGCCAAGAATGAGCAGGAGGCTAGCAATGCTCTTGCCGATGCGCTGGCTTGCATACGCGAGCCTTGGGAGCCCGAGACTACCGCGCGCAATCTGCGGCTGATTCGTGAGGTGCGGCAGCAGCGCAGCGAGATCTTGCCTTGGGCTCATCAGATGGAAGACGAATTGGTTCGCAAGGCTGGCGACTGAGTCGGGTAAGCAACAAAGACCTGCCTCCTGTCTGTAGGTGTCCCCTGACGAAGTACGCCGCCCTTAACCGGCCTATCACCGGTTGCTTGTCTGCGGTCGCAAGGTTGTCCTTCCCGTGTCAACAACTGAAATCCATGATTACTTCGCGGTTCAGCGTGCTAACAGGTGACCAACAATGAAGCAGCACTTCATTCACTACCTGCCACGACAAGTCGTTACGACTGGAGATGGCACGCAGGCCCAAGTTGGGTGGCTATGACCCGAAGGGTACCGGATGGAATCTGCCTCGTTGGCCAACCAAGGGATACCCGCGAGTAAGGAGGGGCGGTTTTCCGAACGGCTGGATTGGCCAAGATCCGGCCTCATGGGCATCAACGACTCAAGGACTCCTTGGAGGCGAAAGGGTGAGTTCGCAGGGGTGGGTAAGCGGCCGTTGGCCCCGGCTCCCATCTGACCGGCAGGTAACCGCAGCACTGCGGCCTCAGGTGGCCAGGCCAGCGACAGTCCGTTCTGGCCGAACAGCCGACACCCCTCCCCTCTACCCGCTAGAATGCCGTATCCCCCAGTCGCCCAACCATCATGACCGACGCCCTGTTCGAAACCTCCATCAAATCGCTCCCTCTGCTGCACAAGGGCAAGGTGCGCGACATCTATGCCATCGACGACAAACGGATGCTCATCGTCACCACCGACCGGCTGTCCGCCTTCGACGTGGTGCTGCCCACGCCCATCCCGGACAAGGGCAAGGTGCTGACGGCGGTGGCGGATTTCTGGTTCAGGAAGTTGTCGAACATCCTGCCCAACCAGCTCACTGGCGAAGCACCGGAGTCGGTGGTTCAACCTTCTGAGAGGGACCAGGTGGCCGGGCGCGCCATCGTGGTGAAACGGCTCAAGGCTCTGCCGGTGGAAGCCATCGTGCGGGGCTATCTGGTGGGGTCGGGCTGGGCGGATTACCAGAAGACCGGCAAGGTCTGTGGCATCCCCCTACCGGCCGGGTTGCGGCTGGCGGATCGCTTGCCGGAACCCCTGTTCACGCCCTCCACCAAGGCCGCCGTGGGCGCCCACGACGAGAACATCGATTTTGCCCAGTGCCAGGCCCTCCTCGGCGCGGATGTGGCGGCCCGGGTGCGGGACGCGGCCATCGCGCTGTACAAGGCGGCCGCAGCCTACGCCCTCACCCGGGGCATCATCATCGCCGACACCAAGTTCGAGTTCGGCCTGGATTTCAGCCAGGATCCGGCCGGCACCCTGACCCTCATCGACGAAGTGCTGACACCGGATTCTTCCCGCTTCTGGCCCGCCGACCAGTACGAGGTCGGCGAGAATCCCCCCAGCTACGACAAGCAGTACGTGCGTGACTGGCTGACGGCCTCCGGCTGGAACAAGCAATCGCCCGGGCCCGAGCTGCCGCCCGAGGTGGTGGCCCGCACCGCGGAAAAATACCGGGAAGCCCTGCGCCGGCTGGTCGCCTGACCCGCCGCCCCGGGCCTCTTGCCCACCCACCGGGCGCACCTCCCGGCTTCGGTCGTTCTCCCCGCGCGGCCCCGGTTTCCGGCTAAAGAAGCCGCCCCCGCTGCCGTTATACCTCGGGCATCACCCGAGCCATGGGCCGTCTGGCGGAAATGGCCGGGACATCAAATGGCCGGGACATCGATTGTCTTCGATGTACACGCTGAGGAAACACTATGCGAGTGAACATGCCTGTGACTGGCGCGGAACGCCAGATGCGGGAAGGGGAAACCATCGTTTCCACGACGGATACCCGGGGCGTCATCACCCACGTCAACGACACCTTCGTCGCCATCAGCGGCTTCAGCCGCGAGGAGTTGCTGGGGGCGCCCCAGAACATCGTGCGTCATCCGGACATGCCCGCCGCCGCCTTCAAGGATTTGTGGGACACCATCCAGGCCGGCCGGCCCTGGGTGGGCATGGTCAAGAACCGCTGCAAGAACGGCGACCATTACTGGGTCGAGGCCCATGTGGCGCCGATCCGGCAAGGCGGCCAGGTCACCGGCTATCTCTCGGTGCGCCGCAAGCCCGACCGCGACCGGGTGAGCCAGGCCGAGACCCTGTACCGGGCGCTCAACGAGGGCAAGGCCAAATCCCTGCGCCCCGCCGGCCTCAAGGCCTTCCTCAACCGCCTGACCATCAAGCAGCGCCTGACCGGCATCATGGGCATGGTGATCGTCATGATCCTGGTGGGCTCGGCCGTCGGCATGGGCGGCGTGTCGATCACCAATAAGGACATGGAAGCCCTGTACCACGCACGCCTGGAACCCATCCGCATCGTCGGCCAGGTGGTGCGCCTGATGAGCGAGAACCAGACCCAGGTGGCGCTCACCGTGCAACATGACCCGGGCGGGCCATCCGCCAGCCAGCATGACCATCCGGTTGGCAAACACCTCGACGCCATGGCCGCCAATCGCGACCAGATCAGCGCCCTGTGGCGGGAATTCGAGGCCATCCGGCTGCCGGCGGAATCGGCCGCCACGGCCGCCGCGTTCGCCGAGGCGCGCACACGCTTTGTCCAGGAAGGCTTGCAGCCGGCCATGGAAGCGGTGAAGGCGGCGGATTACAAAGCCGCCACCCACGTTCTTCTGACGCGGGTGAACCCCTTGTATGCCGATGCCCGCGACAAGATGGAAAGCCTGCGGGTGCTTCTGCAAAATCAGGCCAGGGAGGATTACGAGGCGGCCAATGCCCGCTATCGCGGCGTTCTCGCCATCGGCCTGGCGGGCATGGGCCTGGGGGTCATCCTCGCCATCTGGTTCGCCTGGCTGCTGATCCGGGACATCGTGGGGCCCTTGAACCGCACCGCGGGCGTGTTCCAGCGCATCGGCGAGGGCAACTACGACAACCGGATCCAGGTCGAGCGCCAGGATGAAATCGGCAATGTCCTGGAAAACCTGGAATCCATGCAGACCAGACTGGGTTTCGACGTGGCCGAGGCGAAGCGGATTTCCGACGGAAACCTGCGCATCCGCCAGGCCCTGGACAGCGTGTCCACCAATGTCCGCATCGCCGACAACGACGGCCGGGTGTTCTACGCCAACAAGGCCCTGCTGGAGACCCTGCGGCATACCGAGCAGGCGATCCGGAAAGCCGTTCCCGGCTTCTCCGCCGATGGTTTCATCGGCTCCTCCATCGGCGTGTTCTACCCCGACCCCCAGGCCGCCCTGGACCGGCTGGCGAACCTGCGCGACACGGCCCGTTCCGAGATCGTCATCGGCGACAGGTTGTATGCCCTGACGACCAACCCGATCTTCAACGAGGCGGGGGAACGACTTGGTTCGGTGGGCGAGTGGCGCGACCGTACCGAGGAGTCGGCCACGGAAAAGGAAATCGCCGACCTGGTCACTGCCGCGGCCGCCGGCGACTTCAGCCAGCGGCTGGACGTGAACGGCAAGGACGGCTTCTTCCTGCAACTGGCCGAAGGCATCAAC
>WBZT01000212.1_pt1 | contig 45577 bp, 36 predicted proteins | sample 5204241 | NCBI WGS metagenome assembly WBZT01 (sample SAMN12344358, study PRJNA552823) | activated sludge metagenome | biome: Activated sludge suspended growth; feature: Nitrification reactor; material: Wastewater; isolation source: activated sludge from nitrification reactor of wastewater... | reverse complement strand
CCGTGGCCACAACTGGAATTGCCCGCTGATACCGTCACCCTCGCGGAACATCTGAAGCGCGTGGGCTACGCGACGGCGCATTTCGGCAAATGGCATTTGGGCCGCGTCAGTCCGAACCAACACGGCTTCGACGTAAACGATGGCGCGACCGGCAACGGTGGCCCGGACAACGTATCCAACCCGAACCCAAAGCAAGCGCTCGCGATGACGTCGAAGGGGATCGAGTTCATGGAACGTCAGGCGAAGGCCGGGAAGCCATTCTATCTCCAACTCTCGCATTATCCGAATCAGCCGGAGCGCGGTGGGGGCGCGCGCCCGCCCAAAAGCGCGGACGATGAAACGGCCATCGTGGACCAGACGCTTGGGCAATTGCTGGATGCCGTCGCGCGGCTTGGTCTGGGCACAAACACTTACATCATCTACACCACCGACCACGGCACGCCCGGACGCAACTCGCCGCTCACTGGCGGCAAAGGCACGGTTTGGGAAGGTGGCTTGCGCGTGCCATTCATCGTCGCAGGGCCGAACGTGATGGCGGGCGCGTGTTCGCACGTGCGTGTCAGTGCGACGGATTTGTTTCCAACTTTCGTCGAACTCGCCGGCGTCCACGAAACATTACCAGCGGGCGTGGAAGGCGGAAGTTTCGCGAGCGTGCTCAAGAACGGCGGCACGGGCGAAGTGAAACGACCACGCGAAGAGTTCGTCGTGCATTTCCCCCATTATGACAAAGACGCCCAAGGCCCGGCCTCGGCGATTCACGTCGGCGGCCTGAAGCTGATTCACGTATACGAAACCGGCGCGTTGAAATTGTTCAATATCGCCAGCGACTCTGGCGAGCGGCGTGACCTTGCCGCGCAAATGCCGAACAAGGCCAAGGAACTCGACGCCCGTTTGATGGCGTATCTCAAAACCATGAACGCGCAAATACCCAAGCCGAATCCGCGCTTTGACCCGACAAAGCCAACGGAAACCAAGCGCGGCGGCGGCAAGCGAAAGGCGCAGCCATGAACCTTGTAAAAACGGACGCGAGTCCGCTCCATTCGAACACCTCGAACAAGTTTGAGCCGACTCACGTCGGCTGCTACGAAGTTACGAAGCGGCTCGCGAGCGCTATCGCGTTTGCGTTGACCTGCATCTGGATGAGTCTTGGCGCGGCTGCCGCCGAGCCCCTCGTCTTCACCATCACCGCTGACTCGCATCTGGATTACAACACGGACCGTGCGCTTTACGAACGCACGCTCAAACGCGCCGCGGCGGACAAGCCAGCGTTTCACATCGATCTCGGCGACACCTTCATGTCCGAGAAACACACGAACCGTGTTGTTGCCGCGCAACAATACGTGGATCAGCAGCGTTATTTCGCGTTGCTCGGCGCGCCGGTGCATCTCGTCATCGGCAATCACGACGGTGAGAGCGGACGTTATCTCGACGGCACGACGGACAATCTCGCCGCCTGGTCGCGTGCGATGCGGATGAAGTATTTCCCCGAGCCGCTCGCGCCAGATGGGCGCGGTTACTTCGCGTGGGAAACAAACAACGCCTTGTTCATTGTGCTCGATCCCTTCTGGTATTCCCCCCGTGCCCGGCGCGGCGATGACAACTGGTTTCGCACACTCGGCAAGCAGCAATACGACTGGCTCAAGCGTACGCTTGAAGCCAGCAAAGCGAAGTTCAAATTCATATTCATCCATCACCTCGTCGGTGGTGCAGATCGGCAGGGGCGCGGCGGTGTGGAGGTCGCGTCCCTCTACGAATGGGGCGGAAAAAATGCCGGTGGCACGGACGGTTTCGCACAGCACCGTCCCGGCTGGGCGATGCCAATCCATGATCTCTTGGTCACGAACCACGTCTCCGCCGTCTTCCACGGCCACGATCATCTCTACGTGAAGCAAGAGCTCGACGGCATCGTGTATCAGGAATGTCCGCAGCCTGGCGACCCTCGCGGCAACACGCGCAGCGCAGCCGAATATGGTTACAAGAGCGGCGTGATACTGGGCAGTTCAGGTTATCTGCGGGTCACGATGACGGCTTTGGCAGCCGAGGCGGAATTTGTTCGCGTCCAGCTGGGTGGTTCAGCGCAGATTGTCTATTCCTATCGCTTGCTTCCGCCCTGAGCAACGCCCCGCTCCTTAGCGAGGAGTTTGGCGCGCGCATCGCGGGTGAAAACGCGCGCTGGGCCGCGGTTTTGGCGTGCGTCTTTTTCGCGGGACTGCTGCCAGGGTCTCCTGCCTGCCAATCACAAAAGTACGCCCAAGATCAAATTCCAGTTCGTCGCCTCCAAACGTCAGTCCGTGCTGGGCGGTTTGCCCGCCATCGAGGCGCTGGCGCAGGAGTTCGATCTGTGGCGCCAGCTGCGCCAGCATGCGCGCATCGATCCGCGTAAACGCCCGGGCAGCGGCTTCGGTCCGGATGGCATCGTCGCGCAGTTCATCTATAGCTTTGCGGCGGGCGGCGCTTTGCTGGCCGCGGCCGAGCGGCTGGCGGAGGATTCGCTGGCTCAACGGCTGGCGCGCATGGACTGTTTTGCTGATGAAACCACGCTCGGCGAATGGCTGCGGGCGCAAACGCCGGACAGTGTCCGGGCGGTTCTGGAAACTGATCCCTGAGTTCATCGCGTGGGCGGCCCAACGCGCCGCGGCCGGGCGCTGGCAATACTCCTCCGGGCGCGTCGAAGTGTTCTTTGATGACACGCAATTGGAACTGTGCGGAAAGCAGTTCGCGGGGGCGCAGGTCAACTACAACGTCGATCTGGCGTTGTCCTAGCAGACGTTCTGGTGCGGGCCGTGGCTGGCCGCCGGGCTCCTGGGCAGCCCGGGCGATGTGAGCGCCGCGCTGCCGGCGATGCTGGAACGCCACCGTCCGTTGTGGGCCGGAGGCGAAAGGGATGGCCTGGCCGACAGCGGTTCCAGCGCCACGAAATATCTCAAGCCCATCAGCGCGGCGGGCTTTCACGCATTGGAGCGTGAGTTACCACAAATGGACCAGCGCACTGGAACGCACGGCGGGCGTACAACCAGAAACCGCGTGGGGAGCGGCGGTGAAATCCAAGTGGCGCGACGGTTCCCCGATCCGCGCGCCACCTTGCCTGAGCCGGCACACGCCTGAGGAGCGCGAACAAACGTTTAAGTTCGCGGCGGTGCGATTCCGCAAGGAAGGGGAAATGTTTTGGCGCTACCGCTTTATGGCCTGCGAAGGAACGCGGCGCGCCGCGGCGGCGATCTTTACGCGGTACAAATTGAAAGGCGATAAGGAGCCGTTGCTCAAGGAAGTGTTGCGCGGGCTGCTGGCGCGGGTGGAAGTGCCGGCGAGCTGGCTGGTGTGGTGGGAGCACTGGCGGCAGCGTTGGTGGCCGGCGCGACCGGTCCTGCCTTCAGCACGTCAGCAACGCTCACCAAAAAACTCCCCGCCACCAGCTTCGCTAAGAATCGGGGAGCAACGTGAAGTCCGTCGTTCGGCCTTTACTCGCTTGCGTTAGGTGGCCAGATTCTCGGCCGTTGTCATGAAATCTTTCTTTCGATCAGCTCGTATTGCGCTCGCTTTGAGCTTCGGCCTTTGTTCATTCGCCCCGCTGTGGGTTCAAGCCCATGTGGGCAATCATCCGTCCGTCCACGACACCGTCGCGGGCATCATCGAGCGGATGAAAAAGGAAATGACCGCCGAGCAATTGCGTGAAGTCACGCTGCCGCAGGTGGAGAAGTTTCTCACGGCGAAGGAACGCGAGATTCTCGCAAATGAGCACATCACTTTCAAAGTGAATGTGCCGGTGCACGTCACGGTGCTGCACGATGCCAAGCTGGCCAATGATCCTTTCTGGCTCGTTGAACGCGGCTTCAAGGCAACGGGCGTGAGTGTGAAGGAGGGCAAGAATCAGTTCGACGCGTGGGAAAAAGATTTTCCCGCCGGTGAAGTCGGCCTCGGCGTGCATGCGCTGACCGGCTCAGGCAACCATTACTTGATCTCGCTGGCGCCGCAAAATGCCGGGGACAAAATTCAAGTCATCGATCTTTATCCGGGCAACCTGCGCCTGACCGAATTCCGTTCCGGCGTCGAGCCGTACGTGGATCAGATTGACGTGCTCCACAATGTGCCCGTTGAGCTGGCCGGCCAGACGTTGATCCAGGTGGATTCGGAACGCGAGGAGGACGCGCGGCTCGTGAATGTCTTTCGCTGGACGCAATATCCCGCGACCGAGAAGCCCGACCAGATCGTGCTCACGTGGAGCGACGACCCCAAAACCACGCAGGCGATCCAATGGCGCACGAGCACGAACGTCAAAAAAGGCTTCGTCAGCTTCCAGAAGAAATCCGAGTTCAATCGCTTTAATCCTCGCAAGCCGGCGAAGGCGGCGGCACTGACCGCCAGGCTGGAAACCCCGACGTTGCTCAACGATCAGGTTGTCCACCGCCACACCGCCGTGCTCAGCAGCTTGGAACCCGGCACGACATACGTCTATTCCGTCGGCGACGGCAGTGACGGCGGTTGGACCGAGTTGGCCGAATTCACCACCGCGCCCGCTGGCACAAAACCGTTCAGCTTCATTTACATGGGCGACGCACAGAACGGATTGGATCGCTGGGGTTCGCTCGTGCACCAGGCGTTTCGGGCGCGTCCGGACGCGGCGTTTTACGTGATGGCCGGGGACATCATCAATCGCGGTGCCGAGCGGAATGACTGGGACAGTTTCTTTTACAACGCCACCGACATTTACGATCGTCGCCAGCTCGTACCCGCGATTGGCAACCACGAATGTCAGGGCGGACGCCCGCGGCTTTACCTCGAACAATTCGCGCTACCGAAGAACGGACCGACGACGATTGAAGCCAAGCGCGCCTACTCGTTTGAATACGGCAACGCGTTGTTCGTGGTGCTCGATTCCAACCTGTCCGCCAAAGCGCAGACGCAGTGGCTCGAAGAAAAGCTGTCGCAGACGAAAGCGACGTGGAAGTTCGCCGTGTATCATCACCCGGCGTATTCGTCCGGCGGCAACCGGGACAACCCGGAAGTGCGCACGGAGTGGGTGCCGCTGTTCGACAAGTATCACGTGGACCTCGCGCTGCAAGGCCACGACCACGCCTACCTGCGAACGTATCCGATGAAAGGCAATCAGCGCGTGAAGGACACGAAGACGGGGACGGTCTATATCATTTCCGTGTCCGGCACGAAGCACTACTCGCAGGCCGCGCACGATTACACCGAATTCGGGATGACGAACGTTTCGACGTTCCAGGTGCTCGACATTCAGATCAGCGGCAACCGGCTCGTCTATCGCGCCTACGACATAGACGGGAAGCTGCGCGACGAGTTTGTGATCGAGAAGTAAAGCGGACTGGCTGCCGTTTGACGCCAACAGACATTGCGGCCATTGTTCAACCCGTTGTGAAGCGCAGAAAACCCATTCCAGCGGTGAATGCAGGAAAACTCAGGTTGCTGCGCGCCCGTCTCTACCGGAAGCCTGGCGAGAAACCCTTCGCCGAATGGTGGGCGGAATACAAAGCCGAAGAAAAAGGGCTGGAAGAAGCGAAGTTCCGCCGCTGTGTTGAACGCTGACATGCTCCGCCCCCTCTCCCAACCTGGCTGATCGTCCATAGACCTTTCCCCGCCTTTGGCATGGACTATCAGTCATGCCGAAACGCAATGGAATCCTCGCCACGCTGGGACTGAACGTCCGCCGCCAGCGCGAAGCGAAAGAACTCACCCAGGAAAAACTGGCCGAGAAGGCCGGACTTGATCCCACCTATATCAGCGGCATCGAACGCGGCCTCCGCAATCCCGGCATCAAGAACGTCGCCCGGCTCGCCAAGGCGCTCGGCCTCACGACGGCGGAACTCTGCAAAGGGGTGGACGCGTGAGGGGCATGGCCAAGAAGGTAGGGCGCGTCAGTCCCCTGCGCGCCGCTCGTCCAAACTCAAAAGCCGGCGCGCACGGAGTGACGCGCCCTACCAACCAGCTCCGCGAAGACGCGCCGGAATACACTGTAGCGGCGGTCTGTGACCGCCTGGATGCGGACGAACGGCGCTCACAGGGCGCCGCTACAAAACCCCACTTCATAGACCTCTTCTGCGGCATTGGCGGCTTCCGCATCGCCTTCGAGCGCGCGGGTTGCGAATGCGCCTTCTCCTCCGACTGGAACGAGAAAGCGCAGGAAACTTACGAGGCCAACTTCGGCGAGCGCCCACATGGCGACATCTATAACGTGCCGGACAACGCCATCCCGCCGCACCACATCCTCTGCGCCGGTTTTCCCTGCCAGCCCTTCAGCATCGCGGGCGTCTCCAAGAAACTCAGCCTCGGCAAGAAACACGGCTTCGAGGACAAGGAACAGGGCAACCTCTTCTTCAAACTCGCCGAGTTGATTGACCTCCACCGGCCCGACGCCTTCGTGCTGGAGAACGTGAAGAACCTGAAAGGCCACGACAAGGGCAACACCTTCCGCGTCATCTGGGACACGCTCACCAACCACCTCAAATACACCGTCTATCATCAGGTGATCGATGCGCAGGGCCTCGTGCCGCAACACCGCGAACGCATCTTTCTTGTCGGCTTCCGCGACCGCCGCCATTTCGAGTTCCCGGAATTCCCGCGCGAAGGGCCGAAGCTCGAAACCATCCTCGACGCCGAAGTCCCGGAGAAATACACCCTCACCGACCACCTCTGGAATTATCTCCAGGCCTACGCGGAAGAGCTACGCTCGATCAGGCGATCTCCGGTATTCCAAGCTCTCGCAAGTAATTGAAGGTCGAATTGTAGAATGCGGGTGAACGGGTTGGATCATCCTCACTACCCGGTGGGACGAAGACAACCATGCCTTGACGGGCGCGCGTAAGCAAAACTCGATACGCATTCCGCAGATAACTACGGTTGTCGGTATTCTTAATGTTGCTCCACTTTGAGCCGCGGAAGTCGTGGTAGTTCCAGCCACTGCCGTTGAAACGAAAATCCGCATCCCAAGTAACACACGTCCAATCAAGTTCTAGCCCCTGCACTTGAAACTCCGTCGCAGCATCTTCGAGATAATAGCTGGAGCGGACGTCGTTGCGGTCGTTCAGGAAGTAGTGCACCGGGTTTACGGCAACGCGGATGTCGACCGCATGCGGCTTGAGACGCATCGCTTTAGAAGAAGCAAGAAGACCGAAACGTTCCGAACCGCGGGCGTGGGAGCGAACCCATTCTTTCGCTTTGTCTAGATCTCGGGCGAGAACAATCGGGAAGCGGACGCTGAGTTCTGCAAACGCTTCACGAGCGGCATTCGCCTCGCAATCAAGCAGTGCCTTCACAAAGGCCGAGACATCTTCAGCACGGAACTGCCGCATCGGAACTGCAAGGTGCAGGGAATCGTCCAAACGAGTCTGCGCGGAACTTTGTGCGCGTTCGAGGCTGTTGCTGGCGGCATACTCACTGTCATGCAGTCGGGAAGAAATGAACATCTTCCAATGTGGGAAGTGTCCGATAACTGCATTCAACCAAGCGGAGATGCCGGCTTCGCCAGTGTTGATTTCCTGACCGCCGCCTACCAGACAAACAATCACGGCCCAATCGGGATGGCGGTCCATGTAAGAAATCAAAAATTCTGGTTCTGATTGAGTAAAACCCGGACGCCCCTTTTTTCGCTTCATGAAGTTGGCCGTCATCTGCGAATTCCACGCCCGCTGCGCTTCATCAAAGATTACGACGTGTTCCGGCGGTGCTTTCTCGTCTACCAACCCTGCATCCCGAAAGTGATGGACGTTTTGAATGAATGCCTTTACCGGAGTCGCGATCTTGTTCTTGGCAACCTTTTTTTTCTGGGCCTTGAGCCGGAAGTACTCATCCCGGGTCAACGCTTCACGCAACACGGCTACAAGCGGCCCATTGCCAGACAAGAAGACGGCGTGCGTCGGCGCTTTCTCGTCGCGGCGCTGCGTAGCGATGTTCAATCCCACCAGAGTCTTGCCCGCACCAGGAACGCCGGTCACGAAGCAGATGTACTTTTGCCCAGTGCTGCGTGCCTCATCCACCAACTCTTCGATGCGCTTGGATGTCGTGTGAAGATTCTGCGCGCCTGCGTCGAAGCGAGCGATGGCTTCAACGGAATGCTGTGAATAGAGGGACCGCGCGGCTTCGATAATCGTTGGAGTCGGGCAATACGAGGCACGCGCCCAAGCTTGGGCGTCGAGGGCCGAACCCTTGGCGAGGCTCAGACCCAATTCCAACGTTTCCCGGAATTTTTCAGCATTGGCCAGAACCGGTCGATAAACGTTGTCCGCGTCGGCCTCGAATTTGGCGGGGATGTGCGTCGCTTCGGTTGCCACAAGAATCGGCGCGATGACGACGTTGTGGCTGGCTTCATGAAAGTTCTTCAGGTCGAGCGCGTAGTCCCACACCTGTTCGATTGCGGCGCGGTCGTAAGTTGCTTCGCCGACTTTGAATTCCACCGCAAAGATCACTGGACCGAGAACGAGAATCACGTCCACGCGTCGCCCCATGCGGGGGATGTTGAATTCAAAGAAGACCCAACCTTCCAGCCCTTTGAGTTGCGAGCGAAGGAGTTCGATCTGCGCGAGCCAAGCGTAGCGCTGGCTGGCAAAGTGTCCGTCGCCCGCGTGTCGTGAGAGCTTGCCGAGAATGTCATCATCCTTGCTAGCCAGAAAGTCCTGAATCGCAGCCCCGTACCAGGACCGCGCCAAACCGGAGTTGCTGACTATAACGGACATCGCCGCAGGAGTATGTGGGGACGAGTTGGGAAAGTGAAGTCTCCGAAGAAGTTTGCGCTTGCCGTTTGTGACGTACCTGGCCAGGTGTATCTGCCGAGATATGCCAAAGAAGTATCGCATCGAACTGGATGAACTCGACCTTGGCCAATTACTCGATGGGCTGGAGGCTCGCGCAGATGCGTGGGAGAAGACGGCGGACTTTCATCGCACGGGCGAATCGCCGGCAGACTTCATTGTCGAGGAATGCAACGGCGCAGACGAGGCAGATAAAATTGCAGCCCACTATCGTTCGATCATTGCCCAGATTATAGAGCAACGAGAGGCACAATCGTGAGCGGCGAATCATCACCCAAACTGCGGGACGGGTTTTGCATCTACATCAACACCTTCTGCCAAGGGCCAGTGCCGGTTGTGAGCGATGGCGACGACAAATATGTCGTGTTTGAAACCGAGTTGGAGGCGCAGAAAGAAATCGTTGATAACCAGATGACGCGGCTTCGGCAGTTCCTTGACGGAGAGCGGGAGTTTGACGATGCCATGACGGTTGAGGAATACGTTGTTCCCGTTACGGTTCATCCCGACGGCGCGATTGTTGACGAAGCGGGAAATTGTTTCGGCCCAAAGGTGAATTGATTCCAAGCAGCTTGATTCAGACGGCCAGTTGAAACCTTGCACCGCCCCGCAATGCGGCGAGTTCACACTGGAAGCGGAGTTGGGCATCCCCAAGAACAGCGATGCCGAACCGGATTTTCTCGGCTGGGAGGTCAAGCAGTATGCCGTGGAGGATTTCGAGCGCATCGAATCCGCCAAGCCCATCACGATGATGACGCCCGAGCCGGAGTGCTTGCGCACGGCCACCAATGACTTTTACAAGGACGCGGACGTGGCGGCGTTCATCTGCAAGTCCGGTGGTAGGGATGTCGCGCTGCGACGTCCCCGGCCCGTGCAGGGCCGGAACGCTTCGACCAGCATTGCGACGCTGCACGCGTCGCGGTCGGCGCGGCGCACCGACCCTACCTTGCCGGACCGGCTGAACTTCGGCGGGCGGCACGTCGCGGGCGTGCGCTGTCCGCCCACCGGGTTGACAATGCGGCTGGTCGGTTTCGACACGGCCACGGGCAAGATCACCGACGCGAACGGCGCGATCGCGCTGGTGAATGACGCGGGCGAGGTGGCCGCCTCGTGGTCGTTCCGAAAGATTCTGGAGCATTGGTCGCACAAGCACGCGAAGGCGGTTTATGTGCCGTCGAAGTTGCGACTGGTAGGGACGCGTTCCACCGCGTCCCAAACTTCTTCTAAACCGGAAAATGGGGACGCTGTGGAAAGCGTCCCTACCGGAAGACCTCCGCGGCAATACGCCTACGGTCACAAAGTGCGACTGGCGCTACGAACGGATTCACTGCGGCTGCTACGGGCGTTTGCGTCGGGCGCGATGTATTATGATCCGGGCATCAAGCTGGAGGTGCTTGCGCACGGCCACCAGCATCCACCGCACAGACGAGGTCGAAAAAGCGAACCCAGTTTCGCGTGGCGTCCCGGAACATCACCGCGCTTTACGAGACGGTGGAGACGGTGGAGGTGTAAGCGGAGCGCGGCGTCCACGCCGCTTCACCGCGCGAGTGCATCAAGGTTTGAAATGAATTCGATGCCAACGATTTTGCGGGAGTTGAAGCGACCTGAAGGTCGCGCTCCTTCGCATCCGCGTCCATCCGCGTTCATCCGTGGTTAAAAACAAATGCCTGACGTATTCACCAAAGCGAAGCGGTCGGAAGTGATGTCGCGGATTCGCGGGCGCGGGAACAAGGACACGGAACTGGCGCTGGCGAAGTTGTTGCGGCGCCATGGCATTACGGGATGGCGGAGGCAGGTGCGCGTCGCGGTTGATAGTTCAAAGTTGATGGTTGATAGCGGGAAGACGCGACTCAAAATCCATCAACCATCAACCAAACGCCATCAACTCACCGTCACGCCTGACTTTGTCTTTTCCAAACTGCGCGTGGCGGTGTTTGTGGACGGTTGTTTCTGGCACGGCTGTCCGCAGCACGCGACGAAACCGAAAAACAACCGCGCGTTCTGGCGGAAGAAACTGGCGGGGAACAAACGCCGCGACGCGCTGGTCACGCGGACGTTGAAGCGCGCCGGTTGGGCGGTGTTGCGGGTATGGGAGCACGAATTGCAGAAACGCGGAGGGCGCTCGTCTTCGCTGCGCTCCAACGCAACAAGGAACGCGGAACCCGGAACAGCACCACTCGTGAGGCGGATTCAGCGGACCTTGAACCGCTGAGCGGCGCAGAAATCCAATGCCGGGTTAACCGCGAACCACGCGAAATACGCGAATTCAAAATGCTTGGTTCGCGTGGTTCGTGTATTTCGCGGTTCAAATCAGGCCACCACCAAAAGAAAACGGGCGCTCAGCTCTTCGCCGAGCGCCCGCAATTTCTTTCCGGGTCAGTTTAACCCTGCGCCTTGTCCCATTCCATGGTCTTGGCGATGACGTAATCCACTTCTTCCGCCATCAGTTCCGGGAACATCGGCAGCGACACGCAAGTGGCCGCATTCTGTTCGGCGTTGGCCACCGAGCCGTTGATGCGCGCGTCCTTGCCCCACGGATAACCGGCCTGCTTGTGGATCGCAATGGAGTAATGCGTCTTGGCATCCACACCGTTCTTCACCAGGAAGTCCACGAGCTGATCACGCTGCTCAACCTTCTTTGTCTCGATGACGTAGAGGTGGAACACATGGCGATAGCCGGGCAGCTCGGTCGGGAGCGTGAAGTTTTTGGCGCCCTGCAAGCCCGCGGTGTAACGCGCGGCCCACTTGCGACGGTTGTCGTTCCACGCGTCAATGTGCTTGAGCTTGGCGCTCAACACGCCGGCGTGCAGATCGTCGAGACGGCTGTTGAAGCCGAAGCTGTGGACGTTCCGGGCGGTCGAACCGTGATTGCGCAGCTTGCGGACTTTCGCGTCCACGTCCGCGTTGTTGGTGACGAGCGCGCCGCCGTCGCCAAACGTGCCGAGGTTTTTCTGGATGATGAAGCTGGTCGTGGCCACGTCGCTGAGATGGCCAATGCGGAAGCCGGGGCCGCTGGCGCCGATGGCCTGCGCGTTGTCTTCAATGATCTTGAGCTTGTGCTTGTCCGCGATTTTCTTGATCGCGTTCATGTCAGCGCACTGGCCGTAAAGGTGAACGGGGATGATGGCCTTGGTCTTGGGCGTGATGGCCGCTTCGATCTTGGCCGGATCAATGCACTTGGTGACGGGGTCGCAATCAATCAGCACCGCGGTGGCGTCGGCGACCCAGATCGCCTCGGCCGTCGCGAAAAACGTGTTGGCGTTGGTGATGACTTCATCGCCCTTGCCGATGCCGAGGGCCATCAGCGCGAGCCAGATGGCGTCGGTGCCGTTGGCGAGGCCGACGGCGTATTTCGTGCCGTGGTAGGCGGCGAGTTCGCCCTCGAACCGCTTGAGGACCGGACCCTGGACGTAGTTGCCGCTCAACAGCACTTCGCGCATGTTGGCGTCAATTTCCGATTGGATGTTTTTGTATTGGCGGACGTGGCCGTAGAATTCAACTTTCATGGTCGGGTTAAGCTAATGATGCGAGTCGGTGAAACAAGTCTTTTGTCAGGATCCGCTTGGCAAAAACGCATCAGATTTTGCGCGAACCTATGATTCCCTCTCTCCCGCCGAGGGGGAGAGGGCCGGGGTGGGTGAGGGGGAATCAGTTTCACCGCCGTCAAGATTGGAACGCTTCTTCGCCCGACCCCCTCACCCTCACCCTCTCCCCCTCGGTGGGGGCGAGGGGACGTTGCGCGCCACGACTTTGACAGAAGAATTACAACTTTTGAACCTCGCCGTGACATCTTCTGATGGCGCTGGTCTATCGTCTCAGCAATGGTTCGCGGTGACGTGCTGCCGATGAAGACCTTAGCCCCAGACCAACGGGCCGGACAAAACAAGGAAGTCCCAAGGTTTCCAGTTGCCGGAACTATTCCCGCCCCGCACTGTTTCAACCCGGAACAAGCGATGAACACCGCCACACCGCCCGCCGCCCGCGAAATCTATCAGAAGATTTCGGCCAACATCAGTCAGGTCATGCAGGGTCAAGCCGGCCCGACCCGGAAACTCCTCGCCGCCCTCGCCAGCGGCGGGCACGTGCTGCTCGAGGATTTTCCCGGCACCGGCAAGACCACGCTGGCCAAGGCGCTTGCCCGCTCGATTGATGCCCGGTTCAAGCGCGTCCAATTCACGCCCGACCTGCTGCCCTCGGACATTCTCGGCGTGGCCATTTTCAACCAGCGCGAGCAACAGTTCTTTTTCCACGAGGGCCCGATCTTCACGAATATCCTGCTGGCGGACGAGATCAACCGCGCCTCGCCCCGCACGCAATCGGCGCTGCTCGAAGCGATGGGCGAGAATCAGGTCAGCGTGGACGGCGAGCGCCGCAATCTCGCGGACCTGTTCTTCGTCATCGCGACGCAAAACCCGGTGGAGTTTCGCGGCACGTATCCGTTGCCCGAGGCGCAGATGGACCGGTTTGCAATGCAGTTCACGCTCGGTTACGTGCAACCGGCAGAGGAAGTCGCGATCCTGAGCGCGCAGATCAACAACCACCCACTCGACGAGTTGAAACCGTGCGTGTCGCTGGCCGAAGTCCTGTCGCTCAAGCGCGGCGTTCAGGGCGTCCGCATCAGCGAAGAACTCAAGCGTTACGCCGTGGACCTGGCCAACGCAACGCGCAGCGCGAACGGGGTGCAACTCGGTGCCAGCCCGCGCGCGTCCATCGCCTTGATGAAGGGCGCGCAGGCGCTGGCCTTGTTCGACGGACTGGAATTTGTGACGCCCGAGCAAATCCAGGAACTCGCCGTGTCCGTGCTGGCGCATCGCATCGTGATGGAGCCGCAGGCGCGCTTCAGCGGGCTGACGGCGCGCGGGGTGGTGGATGAGATTGTGAAAAAAACCAAAGTGCCGGCGTAGCGGAGTTCTCCGACCGTGAGAATCATCAAGCGAACTCGTTGGACGGTGCGGTTATACTCGCAAATCTACGAGTGTGACCTGCCCGCCAATTGCCGGCGTCCGATCGAGCTGGCGCGGAGCTTCTTTGCCGGTCGCGGCGTAAAAAGTCTGCGGGGTGACGGCCAGAGCATCCGCTTTTCGCGGGGGAGCTGGTTGGGCAGCATGTTCGCGGTTTCCGATCTGCGCGTGCGGCACGGGGGCTACATTCATTTCGACGAAGCCCGCCGTTGTTTGGTTTGCGAATACAGCCTCGTGTCCGTGCTCCCCAACATGCATGCGCCGCCGTGGCCCTTGGAAAAAGAAGCCGAGGAACTGGAGGAGTGGCTCCGCCAAAACGCGGAAATGGATCCGTTTCGCGCCAACGGCCGGCCCTTGAACCTGTCGGGCAATGGCGCCAGGAATACGCCGCGCCGCCTGGCCGCGAACCTGGTGTATCGCCCGCTCTACCGGAGCTACCGCATCATCTCCTGGCTGCGTTACTGGATGGGACGCCGCTTCACGCGCGTGGGTTTTGTTGTCATGGGCGCGGCGCTGGTGGCCATGGTGCTCGGGCTCGATCCGGAAAATTCCGTCGGCTACCAGGCCTTCACGCTGTTGCTCGGCCTGCTGTGCGTCGCCGTGCTTTTCGGGTTCGGCTTTCGACCCAAGTTCACCGCCACGCGACTCCTCCCGCGGTTCGGAACGGCCGGCCAGCCGTTCACGTATCGCGTCGAAGTACAGAACCTCACAGCGCAGAAGCAGGAGGGACTTTGGTTGATCGAAAACTTGAAGGACATCCGGCCAAACTTCGAGCAGTGGAAAGCCATTCAGGTGGACCTCAACCGCAACACGCGGCCCTTCGATTTTACGAAAGCCCGGCCGAATCCCTTCCGCCTGGCAAACCTCAGAGAAGCCACGCTGCCAGCCCTGCTGCCGCATCAGGCCGGCGTGGCCAGCGTGGAATGCACACCAATGCGCCGGGGTGTGGTGCATTTCGACGGCCTCACCCTGGCGCGCCCGGATCCGCTCGGGATCTTTCGCGCCTTGCGGAAGCTCCCGCTGCCGCAAAGCGTTTTGATTCTGCCCCGGCGTTACCCGCTCCCGGCGGTGGCGTTGCCCGGCGCGATGAAATACCAGCAAGGCGGCGTGGCGATGGCCTCCAACGTCGGGCAAAGCGACGAGTTCGTTTCGCTGCGCGAATATCGCCGTGGCGATCCGGTGAAACACATCCACTGGCGCAGTTGGGCCAAGGTCGGCAAACCCATCGTGAAGGAATTCGAAGACGAGTTTTTCGTCCGCCACGCGCTGATTCTCGATACGTTCACCAACCGGCCGCACACGGATGAGTTCGAGGAGGCCGTGTCCGTCGCCGCGTCCTTTGCCTGCACGGTGCTCACGCAAGAATCGCTGCTCGATTTATTGTTCGTCGAGAAACAGGCGTATTGTTTCACCGCCGGGCGCGGCCTGGCGCACGCGGATCAAATGCTGGAAGTGCTCGCTTCCGTGCAGCCTTCGCTCGGACAATCGTTCGCGACGCTGGAGAAACTCGTGATCGAACACGCGAACCTCGTAAGCGGCTGCATCTGCGTGCTGCTGGCGTGGGACGAAGCCCGGCAACAACTCGTGCGCAAGCTGAAAGCGTTCAATCTGCCGGTGCTCGTGCTGGTGATCCAACCGTCCGGCAAAGCCGCGCCGCTCGCGCCTGGTCCCTTGCGCGATGAGCCGGAACGCTTGATCGCACTCGAAACCGGCAGGGTGGAGCAACAACTGGCGAGGATGAAATGAAAGCTCCAAGCACCAACCTCCAAGCTCCAGAGAAGCTCCAAGCTTCAAGCTCCAAACCAGGTCAGGGCACTAGTGTTTGTAATTTGGTGTTTGGTGTTTCTCTGGAGCTTGGGGTTTGGAATTTGGAGCTTCTCGACACATGAAGCCTCCTCCCCTGCTACTCGGCTGCGCGCTCGCCTTCTGGGGCTGGCAATCCGATTTTCCGATTCCCGGCATCGCGATGGGGCTGATCGTGGAGAGCGCCCGGTGGATCCGCGCCCGCTGGGAGTTTTCCGACCAGGACTTCAGCCGCGTGTGGACGTTTTGCTCGCTGCTCTTTCTGGGCGCGGCGGTGTACGCGTTCAACGACAACGGCGGACCGATCAGTTTCGGCAACTGGCTGCAAAACCCCAACGTGGGCACGCAGGCCGGCGCGGGGCTGACCACCGCCCGCACCGGCGCGACGATCTTCCGCTGGCTGCCGATGATCTTCTTTCCCTTCCTCGCCGCGCAGTTGTTCAGCACGCGCGAAATCATCCCGCTCGCCACGATTTCGCTGCTCGTGCGGCGGCGGCAACGCAAAGCAAAACTGGAGGGCCGGCCCGCGCCGCCCAGCCGCAACGTGGACATTACCTGGCCGTATTTCATTGGCACGGTGCTGGCCGCCGGCGTGCATCCGGCGAACAACACGAGTTTCTTCTGGGGGCTGGCGGCGCTGCTTGCCTGGGCGTTGTGGTCGCGACGTTCGCGGCGGTTCGGCGTGATCATCTGGCTGGCCACGCTGGGCGTCGGCGTGCTGCTCGGCTTTGGCGGTCAACGCGGTTTCGGCCTGTTGCAACGTTACCTCGAAGGCCTGAATCCGGAATGGCTCGCGCGTTTCATGCGGCGCGACGTGGATCCCAATCAGACCCGCACGGCGCTCGGTCAGGTCGGCAACCTCAAGACCTCCGGCCGCATCGTCATCCGCGTCGAGCCGAAAGGCGGTTCGCGCGTGCCGGTCTATTTGCGCGAAGCCAGTTATCGCCTCTACGCGTCCAGTCGCGTCGCCCTGTGGCTGGCCGGCAGCTCGAAGAACGACACGACCGGCATCACCGAGGAAGCGCAAAACAGCGGCAATTGGAATGTCCTGAGCGACCAGACCAACAAGCACGCCGTCCACATTGCGAGCTACCTGAATGGCCGCATTAATGCGTCCGCCGCGGGCTTGCTGCCGTTGCCGCCGGGCGTGGTGCGCTTTGAAAAACTGCCCGCCTACGTGCTGTCCTACAACAGCGCGGGCGCGGTGCTCGCGGAAGGACCGCACCTTGTCATGTTCGACGCGCTCTACAATCCGGCGGCCACGCTCGATTCGCCGCCCGGCACCGGCTCGACCAATCGGGTGCGCGGCCTGGCGGTCGCCGCGCCGGACGCCACCGAATCCCGGCGCCAGCCGCTTGCCTCGGCGGCAGCGACCAACTCGCCCACCGCCAAGCCCGCGATCACCAACGAAGACCTGCACGTGCCCGAGGTGGAAGTGCCCGCGCTGAATCAGATTATTGATACGCTCCAACTGCGCGGGCTGCCGCGCGATATCGTGCTGAACAAGGTCGCTGGTTTCTTTGCCGGACAGTTCACCTACCGCACCTGGCAGCCGCCTGGCCGGCTGGGGACGAATGAAACCGCCTTGAGCCGCTTCCTGCTGAAGTCGCGCGCCGGTCACTGCGAGTATTTCGCCACGGCCTCCACGCTGTTGCTCCGGCAACTCGGGCTGCCGACCCGCTATGCCGTGGGCTACGTCGTCCACGAAAACTCCGGCAGCGGCTACGTTGTGCGGCTGCGCGATGCCCACGCCTGGTGCCTGGTCTGGAATCCGGCCACGAAACTCTGGGACGACTTCGAGACCACGCCGTCCTCGTGGATCGAGGAGGAAATGAAACAGGCGTCGGCCTTTCAGTGGTTGCAGGACGCGTGGACGCGGCTGGGCTTCGAGTTCGCGAAATTCCGCTGGGGCCAGGGTAACGTGCGAAAGTACCTGCTTATCGGCATCGCGCCGGGACTGGCGGTGTTGTTGTATCAAATTGTGTTCCGGCGCGGACGCCGCCGCAAGCCGGGCACGGGCGGGAAGCCAACCGAGGTTTTCGACTGGCCTGGGCTCGACTCGGAGTTTTACCAACTGGAAAAGCAACTGGCCGCACGCGGCATCCTGCGCGGCGCGAGCGAACCGCTCCGCGAGTGGCTCGCCCGCGTGGCCACCACGCCTGGCCTGACGGAAATCTGCGCGCCGTTGCAGGAGATCCTGCGGCTGCACTACCGCCACCGTTTTGATCCGCTGGGCCTGAGTGCGGCGGACCGGGAGGTTTTGCGAGGACAAGTGCGGGCGTGTTTGGACAGTCTGGCGCCAACCGCGGCGACGACGCGCGGGGATGCCGATTCTGCGCACCGGACTTCAGCCCGGTGATGGCGGAGGGTGAAGACATCCACCGCCTCCGGGGTTTCTGGTCACCACCGTAGCGCAAAGCCCGGGCCGGGCCCGGGTCAGGACGCGTTGCCCCGCAGTTGTTGCCGCAAGAGGGTCAGCTTTTCCCAAACTTCATCCTCGCCGATTTGGTGCAAACAAAACGGCGCGGGGAACCGACAGTAATCCGAACAGGGCTTGTAGGGGCAGGGTTTGCCCGTGAGACAGAGCGTGGCCGGATGCAACGGACTGAACCATTCGGGAAGCTGCGGACCAAAGAGCGTCAGCGTGGGCACGCCGCAAAAGGCGGCCAGATGACCGGGACCGGAATCGTTGCCAACGAAGACGGCGGCCCGGTCAATCAGCGCCAGGAGTTCCGCCACACTGCGCGGGGTGGCCACGCTCGTCTCGCCGGCGCGCAGCCACCAGTCGCGTTGATCAGGATCGCACGCCACGGCCACCGTCTGTCCCGTGGCGCGCAGGCGGGCGGCCAGGCGGCTCATGCGCTCCAGCGGCCAGACGCGGATGGGCTGGGCGGCACCGCTATGCAACAGCACCTCGCCGTTTGGTCGGGCGACTTCCAAAGGGATTTCTTCCGGCGGCGGGAGGTTCAGTTCCAACGCCCGGCCCAACGCGCGCCAGTGTTCGTAGCGGTGCTTCTCCGGCGCCGGCCGCTCGAGGGATTGCGTCAACAACCAGCCGCTCCGCAGCCGGGGAAAGCCCATGCGGGCCTTCGCTCCGGCGAGCCAGAGCAGTAAATGGTCACGCGGATCCCAGCGGGCGGAAAGGCCCAGATCGAACTCCTCCGCGGCCAGTTGTCGCCGCAAACGGGCCAGGCCGCGCCACGGCCACCGATGCAGGCGGTATTTGCCTTTGAACACCGTCCACGGCGCGACGAAAGGCAGCACCCGTACATCGGGCCAGAAGCGGTCGCGCAAGCCTTGGGCGTAGGGCTTCGCCACGAGCGTGACAGCGAATTTTTTGGCCGCAGCCCGCAAGAAGGGCGTGGCGATCACGAGGTCGCCCATGCCCCACAGCTCCACGATTAACAACCTGGGTTTCACAAAGGTCGGCGCGCGACAAGATAAGCCGACCAGCCCAGCCAATGCACGCGGGCAGTGAATTTTTTGCGGCTCTCCGGCAGGAGCCAGAAGAGGGGATGCGTGGCGGCGAAGAGCCAGTTGCGCGAGGTGCCGGTAGCTTCCACCAGCAACCCCGACTGTCGCGCTGCCGCGGCCAGCATTGGCATTTCCACCGGGTGGGTGTGCGTGGGGTCGTCGTAAAAATTCAAGGTGAACCGGCCCGCCGCGCTGGGCAGCGAGAGGGTCCGCACGTGCGGTGTTTCAAAATAAACCCGCCCCCCCGGCTTGAGCACGCGCGCGGCTTCAGCCATCAAAGGCTGTGGGTCGCGCAAATGCTCGACCACGTGCATGCAAGTGATGGTATCAAAGACGGCATCCGACCACGGCAGTCGTTCCTGTTCGAAGTCAGCGCGCTGGAATTCACAACCCGGGGGATAGTTCTCCGGCTGGCCGAATTTGTCCGCCGCGGCGAGTTTCAAATCCGGGCGAAGTTCGGCGATGTGTCCGAGCGTTTCACCGTCGGAGGCGCCGAGATCAAGCAACCGGCCACCCGACGGCGCCCGCGCGACAAAGCGGGCGCGCGTGTCCAGCCAAGGCCAGGGACGCAAGATTCGCCAATTCATGAATTGCGGAACTGAACGCCGAAAATAGGAAGAGCGTGGGGGCGAGTAAAGCCGGCTTCACCCGGCGGGGCGCAGCCAACGGAAGGTTGGCTGGCGCACCTCGAAGGTTTTCCGTTGCGCGGGACTGTCCTGGGTGTAGATGGCGTAAGAATGGGGTTGCGGTTGATAATGCCCCGCGCGCCAGCGGCGCCAGCGGTAATGCAAGAGTGCGAGCGGCGCCAGCGCCCGCATCCAACCGGGTGCGGTGGCGTGGAATTCGTGACGTTCGCGCGCGGCATTGGCGCCCAGGTTCATGTTGTGGCCGGTTTCCGTGAAGACGCTCAGGAACTCCGGCAGCACGGCGGTTTTCAATCCGGCTCTCACCAATCGCAGCGCCCAATCCTGATCCCCCGCGTCGCGAAATTCCACATTGAACCAAAGCCCGTGCTGTTCGAGGACCCGCCGGCGGAGAAAGGTAGCGGCAGTGAGGAAGGACAGGTTGCTGGCGGTCCAGGTATGCCAGAGCTGCGGCGTCAGGCTGCGCCGCTCGCACAGGTAGCTGCCGTCCGCGTTGACCACGAGGCAATCGCCGAACAGCACGTCCACCTCAGGACGGGCCTGGAAATAAACACGGACTTTTTCGAGCGCGCCGGGCAGGTATTGTTCGTCGCAATTGAGATAAGACAGAATTTCGCCGCCTGCCCGGCGGTAGCCGCGGTTTACGGCGTCGTACATGCCACGGTCTTTTTCGACATAAGCACGCACCCCGGGGGCCCGTGGCAACCAGTCCAGCGTGCCGTCGTCGGAACCGGCGTCTTGGACAATGTGCTCGTGCGGGGCGCGTTGATCCGCCACGGACGGCAGGCAAAGCCGCAACCAGCGCGAACTGCGAAAGCTAGGAGTGATGATGGAGCATTGCACGCGGGATGATTGGCGTCCGGCGATTGATCACCCGTCCGAGAGCGAGTCCACGATTTTCACGATTGGCGGCGTCAGCGAACCGCGCGGACGAGCTTGAACTGGTCAAAGACCGGTTTTTCCTCCGGTTCAGCCACCGCTGAACGCATACCGCCGTTGATGCTCACACTCAGCCCGATCAAACCGGTGAAGACCATCAACTCGCTGTAGAACGCGCCGAAGATGGCGCAGAAAAACATCACCCGGGCGAGGAAGAAGGCGAGGATGAAAGTATTTACGAGGCGGAGTTCGGGATCACCATGCCGATAGTTATTGAGCAAGACCCGATAGCCAGCCCAGAGAAACCATAAGAATCCGATCGCCCCGAAGATCCCCAGGGGAATGATCACGGACAACGGTCCATTGTGATAGTCGCCGGCCAGGATGGCGGTTTCGGCGGTATTTACCCCGGTGCGCTGTTCGTTGCCGGCGGCGATTTCGAGTTCGTTGCCGTTGATCGAGTAACCCTTGCCCAGAAGCAAGTATTGCGGCACCATCGGCAGCACACTCCGCCACAATTGCAGGCGCCATTCGACGGTGGACTCGGCGGCGTAGCGCGCAACGGGGTCCACTTCGATCGGCAGGAAGCTCAAAGCGCGCTGGATGCCGATCGGCATGCGATGCACCATCGGCAATGACACGGAAAATACCAAAATGGCCGTCAGGACCAGGGCCGGAAGGAGTTGCGTGCGAAACAGGCCTTCCAGATAGAATTGGATGAAGAAGGTCAGGGCGAGAATGAGCAAGGTGGAGCGATACCCACCCAGCAAACCGATCCAAACCAAAATCAGAAAAATCCCGGGCCGCCAGGGATTGTTGAAACCCAGCCCCCCCCGGAACCGAATCGGCGAAAGCCGCCAAGTCTCACTGAAGTCGAACAATCCCCGGACCCCATGCCGGGCGAAGATGTAGTAAACGGTCGTGGAGGCCGCCACCGCCAACCCGCCCAAGCGCATCGAGAAGATGTCTTCCGCGGCGCCGCCCTGCAGGAAGCTCAAACTCTCCACCGGAAAAATGGCGAAGATGAAATACAACCGGGAATCCACAAATGGTGCCAGGTTGCCCACGGCGGTGGAAATACCGCCCAGAAAATACAGGGCCACATACATCATGGACTTGTCACGCGGCACCCGGAAGCACGTGAGCGCGAAGTAGCCCAGGATGCTGGCCAGCAGGGTGAAATAGCGCTTGCCCCCGTACGCGCTGCCGCCGATCAAGCGTGCGCCGAAACCGCCGGTCAGATTGGCCGTAACGATGATGACCAAGGTTAAGAAGATCAGCGGTCGCACCACGGATGGCACGGTCACAAAGCGGATATTCCGGTTCAATGTGTGCTGGAGGACGGCGATCAGAAGGCTGACGCCAGCCATCACCATGAACACACCTGGCCGGCCCGGCAGGAAGAAGAGGACGGCATTCGTGTTCCAGACCAGAAACAACATCAGGTGGTGATGCTTGAGCAGCAGCGGAATCAGCGGCAGGGCGACCGCCATCACGACGATCGTGAAGCTCATGGCATCCATGGGCATCGCCAGTTTGTAGCCCAGCACAATCGCCAGCGGGAGGCACAAGCTGTAGATGATCAGCGAACGGATGATGGTTAAAGCATTCGACATCGCGCTTACTTATTTGATCAGTTGGTGTCGCAGCATACAGAATCCCCCAAGCGAATCAACCCGGGGAATCCTCGAACTCCAGAGCGGCCCGGCGTTCCCCGTGATTCAACGCCACGCTAATTCCCAAGGCGCCGGTGAAATAAAACAATTCCGAATAAAACGCCCCAAAGATCAGGAAGAAGTACGCCACCCGGGCGATGAACATCGCGAGTAAATACGCATTTACCGCCCGCAAGTGCGGCGCGCCGTACCGGAAATTATTATGCAGGACGCGGATCCCGACCCCGAGAAAGACCAGAAAAGCCACCCCGCCGTACAACCCGAAGGGAATGATCACGGAGAGCAGCCCGTTGTGGTAATCGCCCGCATAAGCCGCCCACTCGTAAGAACTGGCGTACCCTCGCAAGGACGCCTCGGTGACAATGAAAAGCGCCTGTGGATCCAGCGCGTATCCCTTGCCCCGGAACAGGTACTTTGGCACCTCCGGCCACAACAATTTCCACATTTCCAACCGCCATTCCGTCGAATCCTTCGCCGACTGTTTGATGGCCGGATCAACGTCCACCGGCAGAAAGCTCAGCGTCCGCTGGACCGAGAGCGGCATCCGATCCACAAACGACACCGTCAATACGGCGACCAGCAACGCCAAGCCGATGACCATCCAGAGCGCACGGGTGCGCCACAAACCTTCCACGAGAAACAGCGTCAGAAAAATCATGCCGAAGAGGATCAAGCCCGCGCGGAAGCCTCCAAACAAACCAGCGAACAACGCTCCCAGGAACAACAGCAGACGCCAGGGACGCGCCAAATCGAAAACCCCCAGGATTCCATACCGCGCCAGCAGGTAGCCATAAACCGATTGGGCCACCAGCAACAATCCCGATAGTCGCATAAGGCCGCGACCCAGACTGACTTCGGCGGCCGCCTGGTCCAAGGCATACTCCGCCGGAAACAATTCGTACAGGAAATAAAACTTTGGTCCAGCCGTGTAAGCCAGATTGCTCACCATCGCGGTCATGCCGGGCAGGAAGAAAGCGGCGATCACCAAATTGACCCGCTGTCGCGGGATGGCTTGACCCGCCAGCGCAAAGTAGCCCATGACGGCCGTGCTGAGAATGAAATAGCCCTTCCCGCCATAACTGCTCGAACCGAACACCGCCGCCCCGAAGCCGCCGGTGAGCAGCGCCGTGCTGAGCACCACCACCATGAGGCAGACCAGCGACCAGGTCAGCGCCGGCACATTCATGAAACCGTGCTTATCGCTGACGGACCGCCCCAGCAAGGCAAACCCCAGGCTCAGCACCGCCATCAACATCCACAACGCTGGCCGGCCCGGAAGAAAGAACGGGGTGATCGACGCATTCCAACTCAGGATCAACAGCAGATGGTGATACCGCAGCAGCAACGGAAACAACAGCACCGCTCCCACCAGCACCAGCACCGACAGCGCCCCCGCGTCCATCGGCTCGGCCAGCAAGTAACCCAGCAACACCGCGACGGGGAGACAGACCCCGAAGATCAGGTGATTGCGGGACATGACGAAAGCATTGGCCATCGAACCATTATTACAAACCGTCCGAGTCCCTGGCGCAATCCAATTCCCCCGCGCACCGGTCGGCGGCGACCAATAACGGGGGATAAATTACGATTGAGCCCCGGCGGCGCGGCGCGTAAGCTGACCACGTTGCGCGCGTAGCTCAATTGGATAGAGTGTCGGCCTCCGGAGCCGAAGGTTGTGGGTTCGACCCCCGCCGCGCGCACCATCTTCCTTCCCTGTCTGCTGAAAGACGTCGCGCCGGATCAATTTGCCGGCAGCCTTAACACGATCCTTGTGCCTCCGTCCCGGCAGGGGAGAATCGCCGGTGTGCCATGATGCGCTTCGATAATCCGACCCACAATCGCCAAGCCCAGTCCGGTGCCTTTGGCCTTGGTCGTGGCCAACAACGAATTGAAGGCGCGCGCCCGTTGCTCTTCGCTCATGCCCGGGCCGGTATCCTCGAACTCAATCACGATGCTCGCTTTGTGGTCCGACTCGGCGGTCGGCGGGACGAAGTACGAGCGGAGGGTAAGAGTGCCGCCGTTGGGCATGGCTTCCGCGGCGTTTAGCATCAGGTTCAAAAACGCCTGTTCCAACTGGGTGGCGTCGCCTTGCATCAGCGGCAAATCGCTTTGAAGTTCCCGGCGCAGGCGAATGCCTTGATGCGCGAACTTGTGGCGCACGAGCAGCCCCAGTTCTTCGATCAGTTCGTTGAGGTTCACCGGCAGGAATTCCGGTTCCGCCGTCCGGGCGAAATCCAGGATGCGCTCCACAATGCGATTGAGGTGCTGGAACTTCTCCGCCATCACCCGCGCGTCCTGGGCCCGCGGATCGGTCGCGGGGAATTTCAGATCCAGCGAGTGATATAGCATGGTCATCACCGTCAGTGGATTGCGAATCTCGTGCGCCACCTCCGCCGCCAGCAGGCCGAGCGCGGAAAGTTTTTCGTTCCGGCGCAACTGCTCCTCCACATCCATCACCCGCTCGTAAAGCCGGGCCTTTTCAATCGCGATGGCGGACAATTCCGCAAAGGCGGTCAGGATGCGGATTTCCTCATTCGAGAAGGCATAGCGGCGGCCCGTGTAAACATTCAGCGCGCCAACCGCTTCCCCGCTGAAAACCAGCGGCACGCTCAGCAGCGAAATCAACCCTTCCTGCCTCGCCACATCCACATTCTGGTAACGGTTGGAACGCTGCACGTCCTCGACCTGGACCGGTTTCCGGCGGCGCACAACACCACCGATCAAGCTCTCGGCCATGCTCACCCGGGGCTTGTGCAAATAAGCTTCCCCCGCGCCATGACTCGCCCGCAAATCCAGCCAGTTCCCGGTCTCGTCCAGCATCATCAGCGAACACATCCGGGCCTGCATCAGCGTGCAGGCTTCCTGGGTGATCACCGTCAGTGCTTCATCCAAATTTAGTGTCGAATTGATGGTGCGGCTGACGCTGGCGAGGGATTCGAGCAGGCGGGCTTTCAAGCGGAGTTGTTCAAACAGCCAGGTATTTTCAATCACCCGCGCCGCCTGCGCCGCGAAACCCTCCAACAACTCCTGATCTTCCGCGCTGAAAGCTTCGATCTGGTCGGAATCCACGTTCAACACCCCACGCACCTCCCCTTTGACTTCGAGCGGCACCGCCAATTCCGAGCATACTTTGCCGCTGAGCAACACGTAGCGGGGATCGTGTTTGACGTCGCCCACGCGCGCGGGTTTGCCCGCCCGCGCCACCCAGCCGGTGATGCCCTCGCCCACGCGCAAACGAAACTCCAGCGCATCCTCCGGCAAACCCTGGGCCGCGTGGATTTCCAGAAAATTGGTGGTGGGGTTGATTAAAACGACCGAACCGCTCGAGGCGTGCGTGATGCCGACGGCTTCGCGCACGATCAGTTGCAACGCCTCCTGCGGGTCCAAGGTCGAATGGATGACGCCGGCCACCTCGTGCAGCACGCGCAGGCGTTCGTAGCGAGCCCTCAGTTCATTCAGTTCGTCGCTCATGGATAATCAACCCAATGCCAGCATGCGGGAATCCATTGCTCCCTTCACGATCCGCCGCGCATCCTTTCATCTCACCCGGGTCGTCAACCAGATCCCGGCCGTGCCAAAAACCAGGTTCGGCAGCCAGCCCGCCACTGCTGGTGGAATGTGTCCGCCCGCGCCCAGAGCCAGGCTGACGCGGGTCAAAGCCAGATAGGCAAACGCGATGAAAATGCTGCTGGCCACGCCGACGAACACATTGCGGCGCCCGGCCGCCGCGCCGAACGGCAACGCGATCAAGACCACGACCACGCATTTCCACGGGGTGGCCAGCCGGCCGTGCAGCTGCGTGAACAACCACCATTCGTCGCTGCGCTTCAATTTGGGATGCAGCCGCAGATAGTCAAATATCTCCGTCAGCGGCAGATCCGCTTCCCGCAGCGTGCTGTTGGCCAGACGCGCGGCGATCTTGATTTCACTGCGAATCTCCTCCGGGGTTTCCGTGAATTGCGGTTTCGCGAGTTCGTTGGTCCGCAGAATCGGCACCGGCGAAGCGTTTGCCTCGGCCGCCACCCGGTATTCCATCGCCTCGTGGAAAACCCAGCCGGACTCGCCATACGTGGCGCGTGCCGCCTTGAGCCAGCGCCGCGAACCATCGGGCATCACCGAAATCACCTGCGGCTTTTGCATCTCCGCCCGGGCAATGTCGTACGCGGCCATCATCCAATCGCGGCCCGCGCGCGCGTTGGAAAAGCCGAAATCCCGCACCTCACCGCGCCCCTTCTCCGGGCGGTCACCCCGGCCATGGCGTTGCTTGATTTCCTCCGCGCGCGCGTCGCTATCGGGAACAAAGTACTCATTCAGGACGAACAGCATTCCGCTGGCGACCAAGCCGACGCCGAAATAGGGCAGGCTCAACCGCCACAAGCTCACACCGGCAGCGCGGATGGCCGTGATCTCATGGCAGCGGGCATGATTCGACAGCGCATACAGCAGGGCCAGCAGCAACGCGACCGGCAGGACCGTAACAATGAGCAGGGGCGACTTGACGGCGTAAAGCGCGACGACATCCGGCAACTTTAAGTCCTGGAGCGAACTCTGTTCGCGAAAATAATCCGCGCCGGTCCAGAAAATGAAAAATGCGGCCAGGCAATAAAGCAGCGGCACGAGCAACTCGCGTAATAAATATCGGTCCAGCAGGCGCATCTCTTGCCGGAGGCTACCGGTCGCCCGCGGGCCCTCGCAAGCCTTCGCTGCCGGGCTGGTGGCCCGCGCCAGTCGCCGTGGCTGGCGTGGCCTCCCCGGCGACCGCAGATTGTGCTGCTCAACGCTTGTCTTTGGCCCGCGCTTCTGCAAAAACCCCCCCGCATGAATCGCCGCCACTTCCTGAAAACCGCCGCCGCCGGATTCGCCCTCTGTTCCCTGCCCGCGTTCGCCGCCGAGTTTGGCGACCTTAAAAAACGCGTCGGCCTTATCGGATCGGGCTGGTACGGCAAGGTGGATTTGCTACGACTCATCCAGGTCGCGCCCGTGGAGGTGGTTTCGCTCTGCGACGTTGACCGCAACATGCTTTCCGCCGCCGCCGACATCGTGGCGAGCCGCCAGCTCTCGAAGAAAAAGCCGCGCACCTACGGCGACTACCGCGCGATGCTCAAAGAGAAGGACCTCGACATCGTCCTGATCGCCACCCCCGACCACTGGCACGCGCTCGCGATGATCGCAGCGGTGGAATCCGGTGCGGATGTTTACGTCCAGAAACCTACGAGCGTGGACGTGGTGGAAAGCCTGGCAATGTTGAACGCCGCGCGAAAACACAAACGCGTGGTGCAGGTCGGCACCCAGCGGCGCAGCACGCCCCATCTGATTGAAGCCCGCAACGAAATCATCCAGACCGGCAAGCTCGGGAAAATCGCGCACGCCGAGTTGTGCTGCTACTATCCGATGCGTGCGCGCGAAAACCCGCCGGACGCCACGCCGCCGGAAAATCTCGATTACGAAATGTGGACCGGCCCGGCGCCGCTGCGCCCGTACAACAAACTCGTCCATCCACGTGGCTGGCGCGCGTTCAACGAATACAGCAACGGCATCGTCGGCGACATGTGCGTTCACATGCTCGACATGCTGCGCTGGATGCTGGACCTCGGCTGGCCCACGCGCGTCAGTTCCGCCGGCGGCGTTTACCAGGACAAGGCAAGCAAGGCGAACATCAGTGACACGCAGGTCGCCACGTTCGAGTTTCCCGAACTCAACGCGGTGTGGATTCATCGTTCATGGGGCGACGCGCCCGATCCAAAATATCCGTGGGCGGCGGTGCTCTACGGCGAGAAAGGCACGCTCAAGGCCAGCGTCAACTCCTATGAATTCTTCCCGCGCGGCCAGCAAACCGCCACCCAATCCGGTAAGGCGCTTTTTGAATACGACAAATACCCCGAGGATGAAACCGAGAAGGACCTCGAACGCCATGTCGCCTCGGCCGTGCGCGGGCACATGAAGAATCTGCTGTCCTGCATCGCCACGCGCGAGAAACCGGTCGCCGACATCGAGCAAGGCGTGATCTCGACCGTCTCGTGCATCCTTGCCAACCTCTCGATGCAACTGGGCCGCACGCTCGCCTGGGACCCGGTGAAGAACGAAGTCGTTGGCGATCCTGAGGCAAACAAACTCTTGCGCCGCACCTACCGCGCGCCGTGGGCGCATCCGGAAATTTCCAGCGTGTAGAAGAGGTTTACGCGGCTTTGAGAATCCAGTCGTAGCCCTTTGCCTCGAGTTCGAGCGCGAGTTCTTTGCCGCCGGATTTCACGATGCGTCCATCCACGAGGACGTGAACGAAATCCGGGACGATGAAGTTCAAAAGCCGTTGGTAGTGGGTGATGACCAATTGCGCGTTGTCGGGACGGCGAAGTTTGTTCACGCCGTTGCTGACGACCTTGAGTGCGTCAATGTCGAGACCGGAATCCGTTTCGTCGAGGATGGCGAGCTTGGGTTCGAGCACAGCCATCTGGAAAATTTCCGCGCGCTTCTTTTCGCCGCCGGAGAAACCTTCGTTCACGGAGCGCTTGAGCAGATCGTCCTTCAATTCCAGTAACTTCATCTTCTCCTTCACCAGCGTGAGGAACTCCATGGCGTCGAGTTCCTGTTGGCCGTGATGCTTGCGGACTTCATTGAGCGCGGCCTTGAGAAAATAGGTGCTGTTCACGCCGGGAATTTCGACCGGATATTGAAACGCGAGAAACACGCCTTCGCGCGCCCGCTCTTCGGGGTCGAGATCGAGCAGGGCTTTGCCGCGATAGATCACTTCGCCGCCGCGGATGTCGTAACCATCGCGCCCGGCGAGCACCGCGGCGAGCGTGCTCTTGCCGCTGCCGTTCGGGCCCATGACCGCATGGACTTCACCCTCGTTGATGGTCAGGCTGACGCCCTTAAGGATTTGTTTGCCCTCAACGCCGGCGCTGAGATTTTTGATTTCGAGAATAGGTTGCTTGCTCATTTTCTAATTTCATTAAGCCACGGATTGAACACGGACGAAACACGGATTGAAAAGACCATTCGCTTGAACTCCACCTTCGTCCGGCCAAAGTTGATCAGCAGACCAACCTTGATACCTGTCGCTTTCAATTCATTTAACAACTGCGGTTCATCATCCGCGCAATATTCCTTGGCGGTCTTGAGTTCAACCATAACCGCTTCACTGACCAGCAGGTCCGCACGAAAATCTCCCACGATCACGTCGCGATACCTCACCTTGATGGGAGACTCAATTTCCGCGCGCAGGCCCAAACGTTGCAATTCCACCTGCATGGCCCGCTTGTAAACGCTTTCCAGAAATCCATAGCCAAGCGTGGCATAAACCTCAAACGCCGCACCAATCACCTTTTGGGTAATGTCTGCGTGCATGAGTTTGGTTTCCATTTCCGTGTTTGGTCCGTGTTCAATCCGTGGCTCACTTCATCCCACGCTGCCTTCCAGACTCACGCCCAAAAGCTTCTGCGCTTCCACCGCGAATTCCATCGGCAGTTCCTTGAACACTTCCTTGCAAAAGCCGTTCACGATCATGTTCACGGCATCCTGCGTCGCGATGCCGCGGGCGTTGCAGTAAAAAATCTGGTCTTCGCCGATCTTCGAGGTGCTCGCCTCGTGTTCAACCGATGACGACGTGTTCTTCACCTCGATGTACGGGAACGTGTGCGCGCCACACCTCGCGCCGATCAACATCGAGTCGCATTGTGAGAAGTTGCGCGAGTTCGCCGCGCTCTTACGAATTTCCACCAACCCCCGATAGCTGTTCTGCCCACGTCCCGCCGAGATGCCTTTCGACACGATCGTGCTGCTCGTGTTCTTGCCGATGTGGATCATCTTCGTGCCGGTGTCCGCCTGCTGCAGGTTGTTCACCACGGCGACGGAATAAAATTCACCCTTCGAATTGTCGCCGAGCAAAATGCAACTCGGATATTTCCAGGTGATCGCCGAACCGGTTTCCACCTGCGTCCACGTGATGCGCGAGTTTTTGCCTTTGCACAGACCGCGCTTGGTGACGAAATTGTAAATGCCGCCCACGCCGTTCTCGTCGCCCGGATACCAGTTCTGCACGGTCGAGTACTTGATCTCGGCGCTGTCGAGCGTAACCAACTCCACGACGGCCGCGTGCAATTGATTTTCATCGCGCATCGGGGCGGTGCAACCTTCGAGATAACTCACGCTCGCCCCTTCGTCCGCTACGATCAGCGTGCGTTCAAACTGTCCGGACTTCGCGGCGTTGATGCGGAAGTAAGTCGAAAGCTCCATCGGACAGCGCACGCCTTTGGGGATGTAAACGAACGAGCCGTCCGTGAACACCGCGGAGTTGAGCGTCGCGTAATAATTATCCGTATACGGCACCACCGACCCGAGATATTTCTTCACCAGCTCGGGATGATCCTGCACCGCCTCGCTCATTGAGCAAAAGATGATGCCCTTTTCCGCGAGCTGCGTGCGATACGTCGTGCCAACACTCACCGAATCAAACACCGCATCCACGGCCACGCCCGCGAGCCGTCCCCGCTCACGCAATGGAATGCCTAATTTCTCGTAAGTCTCCAGCAGCTTGGGATCAACTTCCTCGAGACTCTTCGGCCCGTCTGTCTTCTGCTTCGGCGCGGAGTAGTAGGTGATGTCCTGGAAATCAATCTTCGGATACTTCACGAATTGCCACGTCGGTTCGGGCATCGTAAGCCAGTGGCGGAATGCTTTGAGCCGCCATTCGAGCAGCCACGCCGGCTCTTTCTTCTTCGACGAAATCAGCCGGATGATGTCCTCGTTCAGTCCGGGTGGCGCGGATTCGGCTTCGACGTCGGTGACGAAGCCGTATTTGTATTCCTGTTTGACCAGGCTCTCGATCGTTTCAGTCGCTGTGCTCATTTTGCGAGATTGTTGAATCTCCACTTTGTCACCGTTGGCGGCGGGATTTGGTGCCGTGGCGCCGCAGCCAAATCGCCCCAAACTTTCAAACAGCTTGCGGGCGAACTGTCGAAACCAACGCCACATTGCCTATTCATTTCTTCCGCGCGCAATCCGCGCAAACCCCGTGGACCGCAATTTCGTAGTGATCAATCTTAAATCCTTTGGGCCGCGGCACGACAGTCGAATCTGCCGTCAACGCCACGTCGAACACCGCGCCGCATTTGTCGCAGTAATAATGGCAATGCTCCTCCATGTTCGGGCAAAAGCGCGCCGCGCCGCGCTGCAACTGTACCTGCCGGACCATGCCGCTCTCCACGAGCGCATCGAGACAATTATAGACCGTCGCCAGCGAAATCTCCGGCATGCCCTTCTTGGCGCGTATGAAGACCTCCTCCGCCGTCGGATGATCCAGCTTCTGCGACAACACGTCGTACACGCGCCGGCGTTGTGGCGTGAAGCGGAAACCGCTCGCGCTCAGCCGTTCGCTCAGCTGACCGTTTTGTTTGCCGACCGGGTTCATCGGAGTGCGACAAGATAAATTCAAAAGCTCCCCCGTCAATCTTCGATTTAGAATAATTCTAAAGTATGTCCGACGCGCTTCGGTCGGCTTTCCGGCTTTCACTGTGGCAATGCCAACCTTACCCTTGGTCGTATGCTCAATTGGATTTGGCTGTTGTTGATCGTTCTCGCGGTCGTCATCGGCGGTGTTACGGGCAAATTGCCGGACGTGGCGACCAGGAGTTTTGAGATGGCCGACGTGGCCGTGCTCAAAACGGCGTTCGCGCTCATTGGCGTGATGGCGCTCTGGCTGGGCATCATGCGGCTCGCCGAGCGGGCGGGGCTTGTCGCGTTGCTGGCGCGTGTGCTGAAGCCGATCATGCGGCGATTGTTTCCCGAAGTTCCGCCCGAACATCCCGCGATGGGTTCGATGCTGATGAACATCGCGGCGAACATGCTTGGCCTCGGCAACGCCGCCACACCGCTGGGCTTGCGCGCGATGAAGGATTTGGAATCGCTCAATCGTCATCCCGGCACGGCTACGAATGCGATGTGCACCTTTCTCGCGATCAACACGAGTGGCATCCAGCTCATTCCGGTGACGGCCATCGCGATTTTCTCTGCAAACAAAGCGAGTAACCCGGCGGCTATCGTGGGCACGGCAATCATGTCCACAGCCTGTGCCGCAACGGGTGCGGTGATTATGGCGAAGTTCTTGTCGAAGTTGCCAATGTTTCGGTTGCCAGCGATTGAACTTGGTAGCAGCGGACATGCATCCGCTCAAACTTCTCCGGCGGGAGATCAGAGCCGACTTACGTCGGCTGCTACAGAGAAGAAAGAGGAGAAAGCGCCCGTGAAAGAAGCGGCGACGCTGCAACCGTTGCAGTGGTGGGGAATGATTCTGCTCGCTGCGTTCTTGTTGTTTTTCGGCTGGCTGTTTGTGCGGGCGGCCTTTCCGCAGTTGCTCGGGTTGCCGCTTTCGGAAGAAGCCGCGAAGCAATCTGTTTTCGTCCGGATCGTCTCCGCGGTGTCGAGTCTTTCGATACCGTTTCTCCTTTCGCTGATGCCGCTCTACGCCGGACTGCGCCGCGTGAAGGTGTATGAAGAATTCGTGGATGGCGCGAAAGAAGGTTTCGACGTGGCGATTCGCATCATTCCGTACCTCGTGGCGATGCTGGTGGCGATCGGCATGTTCCGCGCGGCGGGCGGAATTGACATGGTGAGCAAGGCGCTTGCGCCGGCGATGAACCTTGTCGGCTTTCCAACTGATTTGCTGCCGATGGTTTTGATGCGGCCGCTGAGCGGCAGCGGGACGTTGGGAATGTTCACAGAGCTGGTGCAGCATTTCGGCGCGGACAGTTTGATCGCCAAAATGGCGGGGACAATTTACGGTAGCACGGAGACGACATTTTATGTGCTGGCGGTTTATTTTGGTTCGGTGGGCGTGAAGCGGACGCGCTACGCGGTGGCGGCGGGGCTGACGGCGGATGCGATTGGGGTGATTGCGTCCATCATCATCTGCCGGCTGGTGTTTGGGTGAAAGGCGGCGTGTTGCGTAAGACATCAAGCTGTAGGCGTCGCGCGACGCGTATAACACATCATGCAAAGCGGTTCAGTCAAAATCCGAACAGCTCATGAAGTAGTGGCAGCGGGGGCAGCGCAGCTTGCACTTCTCGTTGTGCAGCTCGTGCCCGCAGCGTGGACACCAACGCCAAGGCTCGCCGTCCGTTTGGCTGGGGGCTACCGGACAGGCTTCAACTTCGGGTGCGGGTGCCGGAGCGGGAGAAGAAATGCGCGGGTTCGTTGATTGCTTCGGCGCGCGGGTTGATTTACGGGCCTTCATTATCCGTCACTCCAGCGGATACCGCTTCAGCCCCGCACACTGGAGCGCGAACTTGAACGCAAAGCGCGGATTGTTGCGCAGATAACGGCCCGCCAACCGGCGCGGCTCGGAGCACATGCGATAAAACCATTCCAGTCCGCTGCGCTGCATCCAGCGCGGGGCCTGCCGCACCCGGCCGCTGTGAAAATCAAACGCCGCGCCGACACCAACCATCAAGGTCACGTCCAGCTTGGGCAGGTGCTCGACCATGAAGCGTTCCTGTTTGGGCGTGCTCAAGCCGACCCACAAGATGTCTGGTTTCGTCTCGCGGATCGTCCGCTGGAGTTGCGCGAGCTCCTCCGGGTTCAACGGGCGAAACGGCGGCGAATAGCAACCCACAACCTGCAACCTGGGAAAGCGCTGCGCCAGCCGGTCGCGTAGCGTTTCCGCCACGCCCGGCATTCCGCCGTAAAAGAAATGCCGGCAACCGCTCTGCTGGCTCCAAGCACAGACGTCGAGCATGAGGTCCGGGCCATAGACGCGGTTCATTTCGCGATGCCCGCGCAGTTTGCCCGCCCAGACCATCGGCATGCCGTCGGGAGTGCAGAGAAACGCCTCGTTGAGAATGCGGCGGAACGCGGGGTCGTCCTGCGCCTCGACCACGCCATGGACGCCGGTGATGCAGATGTAGCCCTTGCGGCGCTGCGCGACCGCCTCCGCCATCGTGGCGAGGGCGGTTTTCAAATTGAGCACGCTGATGCCGACGCCCAGGACGTTGACTCGCTGAATCGCCATGAAATCGCGCGCGACACGATAGCGGCGGCGGGCGCGAAAGCGAGCCAAAGCTCCGCCGCCGAGGAAATCACTTCCCATCCCGGGGCGTTTCGATTATTCGTCGGCCAACCCGGAGCCGCCTTGGATGCACGGCGGCCCCGCGAAGCTACGCGGGCCGGGCGGATGCAATTCATGAAGCTGCTCATCTTCGCGCACGTGCCGCCGCCACACCATGGCCAGAGTTACATGGTGCAACTCATGTTGCACGGCTTCGGCGGCGACCACCGGAAGCGGCGCAAGAATTTCGTGCCCCGGCATCCGGCGGGTGACGTTCACGGACTCAAGTGCTACCACATCAACAACCGGCTTTCCCAGGGTTTGGAGGACATCGGCGAGTTTCGCGGCGGCAAACTCATTCTGCTGCTGGCCCATTGCCTCGAAGCGATCTGGTGCCGGTTTCGTTACGGCGTGACTCACCTCTACTATATTCCCGCGCCGGGCAAGAAATCCGCCCTCTACCGGGACTGGATGGTGATGTTTCTCTGCCGTCCATTCTTCAAAACGATGACCCTGCACTGGCACGCAGCCGGCCTGGCCAGTTGGTTGGAGACCGCGGTGCAAATGCGCACCCGCTCGCTGACCTATTGGGGCGCAAAGCACGCCGACCTGAGCATCGTCCTGTCGCGTTACAATCTGGCCGACGCGCAGAAGCTGCTGCCGCAGCGCGTTCGGGTGGTCAGCAACGGCATTTCCGATCCCTGCCCCGATTTTGCCGAAGCCGTCCTGCCCCGGCGCCGCCAGCGCTTCGCCCTGCGCGTCCGGCTGCTCGAGGGTGAAAAAGTGGACGCCGCCGAACTGGAGCGGGCCGGGGATCCGCAAGTGGTGCGCGTGCTCTATCTCGCGCATTGCATGAGGGAGAAGGGCCTGTTCGACGCGATGCTCGGGGTGCAAATCGCCAACCGTACGCTCGGGACGCGGAATTCCGCCGTGCGGTTGAAGCTGGTTGCGGCGGGAGCGTTCGTCTCCGAGGAGGAGAAACAGGAGTTCGATCAGTTGATGGCTGACCGCGAACTGGCAGCGATGGTCGAGCCGCTGGGTTTTGTTTCTGGCCCGACCAAGCACCAGACCTTTCGCGACGCCGACCTGTTCTGTTTCCCCACGTATTACCTCGGCGAGAACCAGCCGGTGAACATCATCGAAGCGTTCGCGTATGGCCTGCCCCTGGTGACCACGCACTGGCGCTCGCTGCCGGAAATGCTGCCGCAAGGTTATCCCGGCCTGGTGCCCATCAAGTCGCCCCGGCAGGTGGCGGAAGCGATGTTGCACCTGCTGGCCATTGAATCCGGGGAAAGTCTGCGCACGATTTTTCTGGAGCGCTTCACATTGGAGAAACACCTGGCCGCGCTGGCAGAGGCGATCCGGAGCGTCGAGCAACCTGCGCCGAAACTCGCCCTTGGCCGTGCGGCGCAGCCGTCCTGAACCGCCAAATTCATTGCGCGGGCGCTTGATTTCATTAGGCTCTGCCCAGTGAAAATCGGCGTCTTGCAACTCAACTCGACCATTGGCGATTACGCCGCCAACCGCGACAAGCTCGTCGCCGCGTACGAGCGCGCCTGCGCCATCGGGGCCGGGTTCGTCATCGCGCCGGAGCTTTTCCTGTGCGGTTATCCGCCGCGCGATCTGCTGCTGCGGCCGGATTTCATCGAAGCGAACCGCGCGGTTGTTGCCGAAGTGGCGGCGAAAGTTGGCGCGGTCCCGTTGTGCGTCGGTTACGTGGATCGGAGCGCGGCGCGCCCCGGCCGGCCGCTGACCAATTCCGCCGCCGTGCTGCAAAACGGGCAGATCATTTTCCGGCAGGACAAATCGTTGCTGCCCACGTACGACGTGTTCGACGAGGACCGGTACTTTGAACCGGCGAAAAGCGTCGCCCCGTTCGAGTTCCAAGGCCGCAAACTGGGCATCACGATTTGCGAAGACATCTGGAACGACGAAGATTTCTGGCCGGACCGGTTGTATCGCCGCGACCCGATCAAGGAATTGGTGGCGCAGGGCGCGGATTTGATCCTGAACATCTCGGCTTCGCCGTGGCACGCGGGGAAGGAGAAAACCCGCTTGGCGATGCTGCAACGCGTGGCGCGCGACGAGCGGGTGGCGCTGGTGCAGGTCAATCTCATCGGCGCAAACGACGAACTGATCTTCGACGGCCACAGCGTTGCGCTCAACCCTGCCGGCGAGGTGCTGGCCCAGGGCCGGGGTTTCGCCGAGGAAGTCTTCGTCGTTGATGTGGCCGGCCGGCCGGCGGCCGCAACGCCGCCGTTGCCGGCGGCGGAAGAATTGTTGTTCCACGCGCTTTCGCTGGGGGTTCGCGATTACGTGACCAAGTGCGGGTTCAAGTCGGTCGTGCTCGGCTTGTCCGGCGGCATTGACTCGGCGCTCACGGCGGTCATTGCGGTGGATGCGCTGGGCGCGGACAAGGTCATGGGCGTTTCGCTGCCCGCCCGCTATTCGAGCAGCGGCAGCCTTAGCGACGCCGAGGCGCTCGCGAAAAATCTCGGCATCCGTTACGAGGTGCTGCCCATCGAACCGCCGTTCAAGGCGATGGAAGCGCAGCTCGCGCCGGTTTTCGCCGGCACGAAACCGAACGAGGCGGAGGAGAACATCCAATCGCGCTTGCGCGGCGTGACGTTGATGGCGCTCTCGAACAAGTTCGGTTCGCTTGTGCTCACAACCGGTAACAAGTCGGAGATGGCGGTCGGCTATTGCACGCTGTACGGCGACATGTGCGGGGCGCTGGCGGTGATCGCGGACGTTTTCAAAACGGACGTTTACAAGGTTTCGCGCTGGATCAACCGTGAAAAAGTTGTCATTCCGACGGACTCGATCACCAAGCCGCCGAGCGCGGAGTTGCGGCCGAATCAAACGGATCAGGACTCGCTGCCCGAGTACGATGTCCTGGACGCGATCCTGCAGCACTACGTTGTGGAGCATCTCAGCAAAGCGGAAATCATCGCGCGCGGTTTTCCGGCGGCCGTAGTCAATGACGTGATCAACAAGGTCACGTTCACGGAATACAAGCGTCGTCAGGCCGCGCCAGGCTTGAGGGTTTCGCCGCGCGCCTTCGGCATGGGGCGGCGCATTCCCATCGCGCAACGGTTTCGACCGGCGCGCTAGGCTTCCGCGTTCATGTCCTCCGGCACGCTGCCCAAAATCACCGTCGTCACCCCTTGCTTCAACAGCGAGCGCACGATTCGCGAGACGCTGGCGAGTGTGCGCGATCAGGATTACAAAAACGTCGAGCACCTGGTCATGGACGGCGGCTCAAAGGACCGCACCCTGGAGATTCTGAAAGAGTTTCCGCATCTCCAGTGGAAATCGGAAAAGGATGAAGGCCATTACCACGCAATGAACAAAGGCATCGCCGCTGCGACGGGCGAAGCGGTGGCTATCCTGAACGCGGATGATTGCTACTGCGGCGGCATTCTCACGAAAGTGGCGCACGCCCTGGACGCGCATCCCGAATGGGACGCGTTGTTCGGCGACATCATTTTTGTGGATGGCGACGGGGTGGAAATCTTCCGGCGCGAGGAGGCTTGTTGGGATCCGCAAATCATCCGCTTCGGTTTTGGCCTGGCGAATCATCAGGCGCTTTTCGTCCGCAAGAAGACTTATGACCGGCTCGGCTTGTTGCGGCACAAGGATTTCAAAAACTGCTGTGACTACGAATTTCTGGTGCGCATGACGCAGCAGCACTGCAAGGTTGGCCACATTCGCGAATACATCGTGCGCTATCGCTATCACGACTTCGGCCAGTCAGCGGATGAGCGCATCGTGGCGAACATGCACCGGGAGTCCGAGCGCATCCGCGTGGAGTATGGGCTGCCGGGTGGCAGGCTGGGCAAGGCGCTGGGTCATTATGCACGCGCGAAACGGCAGGTTGAGAAATTGTTTCTGCTCGGCAAATGTGACCTCGTCCCCGGTCAGGTCAAACTGCGCCGGTACATGCGCCGCAAGACGCAGTTCTCGTCAAACATCGGGTTGGATCAGTTGGAAAAGTAGCCGAGCGCCGCCTCGGCTCACGCCAACACGCCCCACGGATCGAAGACTTTAACACCCTTCGGAAATTTTACTTCCCGATAGCCATCCCAAGGGCAGCAGATCAGCACCGCCTTGAGACGCTTCTCATTTTTCAATTTTTTCGGGTCGGCAAGGTACTCGAATTCCAGCAGGCTCGGGCTGTTCTTCGTGGTGGATGCATAATCATGCACCAGCACACGACAGCCGTTGCGCTTGAGCGATTGCGCGATGTGCAGCCCGGCGGACTCTTCGGTGATGTAGGTGTGCGGGCGATACGACATGCCGAGAACGGCCACGGTATCGCCCGGTTTGCAGCCCGCAAGCGCTTGGGCCGCGAGCTGTTCCTTGGTCATCTCATTTACCGCGTCAGTGGCCTCCGCCAGCGGCGCACTCAAGCCAACTTCCTTCGCCACGTGCGCCACCAGGCGATTGTCGCGAGGAAAACAAGGGCCACCGAAACTCAAGCCGGCGCGCAAATACTTCTTTCCAATGCGTGAGTCCGAACCGATCGCGTCGAGAATCTGATGAATGTTCGTGTCTGGCAGCCGCTCCGCAATCATGCGCAGCTGGTTCGTGAAACTGATCTTCGCGGTGATGTAGCTGTTGACGGAAATCTTCGTCAGCTCGGCGCTCGTGATGGACATGCGCGCGATGCGCGGCTGATTGGTGTTGTATTTCAGGTAAAGCCCTTCGAGCAAATCGCCCGCGCGCTGGTCGGATTCGCCGATCAACACCATGTCCGGTGCGAGCAAGCCGCGCACGACGTCGCCAATAGCGATGAACTCCGGGTTGTAGCAGAAGCTGAAATCCTTCCCGCACTTCCCGCCAAGTTCCTTTTCGAGCATCGGCATGATGACCTTGCGGCACGCGCCGGGCGTCGTGGTAGAACTGACCACGAAGATGTGACCTTTCTTCTTCGCTTTCCGCACCGCCTGGGCGATGGGTGCAAGCGCGCGCATGAGAAATTCGTTCGAGAAGCTGCCGTCTGGCAAGCTCGGTGACGGGACGATGAAGAAGGAGATGTCCGTGGCGACGGCTTCGGCGGGATTGGTTGTGGCGCGGAGCCGATTGCCGGCCCGGGCAACGGTTTCAGCTAGCAGCGGTTCGTCCACGGGCGCTTCGCCAGCGTTGAGCTTGCGCACGCATTCGGCGTTGATGTCCACACCCAGCACATTGTAGCCGCGCTCCGCGAATGTCGCGGCCATGCACGCACCGAGTTTGCCCAGACCGAACACCGACAACTTCTTGAGACTCGACATAGGTCGGGCAGCATCCCGGAACGAACCTCAAAGGCAAGTGAATTTTCCCGCCCTGACGCGCGGCGGGAGTCTCGCAAAACGCCACCGCCGAAACTACCGCGTGCCGCGGACGCGATTCCAATCCATCGGCCAGACCTCAAGCGCCAACGAGCCAACGCCCGGGCGCTCGAATGGCCCAGCGGTGGGCGATTGCGGGTCGCGTGGTTGGCCGAAATAATCCGTGTCAATCCTCAGCGGCGAACCGTCGGAGTTTTCATAGCCCAGCCCCGGAATGATGGCTTTGCCCAATCGCTCGGTCGTCACGAGCGCGGTGTTGGCCGCTGGTGCAACGGCGCCGAGGTTCAATCGGAGCGTCACGGTTTCGCCCGCTTGTGCCAACTCGATCCGGGGGTCAAAGGCTGCCTGGGTGACGAGATTGGTTTCTTTCGCGTACGGTCGCGCGCCCCGGAAATAGACGTTTCCTCCGGTTTGCAGCGGCAACTCGCGCTCATCATAGACCCACAAGCCGAAGCCGACGGCGCGTGTTGGCTGATCGGCGGCGTTACCACCCGGGCCGACAAAGAGGTTGTTGTAAAAGCGATCGTCGCCGCCTTTGATTTTGGTCAGGCCGGCGAGCGCGGTGGTGTGCGCAGGATGATATGGCGTGGCGCGGTTCGGCTCCGGCCGGCTGACGATTCTCCCGGCAAATAGATTGTGTGCGTAAGCGCCGCCTTCAGACATGTCCAGCAGACTGGTGGTGGACAGGAAGAGGTTGTTGTCCACCACGAAGGGGCCGTGATCCACTTCCACGAACAAATCCTCGCTGGCGTTCTCATGAAACAGATTACCCGCGACGCGCGTGCCTTGGGCCATCCAGTCCAGCCAGAGTCCGCGGCACGTGCGATGGATATGATTGCCGCGAATCACAGTGTCGATCGCGGCGTGAAACTTGATGCCCGCCATCTCGGCGCCACTGAAGAGCCGGCGCACATGGATGTCGTGGATGTTATTTTCGGTGACCGCGCTGAACGCCGCACCCAAGCTGCCGACAATGCCCGCCTGTTCACAGTGCGAGATCGTGTTGTGGCGAACGACATGATGCCCGATGGTCGCTTGGTTCCAACCATTGGTCAGCGCGCGATGGATCGTCAGCACGTAGCCCTCGGCGGTGTCCGCCGAAGTGTTGTCCCACGCGTCGCCATACTTCCCGAGCGCGATGCCGGAACAGATCGAGTGGCTGACGGTGTTGCTTTCGATGATCCAGCCCTTGCTCCAATGTGTGCCGATCAATCCGATCTGCTCGGCCGTCGGCGGCGCCCACGGCGTGGCGGCATGGCGGAGGTCGAAGCCGCGCACGATAAGAAAATTCACGCCCGGCTGGGCCGGATAAAACACGGTTTGCCGCACGTTGATCTCCACCAGTTGTTCGTTTGGATTGAGGTCGCGGAACTGCGCCCAGATCGTCGTGTTCGTGGCGTCAACCTGGCCGAACCACAGTGGGGCGTTCAACGGGGGGGACTTGCGCGCCTTGAATAACAGACACAGGTTCTTGATTCCGGCAACTGGTTTGATCTGGGCGTTGAACGACGACCACGCCTGCCAGTCCCCGGTGTTCGTCACGAGGCAGGTGCCCAGCAGTTCGCCGTCGGGTTTGTCCAGGCGAAGTTCGATTTTCCCGCCTTCGGTGGCGGACGCGGCGCGAATTTCGAGTTGATCGGTTCGCGCGCCAAAATCCACTCGTTCATAGCGAACCCAGTCGCCCGCCTCAATCCACCCGATGCACTCGCCGCCTTCCGAACACGCCGCGGTTTGAATCCCCTGCTGCGCGGCGAAACGCGCGGCAGCCACCCGTCCGGCTTCCCCGAGACGGCCGCCGGGGCCCAGCCAAGCGATGTTCAGCAAATACTGCTGTTCGCCTTGGGCCAGCCACGCCGGCGGGTTGGTGGTAGCGTTGAGAACTTCCTGGAGCTTAGCCGCCTCGATCAGCCAGTCGCCATTGAGATACACCGCGCCCGTGTGGTGCTCGCGGCCTTTGGGCGTAAACCAGTCGCCGCGGATGAGGTCGCGGTAGGGATTGAACGCGCCGAAGAAACTGTTGGGCAGCGTCGTCTTCCAGACCTCGCCCAATACCCTGACCCAATTGGTGACAACTTCCGAGCCTTTGATCGCCACCATCTCACCGGGCGCGGCTTGATAAACGATACGACGGGCGTTTGAAGTGCCGCCGCGCGGCGGGGTGATGCGTTCGCGATACGTGCCCGCGTGAACGGTAATGACGTCGCCCGGCTGCGCGAGGTCGGCGGCGCGTTGGATGGTACGCAGGGGCGCGTTAGGCACACCAGACTGCTGGTCACTGCCGGTCAGGGAAACATGAAATTCGGCGGCGGGCGCGGTCGTGGCGAGCGCCGTGATGCCCGCCAATACGAGGCTGAGTGTTCTCATGATCTTTCCCTGACGCCAAAGCGTCTGCCTGTTGTAAATGCGCCGCCGACTTTATCGCTTTTCAGCACTCCGCTCCCACCGAATAGTTTTGTTGACGGTCTGAACAGCATTTTCCTTGCGGTTAAAGAGGCCAGAGCTTATGCAAAATCGGCTATTTTGCAGGCCGTCAAATCTATGAACGACGAAAAACAACAACTATGGGAACGTTTCAAGCAATACTATTACGAATTTCCGTCATTGGGTTTACGAACAGACCTGAGTCGAATGCGCTTCCCTGATGACTATTTCGACCGGATGGCGCCGCGTATTGCTGCTGCTTTTAGAGAAATGGACGCCTTGGAAGCCGGTCAGATCGCGAACCAAGATGAGAAGCGGATGGTTGGCCATTACTGGCTGCGCAATCCTTCCTTGGCCCCCAACGCCAGCATTCGTGAGGAGATTGAAAGCACATTGCGCCGTATCGAGACGTTTGCAGCAGCAGTGCATTCTGGCGTAATTCGCGGCCAACACGGCAATTTCAAAAACCTTTTGCTCATCGGCATTGGAGGCTCATCATTGGGACCACAGTTCGTCGCAAGTGCTCTAGGTCATCCCAAGACGAATCGCATGACCTCCTTTTTCTTCGACAACACCGACTCTGATGGCATGGAGCGGGTCTTGTCCAGTATTGGCAATGAACTAGGAAGAACGTTGACCATTGTTATTTCAAAATCAGGCGGCACGAAAGAAACCCGTAACGGCATGCTCGAAGCTGCCGCCTCATATCGCGCCGCTGGGTTGGAGTTTAATCGGCACGCAGTCTCTATCACACGTGATAAAAGTGACTTATACACCCACTCGATGCAGGGTGGTTGGCTGGAGAATTTTCCCATGTGGGATTGGGTTGGCGGTCGAACTAGCGAGCTTTCTACAGTTGGATTGTTACCAGCAGCGTTGCAAGGGATCAATATCCGCAGCTTGCTCGCTGGTGCAAAAACATGTGATGAACTCACTCGCACCAAGCAGGTGGCATCAAATCCCGCAGCCCAGTTAGCTCTAATGTGGTTTCACGCTGGCGGTGGAACCGGCTCGAAGAACATGGTTGTAATCCCGTATCGTGACCGACTGGAGCTTTTTTCGAAGTATCTGCAACAACTAATAATGGAGTCTATTGGTAAAGAACTCGACCGGAATGGAGTCCGAGTGAATCAAGGAATATCAGTTTTCGGAAATAAAGGATCAACTGATCAACATTCTTATGTTCAGCAGCTTAGAGATGGCAGAAATGATTTCTTTGTGACCTTTATCGAGGTGCTGTACAGCCCGAATTCATCGGCGTTCAAAGTTGATGGCCAATCAGTATCAGATGATCACCTCGCAGGCTTTTTCTTAGGAACCCGCCAAGCACTCTATGAAGCTAGTCGTGAATCACTTACAATAACAATAGAAAAGGTGGAGGAAAGCTCCGTTGGAATGTTGATAGCATTATTCGAAAGGGCCGTTGGGCTTTATGCTTCAATTATTAACGTGAATGCCTATCACCAACCAGGTGTAGAAGCTGGCAAGAAAGCTGCCGAGTCAGTAATCTTGCTACAAAATGCCGTTGTTCACTTCTTCAAATCACGTCTTGGTAACTGTTTTACATCAAAAGAAATCTCATCCTGCATTGGAATGCCAAATGAGGTTGAGCATGTATTTAAGATCTGTGAGAGATTATCATCTGATCCATCTTCTGGGGTAACTAGGCAATCCGGAAATTGTCCAACAATGGCAATGTACGGATCCCGTTCATAATTGATGCCAATCGAATGTTCATTTACCCGAAATGCTATGATGTGGTTGTCGTCGGAGGAGGGCATGCCGGCGTGGAGGCAGCCTTGGCAGCCGCTAGGATCGGTTGCGAGACGATGCTGCTCACAATGAACCCGGACAGTATTGGTCAGATGTCCTGCAACCCGGCAGTTGGAGGATTGGGTAAGGGACATTTGGCTCGTGAGATTGATGCACTTGGCGGTGAGATGGGCATCAACACGGACATGACAGGAATCCAATTCCGCATGCTAAATACTAGGAAGGGTGTTGCTGTTCAGTCTCCCCGCGCTCAGTGTGACAAGCGTCTCTATCAGCAGCGACTCAGACTAGTCTGTGAACGGCAGCCAAAACTGGATATTAAGCTTGGCCAGGCGGTTGGCATTGCAACAAAGAATGGAAAGGTTGCCGGAGTTGATACTTCGATTGAAGTGAGGTTTCCGTGCAGGACTGTAATAATTACCACGGGAACATTTCTTCACGGATTGATCCACGTTGGAGGTTCAAAATCCCATGGCGGCAGATTCGGCGATTCAGCTGTAGGAGGTCTTTCTGAATCACTGCGAAGTCTCGGCTTGGAATTGGGCCGTCTAAAGACAGGAACGCCACCTCGACTCCTTAAGCGTTCAATCAATTACCAAAAGACGGAGGCCCAACACGGTGACTCGCCGCCGCATTTCTTTACGTTTTGGAAAGAGCGATTGTTCCATGTGGAACGCAGTCTTGATTACAATTACAGCGAACAAAATGACAGCATTGGCGAATTCCCGCCATTTTCAGCCCTTTCCCAGAATGGTGGCCAAGTCAACTGTCATATAACCTTTACTACCAGTTCAACCGCTGATATTATTCGGAAGAATATTCATAAGTCACCGCTCTATTCTGGGCAGATAAAGGGAGCAGGTCCCCGCTATTGCCCATCCATAGAGGACAGAATAATTCGCTTTCATGAAAAGGAGCGCCATCAGATTTTCCTAGAGCCTGAAGGAATAAATACAGAAGAGGTATATGTCAATGGCCTCTCAACAAGCCTGCCCTATGAAGTGCAATTGGAGTTAGTGCAAAGCGTCTTGGGTTGTGAATCGGCAGTAATGGTCCGTCCTGCATACGCAGTTGAATATGATTTCGTCTTTCCGACACAGATCAATCCCACGCTGGAGACCAAGCTTTGCGAAAATCTATTTCTCGCTGGACAAATAAATGGCACTTCTGGCTATGAAGAGGCTGGTGCACAAGGTATTATAGCTGGGATTAATGCAGCACAGTCGGTCATGGGTAGGCCTAAACTTGTGCTCGGACGAGACCAAGCTTACATCGGCGTCCTGATAGATGATTTAGTAACCAAAGGGACATCAGAACCGTATCGAATGTTTACGTCCCGGTCAGAATACCGCCTCTTATTGAGACACGATAATGCCGACTTGAGACTCTCGCGCATCGGTTATGACGTTGGTGTCTTGCGATCCGATTGTTACAAGTCGTTTACAGCTAAACGAGATGCCATAGCCCAAGAAATGGATCGTTTGAAAGTTACGCGTAGAGGATGTCAAACACTCGCCGAAATTCTACGCCGACCTGAAGTAACATACGCCGATCTCCTTGGAAGGAACGATAGCTTGCCCGAAGAAGTGTTCCATCAGGTTGAGACGGCAATTAAGTACGAGGGTTACATTGAACGACAAAATAGAGAGACCTCGCGGTTGAAGCTTTTGGATGAGAAAACTTTGCCAAAGCAGATCAACTATCATGTGATTCCAAATCTAAAAATCGAAGCGCGGCAAAAACTGCAAACAATCCGACCGATGACCTTAGGCCAAGCATCGCGCATTTCTGGTGTTTCACCTGCAGATATTAGT